>Ga0307511_10000694_pt1 | contig 35964 bp, 51 predicted proteins | sample 13_EM_MG_FD_200266 | JGI IMG/M metagenome (GOLD analysis project Ga0307511, IMG submission 200266) | Populus trichocarpa ectomycorrhiza microbial communities from riparian zone in the Pacific Northwest, United States - 13_EM | ecosystem: Host-associated > Plants > Roots > Unclassified | place... | reverse complement strand
TATAAACTTAACCCCCCCCCCCCCCCCCCCCCCCCCGACTTGCCGATGTATTGGCTAAATGTTTTTACGCAGGCCTTGTTGGCTGCGGTCATCACGTACGTGTGGAATCACCACTTGATGCAATGCGCAAATACTGAGGCTCCCCGAACAGAACAACAACCGGCAGTGCTGCAGATAAAGGCGCCAGTTCCACCACCAGCGGGTACACGGCATTCCTGTTATTCTCAGTCGCTGGTCTTGCTTGTAAGTGATCTATCACCGCAGTGCAATGCGCCCAGTGGAACTGATGTTGTTTCAGTCATCCGGTTTATCGGGGCCACGACATACATGATCGTCCGACTTTTCGCTGGAGAATAAATGTATTCAAGCATGGACACTGAAGTACTGATGACTGAATAGACTATGACACGCGTTACGACTGTTCCTCTCTTCCTTTTTCGTCGGCATCTAATTCCGAATTACACCAAACGAAATGACTCGCCTTTTCTCAAAGTTCTCGCCTCCCTAATGCTGGTTTCAATTTGCTGTCGTATCCGCTGTTCTCTTTTGGTAACTATAGGTCCAGGACAAAGTTTGTAGCACATCTGTGTAAATACAGGCTTGATATCCTCCACGGCTTTTCCAAATCTGCAAACTCAACTGGAGCGCAGGATCTGCCAAATGCCCCTGCCCACCTCGTTCCCATCAGGCTTTACACCCACTCTTTTGGATTTCGGACCACCTCCAGTAATTTTCCTTCCTCGCTCTCCACATCCGTGCCCATCTCCGACTGGTACTCCCACCGTGCCGTCTCGGGCAAACTCATGAGAATGCTTTCGACTCGGGCTCCAGGGGTGTTGAGACCAAACTTGGTACCCCTATCGTAGACGAGGTTGAACTCGACGTAGCGCCCCCGCCTGAGCAATTGCCACCTCCTCTGCTGTTCGGTGAACGGGGTGTTGGCCCTCTTCTCGAGGATCGGCAAGTAAGAAGCTAAGAAGGTATCTCCGCATGACTTGACGAATCCGAAGATCTCCTCCTGAGAGCGCGGTCGGGAGGAAGGGTCCTTGTCGGTGGGGAGGCGATGGTGATTGGCGGAGTTGAGGTCATCGAAGAAAATGCCTCCGACTCCCCTCGCTTCTTTCCGGTGAGGAATGTAAAAGTACTCGTCGCACCACTTCTTGAAGGGGGGGTAGAGAACGCCAGGGGCGTGTTTGTCGCAGGCGATTTTAAGAGTCTCGTGGAAGTGAACGGCGTCTTCTTCGTAGAGATAAGACGGAGTCAAATCGCATCCTCCTCCAAACCACCAAGCGACGGTTTTTGAGGGTTCTTTTGGGTCGGAGACTTCGAAGTAGCGGTAGTTCGCATGTACGGTTGGTGCATGAGGGTTGCGGGGGTGGATGATCAAACTGATCCCAGCAGCGAAGAAGGGGAGTACCCCTTGAGTGTCTGGATCCGAGGGGAGGGTCGCGTGGTCGACCCTCATCTGTTTGACGGCAGCGGGGGGAAGAGATCCATGGACGATAGAAACGTTGACACCGGCCTTCTCAAGTATGGTGTTCGTCTCCTCTGGTCTCGTTGGGTTCGGTACGGCAAATGCACAAGAGATACCTTTACCGCCCTCGGTCCGAGTCCAGCTGTCGCGATTGAATTTTGGAGCGGATGGGTCGAGTTGCTCGAAGCGAGTTACGATACTGTCTTGAAGATTGACGACGTATTCCGCGACTTGGTCACGAAAAGCAACCGGCATTTCGTCGGGAGGAACAGGATGAGCGTATGGTCAGAGGCTCGTGATGATCAAGCCATGGGATTGTGTATTATATCAGTTGAACCACCTAAACTCTACGCGCTCCCGGACGATATCATACGCTAGACGGTATACGATCTGCTCGAGAGCCGATAATGACATGCCCAATCTTGTCACCTTTACGGGAATGAGCGATCGTGAGAAGCGTAAAAACGCGTACCAAAGAAATGGACGGCGGTATCAGTAGTCCGGTGGACAATTTTAGTCCTGGAGACCAGTCGTGTCTCGCCACCTGTGGAACTTTTGTACTACGTCTGATGTTATCTGCTTCTTCATCGCTTTCGTTGCCGCGATAAACGCATGTTGTGGTACCTTTCAGTGTCCTCAGTTACGAACTAAGTGGTCGTACCCTGCGAACAACTTACGAACGGCGCATTGATATCATCTTTCATTGTGAGGAGAGCGGCCTCTTGGCACATTGATACTATCTCAGCGCCGGAACAGCCTTCTGTCTGCGGGGGGATGAGGGGGGGAGGGTTGGACATTTGCACAGTGGAAACATACCAAAAGGGCGATTTCAGAAGTATCGATCGCCGGGTCGACGCTCATCTTGGATAGGCGGATACGTAGAATCTCCTCTCTACCTTGGAGATCTGGAGGGCCAACATATACCAGGCGATCCAGCCGTCCTGGCCGCATGAGGGCAGAGTCCTGGACAAAGACCAAACCTTCAGCCGAAGAAACAGGGACGAGTCCGCGACCTACGATTACTTCCGGTCTGTTGGTCGCGGCTACAACCGTGACACCGAAGGATTCTTGCACGCCATCCATTTCGTTCAGGAGGGTCGTAAGCACGCCTTCGTTTGAACCCCCGTCAGATGACGACGTCGAGGATCTGGACACTGCTAAAGCATCGATCTCGTCCTAGACAGCAGTCAGAAAGGAATAACTGGTTTTCGAATGAGGTAACGAACAAAGAAAATGATGCAAGGAGCCGCAGCTCTGGCTTTGCGGAACGTTTCCCGAACGGCTCGCTCGGACTCTCCGACGAACTTGTTCAAGAGCTGAGACAGCACGGTTTAGTTGGAAGGGCAATTTGACGTAAACGGTTTCTCACCTCGGGCCCTTTGACCGCAACAAAGTTGATCGTAGATTCGGTAGCACATGCTCTCACGAGAAGCGTCTTGCTGCACCCAGGTGGACCATACAATAAAATGCCTTTAGGTGACCTCACTCCCAGCCGTGCAAAGGCCTCTGGGTGTTTCAGGGGCCACTCGACTGCCTCCTTTAGTTTTTGTATAACGTAGTGTTGTCCACCAACATCCGAGTATCTCACAGGGAGAGAATCGAGGAACACAGAGCGCAGCGCTGAAGGCCTCACGTTTGGCAATGAAGACAAGAGGTCCGCGACCGTTAACTCAGGCTTCAAGCTAGGAGAAGTAGCAGGGTCAGCTGTTTGAGCATTCATCCAGCGCTTGATGGAAATCGTTCCGGCCTCCCGAACGACAGCGCTCAAATCAGCTCCAACGTAACCATGTGCGCTGAAGGCCACGGTCCGAAGGTCGTCGTTGGAAAGGGAGTGAGGTGCCTTGGACAGGACGACCCTCAAGATGGACAGCCTCGCTTCGGCATCGGGAATACCTAAGCACAGAAAAGATAAAGTCAGCGCTTATCGGTTGCCCGTCCCTGTAAATAACTTGCCTATTTCTATCTCGCGGTCGAAGCGCCCAGGTCGCCTGAGGGCCGGGTCGATAGAGTTTGGTCGATTTGTAGTGGCAACGACGACGACTCGCGCAGAATCAGCCGAATCATCTTGCATGCCATCCATGAGTGTCAGCAAGGTCGCTACAACGCGCCTCTCGACCTCTGCTCCCGGTCCATCTTCACGTTTTGGGCACAGGGCATCTACCTCGTCCAAAACGATGATGCACGGGCTCCTGGCACGGGCTCCAGCGAAAACGGCCCTTAACCTGGATTCGGTCTCTCCGTGGTAGGCGGAAGACAGTTCTGGACCATTGACGACAATGATGGATGAAGTCGTGGAGGATGCGATGGCACGCGCAAGGTGAGTCTTGCCCGTACCAGGCGGGCCGTGGAGCAAAACCCCACGCGGTGGCTTGAGACCTAGACAGAAACGGATGAGGTTGGAAGGTGTACACCGTAGGGATTAGGTCATGCGAACCGAAGTGTTGGAATAGATCGGGACGGGTCAGCGGGATGTCAATGAGGTCCCGGATTTGTGATATCTGTTTATCCAACCCACCAACTGCAGCATATGGATCTATTGTCGTCAGCTGCTTTTGCTACCGCTGATGTAAGCCGTGGGGTGTCAAGTGGAAAAATAGTCCGCACCTCGCCGGGTTCTAGAGGATTGGTAGTGTCAGCTGACAAGATCGCCACGGTGGTGTCCCACCCCACTATCCAGATCTGCGGTGCAGGGTCAATCTTGAGTCCTTCCAGCTGGGACGCCAAGTCTTCGGACGCATTTTTACCATGCGACTGTGATGATACGGCGTGTACCTCAAAGAGATTTGTGTTTCCTTCGTATTGTAGGGCAAGTTTCTGTTTGTTTGTGACGTATTTGAGATCAACTAGAAGGTCACGATGAGAAAGAGTTTTCGTGATTCGGCGTGATAATAAGCACTAACCTAGTTCCTCCTTGACGAGTAGCGTGAGCCAGTCTCGCGGCTTCCCGTCTGATAGTTTTGTGCCTGTGCCGCGCTTGCCTTGAGTTTTCACGGCGATACGGATTGTTCCTGCCCCCTGGATCTGTCGCAGGGGCGGGACACCACGTGGGAGATTACCGCCGAGTGGATGTACCCTTGCATCGCCCCCCAGTGCAAGCCCAGCGGTTATGACATGAGATCGCGTTACAGAAATTACTGGAGGTGGGCGCGATTAGATAACGTCAAGTGGTTTGGTGGGGAGAATGACCATCTTTCTCAAGTTCTGAATTTGGCCACAGAACCCCCACGGAGAATGGCTGAAGAGGCGTCCATCTGGTCAGCGAAATGTCAGAATAATAGAAATAGATGGAACATTGGACGCTCACCACGGAATTGGAGTTTTCTAGACTGACTATCGCTACTACCTCTCCGGCAGATAGCCTGAAGGGTTTCAAACACTCCGGGTTCACGAGAAAACGACGGGTCGCCCGGTGTTCGTTACCTTCCAGGGTGTGTTCTGCAACCGTAAATATTTTGGATGATATGGATGCCATGATCCAAGGAGTTGATGATCGTCGTCGCGGAGGTCACGACGGAAGGAAATTCGGGCGCCAAAATCTGTGACACAGCCAACTGCATCGGCGACTGGTGACCTTGTACCACGAACCCTGCTATGACCTCGTGAAGTCTTTGGACATCAGATGATTTTCCATCTCGCGTTATGCGTGCTTTTGGCCGCGTGGACGGTCTACGCCGACCCTGGGACGGAATCAGAACATTTTGAAGAAGACTTGGTCATACGCCCTTTGAAGGACGGTAGAATCGGTGCTCGGTTTTCTTTCACAACGACGCTGGAGGACACATCACCCAGGAACCCAGAATCACTGGGCGGAGACGATGAATGTATGTCCCAAACCCCTTGAGAGAAGACGGGCCCTGACCCCGCCGCTCAGCCCAGCACTATACCCTTTTTCCTCTCACTCTGGGACAGATCCTTCGGGAATATGGAATCACCGAACTTCATCTCTCCCTGAACGCAGGTAAATGGAACTACGACACGTGGGGGATGCCTGATGAACCAGGGGTGGCAACTGGTGGAGAACTGTGGGCCTGGATCGCGGATGGGGCATCCACGTCGTGCGCGCGCTTTGTTTCCGCCTTTCTACCCCCATTTTGCTGAATAATAGGCTTTCATAGCGTCGACCAACGGTGGCAAGGATTGCGCAATGCTTTGGCAGGGCTATTCTGCGCGTCTCTTGGTGTGATGGACGAGCAAAGGACGACGTCACCATCGGGGACCTTCAGGCCGGAAGGGTCCCTGCCTGACTGGGGTCACGCTCATCACCTGAGACACGGGTTCCTGCCATCGGAACACGTCTGTACCGAGAACCTAACGCCGTTCTACAAGCTCTTGCCATGCAAATCTTTCTCGGGGATAGCGACCCTCCTGAATCCCCACAAGTTGTTCGATGCTGATTGGCATGGGATGTCCATCCACGTTTTGTGGAAAGAACACGTCGGTATTCAAGTCCGGCTCACGTTCCAAGCTGTGCTGGACCCAATACGTAATTCCTGGAACAAAAAGCGGGGTAGGTCTTGTCAAGTTGGGCGACGAGGTAATAGAGGCAGCTTATCAATGTTTTGGCTCAAGATTGGTCATTGGGATCGCTGTTTGGGCGGCGGATCGAGCAAGCCTGTCCGGTCTCTTCGGCAAGTCAGATACGGGTCTCCATTCCACAAGATCAGCCGCATCTCTTCACACCGCAGCCGAGCAGAGTGGAGGGTTCGTTCGCTGTGTTCGATGTTTTTGGCAGTATGTAGCTTCGTGTTCCAATTTTCAGCATTCATGCGCACTGACGCCACACATTGTAGGCACAGATGTTGAAATGCGTTGGCACGAGGAGACCTTATTCCAAAATCGTGAGATCCCGGGGCGTTCCTTTGTTTGCGGTTTGCTAACGTTTGAACAGCGACCGGAAAACAGGATTCCGCGTCCGCACTTTCGATCCGACGAACGCTGAAGAGCGTCAACAAATACCGTGGCTCCCTCAACGTTGCTATAACAAATAATAGGGGTGATGATATCCAAACCAGATATCTGGAAACGATACCCTGGTTCGTTCAGTTGTACCTTCACACACTTCGGATTGAGTGCAACGGGACAAGCCGAGGTTCGATCTCATTTCACACTATAGAGTGGAACGTGGCTGACGGTTCCCATGGGGGTTCCGTTTACTCCCCGATATTCGAACAGGTGACCTGCTGAGTGACACGACTTACAGTCCCCCAATCCCACACTCACGACCAACGCTATACCAATCAACGGTGACAGTTCCAGCCGGAAGCACGGTTTATATGACGATGGATGTGACAAAGGCGTTCTTACGGTATACGGAACATCCGCCTGATGCCCAAAGAGGTTGGGACCTGCCACCCGCAGTATTTGTTCCGATCAGGGCAGACAAGGAAGGGTCGGATGAACTGGAGCGGATTTATACGCCCATTCTGTTGGTCGACCTGGCCACCCCGGACTTTAGCATGCCGTACAATGTGATCATTATGAGCTCGACGCTCCTAACGTTCATATTCGGCAGCATCTTCAACCTTCTCACGAGGAAATTCATCGTGGCGAAGGCGGAGCGCGAGGAGGGGACGAGCGAGAGGGAGGAAGAGAGGGGATCCCGACCGAAGGGTAGGACTGAGTAGTGCTGGTGAATTGTTGTGTATATGGGGCCCGTTCGTTTGATTTCTGGAATGCTATTATCACAGCTTCATCGTTCTTGGTTGCTTTTCGACTGCGACCTGTGTGGAAGGCGGTGACGGACAATGCGGTGATCTGGTTATGGGATCACTGATGGGTGTCCAGAAGGGAAACGCCGAGAGCATGAATGGTGGGGAGTCGTCGCTGACCCCCTTCGCAGTCACCGCTCTCAGGTGACCCAGCTGGTGATGGGCCTAGTGGTTCAAACTTACCCTCGTTTCGTTCCCAGGCCGTGGGGAGCCTCCGGGTGACCGTGGTAGGTGGACGTTTTTGGAGCAATGAGGTTGGATGGGGACCCAAAGGGGCGGTGAAGTTTCGCGGATCAGCTAGGTCACGTCAGAGCGACTGGGGATGGTTCGTCCTTCTCCGCCGCACTTGACTTCAAGATCATGATCAGAGTCAATCCCAATACGGAATGCCGGAGACGATGGACCGGGGGGACGATAAGAGGGTGACTGCTGATTTGTTTATCAGCTTCTTACCGTCCGCGCGGGGGGAGGTCGAGGTCGAGGTTGATGTCCGTGTGGGCGAACGGTGTTCATCGAATCGGATGAATTGTGTGAATGTCTGATGGCTTCTACCAGCGGTGTTACGGGCGAGAGAGAGAGAGAGAGTTCTAAGATAAGATACCGTTGATCTCATACGCTAATACCCCTCGAACGACCAAAGCGGTGTACGAGGAATGCTAGGACACACACTCCTTTCAAGAGCCTGTGGGTGTCCGATCCTCGCAAAACCTTAACAGATGTGAATTGGAAATTGACCCGTGCTGACCTACAGTATTTTTCTTCCAAAGTGAGGCCGTATTGGTTTTATGTACTTTACCTGATCCTGGCAGAACCTGGGACGGAATTGCTGAGTTGGGTCCAACGACCGAGTCTTGCACAATCTTGGATCGAACGCATGCTCGCTCTGTGCAAAAAAGATCTGTAAGGTACTGGGAAAATCGACCACCAGACCCCAAATATTCGACCAATTTTCGCGCTGGGGGTCCAGCGTGGCGGCGCGGTTGAAGAAGCTGTGGCTGCTGAAGGCGATAACCGTACATACTATCCTCTCTGAAATACGGAAACAATTGGTGGACTATTTGGAAATACGCAGGGAGGGGGGTGAGGCGTATATACAAACAACCCGCAAGGTCAACGCGCCCAGAGGGTGAAGGGAGATAAAAGAAATACATAAAAAAAGGGGGGGAATCGCCTCAGAAGGCCAAAGAAACGGAAGCGACGTCCCGTCCATCCAGCGCTTACTTTTCCCCGTCGTCTATGGCCCACTCCCTCTGCGCCTTCTATAAATTCGGTCGGTAATTTCGCAACATGGATATATAATCCCGTCCTGCCGCCCTTTCCCTCCCCCCACACTCTCCCTTCCGTCCCACCCCATCCACCCGCGCCCTATCCCCAGACCCACACATAATGTGTCGCAGAATTGCGTACGTCCTCCCCCCCTCCTCTCCCTCCAACACCCCACTGACCACTCCTCACACAGTGAAGGTACCCGGTGGGCGAAATGCGGAGTGAGCCACTCATTCATCCCAACAAAGCCCGTGAATCCATCTCATTCTCTTTCCTCCAGCACTTCCAAAGACACATGATTCTCGCCATCATGGATTGCAATAGTTCTCACTGCGAGAAGAGCATCCAACACGCGAAGGGTTGCAGGGATCACTCAAGGTGCATACAGGTACGCCGTCCTTTGCGCGCGACACGGGAAGACCGATCGCGCCACTCTGAACGGCGACCGCGACGGCTGATCACATTCCCTAGAACTATGGCCTCGAGGTCCAAAAAGACATTGACACCGTCAACGACTACTGTTTCGCCTGCCGAGCCGCCGCCGCCAGGCGAGTCCCCGCTTGACGTTGCGTACGACCAATTCCCCCTCGTGCTCGTCGTCACTGTCACCGAACCTGTACCACTTTCCGCTGTTTCGGTCCCCACCCCCACTGCATTGTCCATACTTGTTGTCATCTGTACTCCTAGGCATCAATCAACGTGTTTTCTTGTCTCCAGTCTCGTCAGCTGACCCCTAGCGCACACCGTGCTTTCAACGCTTCACGCGCGCGATGGCGCGGTGCGTAGGAAACCATCGTCAACTGACACAAACTGAGATCAGCTCTCTATCCCGGTCACTGGTCGGCGATCACGAGTGCAAACGTTGGTGGAAACCTCGACGCGCCCTCGGCGGTCAGACGGGTAAGCTCGTAGCGACGACCTCGGATCCACCTCTCACGAGGTCCCTTGACAATCGATTGGAGCAATATCCCGGCAACCGCGTATTTCACCATCTTGATTCTCTATGACGTCGACATGCCCTCGTCCGTGGCCCTAATTGACCCGAACATAGCACCAGACTGAGACAAAAGGCGGAACTGGCGACGGCGAGCACATCTTCATTTAGGTTTAAGCGATGGCGTCATACTTGACAAGCTCGTTCTCAGATTCTCCGTCATCGCCCCCAAGTCACTTACCACCGGATCCCGGTCAGTATATGCGCGCTCGGCGTCGTAGCAGCGGCTCGTAAGTCGGTGCGCCACGATTGACGCCATGAATTCAGTTGGGAAGAACGGACGATCCCATACGGGGGCAGTTTTCTGATTCGCAACGGCAGAGTACCCTTCTCAGGTTGTATTGACCACAGGAGCGGCAGGCGTTGCTCTCTCTATAACAAATGAATGCATGTTTGTAATTACGCTTGTCCAGCCGCTGTCCATGCCGTTTCACTCCAGACCTTGCGTCATGGATCAGTGGGCGTGGTTCTTGTGGTGCTCTGAAACAAGGAAACGTCGGAAGAAGCCAAACGTTAGTTGCGGTTATTCCATAAGGCGAAATTTTTCGTAGCGGTGACGCACTCAGATGCACTGCACATTGTGTGAACCCGGTCCGCAAATACAGGTCATGTGAGAAGATGAAATGAACCGTGAGAGTCAGCTCGAAGACGGGAGCGAACATGGTATATTGGAGTGTGGTACGCACTCTGGTAATCGATGGTGTAGCCAATGGTGAAGATCCCGAGGATGGTGGCAAGGACCGGAGCAGCAGACGCGTTCTTTCCGTTGAAGTACTTCGCCTTTAATCCTCCAAAGTTTGATTGAGGAGCTGGTCCCTTGGGGAGTTTAGAGTAGAAGTTGACAAGTGGGGTGAGGCTTCCTCCCGATCCTCCGGTCTGTACCGACGAAACCAGAAAACGCGCACGGTCAGGCGTCGCAAAATCCCCCAGAGATGAATTTTAACGACGTACGAGGAGGGTTGGAGAAGCGACCTTCGGTGGGACGATACCGCCAAGCTGGCGACGAACAAGGGAGGGGTGCATAATTATTTCGGAGAGTATGTGGAGGGTGTTCTTGCCCGCCGTGAGAGTTCTTGCTGGACCTCCGCCCTACGGATGTTGCCGATGTTACAAACAACACCAAATAGCATTGTGGCTCCACTCGTCTCAACTCGTTCGGACTTCCCGTGGATTTGCGATATGATACAGCGGACCAAGTGCAGAGTGAATGGACTCCGACGGGGTCGAAGCGACGCTAATCTGGCTGAACTCCAACCCCCATGATAGAATCCGAGGTCGACCCACACCAATAGGTGAGGAACGATAACGGTGGGGTGGCATAAACCTTTTGGCGGTTGATCGCACTTAGCAGGGGTTTCTCCACCCTAGCGTACGGAGGTGTGGACCGTGTCGCGAATTGCGAATTACTCACATTCGTGAGGTTCCGAGTCGTTACATCAGACCCACGTCAGTAATACGGATCGGGCTTTGTGAGAACGCGTTCAATCTTCATTCAATCCAGGGGTAGTAGCGTACAGACGACAGGAGAATTCTGATCGATCGTGTCCAAGAATACTGACCAGGCCGACTGATTGTCCTCAACCTGCGTCACCGCCCCCGGCGATCTCAGCCAGCTGGGCGGCAAGAAGGACCAGATCAGACTGCAGCGCGGCCCTTTCGTCTTTTATCGGTGGGACATCTGGAGAAGTTTCCACCGACGTCTTCTCCGCAGCGGCTGCCTGCTGTGCATGCTGCTCAACTTGCTGCAAAAGGTCTCCAAAGTTGAGAGCTTTGAGAATATTTTGAGCAGCCTCCCAGGCCTCACTTCCCTCCCCTGAATCATCAATCACAGTCGAACCAGCGGACGTATCCTGGTTCGCAGGCATCTGATCGACTTTGTGCTGTCCAGGATACCCAGGATACTGGTAATTGAATTGCCCATGAGGCGGGAGAGGGACCTGTGTGAACGGGTGGGGCTGATGGGGAGGGGGGACGACGACCTGCTGCGTCAATGGACGTCTTGTGGTCCGGCGCGAAGTCTACACGACATCAGCCCCAGTGGACAATCCGTAGAAGCAGAGAAAGACCTACGGATCCTCCCTCCCAACTCGCATTCAGGCGATATTTTCCGCCGGGTCCTTTCTCCAGCCTACCCCTCTTGAATGCCTTCTGCAGCGCCTGGCTAGCTGATGGCCGGAAATTTGTTTGTAACGGATACCTCGCTGCCATCCACGCGAATAGATCTTTTGGGGGCGCGCCCTCTGGGTCTGGGTGTTCCATCAGAGCGTTGACAATCATCTCCTCGTAACTCGGCAGATCTTCGGTTGAACCATCTGGGCGAGTTACAGGAGGACGGGTATACATAGTACCATAATGCATCGGAGGAGGCAAAAACCCTGGCATACCAGGTGGGTGGTGCTGACCATGACCATAATATGGAGCGTGAGGATATGGTGGGACTTGTGGGGTCGGGTATGGGTAGTATGGAACGGGAGGGGGCGGAGGTGGGGGATGAGGTTGCGGATGAGAATGCGTTTGCTGTAAGTGGTCCTGCGCCTCAGATGGAGGCTCTTGAGGAGGAGGTTGGCCCAATGAGGCCATTGGAGGTGGCTCACGACCATTCGGAGTTTGGTTGGAACCATCAGTCGGTTTCGATTGATCCTCTGTGGTAGAATTTTCAGACGGAGCGGGTTTGGTCTGGCTCGCGAGCAAGGACGCAATGGCGGCCTTGAGATCGTAGGGCCATATCGTGTTCCGGATGTGTGTTGGAGCGTAGAGGTCGAAGGTTATGGAGATGTCGATTACCTGTTGGTTGGTGAGGAGGGCGAGGTAGGTTCGTTTGAGAGCGACGGTCTCTGGGTCATCTGGAAGGACTGGAAAGGAGTCCAATAAGGATTAGAAACGAGGCATAGGGTGTTCTGGTACCTTGCTGATAAGGCGGATGGTAAGCCTGGATTGGATTCGCGGTGGCCATTTGCTGAAACTGTACAGTTCATGTACAGTCGCTTCAAAGCCCGAAGCCCGTCCGACACTCACGATCTCGACTCGGTCGCATTGCCGCACCAGCTACACTAGGCCGCCCAATACACTACTTCCTCAACCCTGCGCTCCCTCATGCGCCTCTGCTGGATCGTGCAACGTTTCCCTCTGAACTATCCTTTTTTCCTCCGGCGAAAGCTGCCAAAATTCGTCCTTGCTCTTCCGCATCCACCTCCTCAGCTGTACACCCATCCGCAAGAGTTCCACGTCAGAGCAACCCGGCGCGCACAATCCGATAGACTTACCGGACTGAATATATGCTCGCGTTCGCCAAAGTCGGCGTAAAGGGCCATGTAGCCGAACACGCCTTGAGCCGCGTTAGATCGCGTCGGTCTTGGTAGTACCCACAAGAGAACTCACTCGGGATCAACGTCCATTGTAGGATCCTCGAGAACCTTGTTATCCCTGACTTGTACGTGCTTGGGGGGCTCGGTCCCGGTGGTTTGACCCTCGACTGCTGGGTGAGGTCTTGGAGGGTTGACTTGCGCCGTATCGACTGCCCCTGGTTTTTGAGGACCTTGAGGTGTATTCGGGAACGTATCATCGCGTTCCGACTACCTCCCTGGTGTTGGGGGCAACGTTGGGTAATCTGGCTGGCACGGAGCAGGAGGATGCTTGGAGTTCTCACGGTTGCTACTTATGCGTGAACGACGTCTAGATCTACTGTAGGTATAGATATCCTATATGACCACTCGACTCTTCACCGGTCCCTAAACATATCGTATCAATATCGATAGGTGGTCGCGGGCGGGGGTACTGACCGATTGGGGATAAGATGATTCACGGCGAGAGACGATTGATTGACCAGTCTGACTGACTATCCTCGGATCGCTTGTAGATGACACGGTCGTGCAGTCGAGATGGCTTTCCCATCCAGAACTCGACTTCGCTGTAGTATCTCTGTGAGCTCGGGCGGGCGGAAGGATTCGGACTTGGACCCACTGTGGAACAACACGCCACCCTCCCCAGAAATCTGGGACAGGGATTTGTACCGAGGAGGGGTCGCCTTCGTTGACATGGAATCTTTGCTTGTATTTCTCCAACCGCTGTTCTATCTCGCCTTCCTCAATCACCGTACTCTGTCTACTCGCCCAGGCTCCCAATTGACTGCCGACAGGTCTCGTGTGGAAATACTCCTCATTATCCTCCTTGTTCAATTTTTCTACCCTGCCCAATACGCGCACCTGTTTGTGTAGTTCCTTCCAATAGAACACGAGAGCGGCGTTTGGATTTTCGATCAGTTCCTTTGACTTTCTGCTCGTGTAGTTGGTGAAGAAGACGAAACCAGTGGAATCGACCAGCTTGAAGAGCACGGTGCGGGCGGAAGGGATTCCAGAGGCTGTAGCGGTTGAAAGCGTCATGGCTTCTGGCTCTGAGACTTTAGCAGAGGCCTCGGTGAACCAGATACGGAACTGTTCGAGAGGATCCGGGGCGACATTCGACGGAGAGAGCGAGCATTCGGTGTGGTACTGGGTGTGTGGAAGGACCCTGAGGGTATCTGATGAAGCCCGGATGTTGTTGGCCATTGATCTACACGGATTTCTGACGACTGCGCGAATAACCCCTGGCGGAATGGAGGAAGGAAGGATCATCTCGCTTATCGCCCTACTTCCCTATCTGGGCAGGGCGCCATTACTCCCGTCAGCTATTCCCTCTCTCACCCTTTTCCCCATCTCCCTCTCCCCCGTCTCCAGCTCTGGTGGCCCACCCAGGCCCCCAGGCCGTCATGTACCCCATCTCAGACCTCACCACATTTTGCAGAAAAACCCTCGGGGATGTCCCACCAAAACTCGTTGTATGCATCCGCACATCCCACGCCCTAGATTCCCATTTTCACTCTCATTTCCAGGGCGCATCTACAACTATCGTCGGTTCCAAAATTTACCTATATGTATGTCCAAATCTCCATGGCAGATTAATTCTGACGCGTTTCGTCTCCTCCAGGGAGGGCGCCTGGTTGCAGAACGGCGAATGGTCACAGACATCTACATGTTCGACATCGAAACCTTCACATGGGAAAAGATCCCGCAGAGCCCTGATTCGGATCAGCCCAGGGCCAGGTACTTTCACAGTACTGATGCCTGTGAGTTCTCGTACCTTACCTGTTACATGTGCATCCTATCTCTTACTCCGTTCCACAGGGAACAACAATTTAATCGTCTTTGGAGGCATGGCCCTCCAATCGGATTCTACAAACCCAGAAGAGCTATGCGTCTTGAATGACGTCCGCTTCTTCAACCTCGCGACTAGGCGCTGGCTGCCCCCTTCCACCAACAGTCCTCCAGAGCTGATCCCAAAAGCCCGCTATGCTCACCTATCATCGATCACTTCGAATGGGCTGTTCGTTATCGGTGGGCAAGACCTCTCCAACATCTGGCTCGACGATATCTACGTTTTCGATCTCCGCGCTCAGACCTGGACCCAGAGACGGGAATATCCCCGCCACTGCGGTACATATCGAAGTGTTGCCGTCTGTTCAAATCTTACCGTTCGATTCCCCCAAGAGGAGATCAACAATGGCTCGCACACCTCCAAACTCGGTCCTTCTGGCACGAGGTTTTCGCGAAATCCGAGTACAACCAAAGAGTTCACCGCCCAAGATGCTTTGATCCACCTCCCTTACTCTGCCGCTCCAACCGATGATCATCCGTGTGATATCTACCTCTTCAGCAACTACAACGTAAGTTCATGTGTATCTCCGAACTCCGTGCAACAACCATTTACTACCCCACCTCCACACAGTTCACAAATGTACAACGCGAGCTTGAAGTGTTTTCCCCGACCTCAGGATCCGACTTTACCATCAGCGACCGGTCCCTATCGATGACAGGCACATCGTTCCCACCCGGCCTCCGTTTCCCCACCGGTGCGATGCTCGGCACGCACTTCATTGTCGCCGGTACCTACCTCACCCAATCCTACCAATCCTTCTCCATTTGGGCGCTCGACCTCGTCACTATGACCTGGTCCAGAATAGACCCTGGTAGCGCGCTGGCGTCAGGGTCTTGGTTCAGGAGTTGCTTGTGGCCCGAAGCCAACAAGCTCATTATCTTTGGTAATGCCAGTGGGAACCTTGCTTCCGACTACAACCGCCGCCTGCTCAGTTGGGACCACGCTGCCTGCATAGATCTCGAGGCGTTCGGTATTTACCAGTACCCCAAACTGTACATGCCCATAGAAGAACAACAGCTTGGGTTGGCTGTTCTTGAAGAGGGTGTCATGACTGATTTTGACATCCTTTGTGACGATGGGAGGAAAATCGCAGTATCGAGGAAAATTCTGGAGGAACGGTGGCCATGGTTCAAACAGCAGCGGAACCTCTTCTTGCAGAATGCTGCCCGCGCCGTAAACACCCTCCAACCCATTGCTGGTGCTGGGGCAGACGTACCACTACCGGAACTTGCCAGCCTATCCAAGGAGCCAAGGGCCGATCCAAGATTATCCTCCCGACTACTGAATCTCTCAGAGTCCTACCCTATATCGCTTGCCCTCGTGCAGTACTTCTACACCAAGGCTTTAATTTCACCGCTGCAACACGCCCCGGCAGTGCTTAGTCAACTCTTGTTGCTGTCAAGTACATACAACCTGGGGCATTTGCAAAACTTGGTCAAGCATGCGATGCACCGTGCTTTGACCTATGCAACTTCCGTGGGTATCTATGGTGTATCAACACTATGTAATTGCAGGAGCCTGCAAATCCGGTACGGCTTTAAGCACTCTCTGTCGATTCCTGAGTTGACGCTATTTGATCGTAAGCGCCTTACGTGTTGTGATGGTGAGTGTGACCACATCGGTTCTCAATCACACCCCTTTCTCACGACCAATACCAGGCATACAGCCAGAAACGACCTGGCCGGAGATCCCGGGACAGAGAGGACGGGGGCAGTAGAGATGGATCTGGCGGGGGAGGGGTGGATTCTGCGGCGGCAAGACCCAGAGGGATGTCTGATGCTTCATTTATGCAGAGAACGCCGGCAGATCCGTACGGTAATGGCACTGTGCTGAAAAATGGAGGTGGGGGTTCCAGCGACAGTACGTTTTAGTGTCCGTTTCTTTGTTGGCATTAGTCTCCTTCTGTTCATTTCTCCCCTCTCTTATCCCGCTCAAACCGCTTTTGTCTCTTGTTGGTTGTTTTACGGAGTGGGCAGTGACTATCGACGCTCAACGTTCCACCCACCACCCTAACAGATGTGGGTCATCACAATCGCAAGCAGACCGATGAAAACGCGCAAACGGATTCTACGTTTGTATCGACCCCTCCCTTCTCATCATTACCGCGGAGCTCGCTGGGAGGAGAATCATTGATGGGGTCTGGTTTCCCCGATAGTAATCAAGATCTTCCCCTTCTGCGTCGGACAAGCGATGGGCTGTCGTCACCAGTCCAACCGCCCTCCCTGACTAAGTATTCCACCATGCACACCCCCGGAGTCTTTTCGACAACATCCATTTCGAAAAGCAACTCTAGATCACCGACGGAGAACGATCTCGGTCACCGGGACGCACAATGGTCACCAGCAGGTACGGCCCGGAACAACCTACTGAGTCCGTGGACCCCTGTCACCTACTTCCAACAGGAAAGGTTCAACATCGACCCAATCCACAAAAACGCCGATCCAACCGATTATTCTAGGGCGAGCGGACCGTTCCATCACGGGGGTTCCACTTGGGTCGGTCTGGGAGAAAGTATGGATATGGAGATCGACGATCTGTTGGAAGTGGTAATGGATTACCCTTCGAAGAGGACCACCATGGCATCTGTACCTCTACTCCCCTTGCATGAGGATGCTTCCTCCTCAGATGGACATATTAACTCACAACCGCACGCCAACCCCTCCTTTCCATCCTTCCTGACGACCAATGCGCCGCACAATGGTGACTCAGATACCTCTTCCCTTACTTCCTCCAGCCCTGGAAGCCCCAAAGGCTCACACTTTTCGTCAGCCAGCCCATCTCTAAAGTCAAAAAGGAGCTTTACCCCCATCACGCCTTCCACTGATGGATGGAGGAGCCCCCCGACTCCCCCTTCCGTCCCAGAACGTGAGGGTCTCTCTCCCGTCGATCGCTTTGGGTATTTGGAGGTTACAAATCGCCCCGAACCGCACCGCCCCAACCCACGCCAGGCCCCCGAGGACACCACTATAAGCAGATACCTGAGTACCTCAAGTGAGGACCGGCCAACCCACCATAGCCGGCTGCCTCCCCTACTGGTTACTATCCCACAAGACGCCACCATACGCCGTCGCCCACAAAACTCGATTTCCTCCGAACAGACAATAACCTACGACCACAGTAGTCGTATAGAATCCCCAACTGACAACTCCATAACTTCGCGCTTTTCAGACGACGACGTTTCCGAGATTACGCAGACCGAGTACGCCGATCCTGCCTTCGAGGTCACATACTTCCCCATCTCAGGTCCGACTTCCGCTCTGATTACTCGACCACGCCCTCGGATCGAAATACCCCCATGGTCGGGGTCAGGTAGTTTCAGCAACGAACCTCCTCCGAGTTCGAGCGTCGGTACTAATCCCAGCCCCGTTGAATACCCGTCCCCCTCCATCCACAGCTACACCCCAAGCCCAAGGCGAGGAGTGTTCCGATCCCTCTTTCTGCAGAACGATAGAGCCGCTTCCGAACAGAAGAAAGAGGGGAAACGGTCGAAAGCGCGGGATCAGACACAAACACAAACTCCGACCGAGTTGTCGATGGATTCTGCGTCAATCGCTACGACCTCGAGCAAATCATCCAAGGGAAGGGACAAGGACGAGAAGAAGGCGGCAAAGGCGGCGAAGAGGGCACAGCTGGCGGTCCAGCTGAGGGCTAAGCAGCTCCAGCAGGCAACGGAGAAGGATCCCGAGGCCTCTTTGCGTGCCACACGCCCTCAGAATGGTTCGAGAGGATGGGAGGATAGGGGTGCGATGTACTCATTAGGGGGTATCCTTTAGATCCACGACGGTAGCTCTTGGGTTCATACTCTTGACGTTTGCACTCCGCTGACCATGTTCTCACTTTTAGGTTTCTTCTGGTACTAATTGTTGTTTCCTGCATGAGCCAATTGGCTATATCCCGTGTTTTCTTTCTTGATGTTGAAATTTCGTAGATGTAGTCGGAATGAGTATTGTATTAGCACCACCACGGATGGTGGACTACTGTTGTACACATGCCTATGCAAATTCCTTGATGTTGCGAAAGTAAGAGTGAAAAATGCTAGCTAACTCAGTTTGCCGTTACCCCCGCTAGCTCGTGATGGTCCAACGCTGTCCCGGTGTTTGTTGAAGTATGGGATGGCCCTGCTATTGATTCTGGGGGCTTCTCCGCCACTGTTTCAATCATATGGTTGACTAAAAACAAGAACAGATTGTTCAGCATAATACCACGGGAAACGGACGATGGGAGCGTACACTCTCGGGCGTGATCTGTATTAAATTTGAGGTAAGGGTTAGGTCGCACACGAGGGATGGAAGTCACTCGCCCGGATCCTTCTGATTCCGACAAGACTTCCCACTAGTGCAGTCCGGTTTGTCGAGGATCGCAGTCGATACGCGTCCCTTACTCCTCTCCCGGATCCACCAATCTCGGATACCCCACAAGAAAACCTCGGTGGCACACCACCTGCAAATCTTCTGGCGAGGCGCGGTTGGGTTGGGATCGATCCCCCCTGCAACCCCGTGGATCTCAGTGAAGAGCTCCTGAACGAACAGCGGTGTGAATTGTTCAGGGGTGTTCTGAATATGTTGGACGATCTAGGCGAGTTATTAGGGGGTTTAGGACGAACTGTAAGTAGAACACGTACTTCTTGGTAGATCTGCTTAGGTGCCACGCGGTGCTCAGTTAAGTAATCAAAAAGTCTATCGACTTCGATTGTGTTTCCCTCGAAGCAGTCATAGATGTCGGGAGCCTGGATGAGGTCTCCGAGATCCGAAAATCCGTTCGGATTCTGAGAGCGGAGTGAAGATGCGTAACACCTCTCGGGGATGCTGATCCCACAGAAGGAGACTTGACAGAAGTCACAGCGGGACGTAGAAGGAGCTCGGAGAGCCACAAGATTCTCACTATAACGAGACGGGTAAGATAACCAGGAGATCGAGAACTACGGAGGGATCACCAGTGTCCACAGAACCCGTGACCAGGGGGGGCACCGTCCTCCAAAAGCCATCCTTGGTCTTGGTTTGTGTCCGGATCTGGGATGGGGTTCGGGCAGCTGATACGAACGTCAGTCGAAAACTCCACCTAGGGCTATGTGGTAGACGAACTTCCATCCAAAGGGATTTCCTGGGGCGCAGTGGGGGCAAGGTTGCGCGTAATCTGTATTGCGAGGCAGAGTTGGTTCTGGTGAGGGTTCCCTTGGCGGAGGGATCTGCGCGTCCATTAGTTGAGCGTTGATGCGGCCAAGTGGGAACCGATTACGTACCCTCAGCGATTGACCCGGTCGGTAGATCTCGTCCGCTTGGGCACGTTCGGACGGTGTTCGGACCCTGGATGGGTCCGCACGGAGCAGAATGTTGACCATGGATTGGAGTACCCTAGAAGGTATCACGGAGGTCGATAAACCTCGGCATGAGGGACAACTAGTCCCACCATTCTGAGGTATAAATCGTTTAACTGGTGGATGGTACACTGGCGATTGTCCTTCCCCACCTTAATCCATAACACGCAGCAACTGCGCGAATAGCCGTTAGCACGGGCCCGAACCGGGAACGAGTGAGTGATCTCACCTTCCACAGAATGAGTGTTGACATGGGATGATGGTGACGGGGCTGTATACGAGAGCTGCACAGCATCCGCACTCCAGTTCTTGAGCCAAATCGTCTATCAGTGCTCGTCCGTCTGTGGTATCCATCGGGCCACTGGCTCGAGAATCAGTCGACTCGTTTCGGCCAACATTCTCATCCTTGAGTCGTTTCCGACTTGGGGAATCACCAGAACCCTCGCCCCAACTGGAGGAAGCCCTTCGTTTGAGGCCCCTCTTCCCACTCCCTTCTATTTGTTGGTTCACTTCCATTTCCTCCCGCTCAATCTCGCTAGGCGAGTCACTATCGAGTTTAGTGGTCTCCATATTCTCGACCCCAAGTGCAGCTACGGACGGGAGTATCGCCGCCATCGCTAGAATCGGCAGTTAACGCACAGAGGCGGAGTGTTGTAGAATTTGACGGCGGAACGAGGCAGGTGAAGGGTGATGGTGGTGGTGTAGTTCGGAAGGCTGTCGATTGGATTTACGCTCAGGAGGCGAACGGCGATCGGAACGTACGTACCGGGGCGCATCGTGGCTCATTACGACAGACAACGTAGAATAGTAAATTACTCATGACATGTACGATAAACGGTTATCTCAGCCTTGGCTATGCGGCAGCCTGTGGTACTCCAGGTGCTCCGACACGCCAATGAGGGTGGGGGTAGTCCTAAGGGTAATCTTCGGGGGAGGTGGCGGGGGTATCTGAGCGCTAATGCAAGCAGCCACCAATTGCTCGCGGAGACGTTCATAAGCAGCACGTTGAGCTTGACGACCAAGTCAGCACCCAACGAGTCGCGGAAGCAACCGAGAACGCACCATCGCAGGGGAAGAGGGACATCAGGTACTCGATCGGGATAGCTATCGCTTTCCCGACATCGAGGGCTATGAGGAGCGAATTGTCCAGAGACCAGAGCGTCAAAGCCCGAGATATTTGTCCCATAAACCAGAAGACGAAGAAGGGGCGGTGCGCCACAGAACCACCGCTGTGACCGGTGACTTTTGGTAAGCCTTCCATAAGATGGTTCATTACGACAACCTGATGCGATACTGAACCTCGCTTAGAACCCAGTGTTCATACGAAAAAGGAAATTATACGTACACCACTCCTCGGCTTTACGCCGGTTGATCAAGTCCCTATAAAACGGAGGGTCAGCCGGGGGACGCACAATGGCTCCACGCTGAACTCACGCCTGGACGAGCGGGATATAGTGACGGAACTCCTGCGATATGTACATCCTGACACTGGGGGTCGAGTCAGGAACTTTGTGCTCAAGTATTTCTCGAGTGGACAAGGCTTACTTGTAGAGGTACTCTCTCCCAATGAAAATGAATGCCCGTTCTATGTCGCACGTGTGTTTGTCCAAGAGGTCATCCAACTCACAGCTCTCCATCCAAGTTGTCATCGCGTACTTTGCCTGAACGGAATCGCTGACGTTCGCTTCGCCCCTCATCCCGACGCATCCATTCCACAGCACCATTGCCCTGAAGTATATGTTCCAGACGGCATCTCTCGCACGCGGGCCAACCGCGATTTCCCCAGGAAGGAGGAATGCATACTGGGATTCGAGGAGGTTAGGTGAGAGAGCTGGCGGACATTCGCAAATGGAACTGACATTCGAGGCCTTACAAAGTGCAAATTTGACGATCTGAGTCCCTCGAGCTACGGAGTAGGAGTTGTACGCGGCGAACAGCTGGACAGAACTCCAGATCAATCGGCGACACTCCTCCTTCTGAATTTCGGATTCGGACAATCCGTCTGGCCAGCTCGGTGTCGAAACCCACGAAGGCACGGTGGTCGCGGCCAGTGGCCACCGTTGTCCAAGAGTCTGGGCTCTACAACTGCAGGTATCAGGTGCGGGGGTCCCCGACGACGTGGGAGAAGTTCTCCAAGGACGTGGGACGATCGGCGGAGTGGTCTCCGGCCAACGGATCACCCGTTCGTCCTCCACGTCAATTGTCATGAGGTTCATGTAACGGACGAGCGAATCGAGCATCATCATTGAAGATGTTACACGTTGTGTTGAATGCCGAGGGTGTGCACAGACCTCAAAGAATGCGATGAGCTGAATTAATACGTAAGTTTGGGGCTCGAGGTCGGGTTTCAAGAGAGCCAACGTACCCACGCAGCCTTTGCGAGGTCGTGGTTCAGCCTCCCCGCATTTAGGCTGGCGTCCAGCGCGCTCTGGGCTTCGTCACGTAGTCTTAGTGCCTTCTCTCTTCCCTCGACTCCCAAACCATTTTCCGAACTTTGGAGAAAGGTAGCGATCGCCAACATAGCCAAGATGTAACTGGGCTGCAACTCCAGGCGGCAGGAATGGTCAGAGAAAAGAGAGTAGAATCTGGGGACATTGAAAAAACAGAACAAGTAGGGTGTCACCCTGAATAGGAATTTAATGTCGAAGAGGATGTGGCTGGATGCGGCTTCTCTCTGAGTGTGCGTGAGGGAGGTGGGTATAGGGGAATCACCGGATGCAGCGTACATGGTTAGAAGAGAATCCCACCAAGTTTGCCGAGTGAAGCTCAGAGATGGTCCGGGGACGATTGTAGGATTGATGTCAAAGTAGGCACCAGATGACGTCGATTGACCGGGGGCGTAGGTAGGTGGAGTGATATACGCGTAGGAGTCTGGGGGAGAACCCCTCCCCCCATAGTCGAGTGGCTGGGCCGGTAACGAGGGATTTTGTTTGGGTTGTAGATCCTGCGTGATTGGTCGTGCTGAAGCATCATAGAGATCGATCGGGGAGTGAAGATAAGGATTGGAATGGGTGGTGAGGTCAAGTATGTCGTCCGGGTGTCGGGGAGGTGAGCCACAGTCATTCGGATGTGAGGGGAGGTCTTGAGCCGTGAGTTCCCGCGGAACGCTGTCGGTTGCTGAGCCCAAGCCGGAGGTAGCCCTGCGCCGCCGCCGGGGTTCAGGAGGGAGGCCCAAGATCTTTGCTCTTTGTCGGGCCCCAGGATCCTTGTCAGGGCCGCGTCGGTTTGGTGTCTCATCATACGAACACGGTTCCCCGGGGGCACGATTTATACAGTTTTGACAACAAGGACGGCCACCGTCGCATCGAGTTTTTCTGCTCCGACTGATAAGCCGATCGTATTTATCCTACGTCAGAATGATAATCGTGCAGTTCGATAGGGACATCCTACCAAGGACGACAGGCGGTGTAAACGCGTGTTCGCTGAGTGCCTTTGACGGTCAAAGGTTGGTCGGGGGAGAGTTCGATGCGTTGGCGTTTTCTGCGCGATTTTTGCGTGGATTTTCCTCCCGTTTGCTGTGTCTCCTCGGGAGACGCAGATAAGGCTGGAGGTGTGGGGTTGGATGGGCCAGGTTCGGGAAAAATCAAAGGGATCGCGGAGGGAGGAGGCAGGGAAGGTTGACCGGGTGCAGTGGGTAATGTCATTGGGTACAGCAAACCTGGATCGGCGAGAGGCGGGGTATCCTGGGTATCTAGGGTGGCGGGAGGAATTGAAAACTCATCCCGAAATGTGGCCATGGGGTTCAGGCAGCTGGTTCGGTGAGGTGCCCGCGACAGCAGGGTCGAAGTCGCAGACTTGTTGGGACTTGAACAACAGCGTGAAGCCTCAAGAACGTCTGGAGACCACACGCCCACGCGCGTCTGCCAAGATCAGGTGCTGATCGAGATGGCGATCCAGGAGTTGGTTACGGTCCCCATCGTGAATTGACCCAACCAATCAGAATAAGAATGAAAGAGAAGTAACCGAGAATCGAGGTCGCGTACGGTCTCCGCCACCGAGGTACCCGAAGGTGGTCGACACGTTCCTTCCCGGCATGCTCAAGGGTTCGTCGAGGGTGTTGACAGGCTTGGTCTAACTTCATCTGGCGCAAGGCATAAAATTCGCGCGCCAAGACGAGCAAGAGGGGCTCACAGTGAAAATTACTTCATCCCCACTCGCTCCGTGGCGGTCTTGTTATTGTGCTCGGAGCGTGTTTCCATCCGAAGAACTGTCGAGAGAGTGATTGACTTCATACCCGGCTGGTCGTCAAGCGGTGGGTTATTCAGTAGGAGTTGGTTACAGGGAGCTCCGAATAGATGCCTATAATGAGCATGCATCCAGACCGTCCCCCCTTGTCCCCCACCAAGGAAACCGCCGCCTTACGACATTCCAGCGTCCCATCGTTTGCGGTTCGACCGGCTCGTGGCCCAACCCATGGGCTGAGCCCTCCCGGTTTGTCGTTGTTGGGGTATCTGATGTCTGCGATCATCCCCACGGAGGCAATATACAACTTACAACCTAGAATTGTAAACCAGGGGATGATCCCCGTCCCTACTCAAGCACTCACCTGCGTTCCCTCGGCCCTGCCCACACTCTGGCCGAACTCCCTTTTCCTGTTCCGGTGCATAGTTCTGTTTTGCATGTTCTGCTAGAGGTCGGCGCTACGCCCGTTGGTCAAAGGACCCACAGCCTACCAGTGTCACGTTTGGATATATAGCGTCCCCAATTTGTTATTGTCACTCTAGCTCTCCTGTCATGCTCTCAGCCAGCTCCCCCCTCCTGGTCTTGCTCTTGACCGTCCTCCAGCTCGTCCTCTTTGTCGACGCGAAAGGCACTAAGGGTTCAAAGGGCTCCAAAAAGAGTTCCAAAAAGAAGTCCAAAAAGAAGTCCAAGGTCAAGCACGTATACAAAGAGGATGGAAAGTGTTACGACGAGCAGTGAGTCTCCCTCTTTCTCTTGATTTTATCTCTCTCATCGTTGCTCGATACAAGCCACGTCGAGATAGAGTGTCCTGCCGAGACAAACAAAGCCCTCATCGCTGGGATCATCGCCGGTGTTGTTGCGGGTAATATTTCCGTTCATTCGTAACTTCTCGTGAACTGAACGTGCCAAAACAGTTATCATTATCCTCGCCCTCGCCATTTGGCTATTCAAACGCCGCTCGCAGAAGAAGAAGAAATCCCTGAACATCAAGTCCAGGGGAATCGACGATGCGTCAGGCGATCACGAATTTATTGTGCCCCTTGTCCGGGAAGACACCAAGGACAGCGACAGCTTGTACAGTTACAAAGATAAGAGCATGCACGTGTAATAAATGATAGCGCCTGAGATGCGCGCCCATATTGATCCGGATCCCCTGTAACATTATCCATCTGTTCTCGTACACGCGCTGGGTGATTGACTGTAAGGTTGTCTCGTGTCCGCAAGTCTAGGCGAATGTCCAGTGACTTTTGAGGGAACTGCCAGGTCCCCCTCCGTTGCGTTGACATCTTCAGAAATCAGCCACGCGAACCATAGGGGTCACCGGGAAGGACTGCAACCCCGCCCATTTCGATCCCACCAGGTGTCGGTGTCACCCCGACACTCGGTTTCTTCGGTTTCAGCGGTGCGCGCTACGTGGGGGTCGCTCAAGGGCTCGGGTGCCAGTTGATGGAACCCCACTGGAACAGGTGTGTGTACTTCTGGTGTTGCGGACAGCCCGTCACAACTCACGTACGCGTATGGGAATCGGAAAACAGTGGTCCAGCCTCATCGGGGTTTCCCTCTAACGCAGTTGAGAACATCAGTCGCGAGCCGTGATATTACGAGTTCATATCGTTTTATGCAACCTGTACTAAATAATGGGTATATCGACTAAGGTTTGCATACAGATCCGGTGTCTTGGAGGCCATCGCTAAGACCGTAATTTCGTAAAACCCAACAATGGTAACGTTTAATCCATCGCGGGGTTGTTCTCAGCAAAGTACTCGTGACTGTCGGCATTGAAGATGGCTTGAGATGGATTGCTGATAGCCAGCTGCATGGCAGCGGTCTGACCGTACGCGTAGTCACTGGTACCACCGTTGTTGGTGAAGTGGGAAGACTCGTGGATGATCGTTCCGGCCCTGGAATCAGTACCGGTGTTGGGGGCATTCCAGAAAGCACCGCAGAGGTAGATTGTCCCGAACTGGCTGGGATCTGACCAGGAGTTCCGTAAGTGGCCGAATGACGATCTCAAGATTGGAAGATGTACGTACAGACGTAGGCGTAGATGTTGGGATCAGTGCAAGAGCAGTCAAAGGTGAAGCTCGAGAAGTCATTGCCGCTGATTAATCCGAAGTGGTCCTGGACGGTGCCCTTGCGACCATCATCGTAAGCACCGAACCAGGTAGTGAACCGGGGCGTGCCGCTCGAGATACCCGAAACGTAAGAGTAAGTGTCGGCAGCGTAGGTCTGGGCACCACCGGCGGCGTCGGAAAGCTGTGACTGTTGGTCGTCCGAGCAACTGTTGAAACTTGCCTGCTTGTTGTGGATGCGGGAGACAGCGAGTTTACCAGAAAGCTTAACCTTGGCTACATCCCCAACAGTGGCGTAGAGGTTCTTTGGGGAACCATCAGCGTCAACGTAGGTGAAGAGGTTCGATGGTTCAATGGAATAATCCCCAGCCCCGGGTAGGGTGAAGTTGTACGCGGCAGAGACTGAAGGTAATTATTCCGTAAGATTATCTCCGAGTCAAAGTGATCGATGTGATCCCACTTACGATCATGGGTGACATCGATGGAAGCGCCAGGAGCGAGAACGGTGGAAACGCTGGGATTGTCGAGACCGGCGGCGTACGTGGGGCTGAACTTGGCCTATGTAGGAGAGGGACCGAAAGCATGAGTATACATACTTATCGGACAACCAGACGCGTGATTTACCTTGGCGCCGTTAAACGACGGGGAAGAGCCAGCCGCATCCGTGACGATGAAAGTATTCTCAGGGAAGGTGCTCAAGACACCACGGGGATCGTTGAGGAGTTTGAGGGTCTTGTCGCCGGTGTTGGTGACAGTCGTGGTGACCTTCAAGTTTTTCAACCCATCAACGTTGACGTTGGAGATTGAGGTCTTTACGATCAAACCAGGGGCAGCGGAGACGGCGACCGCAGAGACGATGAGGGCGACGAGGGAACCACGGAGGGAATAGGACAACATTTCGACAAAGGAAGTAAAGGCGGTGGGCGAGGCGACTCCTTGAGACTGAACGGACCTGGCTTAAGTAGCATTACAATTCATGTGCACATGGGTGGGACACCTGGCCAAGCCGGAGAAGAACAGCTACGAGACCAAATTAGATAGACGCCAAACGGATACCGAAGGGCTCTCCCAGAGCCAACGCGGTCGTGGTAGCAATTCAGCAGTGCAACGGAGGCCGTGGCCCGCCACGAACAAAGTTTGCAGTCTGATCCGGAGCACGGCCAAGGCGATGGATGGATCCTGCCCATGTGGGTCGGACTAACGCCGTAAGGGCGTCGAAAGCGCCTCTGAAAGTCAACAAATGCAAGGCGGAGATTTAGTAGCGCGACAAAGGCCGTGACCCATTGTGAGCACACCCCGGACAGGTTTGTGGCCGATCTGAACGCGGTCAGGGTGATCGACCGATCCCGTCCAGGTGGTAACGGGGTTTTCTAAAGTCAGGTCGTGAGCGACACAGGTTGAAGCGATCATTTCTGCCAACAGTGCTATGTAGAATTTTCCCCACGAACGCCGGGGATCCAAATGGTGCAGCCCAACCACCGTTGGTGAGTTTCTTCGGTCGGTAACAACGGTGCGCGGGGATGCCCGAGCTCGTTCCAACTCTCCCCTTTTCAACACCGTGTCCTGGTGCTTACCCGGTGACACAATGTGATTGGTGTCCGGGTCGTGTGACCGTACACCAAGTGTCGGATGTTGGGGACGAAGCCTGACGACTCCCGCCACATCACTCTGTGCCATCCGTATCCTTCCGGTATGTCCCTCTTGGGGGCTGCTTTCGCCGTCTGAAAACCTCGAACCCAACGTATTGTACCCGACTGGGACCCCGGTTGGGTGGTTAAGATGAAGGTGCGTGACCAGGGGCGCAAAGTCACATGAGATTTCCGTTGACTCTGCGGATTTGGGCATCCAGCGAAATGCGTTTCAAGGCTGAACGCGCTGCCTCCCGGAATGGGGTGGGGAAGCGCAACACAAACTAGAAGACAGCCTGAGCGAATGTAAGCCAAGGTCGATTTCCATTTCCGAAACAGGCAAGATGCCAATCGATGACGAACGGCGACGGTTCGGCGGGGCGAAGGCAATACCGGACACCAAACCGCAGACTGCGCTCGCCACAGAGGGCGAGTTTGGGACGAAGGGGTGTGTGCGGGAATCCCTACAGAGGCTGCAGGAAACACTGCTGTTGCAACAAGGCGAATCAGCCGGGGTCCGTGCGGAGGAAGATAAACGCACCGAAACAAACAAAGAGGCGGCCGAACGAGCGGGGAACGAGCGGAACGAAAAATACGAGCGACTACGGCAGACATTCGAGCGGATGAATCGATGGATGGCCGACGAGGAGGCCGAAGCAGCCAGAAAAGAGTCGAAAAGAGTCCAAGGCATGAGAAACTTATCTTATCTCGACGATGACCGGTATGACTGACGGATGAGGTAGATGAGGAGGATGGATTTCGCCTGGTGGGAGAAGTGTTGGAAGGATGCCGCCAACAGCGCGTGGAGGCGAGAGCATTGCTTGAGAGTGAGCGGAAGCACTGCTTGCCTGACGCTGGCTAACACGTGACCGGATTAGACATGCTGCGGGAACGCCGGGAGGAGGGAAAGGAGATGATTGGGATTATCAAAAGCACCCGAGGCAATCCGGATCCACCCGAGGTGGGAGTTCCAGCTGCACCATTTCTGTCGGGTTGGCTGAGGATGCAGGGCATGTCACAGTCGAGATCGGCGCGACGACCCGCCGCGTAACCTACCACCAGCCGGCCACTGAGGGTTAGAGCCCAGAATTTCCTACACAGTACTTCCGAGGAGAGTCCGGCTGCTAATCGGAAGATAGCGGGTGACTCCGGCTGTTGTAATACCGGGTTCAACAAAACAGATCGTATAAAAACAGCCAGTGGGAGGCAGCTTGGCGCCACGCACAACATGCACGCAAACAACCTCTTGCGCACTGCTCTGGCTCAACGCCCCACCGGTTTGGCCCTCAGGCTCGCTGGGCATCCTGCCTTCGCTAGCCCCCCTGCGCTTCTCTTGCGGAAGTATTTGTCCACAAACAACGGTGCTCCATCACTGCAGTCTAGCCGAACCGGTGATAAGCCTGGCGTCGAAGGTCTCCATCAACGTGTGTCGCAATCGTTGCTCCACCGTCCATTCCTGTATTGAATCGATGTTTGGCTGCGTGCTGTAGATGACAACAAGACCGTACCAACCTCTCCGTCGGACCAAGCTCACGAGCTTCTCCCCGCGTCTTCAGTCATTCGGGGAGATTGGGTCCTGTTTCATCCCGTCTACACTCCTGAAGAACTCAAGGCAGTTGAAGTGGGCAGCGTACTCTCCCCCTCTCCCGCCCAAGATCGCTGACTGGTATCTCTTGGTTGCGATAGGTCATGTTCCGCGATGCCAAAACTATTCAGGACAAGTTCGCTTCCGGTTTCGTCAAATTCCTAAGGTGCACTGATCGTCATCGATCAAGGCCAACCACACGCTAACTTCCATGTGCCTACGTGCAGATGGGGATTCGATTTCGTTTCCCGGTATAAACATAAACAGATCCCGCCAAATTCTTCGATGACCCTTCAACAATTGCGGGAAGGTGGGTACACCATGGATCCGACACAATGGCTTGCTGTAAGTTGCTGTGGTCCCAACACGTGCAACACATCGCGCTGACTCTATCGGGTTGACCAGAGAATCATCTTCCTCGAAACAACCGCTGCCGTTCCTGGCATGGTTGCCGCAACCCTCAGGCATCTCCGCTCCCTTCGCTTGATGAAACGTGATTCTGGCTGGATCCACACCCTATTGGAAGAGGCCGAGAACGAGAGGATGCACCTGATGACGTTCATGACACTACGTGAGCCTCCTATCTGGCTCCGCGCGTTGTGTTTGGGCGCACAGGGTGTTTTCTATAACGTCTTCTTCCTTTCCTACATCATTTCCCCCAGAACCTGCCATCGCGTGAGTAAATCCCCAACCTCACTCCCAAGCATACCCGCTTAATCCGAGCCTGGTAGTTTGTTGGGCACCTTGAGGAGGAAGCCGTGCTCACGTACACGGTTCGTATGACCCGCATCACTACCCATGATCACCCACACCTAACACCCTGAACAACAGAAATGCATCAAAGATATCGAAGAAGGCCGTCTCCCTGAGTGGTCCGACCACCCTGCTCCAGAAATAGCAAAAGACTACTGGCGTCTCAAACCCGACGCAACCCTGCTGGACGTTATATATGCTGTCCGTTCCGATGAGAGTACCCATAGGTTTGTCAACCACTCCCTGGCGAACCTGAAGTACGAGACGGACGTTAATCCGTTCGCATTCGGCGAACCGGACATGCACACAAAGGGCACTAAACTCGGGTTCGAAAGGAACGAAGCCGATGCCTACGTGGGGCATACCCGAAACCTGTTTGAGAACTCCGAGAAGGGTTCTGACCCCAAGCATTAAAACATTGTTTTGGACTGTACTATTGACCTTCGTTATTTATGTCATCGAACACTTTACAGTTTAATACTCTTATATACACCCCCAATCTGCAACATAATCGTACACGTTGATTTGCTCACGGTTTATTCTTCACCATCGAGTTCGGGGTATTGTCTGAAGATGCCAAACGAGCCATACTCCTGGCGCCTGCTGCTCTTCAAATATTCTGCAATCTTGGGTTCATTCTGGATGCGCTCATAGGCCTTGAAGACGAGATCGTATTTGCCTGTTTGATTTGATGGCCAGTCAGAGACGGAGCTACGAACGGGGAAAGTTGCAGACCGGATTCCTGAAGCTTCTTCAACCTCCTTGGAAAAGCGAATTGTGTACCGGCGATATTGTTGAACAACACTAGGTCCGCAGCCGTGGTGAGGTTCGAGAGTAGGAAGGAATCTTTTTCGGCATCAGCGATGTTGGGAACTTTTTCAACAACCCTAGGAAATGAAACCCTTTACCTTTGCCGTCCTTGTTCGCGGGGTTGGTTTCGAGAACAGATTGGAAGTATTGGAGGAATTTTGGAAGGCGAACGGCTCTGAATTGCTCCGCGGCACGCAATGCCTCCGCTTTCTGATCTTCATAGTAGAGGTTTACGGAAACCGGATGGTGGACGTTATGGATCTACGAGCAAGGCTCTATGAACAACCAACGAACGGGGTCCCCGGGATAACCAACTCACCTCAACCGCCATATCCAGTGCAGTCAAAACCAGCTGTGTGTTTTTGGCATTCAAGAAAGCCTTTTCGTCCTCGTCGAGATCCGGGGCATCCCTTGCATACCCGGCCAAACCGAGCTTTGGCGATAGGTAGTTGATGATAACGCCTGTCTGGCCGAGCCATTTCCCGTTAGGGAGTTCTATAACAGGTGGCCAAAGATTCGGAGGGGTTCCGACTATCTCTGGGTTGCTGATCCTGGTCATCAAGGTAGAGTTATCCTTGACTTCATCGTAGGGGGTCCCACTGTATTCGAAAACGAGTCGGATATACTCGCCTCGTCCTGGAACACCATCCCACTAGGATTTGAGGGAAGCAATCAGTCGACGAGCGATTAGGTGCGGTTTGCAAATAATCAGCGGAGATCGCGATGATCTGTACTCGCGCACGTACGTAGTGGAGAACATACGATCCGACCTTTTGTCGCTTTCCTGGACGTTGGCTCGGATTTTCCTCCTCTCGAGTCGACATGGTTGTCCGCAAGAGATCTTGTTTGAATAGACTGATTGCCGATGGGCGTTCATGTCTGGGTTTCCCACAAGCCCCATACCATGTGACACAGTCGTAGCGCGTAGGAAACGGATCTTTACGCCGTTACTGTTGCCTGGCAGGGCGAGGGTGTAATTTACGGGGTTCGTTCAAGATAGACAGGGACCGCGAAGGAAGGAACAAGACGAGCAGATATGACGTAGAGGTGCCAAGACTTGAAGGGTCTACCAGAGGTGTATTTTGGCTTGGATTCAACGCAGTCGTGGTGTTCAATGGCAAAGCTAGGTCAAGGGAATGCAATCCGCTGCCCCGAAGAAAAAGACGGGGTCCTCTTCGGCCGAACCCATGAAATCAGGAATTGGTGCGGCTGGAAGAGATTTAGTCTTAGACTCTGGCCGATCAAAAGCCAAGACGCGCGCCGGTCACCCGCTTTCCGTTCCCAACTCCGTCACTCATCCACATCCACAGGATATCCAAGTCTCACCCCTCGACCTCCTCCCCCCAGTCCGCATGAGCCTACTCTCATTTGGCAATATTACGTGAACCCCGGCGACCCGACGCGTACTGAGAGAGTTCAACAAGTCACGTTCCCCACCACCGTGGACCATTGTGCGGGGTGGCCCCCGGCCTCGTATTTATGCCGTGCCGCGAGCCGATAACCACGGCTCCACCCATAAATCCTAGCCATGTACCATCTATCCCGGCCACAGTACATGTAACGTGTGACCTCCCCACCGTCGCGCATGGCCTGTGTTCTGACCACCCGTAGTCTCAGGCTGTCTCAGGCTATCGCTCCCTTCGTGGGTGCAGTCAGGTCGACGCGTCCAGAAGCGGTAATGAGTTGGCCACAGTTGGCAGTCCGCGATATGTTGATCAGGTGTGCATTCCCCAGCCTAATTACAATCCGCCCCGCCAGTGTTACATATGGTCCATTTACTTTCGACAACCCGGTCGGTTTTCATATTGTTCATGGGATAGCACTTTGTCCTGACTTGCGACCACAGTGTTCTCCAGCATTGTCTTGTGAGGAATATAGTTCTGCGAGCGATTGGCTGAAAAAGGTTTGCACGATACCTTGTATACTCCGCCTTCGTTTGTTGGACACCGAGGCAGAAGATTTTTGGCACCCCCGGACGCCAACGCTTGGATTCGCACCTCTCGCAACGTCGGAGATGCCCAAGCCCAAAGACACAAAGGGGGCAACCCCTCCTGAAAACGTGGGCGCTTGATATACTAGACAGATAACATCGGGAGAGATGCGGAACGAAACTACCAACCCACCGCTAAATTGCTTGGACCGAGGCACTGAGCCAATAGGCCACCTCTAGGCCGGTCAGGGATAATACCCTCAGACACCTGGAGCACCACAGCCACCCGGTCTTACTTGATACCTATCCTCGAGGTCAATCCGGGATTAGCGTCCAAATGCTGCTGTCAAAGTGCTGTTTCAGCGGTGGTGACACCCGACTTGGCCGACTCATTAGTTTACAACTCGTAAACCCCCTATCCATCTTGAGGTAAGCCGGCATCGTAACCGAGAGCCCCCCCCTCCCCGATGTAACCGTTTCAATGTTGTAGCTCCCAGACAGTACCTTCGCTCACCACACCGTGGGAGGTATCAAGATTTCTGCTCCATGACCATCTACGAATTTCGTACGAACGCCCCTCGACGGATGGGACGTCAAAAATCTCACGATTCTTCCGTTGGAGTTGGTCCAGAATTCAGTCAGCTGTTTCCTCATTTAAGCGAACGCCAAGGGCAGTTGAACGACCATCAATGGGTCCAAATAGACGTTTCCTCTAGCTTGGTACTACACACTTCCGAATAACTTTACACGAATACTACTTAGCACTGCTGTAATACTACACCCGGCAGTTGTCCAGGTTGAACACTAGGATATCCTCCGCCCCAGCTTTCATCAACTGATCCATAATCGTGGCAATCTTGTTCTTCTCGACCATGCTGCTAACAGCCACCCAATCCCCGTCCTCCAACGGACTGACGGTTGGTGCCCTCCTTCCGGGGGTGACTGAAGTGGCGGATGCCAACTTGCTCCGGAGGATGTTATACTGGCAGAAGACGTATTTGCTCGCAGCGATGACACCAGCTATCCTGGTCGTGATCATGCTGATGAGTGGTTCGAGATCAGGGTGTTTTTGTGCGCTGGATTTGATCAAGACAGCTTCAGTCTGGAGGATTGTATCGATGGCGTGCAAACCAGCAGCTCTCATCGTATCTCCGGACTCTGCCGATAGCACGTTAGTTCTGCGTGAGGTGGTGAGATGGTGAAAGACTGTGTCACACACCTACGAGGTCAACTGTGGATATGTTCAGGGTGAATTTCTGAATATACGGAGGACCAGAGCAATCGAGCATACAGACCAATTCCATCAGCGAGCCCAAGCGAGCAGGCCGCTTCAACACTTCCGCCAACATATTCAATTTTCGTCCTATCCTCACCGACGAAGTTCAACCGGTCGTCGATCTCGGCAAAGTACTTGCCGGCGAGGACCTCGAAGCTCGTAACGACTCGCTTGCCCGCGAGGTCAGCAGCAGACTTGTAAGGGGAGGACTCGGGGACTTGGACTTGTAGAGCGCATTTTCCGAAATTGAGACGGAGGACCTCGTCGACGTGGTTTTGCATCTCAGCTTCGAGGATTACATCGTGACCCGTGATCCCGAGATCGACGTTACCCTTTCCGACAAACGAGGGGATGTCAGAGGCAGGAAGGAACACCCTGTAAGTCCAGATCAGAGCTGATGGTCGCTCGGCGATGGTGACCACGACTCACAACGCGAGGTTGTGGTTCAATGAGAGGCAAACATCCAGACGGTGGTGCCTTCGAAATCGGATATCGGCACCTGGTGTCGTTTCGATGAGTACAGTATCGTAGGCCGCGGAGGGTATAAATCGTGCCTGCTAATAGTTCCAGACAGGTATCGTGCAACCTCCCTGATGATTTACACAATCTCAGCCGCCCCTGCCTGCTGGAGAAACTTTATCGACTCGCCTTTCTTCGGGAGTGCGAAGAGTAAGCGTCCGTTCAATGACTCGGCGTCTAGATCCCCCGTCAGACTCGCCCATACGTCGTCAGTAAGAAACCACCTACTCATCCTCTAGTCTTCGGCCGTGGTGAGTTTTTCGTTGAAAGTCGAATCTAACTCGATCGGCATGATCAGAACAGACTGGATCGAGTCACCTTGGTGGGGCTTCGTGTTTTTGCCGCGACGGTGGTAAACCCCATTGTGTTGGGGATCTCACAGACAGGGGCGGGTTTCATGGTCTGTTCATTATCTCTCTCTAGTCCCCAGGTTGAGGCTGAGCATCGTTCGACAGATTCTCTGGGTCACCCCTGTTCCATACCGAATGTGATCGGTGACAGGCTCAGGCGCCTCGCTCTCAGCCTGTGGTTATCGTAATCGGTCGGGGAAGGATGGAACATCCTTCGAAGTGACAGCCAGGCCGCAGTTCTTCCATTCGATGTTCTCGTTCCATGCACTCGTAAGGCATACTTACACCGGAACAACACCGAACATCTTTGTCTTGGCGGAGCTAACCCTCGTAGTGGGGCCCTTCTCACGGCCCTTCAATGGGCTACGGCAGGTGAGGAACGCGGTGTCTACAACACTGAAATTCCCACTGACGAGACAACTTATACAAGGCGGACTCGAGGACTCCAAGGTCGCGCTTAATCTCGTTGTTGCGCCTCCCTACCCCGCTCGTGGTCCTCTGGAACCAAGCGGGTTGTCCGGGTGGAGGCTACCGCCGGAAAAGGCGTATCACTTCCCCCCTCAGAGACCCTTGTCCGGAACTTGGAACGGGATCAATTGTAATTCTTCGCATCCGCCTCGGTCGAGAACTACTATGGAAGCGCTCCGAGTCGTACCCCCCAACGGGGTGTACCAAGCTCCGCCGCGGTCCCCTATGCCCAAACCCCAGCCACAAGCGCACATAGCAGACGGTGACATTGTTGCTGTGGCGGCCGAACAAAGTGGGGATCCACAAGGAGTGCTCGGGACCCCCCCCCCCCCTGCGGCGTTGAAGCTGAGATAGACCGGCCAATTTCTCAGCCCGAGTTCCTCAAGGGCAATTGCAAGTGCGGGTCCGGTCGTGTAGTTGATCACGTGATTGCCTGCCATTGTCC
>Ga0307511_10000693_pt1 | contig 35967 bp, 33 predicted proteins | sample 13_EM_MG_FD_200266 | JGI IMG/M metagenome (GOLD analysis project Ga0307511, IMG submission 200266) | Populus trichocarpa ectomycorrhiza microbial communities from riparian zone in the Pacific Northwest, United States - 13_EM | ecosystem: Host-associated > Plants > Roots > Unclassified | place... | reverse complement strand
GGCGTCGGTGAACTTCTTGGCATCGTCGATGTCGATGCTGTAGCCGCCGCCAACGTCGATCTGCGCTGCCATGGTCCCATCCCCACCTAGCGTCCCCGTACCCGCCACTTAGGCTAGCCGACCGTGCACCGCGGCGCGGCTGAATCCCTCAGCAAGGCGACTCAAGCTCCACCTGCCGTGACCCCGGTGACTGTCCGTCATCGATAGGCTTCCGACGCAGGCCAGGGGCGGTTGGTTCCGGGTGGGCGCTAGGGCGAATGGGTGATCTGGGCCGCACCGGCCAGGGAACGGGCCCGGGTGAGCAGCAGGAAGGCCAGCACGGCGGCGACGGCCACGGCGGCCATGACGACGCCCATCGACACCGCGGAGCTGGCCAGCGGGGCGGCGACGCCGCCGATGAGGAACTGGGCGGTGCCGAGCAGCGCCGAGGCGTTGCCGGCTTTGTCTGGATGGTCGCTCATCGCCAGGGCGGTGGCGTTGGGGAACACCATGCCGATCGAAGCGGACAGCACGAACAAGGACGGCAGCACGCCGGGCAGGCCGAGGCCGATGAGCACCGAGAGTAGGAAGGCGACGGCGCTGAGCACGGTGCCGGCCAGCCCGGCGGCGAGTAGCCGGCGAGGGGAGACGCGGCCCAGCAGCCAGCTGTTGACCTGGCTGGCCCCCATGATCGCCAGCGAGTTGACGCCGAACACCAGGCTGAACAGCGGCGCGGACAGACCGTAGGTGTCCTGGAGCACGAACGAGGAGCCGGAGATGTACGCGAACAGCGCGGCGAAGGCCAGGGCGCACGACAGGGCGTAGCCGACGAAGACTCGGTCCACCAGCAGGGAGCCGATCGACAGGCCGCCCCGGCGGCGGCGCTCCCGTGGCAGGGACTCGGCCAGCATCAGCGTGGTCAGCACCAGCAGGAGCAGCCCGATCACCGACAGCACCACAAAAACGCCGCGCCAGGTCGTCCAGTGCAGCACGACCGCGCCGAGCGCCGGGGCGACGACCGGGCCGAGGCTGTTGACCAGCATCAGCAGCGAGAAGAACTTGGCCAGCTCGCGGCCCTCGAACAGGTCACGCGCGACGGCCCGGGAGATCACGATGCCGGCCGCGCCGCCCATGCCCTGCACCAGCCGGAGCACGGTCAGAGTGAGAGCAGACGGGGCGAAGACGCACGCCGCCGAGGCCACCAAGTAGATCGCCAGCCCGACCAGCAGCGGCCCGCGGCGGCCGAGCCGGTCCGAGAGCGGGCCGGCGATCAGCTGCCCCACCGCCAGGCCGATGGTGCACGCGGTCAACGTCAGCTGGATGTCCGACGGCGTCGCGGTCAGCTCCCGCGCCATCGCCGGAAAGGCCGGCAGGTACATGTCGATGGACAGGGGCGCGAACGCCGACAGACTGCCCAGCACCACCGCCAGTCCGGCCGTTTTCGCCCTGGTCACAATTGGCGAGGATACGTCGCCCGGTTGGGGTAGCGTCCCGCGTCATGATGGCCATCACGCCGATGCTGCCCGCCCACGCGGACGCCGTGCTGGAGATCTACCAGCAGGGCATCGACACCGGTAACGCCACCTTCGAGACGGCCGCGCCGAGCTGGGCCGACTTCGACGCCGGCCACCTGCCTGGGCACCGCTTCGTCGCGCTGGACGGGGACCAGGTGCTGGGCTGGGCTGCCTGCTCGCCGACCTCCAGGCGGGCGGTGTACGCCGGGGTGGTGAGCGAGAGCGTGTACGTGCATCCCGACGGCCGCGGGCGCGGCGTCGGGCGGGCGCTGCTGAACGGCCTGATCGCCAGCACCGAGGCCGCCGGCATCTGGACGCTGCGGGCCGGCATCTTCCCGGAGAACACCGCCAGCCTCGGCCTGCACGAGAAGATGGGCTTCCGGGTGGTCGGCGTCACCGAGCGGATCGGGCAGTTCCGGGACGGTCGGTGGCGTGACGTCGTGCAGCTGGAGCGGCGCAGCTCGGTCGTCGGCTGACCGTCCACTGTGGATTGTCCTGCCAAGGCCATGACATCTGTCGTGGTCGCGGCGCGGGCGTGGGTGCCAGACTCGACGCCATGCGAGCCAGGGGAATCAACTACGACACCGGTTTCACGCCCGGCGGCCGGCTGAGCCGGGTCGGGTTCGACCTCGCCGACGTGCGGCGCGAGATGCGGGTGATCGCCGAGGAGCTGCACTGCACGGCGGTCCGGGTCAGCGGCGCCGACTCGGAGCGGATCGAGCAGGCGGCCTCGATCGCGGCGGAGTTCGGGCTGGAGGTGTGGTTCGCGCCGTTCCCGTGCGACCTGACTCCGGAGGAGATGCTGCCGCTGTTCGTGGACTGCGCCGAGCGGGCCGAGCGACTGCGCCTGAACGGCGCCGGGGTCGTGTTGGTCCTGGGCTGCGAGATGAGCCTGTTCGCCAAGGGGTTCATGCCCGGCGACGACGTGTTCGCACGCATCGAGGGCATCATGAGCGGCAAGCCCGAGACGTACGCCGCCTTCGCCACCGCCCCGGCCGCGGTCACGGCCTTCCTCGCGCAGTCCGCCGCCGCTGTTCGAGAGCGGTTCGGCGGCAAGATCACCTACGCGTCCGGGCTGTGGGAGGACATCGACTGGACGCCGTTCGACATCGTGTCCGTGGATGCCTACCGGGACAAGGAGAACGCCGGCACCTTCCGGGACCAGGTCGCCGCGCGGACGCGGTTCGGCAAGCCTGTCGCCATCACCGAGTTCGGCTGCTGCACGTACGCCGGGGCCGGCGAGCGCGGCGGCATGGGCTGGGCCATCGTCGACGACAAGGCCGACCCGCCGCGGCTCAACGGCGACTATGTGCGGGACGAGCAGGAGCAGGTCCGCTACTTGCAGGACCATCTGGCGATCTTCGAGGAGGTCGGCGTGGACACCGCGCTGTGGTTCACCTTCGCCTCCTACGACACGCCCTACAGCCCCGATCCCCAGTACGACCTGGACACGGCCGGCTATAGCGTGGTGCGGTTGACCGACGAAGGCCTGGTGCCCAAGGCCGTCTTCGCCGTGATGGCTGAGGCCTATCGCCGCTGACGCTTCGGCCGCCGCCGAACTGTTGCGGCGCTACGGTTTCCGCCATGGATCTGGAACTGCCCGTGCCGCAGCCCGCACCGACCGTGGCCTGGCTGCGGGCCATGGTCGCCCGGTTCAGCTCCGGCCCCGACCACCGTCGCCGGCGGGCCCTCGCGGTGGCCGAGCTCGCCAAGATCGACCCCGCCGAGCTGCGCCGTCGAGCCGCCGAAACCTCTTGCAGCGCCGCCGAAGTGCTGGCTCAGACGATGGGCATCGACGCCGGCGAGGCCGTCGCCGACGTCGCCAGGGCCTACCATCCGCATACCGTCTCCGACGAGGCTGCCGACCAAGCTGTCGGGCGCCTCGTCGACGCCTTCGGCGGCGTCACCGATGAACTGACCGCTGCCCGGATCAGCCTGCTCGTGCAGAGCTGTGACGCCACCACCGCCCTGGTGGCCAACGCCCGCAACCACGCCACCATCGAGGAGACCCTCCGCGACGACCAGCCGCTGCGCTCCACCCGCCGGGTTCGCGACGGCGAGGTGGTGCTGGTCAGCCTCGACGGCCACCCCTTCGGCGCCGGCACCCACGAATGCCCCGGCCAGGCCCACGCCATCGCCCTAGCCGAGGGCATCCTGTCGCGCGCCACGGATCAGTAGGCGCAGGCCGTGTTCGAAGTGGCGGTCGGCATCGGGTAGCGGCTCGGCGGCCTGCTGCTCCTCGATGACACAGCCGACGGTGTGCCGGCTGACCGCCGTCGGCGAACGAGTGCTCCGCAACGCCCGCGCGCAGGTCCTGCTGATGGATCCGGACCCGCGGTTTGACCGCTGCGCGAGCTGTTCACGGAGTTGATGTCGCTGGACGGTGGATCACTTCTTTCCCAGCAACGACCCCACATCGCTGAGCAACCCACCCACCACTGCCCCAACCACGTTCGGCGGCGGGGTCGTCGTGGTCGTGGTGGGCGGCGGCGTGGTGGTTGTGGTCGTGGGCGGCGAAGTGGTCGTCGGAGGCGGGGTGGCGGTGGTCGTGGCGGCCGGGGGCGTGGCGAGGGCCGGGATGGCGGTGACGCCGCCGGAGTAGGTGGTGATCCACTGGAAGACGTCGGCCAGGTAGGCGCCGTCGTGGTTGTAACTGAGGATGGCGTTGACGAGGTCGCCGTTCAGGGACAGGTCGCGGCCGTCTGCGCACAGGTAGTCGGCGGCGGAAGCGGTGGCGTCCCAGACGTTCTGCGGGTCGGCGGCGCCGTCGTGGTCGGCGTCGACGCCCCACTTGGCCCAGGTGGACGGCAGGAACTGCATGGGGCCGACGGCATGGTCGCCGTCGGCGAGCTCAGGGCCGAAGATCGGCTCGGTGACGGTGCCGTGGGCGTCGACCTGGCCGCCACGGGCGTGGTTGGACTCGACCTTGCCGATGCCGGCCAGCACCTGCCACTTCAGATGACACGCCGGCACGCGGCCGGCGGCCTGCTGGTAGGCGGCCAGCAGCACCGCCGGGATCCGGCTGTCGACGACGGTCGGGACCGGCTTGAACGGGACGACGTGATCGGGATACACGACCTGCACGTCGGGACGCTTGTGCGGCACGGTGGGCGAATGAGCCGGCGGCACAACACGATCCGGCACGTTCGAGGCGGCCGGCCGCGCGGCGACCACTGCCGCCGTCGGGGTCGTGCTGGCGGCGCAGGTCACGGCCAGCACGCCGGCGAGCGCGACCAGGCCGGTCGAGGCACGACGGGACAAGAGAGGCTCCAATCAGGGGGAGAGGACCGTGGCCCGGCGGGACGACGGGCCGGGCCACGGTGGGTCTTTCCGCGGGCGAACGTCAGAACAGGCGGCCGAACACCTGGGACACGGACTGAATCGCGCCGAACACCGGCACGCCCAGCGGGTCGAAGGTCCAGATGTTGTTGAGGCTGCTGGTGTCCGGCTTGTCCACCACGGTCACGCCGTCGGCCAGGGCCGGCGCGGCCGAGCCGACCAGGGCGGCGGCGATCAGGGCGCCGGTGACGATTGTCTTGCGCATGAAGGGGTTCCTTTCTTCTCAGCCGCTGATGAGCTTCAGCAGGCCGTCGACGGGGGCGAGCACCTGGGTCGGCACGGGCACGGTCGGCCCGAGCAGCGAGCCGACGTCCAGGCCGGGCAGGGCCCAGATGGGCAGCGGGTCGGCGCTCGCGACGCCGGCGCCGGCGGCGAGCAGGGCGGCGGACAGCAGTCCGACGGTGAGGACCTTCTTCACGGATTTCCTTTCAGCAGACGGAATCAGTGGGTTTGGGATTGCCCAGGCCGAACAGCGGCCGCAGGGGCACGCCGACGTAGGTGCCGACGATGGCGGCGGCGCCCCACAGCCAGCCGTGCAGGCTGAACGAGGCCACGCCGGAGAAGTAGGCGCCGATGTTGCAGCCGCCGGCCATCCGCGCGCCGAAGCCCATGAGCACGCCGCCGATGACGGCGCCGACGGCCATCTTCCACGGCACGGCCCGGTGCAGCACGAACGCGCCGGCCAGGGCGGAGGCGATCAGGGCCCCGAGCATGATGCCGAAGTCCATCACCGACACCCGGTCGGCCAGCACCGAGGCGTGCAGGGCGGCGGCGTTCTTCGGGACTGTCCAATAGGGAGTGCTGGAGATGTCGATTCCTATCCAACCAAGGAACTTCGCTCCCCACAAGGCAAAAGCGGCGGTGATTCCCCACGGGCTGCCCGAGATGAACAGCGTCACGGCGTTGAGCGCGGCCAGCAGGATCGCGCCCACCCACAGCGGCCACGCGCCGCGCAGCACCCTCGTCCAGCCCCGGGCCACGGGGGCCGGCTCGATCGGCGGTGGGTTGCGACGCCGTTGCAGCAGCAGGGATCCGGCCGCGATCGCGCCGATGATGAGCAGCGAGAACAGCACGCCGCCGCCGTAACCCAGCGGCGTGTTGGCCAGCGACACGGTCGGGCCGAGCGACTGGAGGTAGCCGATCCAGGTGGCGGCGAAGGCGCTGCCGATCGAGCCCAGGATGAATCCGCCCAGCGTGTACAGAATCGCGGTCTGCCCGCTGCCGACCGCGAACAGCGTGCCAGACGCGCAGGAGCCGCCGATCTGCATGCCGATGCCGAAGATGAACGCCCCGGCCGCCACCCCGATGCTCGCCGGCAGCACGATGCCCTGGGGCGCGCCGGAAAGTCCGAAGCCGGACTGGAGGATCACCGCGAACAGCAGCACCGCGACGGCCAGCATCAGCATGTGGGCCCGGATCGCCGCGCCCTGGCCGACGGCGACGATCTGTCGCCAGGCCGAGGTGAAACCGAAGCGGGAGTGGAACAACACCAGACCGAGCGCCAGCCCGACCGCGTACAGCAGGGCCAGCTTCCAGCCCGCCGCGTGGTAGACGGCGAAGCCGAGTGTCGCGGCCAGCGCGGTGCCGACGATGATCACACCGGATCTCGCCGACGGCGCCTCGACCGCCACCACGGGCAGTCTCTCGTTGGCGACAGACATCTTCCCTCCAAACGACTCGGAGCAGGGGACCTCAGGACAATGGGCCGGAGATCGGGACGATGGTGCCGTTGGGCACCCACTGGCCGGGATACGCCATCTCCATCCCGTCCATGGTGCTGTCCATGGGCATGGCGTCGACCTGTGCCGACGCGTACAGCCGCACGGCCGGCTCGGTGTGCTGGCCCTGGGCGGCGAGCCACTGGTCGAGCCCGCCGATGGTGCCCGTCTCGCCCGGGAAGGAGTTGGACAGCGCGACGGTGTAGGCCAGGGTCTGCGGATCGCGGGGGTCGAAGTGCAGCGGAATGGCCGAGCTGACCACGGACTTCAGCAGCGGCGCGGTGAGCAGCCACGGGGCCAGGTACACGCCGTAGACGAAGGTCGGCTTCTGGGTCTGCTCGACGGCGACCTTGTTGAGCTCCGCGGCCGCGTCCGACCAGCCGGCCACCACCACCAGGGCGCTGTTGGGCTGTTCGGTGTCGGAGACCGGGATTCCGGTCTGCCGCACGAGTTCCTCGGCGGCCTTGGCCCGGGGCGAGCCGTCGCCGACGACCGTGATGGCCGGGATCTTCCTTCCCTTCAGGTAGTCCACAAGTTTGTGGACAGAATCGGCATCCTCCGTGGACAGAACGTCGCTGGGGCAGGAGGTGAGCGCGATACGGCTGCCGCCGATGAGGCCGCCCAGCGCGGCGTTGGCACACTCGGGGTCGACGGCCCGAGCGGTGGGGCCGGAGCCGGTGTCCACGGCCAGCGTGGAATCCTGGCCGTCACGGGAGATCCGCAACGAACTCCGGCCGGGCGGCAGGTCGATCTCCGCCCAGGCGCCGTTCATGCCCGGCCGGGCAACGGCTTTGACGCCGTTGACCGTTGCCTCGTCCGGCAGGTGGACAAGGTTGCGGCCGGGGCGCTGCGGCGCGACCAACACCGGCACACCAGTGGCGTCGCCAAGCAGCGGCACGCCCGGCGTCGGCAGGTCTGCCGGTCGGGGAATCGCCCCCAGCGCGGCCCAAGCCACGTAGGCGACCACCACCAGCAGCGCGCCGACGGGGTAGAGCCGACGCGCCGGCAAGGTGATCGTCAACGCTGTGACGACGATCGGCAGCAACGCCACCACCAGCAGTGCCAACCCGAAGCCGGTGTCGTACAGCCGGCGGTCGAAGCCGATCCCGGACACGGCGATCTGCAGCACGCCGGCCAGCGCCAGCACGATGGCCAAGGTCAAGGCCACCGGACGGGGCCGCAGCCGCCCAGTCGGCGCAGGCGCGAGCAGCGTCAGCCCCAGCCAGGCGACCACGCCGACGGTGTAGCCGGTGTCGGCCAGGAACTCGATCCCCATGTGGCTCAGGGAGATCTCGGAGATCAACACCACCAGCAGGCCGAAGCCGAGGTAGGCGGCCGGTGTGCGCCAGCGCAGCGTCACCGGCACCGCGGCGGCCAGCGCCAGCTGTCCGATCGCGAACACCGGGCTGGTGTCCAGCCACAGCAAGGAGATCACGTCGGCCACGGCCGTGACGGCGGCCGCGGTCCACGCGATGAGAAGGGCGCCACGGCGCACCGAGGCCACGGTGGGCCGCAGCAGCCCGATGCCGGCGACGGCCGCGCTGGCCAGCAGCAGCACGATCCTGAGCACCAGCACGGCGGCCGGCACACCGGATGCTGGCATGTCCATGCCCATGTCGGTCATGTTCACAGGGAATCCCGTTTCACCTAGGGCGGGTGGCGCCGCGGTCGGGGCGACGCCACCCGCGTGGCGCTACTTCACGTCGGCGTCGGCCACGACAAACAGCTCGGAGTGCGGCTTGGCGTTGCCGAAGTCCCCGTGCGGCCAGGACTTCCGGTTGAAGTTGATGCCGACCTGTCCCGTGTACTCGTCACGGAACGAGGTGTCGACGGTCAGCTTGCCGTCCGGTCCGATGTCCACCATGTTGACCTTGTGGTCGCCGTCGATGCCCGACCGCGCCACGAAGTAGTCCGACACCGCGACCCGGTCGGGGTTGTCGGTCTCGTGGTAGTAGCCGTCCGAGCCGATCTGGAAGTTGTCGTACGTCCCCCAGTGCGGCCCCTGCCCCGGCGTGCCCGGGTTGATCGCCGCCGCGCCGACCAGCGTCGGGCAGTCCACCCCGCCGCCGGTCTGCGCCTTGGCGATCGTGTCGATGTCGCAGGTGTAGTTGTCACCGTCGGACAGCAGCTGACGGATGTCCAATGTGTACACACCGCCGATGGTGCCCGGGTCGTCCGCCGACAGCGTGCCCTTGGGCCGGCCGATCACCGCGTGGTACAGGTAGTGGTCGTCCGGGCTGACCTGCACCCAGCCGCCGTTGGTGCCGCCCCCGTTGGCCTCGGTCGCGTTGGGGTTGAAGGCCTTGGTGGCCGTGCCGTCGTCGAACACCTCACGCCAGTGCGGCTGCGCGGCGGTGATGTCGGGCGTGTAGAAGATCGCGCCGCCCTGCATGGTCTGCGCGAACGCGCCCTTGTGCCCGGGCTGGTTGGTGACGGTGTTCTCCATCGCCGCCCGGCTCTCCGAGTGCAGCGGGTCGGCCGGGTTGGCCCGCGGGCCGTCCGGCAGGTAGCTGACCGCCCGCAGCTTCGGGTTGTTGCGGTCGGAGATGTCCCAGGTCCGGATGGTCGGCCGGCGCAGGTACGGCGACGGCTGCTTGACCGGGTCCAGGATGATGTTGCGCGGCTCGGCGTAGTCGCTGGTGATCATCGTGTTCAGGTCCTCGCGGGCCTGGATGCCGTGCGGGTTGGCGCAGGTCGGGCTGCCCAGCTGCGGCAGGTTGTCGCACAGCTTGGGGTCGTCGCCCTGCGGGGTGTCCGCCGGCGACTGGGACAGCACCTTGCCGTTCTGGTCGAAGTGGATCACTTCGCCCGGGCTGCCGGCGAAGCCGTTGCCGATCACCGTCGAGCCGTCGCCGTACACGTACGGGCCGGGCACCACCGGGCCGCCCATGTAGGTGCCGTAGGCGGTGCCGTCCTTGAGCGTCCAGTACGCGTCCGGCACCGAGCCGCCCAGCGTCTGGCTGGGCAGGCTGATGCCCTTGAGCTTGAGCTGCGGCAGCGAGCTCACGTCGAACGCGTAGGTGGCCGCGGCGAACAGCGCGCCGGCGTAGATGGTGTCGCCCTTGTGCCACACGTACTGCATGTGGTGCGGCTCGTTCTCCACCAGCGGGCCGACGGTGGCGGTGTTGACCACCTTGCCGTAGTCGGGCGAGCCCTTGGTGGCGTCGATGACCGCGAGGAAGTCCGGCCCCGGCAGGGCGTTGCGCACCTTGGTCAGGCCGCCGCCGAGCGTGCCCGGCAGGTTCTTGACGTCCGGCACCAGGGTGTCGGCGATGTTCTCGTCGCCGGCCCAGACCAGCAGCCATTCCTTGCGGGTGTCGGCCTTGGCCGCGTACCGCGGCACCAGGTGGTTGGTGACCGAGTAGTCCTTGCCGTCCGAGCCGGCGACGTGCTGGGTGGTCACCTGCACGTCGGCGTACGCGGACGTGCCCGCGGCCGGGAAGAAGGTGGCGGCCGCGGCGACGACCACCGCTGCGCCGGCCACCCTCGCCCGTCGTCGGCCAGGCGAATTCACTGACATGTGTGCTCCCGATTCGTCAAAGGAGAAAATGCGCGCGGTTGACCGACCGGACACCGGAGGCGGTGTTCGGGCAAGCGCTGTCAACGGCTCCCGACTATGTCGGAGTCCGAGTAATATGAGACGGCCTCAGTGGCCGAGACAGAGGTCGCTCGCCTGCCGTTGCAGGTCGACATGCCGGCGAATGGTCAGATAGACCCCGCGCATCATGCGCAAGATGATGCTGCGTTTGGAGTAACTTGTCAATGAGTTTCCAAGGGCGGGAAATGCCCCCGAATGGGTGAGATCTATTGACGTGTCGGTGACAGACAAAAGGCCGCCGGCGAACCGGCGGCCTTTTGTTAATGGATCGGGTCAGCCGAGGAAACGGCCGACCGCCACGAAGGCGGCCAGCAACAGCAGAATTCCGTTGGCGGGCAACGGTTGCCGCTCGCGGCGGGTGAGGTGCACTCGGATCGCGCCGATCTGCACGACGACCAGCCCGGCAGCGGCGATCGGCGTCAGGATCGGGGCGATTCCGGTCAGCTCGGGCAGGATCAGGCCGAGCGCGCCGAGCACCTCGACCGCTCCGACGGCCTTCACGCCGGCGTCCGAGGTGTCCTTCATCCAATCGAAGCGGCCCGCGGCCACCAGCTGCTCGCGCGGCCGCACCACCTTCAGGACGCCGGCCGCGAGGTAGACCAATGCGAGCAGAGCCTGCACGATCCACAATGCGATGTTCACAGGATTCCCCAATCCTTACCTCTTGTGCGTAGCCTCATGGTCTGTCCGCATGGGCGGCGCTGCAAAAGGCACATCGGTGTATGTGTCCAGGAAGGGCGGCTCTACTATGGCGCAGGTCACACGCAAGGACGACTGTCCGCCGCCGATCAAGGATGGCGGCGCGGTTCGCGAGGTGCTGGACCGGATCGGCGACAAGTGGAGCCTGCTGGTCGTCGGCACGCTGCGGAAGGGGCCAATGCGCTTTGGCGAGCTGGAGAAGGCGATAGCCGGCATCTCGCAGCGCATGCTCACGCTGACGTTGAAGCACCTGGTCGAGGACGGCCTGGTCGCCCGCACCGCCTACGCCGAGGTGCCGCCGCGGGTCGAGTACGAGGTGACCGAGTTGGGCAAGACGTTGGTGCCGCTGGTGATCGCGCTCGCCGAATGGGCGATGGCCAACCGCGAGCAGATCAACGCCAACCGCGGCGCCTACAGGTAGTCCCGGATCCGGTCGCGGTGTGGCTTGCGCTGCAACGCTTCCGTGGCCGCGATGACCACTTCGGACAGTGGGTGCGGCAGCTCCGCGTCCAGCTCCCGGCCGGCCGCCTCCGCGGCCTGCCACGCCTGTTCCAGCTTGGGCAGCAGCTCGCGCGTTCGGGGCGTGAGGCCCACGATCCGTTGCCGCGCATCGGTTCCCGGCGACAGTGACACCAGTCCTTGGCGATCCATCTGCGCGACTGTCTGGCTCGCGGCCGAGTGTGTGACCTCGACCGCCGCCGCCAGGTCGCGGATCGAGCTCGGGCCGAGCGTCGCCAGCGTGCGCAGGAACGGCGCGTAGCGCGGCCGGAACCCGGTCAGTCCCAGCTCCTCCTCGACGGCGGCCACGCCGGCGTCCAACAGTTCGATCAGGTGGCGCAGTCGTGTGCCCATGCCCGGTCCCGTCACGCCGGCAATATAACAGTGCTAATGTAACAGTGCTGTCATACCTGCTGCTGTGTCGAATTTTTGGGGAGAACCATGCGCGACCGCTACCCGGAGATCGAGCCCTACGACCACGGCCTGCTGGACGTCGGCGACGGCAACCTCGTCTACTGGGAGACCTGCGGCAATCCCGACGGCAAGCCGGTGCTGTCCGTGCACGGCGGCCCCGGCAGCGGCTGCAGCCCGACCTCCCGCCGCTACTTCGACCCCGAGCGCTACCGGATCGTGCTGTTCGACCAGCGCAACTGCGGCCGCAGCCGGCCCAGCGCCAGCGACCCGGCCGTCGACCTGTCGGCCAACACCACCGACCACCTGATCGCCGATATGGAGCTGCTGCGCGAGCACCTCGGCATCGACCGCTGGATGCTGTTCGGCGGCTCGTGGGGCTGCGTGCTCAGTCTCGTCTACGCCGAGCGGCACCCGGACCGGGTGACCGAGCTGGTGCAGATGGGCCTGGCCACCGGCCGCCGTGAGGACGTCGAGCTGCTCACCCGCGGCCTCGGCGGCATCTTCCCGCGGGCGTTCGAGAAGTTCGTCGCGCTGCTGCCCGAGTCCGAGCGCGACAACATCCCCGGCGGCTATTCGAAGCTGCTCAACGACCCCGACCCCGCCGTGCGCGACCGGGCCATGCGCGCCTGGTGCGACTGGGAGGACGCCATGCTCCCGTACGCGCCGCCCCGCGCCATGTATGAGCAGGACGAGCAGTTCGCCTACGCCTTCACCCGGCTGGTCACCCACTACTGGAGCCAGGACCACTTCATCGACCCGGACGAGGTGCTGGCCAACGCCGGGCGGCTCAAGGACATTCCCACCGTGTTCGTGCAGGGGGTCCTCGACCTGGGCAATCTCGTCGGCGCGCCCTGGCTGCTGGCCCAGGCCCTGCCCCACGCCGAGCTGGTGATGGTGCCCGACGAGGGCCACAGCGTGCGGTCGCCGGGCATGCGCCACGCCCTGGTCACGGCCACCGACAAGTTCGCGGAAAAAACTTCTGGCAGGGTGTCGAGCGGGCCGACCGCCGTTCGACGCGTTGGTGAGAAGGCACCCTGACACGAGGAGACAGCGATGCGGTTCATGGTGATCGTCAAGGCCAGCGAGGACAGCGAGGCCGGCGTGCTGCCCACGCCCGAGGAGTTCGACTGCATGGGCAAGTTCAACGAGGAGCTGGTGGACGCCGGTGTGCTGCTGGCCGCCGACGGCCTGCAGTCCAGCGCCAAGGGCGCCCGGATCTACTTCGACGGCGACAAGAAGACCGTGGTCGACGGGCCCTTCACCGAGACCAAGGAGCTCATCGCCGGCTACTGGCTGGTCGAGGTGAAGTCGCTGGAGGAGTGCGTCGAGCGGTTCAAGCGCTGCCCCAATCCGACGCGCGGCCAGCAGACCAACATCGAGATCCGGCGGGTCTTCGAGGCCGAGGACTTCGGCGAGAACTTCACGCCAGAGCGGCAGGAGGCCGTGGAGGCGCTGCGGGAGCGGGCGGCGGCCCAGCGCGACAACTGACCAGCGACACGCGGGTTCGCGCCGGTCTCCGCCAGCCGCGGGCCACGGCGAAAGTCCTGATCCGGTTGCTTCGAAACGCGCGGTGGGGTAGACGGGGGCCGTGCCTACCGACACCCACCGCGCGATCGAGGCCGTCTGGCGGATCGAGTCACCTCGGCTGATCGCCGGGCTGACCAGGCTCGTCCGCGATGTCGGCACGGCCGAGGAGCTGGCGCAGGACGCGCTGGTCGCGGCACTGGAGCAGTGGCCGGAGGAGGGCGTGCCGCGCAACCCGGGCGCGTGGCTGATGACGACCGCCAAGCGCCGGGCCATCGACCAGATCCGGCGCAACGAGACGTTCAAGCGCAAGGTCGAGGAGGTCGGCCGGGAGCTGGAGGAGGCCACCCCCGACATCGGTGCGACGGTCGCCGAGGACGACGGCATCGGCGACGACCTGCTGCGGCTGGTGTTCGTGGCCTGCCACCCGGTGCTGTCCACGGAGGCCCGCGCGGCGCTGACGCTGCGGCTGCTCGGCGGCCTGGCCACCGACGAGATCGCCCGGGCGTTCCTGGTGCCGGAATCGACCATGGCGCAACGGATCGTGCGCGCGAAGAAGACCTTGGCCAAGGCCCAGGTGCCGTTCGAGGTGCCGCAGGGCGAGGAGCTGGCGGCCCGGCTCTCCTCGGTGCTCGAAGTGGTCTACCTGATCTTCAACGAGGGCTACGCGGCCACCGCCGGCGACGACTGGATGCGGCCGGCGCTGTGCGAGGACGCCCTGCGGCTGGGCCGGATCCTGGCCCGGCTGGCCCCACGCGAGCCCGAGGTGCACGGTCTGGTGGCGCTGATGGAGATCCAGGCCTCCCGGGCGGCCGCCCGCACCGGCCCGGGCGGCGAGCCGATCCTGCTGGCCGACCAGAACCGGGCCCGCTGGGACCAGCTGCTGATCCGCCGCGGCCTGGCCGCGCTGGAACAGGCGGAGGCCCTGATCGACGGCAAACCCGGCTCGTACGCGCTGCAGGCGGCCATCGCCGCCTGCCATGCCCGGGCCCGGCGCTTCGAGGACACCGACTGGGAGCGCATCGCCTGGCTGTACGAGCACCTGGCCGAGGCGATGCCGTCCCCGGTGGTCGAGCTGAACCGCGCGGTGGCGCTGTCCATGGCGTTCGGGCCGGAGACCGGCCTGGTCCTGCTGGACCAGCTGATGGCCTTCCCGGCCATGCAGAACTACCATCTGCTGCCCAGCGTGCGCGGCGACTTCCTGGCCAAGCTGGGCCGGCACGCCGAGGCGCGGGCGGAGTTCGAGCGGGCGGCCTCGCTGACCCGCAACGAGCGGGAGCGGACCCTGCTCCTGGACCGCGCCGCCGCCTGCACCGAGCCGGCTTGATCAAGGGACCGATCCTGACGTTGAACGTAAGGAAGGACCCCTTCATGACGTTCGACAAGATCGAGGGACCGATCCTGGCGTTCAGCGAGAGGAAGGGGTCCTTCCTGACAATCAGCCGGCCCGAGGCTCAGCGGTCCCACTCCCATTCGATCCGATACGCCCCGGCCGGCTGGTCCAGCCACACCGCGCGAACCGTGTGCCGGCCGTCGGGGGTGACCTCCATTGACGTCGGTCCGCCGCCCTGATTCGGTTCAGAAGTCGCCCGAAAGTAGTGCGGAACCGCTTCCGGACGAAAGGACACCTCCAGCACGTACTGACGGATCGGGGCCGCGAATCGTCGTTCGCACATCACCGAACGGCTGCCGCCGGGAACAAAATCGAGCCCGTATTCGACAACGGTTCGCTCGCCCTTGCGCAGGTTCTGGTCGAACCACAGTTCGGCGGCCAGCAGATGGTGGTCCTCGTCGACGCCGACCCGTCCCAGCCGCACCCCGGCCATCGGCACCACGGTCGGCAGCCGCCCGCCCCGGGTGTCGTCGCGGTAGACGGTGATCATGTGCTTGGCCCGCTCGGTGACCGCCTCGAGCACCGCGATCACCCGGCAGTAGGTCTCCGCGCCGGTCGGGTCCATGTCGTAGCGCTCGTGGTAACTGAGCACCCGGCGATGCTCCGCCGGTCGCTGGACCTGCGACATCAGCCCCTCGACGGCCTCGCCGAAGTGGCCCCAGAGCTCGCCCGAGGGCACCGGCCGGGCCGTCCCGCGGCCGCGGCGCACCCGGTCGCCGAGCAGCTCGCGCAGCGATCCGTCGGGCACCCGCAGGATCTCCTCGAGCGCGGCCAGCGCGGCCAGCGACTCCGGGCGCTCGGGTCTGCTCCGGCCGCGGGACCAGTAGCTGAGCGTGGCGGTGCTCAGCGCGAATCCCCGCTCGGCGAGCCGGTGGACGATACGGTCCAGGGTCAGTCCGCTGGCGGTGATCGCGCCGTGCAGGGCGGGCGCGAAGTCGCGACGTTGCGTCATCGCGCCCGATTATCGCGGACCAAAAGCGCGATTACCACCCTTCAATGGGCTCTTGACATCGCGGCGCGCGCGGCCGTGTACTGCGTCGGCAACAATTCCACGCCTCTCGTTAACACTTAATTTCCCTGCCTAGTGGAGAAGACGTGAAAACTATTTCACGCGTGGCGATCCTGCTCGCCACGCCCCTGGCGCTCGCCCTGCCCGCGCTCGCCGGCCCCGCCTCCGCCGCCGAGCCGCAGGTCGCGCTCACCGGCGACATCAGCCCGGCCGTCGGCGTCAGCCACCGCGTCGGCGATTTGCCAGCCGACCGGCAGTTGAACGTCGCCGTGCCGCTCAAACTGCGCGACACCGCCGGCCTGGACCGGTTCCTGGCCGACGTCGCCGACCCGCATTCGCCCAGCTACGGCCATTACCTCACGCCGTCCCAGTTCGCCGACCGGTTCGGGCCGTCGCGGCAGGCCTTCGACCAGGTAAGCGCCTACCTTCGGGCCAGGGGGCTGAAGGTGACCGGGACCAACGGCCAGGCCGTGGACGCGACCGGCACCACGGCCCAGGTCACCGCCGCGTTCGCCACCCCGATCGGCCGCTACGACCGTGACGGCAAGCGGTTCTTCGCCAACGACCGGAATCCGGTGCTGCCGGCCAGTATCGCCGGCCTGGTGCAGGGCGTGTCCGGCCTGAACGACTATGCCGTCCGGCACCACACCGTCCAGAACCACGCGGCCCCGTCCGGACTCGGCCCGGCCGCGCTGCGGTCGATCTACGACACCAACGGCATCGGCGCCGACGGCAGCGGCCAGACCGTGGCGCTGTGGGAGTTCGACGGCTACAAGAAGTCCGACATCTCCACCTACGACCAGCAGTTCGGCCTGGGCTCCCCGGCCCCGACCACCGTCCCGGTCGACGGCGCCAACTACGACTCCAGCCCCGGCCAGGGCCAGGCCGAGGTGAGCCTGGACATCGAGATCGTGCAGGCGATGGCCCCCAAGGCGGCGACGCTGGTCTACGAGGCGCCCAACACCGACGCCGGCGAGCTCGACATGGCCAACCAGATCGTCAAGGAGAACAAGGCCCAGGTCGTCTCGATCTCCTGGGGCCTGTGCGAGCAGGACAGCACCTCGTCCACGATGACCAGCGTCGACAACGCCTTCAAGCAGGGCGCTGCGCAGGGCCAGAGCTTCTTCGCCGCCTCCGGCGACAGCGGCTCCAAGGACTGCTCGCGCAGCGACTCGGGAGCGAGCGTGGTCGCCGTCGACTTCCCGGCGTCTTCCCCGAACGTCACGGGAGTCGGCGGCACCACGCTCACCGTCGGCAGCAACAACTCCTACGGCTCCGAGACCGTGTGGAACAACTCGATCGGCTCGACCGGCGGCGGCGTGTCCAAGGTGTTCGCCGCCCCGAGCTGGCAGACCGGTGTGAACGGCAAGCGGACCGTGCCCGACGTGGCCAGCGACGGCGACCCGAACACCGGCTACTCGGTGTACACCGGCGGGCAGTGGCAGGTCTACGGCGGAACCAGTTGCGCCGCACCGATGTGGGCCGGCTGGGCCGCGCTGTACAACCAGAAGGCCAAGGCCCGCCTGGGCGCCGGCAACGCCGCCATCTACGGCCTCAAGGGCAACACCTTCCACGACGTCACCACCGGCGACAACGGCGACTTCAAGGCCGGTCCCGGCTACGACGAGACGACCGGCTGGGGATCGTACGACGGCGCCAGGCTGTTCAACGCCCTCAACGGCGCCAGCACCGGCAACACCGTCACGGTGACCAACCCCGGTGACCAGACCACGGCCGTCAACGGCAGCGTCAACCTGCCGATCAAGGCCGCCGACTCCTCCTCGTCGGCCAAGCTCAGCTACGCGGCCAGCGGCCTGCCGGCCGGGCTGTCGATCGACTCGGGCACCGGCGTCATCTCGGGCACCGCGACCACCCAGGGCGTGTCGAACGTGACCGTCACGGTCACCGACGACACCCAGGCGTCCGGCAACGCCAGTTTCCGGTGGACGGTGGGCAACCCGCCCACCGGCACGGTGACCGTGACCAGTCCCGGGAACCAGTGGGGATTCAAGGGCTACCCGCTGTTCCAGACCATCCAGATCAGCGCCACGGCCAGTGACGGCGGCGCGCTGACCTTCTCCGCCACCGGCCTGCCGCCCGGCCTGAAGATCAGCGCGTCCGGGGCGATCACCGGCACGCCGACCACGGCCGGCACGTACTCGGTCACGGTGACCGCGGCCGAGGCCAACGGCACATCGGGCGCCACCTCGTTCACCTTCACCGTTTACGGGTTCTGATTCCGCGAGACCCCGCGCCGGGCCACCCCTGCATGGTCCGGCGCGGACCCTCGCCGTCACCGGCGCGTCACCGAAAAAGCACGCGATCAATGGTTGTCGAGCGGCGGTGGCGGCGGTCATGATTCGGGCATGCAGGGATACGACGCGGTAGTCGTCGGCAGTGGCCACAACGCGCTGATCACCGCCGCCTACCTGGCCCGGGCCGGTTGGGGCGTGCTGGTGCTGGAGGGCAACGACCGCCCCGGTGGCCTGGTGCGCACCGACGAGCTGACCCTGCCCGGCTTCCGGCACGACAACTTCTCCGCGGCGCACCCGCTGTTCGTCGCCGGCCCGGCCTACGCCGACCTACGGGCCGAGCTGGACCTGGAGTACCTCAACACCCGGTACCCGACCGGCGTCTCGCTGCCCGACGGCCGCAGCTCCGTGGTGTCCACCGACCTGGACGAGAACGTCGTCGAGGCCAACCGGCTCGCCCCCGGCGACGGCGACGCCCTGGCCGAGCTGTTCAAGGAGTTCGGGCCGGCCATCGAGACCGTGTTCGCGCTGTGCTCGGCCGACCTGACCACGCCCAGCTCGGCCGCCGCGATCCAGAGCCTGATGAACACGCCGGACGGCGGCTTCTCCGACTTCGCGCACATGTTCACGCTGAGCGCCCGGGCCTTGCTGGAACAGCGGTTCCACTCGCCCGTGCTGCACGCCATGCTCGCGCCGTGGGCCACGCACCTCGGCCGGGCCGTGGACGACGCCAACAGCGGCACCTGGAGCGTGCTGGTGCTGGCCGCGCTGACCATGGCCGGCATGCCGATTCCCAAGGGCGGCAGCGAGGAACTGGTCAAGGCGCTGGTCAAGCTGATCGAGCGCAACGGCGGCGAAGTCCGATGTGGACAGTGGGTGAAGCACGTTCTGGTCAAGGACGGGCATGCGGTCGGCGTGCGCACCGCCGACGGCGAGGTCGTGCACGTCCGGCGGACCGTGATCGCCTCCGTCAATCCGGACCAGTTGTACCTCAAGCTGCTGGACCACGAGCACGGCGTCACCCCGCCCGCGCTTCGCAAGCAGGCCAAGGACTATCGCTACGGGCTCGGCGCCGTTCAGGTCCACCTGGCCCTGTCGGAGCCGGCCCGGTTCCACGACGAGCGGCTGATGCACGTCGGGCAGCCGCACCTGACCGGCGGCCTGAACGCGATCTCCCGCGCCACCAACGAGGCCCTGCGCGGGCTACTGCCGGTGGAGCCGACGATCTCCTGGGACACTCCGTCCACATTGGACCCGTCGCGCTGCCCGCCCGGCCGGGCCGTCGCGCGGCTGCAGATGCTCGAAGTGCCCACGGTCGTGCGCGGCGACGCCGCCGAGAAGATCCACGTCGGCTCGGACGGCTGGACCGAGGACGTCAAGAACGCCTTCGCCGACCGGGTGGTCGACGAGGCCGCCAAGCACATTCCGGGGCTGCGCGACACCATCCTGGACCGGCACGTGATCAGCCCGCGCGAGCTGGCCGCGTTCAACCCCAACTGCGGGCCGGGCGACCCGTTCGGCGGCAGTCACGACCTGGCCCAGAGCTACCTGTTCAGCCCGCTGCCCGGCCAGCCCAGCCACCGCACCGTGGTGCCCAACCTCTACATGGTCGGCGCGGCCACCTGGCCCGGCCACGGCATCAGCGGCGGCTCCGGCTACATCGTCGCCCAGGAACTCCTGGACTGAGTTTGGCACGGACCATTCCCCTACTCGGAGTGTGGGAATGGTCCGTTCACAGCGTTTCGAGTGGCGGGAAGTCGGCCCAGGTGGTGATGGCGAAGCCGTCGCCGGCGTGGTGGACCTCAACGGCCCCGGCCCCGCCGAAGTGGGCCGGCACCACCAGTTCGCGTTCGTCCGCGGCCCGGCCCAGCACCCGCAGGCGGCTTGCCCTGGCCTGGCCCTCGTCCAGGCAGAACACGCTGTTGCACAACGGATCCGTGAGCTGGAACGGGCTGTGCAGCAGGTCGCCGACGAACACCGCCCGATCGGTCCCGGACCGCAGCCGCAGCACCGCTGATCCCGGTGTGTGCCCGGGCGCGGCCTCCAGTTCGAGGCTCTCGTCAATGCGGAAGTTGTTCTCCCACAACGTGGCCAGGCCGGCATCGATGATCGGCTTGACGCTGTCGTCGTGCACCTCCGTGCCCTTGAAGTGCTCGAAGTCGGCACGGGGGATGAGATAGGCGGCATTGGGGAAGGTCGGTGCCCACTCACCGTTCTCCCAGTTCGTGTTCCAGCCGACGTGATCGGCGTGCACATGCGTGTTCACGACGACGTCGACGTCCTCGGGGGCCACGACTTCGCTCAGACGCTCCAGGAAATCGGTGTTCCAGCCGGCGAAAACCGGGTTGGCGCGCTCGCGGTCGTTGCCCACCCCCGTATCGACCAGAATCGTGCGGCCTCCGCTGCGCAGCACCCAGGTCTGCGCCGCGGCCACCATGCCGCCGGTCGCCGGGTCGTGGTGGTCCGGCGCGAGCCAGACCGGCGTGGGGTCCGGCATGCCTGGCACGATGGTGCGCAGCGGCCCGAACTCGCCGTGCCGCTCCACCACCCTGGTGATCTCGACGCCGCCCAGTGCAATCGTGTCCATGGCTTTGATTCTGGCGCTCACCAGTGAGCGTTCCAATGCTTGTAACGGTCGATCGCATGCTTGATACGCTCACGGTGTGGACGTGGTGAGCGACGTGATCAGCGTGCTGCGCACCGGGCGGCCGTCCTCCAGCCGCACCTCGGTCGACGTCCGGTGGCAGATGCCGTTCGACGCCTACGACGGCGCCGGCTTTCACGTGCTGCTGCGGGGAAACTGCTCGCTGCTCAGCGACTTCGGCGAGCCGGTCCGGCTCGGCGTCGGCGATGTCGTGCTGCTTCCGCACGGCAGCGCGCACCGGCTGGCCGGCGACGGCACCGAGCTGCTCTGCGGCAAGTACCGGCTCGACCGGTCCCGCCCGCATCCGCTGGTCAGCGAGCTGCCCGAGATCATCCATCTGCCCGCGACCGTCGGCCGGCACCTGGAGCTGCGGGCGGCCATCGACCTGCTCGGCGGCGAGGTCGAGGCCGACCGCTCGGGACGGGACGCCGTCGTGTCCGGCCTGCTCGATCTGCTGCTCGTCTACATGCTGCGGGCCTGGCTGGAGGACAATCCCGGCACCGGCTGGTCGTTGGCGCTCGCCGATCCGGCGGTGGCCGGCGCGTTGCGCGCCATCCATGACGATCCGGCGCGGCCGTGGACCGTGCCCGAGCTGGCCGCCGTGGTCGGGCAGTCCCGGGCCACCCTGGCCCGGCGGTTCGCCGCAGTCGTCGGCCAGCCGCCGATGGCCTACCTGACGTGGTGGCGGATGACCCGCGCCGCCCGCCTGCTCCGCGACTCCGACGCGCCGCTGTCGGCCATCGCACGGCAGGTCGGCTACGAGTCGCCGTTCGCCTTCTCGCACGCGTTCAAGCGGCTGTTCGGCCAGTCGCCCAACCAGTACCGGCTCTCGGAGGTCTCCTGATGTTGCGCTGTGCCGTCCTCGACGACTACCAGGACGCGGCGCGGTCCCTGGCCGACTGGAGTCGGGTCGACGTCACCGTTTTCCGTGCGCACATGTCCAGCGAGGACGAGGTGGCGGCCGCGCTGGCCGACTTCGACGTGGTCGTGATCATGCGCGAGCGGACGCCTTTCACGGCAGCGCTGTTGGCCCGGCTGCCTCGGTTGCGGCTGCTGATCACGTCCGGAATGCGCAACGCGTCCATCGACCTCGCGGCCGCTTCCCGTTGTGGCGTAACGGTGTGTGGCACGGCCAGCCGATCCGAGCCACCCGTCGAGCTGACCTGGGCGCTCATTCTGGGGCTGTGCCGTCACCTCGTGCCGGAGAACGTCGCGTTCCGGTCCGGCGGGCCTTGGCAGAGCACCATCGGCACCGACCTCGCCGGGGCCACCCTCGGGCTGCTCGGGCTGGGCAAGATCGGCGCGCGGGTCGCCGTGATCGCCCGGGCCTTCGGCATGGAAGTGCTGGCGTGGAGCCAGAATCTGACGTCCGAACGCTGTGAGGCCGCCGGTGCGGCACTGGCGCCGTCCAAGGAGGCGCTGCTTGCCGGCAGCGACATCGTGTCCGTTCACCTGGCCCTGAGCGACCGCACCCGTGGCCTCGTCGACGCCGCCGCGCTGGCCGCGATGAAGCGGTCGGCGCTGCTGGTCAACACCTCGCGGGCCGCGATCGTGGACACCGACGCGCTGGTCTCCGCCCTGACCGTCGGCCGTCTCGCTGGCGCGGGACTCGACGTGTTCGACCTCGAACCCCTGCCGGTCGACCATCCACTGAGGACACTGCCGACCGTGCTGGCCACGCCCCACCTCGGCTACGTGACCTACGGCAACTACTCCCGCTACTTCGCCGAGGCGGTCGAGGACATCGACGCTTTTGTCGACGGCGCCCCGATTCGGGTGCTGGGCTAGCGGTCAGCGCAGCCGTGGCCGGAAGCTGTCGAACAGCACCAGGATGTGCTGCGAGTTCACGCCGGCTGCCTCGAACAGCGCCTTGACCCGCTCCGGAAGCGGCCGGAACGGCTCGTTCTCGCGGGTCGGCGGCAGGCCCTCCGCGTCACCCAGCAGCGACTCCGGCGTGGCCAGCGTGGTCAGCCGGTAGTAGCGCCAGCGGGGCGCGGTCGAGTCGGCCACCACCACCTGGCGACCGTCCCGAATGATCACGCTGGCCCGCTTGTCGTTGTAGGCCATGGTCACGCAGTTGTCGCCGACCAGCGTGGCGATCCGGGCCGCCGCGCGGCGTGGGTTCTTGAAGGTGCCCTTCGAAACCCAGACCCCGTCGATCAGGTCCACGTCCAGGCCCGCGCTGTCGAAGGCCGCCCGCAGTTCCGCGTGTGGATCGTCGGCCGAGTCCACGGCCAGTTCGATCACCCAGTCCACGTCGGTGCGGGTCACCACCCGGGCGTAGGGCTGGTCCGGGTGGTACAGGTAGCGCTCGGCCTGCTCCGCCTCCGCGAACGCCGCCACCTCGGCGGCCTTGTCCCACGCCGACTTGGCGATCGCGTCGTTCGGACCGCTGCCGAACAGGTCCGCCTCCTGGCACAGCAGGGCCAGGCCCACCGCGATCAAGGAGCTGAGGTGGGACTCCAGCTGGCCCGGGACCGCCTCGCCGTCGTTCAGGGGGAGCGTGGACACCACGTCCCGCAACTCCGGCCGCCACTCCTCGCCCGACTCCCAGACCCCCGCCGCCAGCAGGTCCAGGTACAGCCGAGCCACCGTCATCCGCAGCTCCGGCCAGGGGTGCGGCTCGGAGGTCACCGCGTCCCGCATGACCTTGAGGCGGTTGCGCCACAGGTGCCGCTGGTTCGGCGGGATCACCGGCGCGCTGGGCGGCGCGGTCGGGAACACCATGTCCGTCAGCGACGGTCCGAGGGTCTGGGTGACCGCGCCGATCCACTCGTCCCAGCCGGTCGAGGGAGTGCGGGGTGTCGCCTTGGCCTCGGCCAGCAGGTGGTTCAGGTCGCTGGCGAACCGCTGGGACAGGGTCTGATCTGCGTAGACCTCGGCCATCTTGAGGTGCCGGGCCAATCTCGGCTGGTGGTGTTCGGTCCCGGTCTCCACGGCGCCCCCTCGGGATGATCGGCGGTGTGCCCTAAACCTACGCAATGACGGCTCGGGATAGCCCCGAACTTGGCAGGGGTGCTGCTCACAGTGGCCCGAAAGCGCCCGATTGTGAGGGGCGGTCAGGTGGCCGCGGCGTCTGGACATACATACCGGCTGTATGTATGTTTGTGACATGGAGATCGAACTCAGCAGCGGCCGCCTCCGGTACCAGGAGGTCGGCTCGGGCCCGCCCGTCGTCTTTGTGCACGGATTGCTGGTCAACGGCGACCTGTGGCGCAAGGTCGTGCCGGTCGTGGCCGGCGCCGGCTATCGGTGCCTCGTGCCCGACTGGCCCCTCGGCGCCCACTCCGTCCCCATGCCCCGCGCCGACCTCTCCCCACCCGGGGTCGCCGCTCTCATTGCCGAATTTCTGGACCGGCTGGATCTTCGCGACGTCACCCTGATCGCCAACGACACCGGCGGGGCGATCACGCAACTCGTGATGGCTGATCATCCCGAGCGCATCGGGCGGGTCGTGCTCACCTCGTGCGACTGCTTCGAGGCGTTCTTCCCCTCCGTGTTCGCCCCACTGCCGCGGCTCGTGCGTTTGCCCGGCGCCACCTGGCTGCTCGTGCAGGCACTGCGGTTGCGGGCCCTGCACCGGCTGCCCATGACCTTCGGGTGGGCCACCAAGCGGCACCTGTCCGCCGAGGTCATCGACTCCTACCTGAGGCCCAGCCGGATCAGTCCCGAGGTCCGGGCCGACCTGCGCAGGTTCGTCTCCGGCGTGCACAACCGGCACACCCTCGCCGCCGCCTCGCGGCTCGGTGGCTTCGATCGCCCCGTCCTGTTGGCGTGGGCCCGTGAGGAAAAGCTGTTCCCCGTCTCCCTGGCCCGACGCCTCGCCGCCGTGCTGCCCGACGCCCGCCTCGAGTTGATCGACGACTCGTACACCTTCGTGCCGGAGGACCAGCCGCAGGCGCTGGCCCGGCTCGTGGTGAACTTTCTCGGTGCCACGCCGTAGCCAGGAGGAACGCACCCGCTCCACCCGGTCCGCCCTCACCACGGCGGCCCGGGGCCTGTTCGCCTCTCGGGGCTATTCCGCCGTGTCCACCGACGAGATCGTCCGGGCCGCCGGCGTCACCCGGGGGGCGCTGTACCACCACTACGCCGACAAACAGGCCCTCTTCCGCGACGTCTTCGAACAGATCGAGGCGGAGATCACCGACGAGATCTCGGCCGCGTTCTCCGCGGAGTCCGACCACCTCGCCGCCATGGCCGCCGGCGTCACCCTGTTCCTCGACATCTGCCAGCGGCCCGAGGTCCTGCGCATCTCCCTCACCGACGCCCCCGCCGTGCTCGGCTGGTCGCTCTGGCGGGAGATCGAGGCCCAGCACGGACTGCACCTGATCACCGCCAAGCTCTCCGCCGCCACCGCCGAGGGCCTCCTGCCCGCGACGCCGTCCACCGAGGCCCTGGCCCAGCTCATCCTCAGCGCCGTCATCGAATCCGCGCTCATGATCGCCAACGGCGCCGACCGCGAGCCCACCCAGCAGGCCCTGATGACCCTCCTGCTCGGGCTCGTCCGGCGATGACCGTCCGGCGATTCTGACCTGACGGCCCAGCTCGACATGGCATGCTCGTGGCGGCGTTCCGCTCGGCATCGAAAGGCGAGGCGAGTGACCACCTGGACCGACGTGATCAACTATGTCCGGACCCGGCACGAGGTGCTGGAGGACACCGGCGCGTGGCTGCGGTTCCGGCTCGAGTGCGCCGGTGACCGCACCCAGCAGGTCACCCTGCACCACGTCCCGGACCTCGACGGCGCCGAGTGGCTCGAGATCTCCTCGCCCGTCGGCCGCGCCGACGCCATCGACCTGCGCCGCCTGCTCGAACTCGCCGGCCAGTCCACCATCGGCGCCGCCGCCGTGGTCGACGGCGTCGCCCTCCTCAAGCACTCCGCGCCCCTGGAGGACCTCAGCGTCCTCGACGAGTTCGCCCGCCCCCTCGAACTCCTCGTCGCCCGCGCCGACACCCTGGAGCAGGAACTCACCCAGTCCGACGAGTTCTGACCGCCCGCTACCGGGCGTGCGCGCGGAGGTCGTCGACCAGCGCGGGCAGGACCAGTTCCTCCTCGATCCGCGCGCCGCGCCGTTCCAAGGCGGCGCGGAGACCGGGATCCCAAGTGGCGTCCACCGGCCTGCCCAAGAGGTCGCCGCCGGTCGTGTCCACCGCGTCGTACGCGGCCGCGTCGAACCGCCAGGGTTGCCAAGGAATCCGCTCGTGTAGGGCGTTGCCGATCCGAACACCGCCCCAGTCGAAGTCACCGTGGTAGTTCACCTGGGCGCCGTTGGCCGCGAGCAGATCCAGCAGCCGCCACACCGCTGCCGAGGGCTGACCGTTCAGGCAGATCAGCGGCGGGCACCGCGGGCCGAGCTCGTCGGCCGCCGACGCGAGCACGATCGGGTTCTCGCACGCCCACACCGGGGCCTCACCGACGCCGAGATCGACCCGGCCCAGCTGGCGCAACGTCAGCACGCACGGTTCGCCGCCCTCGCGAGCCATGGCCAGCATTCGGCCGGTCAGCGTGTCGACGCCGCCCGGGAGGTTGAGACACAACACCAACGACGACAACTCGTCCCGGTGCACGCCGACCGCCGCCCACGCGGCCCGTCGCTCGGCCGCAGAGCCGTCACCGGTCGGCGGGGATCCGGCGAGAGCCCTTGCGGCCGAGAGCACGAGGGTGGCCAGCGGACGTCCATCGTCCAGACCGTGTGCGTCGCCTGTGGTCTGAGCGGCGAGCCGACCGAGCCCGACACCGTCCGAGGGAAGTTCGCCGAGCACCCGGACCACCGACGTGGCCAGCGTCAACGCGGTGTCGGGGTCGGCGGCAATCCGGCGCACCATCCCGGTGGCATCGAGCCAGGCACGCCACGCGGCCAGCGCCGGCCGTCGCGCGACCAGTTCGTCGAGCGGAGCATGGGCAGCAGACCATGCCGCGTCCTGCGCCGCACGCTCCGGCACGGCGCCGATCAGCAGTCGCACAGCGTCGACGAGACCCTCCGTCGCCGCGCCGCTGCGACGCAACACGGCGTCGAGCTCGTCGAGGGACACGGTCAGTGACGTGCCCACACCTGCCCGCCGGCCCAGCAACTGCTCGACAGCCCGCCGCTGACCACGGGTGGCTGACGTGAGCGTGACAACGCCGCTCAGCGGCTTTCCACTGGCCAGCCGCCGACGCATGCGATCGAGCAGCCACGCCGTTTCCTCGCCGCCGAGCAGCTTGCGAAGGCGATCGTGATCGGCCATCAAGCGACCGGGACGTACGGGTTCGGGCGCTCCACCTGCCTGCGCTCGCGTCCGTCCCACTGCCAGGGAGTCACCAGCACGGCGTCGATGCCGTCCCGGCGCGCGAGCTGGGCGATGGCCAGCCCCGGCACCTGCGGGTAGCACCCCCATTCGCGTTCACTGGTCATCACGACGTCCAGATCGAACGAGGCCAGCAGGCCGAGGCATTTCGCGCGCGAGTCGTCGTCGACACCGGCGAACGCCTCGTCGAGGGCGATCAGCCGAGGTGTGTGCGGATTGGCCGACGATGAGTAGAACGACGAGGCGGCGGCGAACAGCGGCACGGACGCGGCCAGCACCCGCTCGCCACCGGACGCCGGACCGGTGGCCGGCCGCCACTGGCCGTCCTGGTAGCGCTGGATCGCGAACTCGTGCCAGGACCGGTAGTCCAGCGCGCGGGTCAGTTGCTCCACCCAGCCGCCGGCGAGGTCTTCGGTGTGCTCCCGATTGATCTGCTCCTGGAGGAACTCGCCGACCGTCGAGCGGTCTTCCGGGCTCCACGCGTCCGCGGTCTGCCGCAGCAGCCGGTGCCGCACCTGGTCCAGCCCGTCGGGCGCGGTGCGCGACGTGTGCCACCGCAGTCTCAGCCGCATCCCGGTCGACGTCGGCCTCTGCTCCAGATCGGCGTTGATCGCGCGGACCTGGTCCTCGGCGTTGCTGATCAACTCCTGGAGCGTGCCCGCCACCTCGTTGATGAGGTGGTTCTCCAAGATCTCCCGTTCCTTGGCCGACAGCAGCCTCGCCCGCTGCTCGGTCTCCGCCGCCAGCGCCGAGACCAGGGTGGGAATGTCCTGGGCCCGGCCCTGGAAGAGCACGTCGACGACGATGATGCCGTCGCGCACCGTCATGCCGACCGAATGACCGTGCCTGGACAGCACGTCCGTGAGCAGCTTGTGCTCGGCCGAGACCCGCTGCTGGATCAGTTCCCAGGGCCGGTCCGCGTCGTCGACGCCGTCCAGCGCCGTGTTCACCGCACGCGCGAGCGCGACGGCCGGATTTGGCGCCCACTCCGTCGCGGGATCGGGGAAAGCCAGTTCGGGAACGGCGGTTGCCAGTAGCCCGGTCGCCGCGAACGCACGCAGCTCGCCGATGGCGTGATCCCGTTCGGCCGCGGCGGCCGCGATCGACTCGCCGAGCGTCTCCCGTCGACCCTCCGCCTTGCCGCGCTCGTCACGGGCTCGCTGCTCCGAGGCCCGTGCGTCACGCTCGCGCTCATCACGCGCGCGTAGTTCGCCGGCGACCGCGTTCAGCTTGCGGTACAACTCCTCGACGCCCGCACCCGCCGTCTCAACCAGCACCCGGTGACGCTCGGCCGCAACCTCCGCCTCGGTGCGGGCGCCGAACGCGGATTCCCTCGCCTGCTCACGACTTTCCACTGCGGTCAGCAGTTCCTGTTCCGCCCCGGCCAGAGTCGTTCGAGCCCGATCCAGAGCCCGTGCCGCGGGCCACAGTGCGGCCAGGGCAACCCGGTAGTCGCCGATCGCGGCACGCACCCGGGCCAGTTCGTCCGGATCGGCCGGCAGGCCGACGTCCCCGGCGAACTCCGTGGCCCGTCCGTAGGCCTGTTCCGCCTCCTCGGCGCGCTCGTGGAGGAGGGCGACGGCCTCACCGAGCCGTGCGTCCACGCGACGCTTCGCCTCGTGCTCGGCCGCGAGCTTGACGTGCGCCTCGCGCAGGTCGTTGTCCTTGGGCTGGTCTCGGTGCTCAGCGGCGAGAGCGTCCCGGTCGGCGCTCAATTCCGTGGTGGCGTCGGCCAGTTCGGCACGACGCCGATCCAGCCGGACCACATCGGCCCGCAGTTGCTGAATGCGGGCTCGCCGCGCGGCCTCTCGCGCTCCTTCGCCGATATGACCGGCAGAGTCCTTGTGCCACGAACCGTGCAGCACGCCCACGGCGAACCTGCCGTCGACCGCGACCCAGCTACCTGCCCCGGGGCCCAGACCGATCGCCCGCAACACCGAGGTGACCGCGTCATCGGTGAGCGCGGCCGCCAGCGGGTCGGCGCGATCGACGGCCGGTGCGAGCACGGCCGTGAGGCCGCCCGCCGGTGCGACCTCACCGGGCACCACCACGACGTCATCGGTGACCGAGCTGCGCAGCTCGCCGTCCGGCGTGATCCACGCGTCCAGGATGCCCGAGGCTTCCAGCGCCGCCTCCAGACCGGCGCGGTGCTCATCGTCCAGCCCCGGGGTGAAGTCGACGACCCTCCACAATGGAGCGCCCGGCCGGCCCTCCCGTGCTCCGTCGCCGCGGGTGTGCGGCCTTGGCGGCGCGTCGTGTCCGCCCGCCTCCAACCGTTCGATCTCGTCGAGGACGGCGGCTCGCTCGGCGTCGACCGTGCTCTGCTCGGCCTCGATCGCGGCCTGCCGGCGTCCGAGTTCGTTCGTTGCCCGCAGCACCGCGTCCGCGACGGCGCTCGCCGCGGGATTGGGGCCGTCGAGCGTCTCCACCCACCCGTCCAACGCTGCCAGCACATCGTCCACATCGGACACTTCGAAGCGCGACGTGGCGGTGAGATAGGAACGGTACGCAGCTGCCAAGGCGGTGCCACTTTCGGCGGTGATCGCATCGGCCGCCGCGATCCGGTCGGCGGCGGACTGCTGCTCGGCGGTGGCCCGGTCCACGTCCGCACGCGCCGAACGCAGGGCGGCCTCGGCCGTCGTCGCCGCGCCGAGCAGCCGTTGCAGCTCGTCGGCCGCCTTGGTCTGCCGCTCGACAAGCGCGGCGCCGGCTCGCTCGTCGCCATCCGCGACGACTGCCGCGTGGTCGTCGGCGAGACGTGCGGCCTCGGCGGCATCCGTCGCCGTGCCTTTGGCTCGCTCGAAGGAGTCCGTGTCGGTGGCGACGGCGTCGCGCGCCCGCGCCTGCTGGTCTTCCCGGCGACGTGCCGCGTCCACGGCCGAGGCGTATTCCCGTTCCCTCGCGTCCGCGAACTTGCCCAGCCGGTCGGCGTCCGCGCCGGCCTGCTTCAATGCCTCGGCGTCTCGCATCTCCGGGCTGTCCTGAAGCGCGGCTCGTCGGGCCTCCAGCTGGGTCTTCGTCTCGGCCAGCTCGTCGAGCAGCCGTTGCGCCGCGTCGAGTGCCCGCGTCGCCGATTCATGGGCGGCGTCCGCCTCACCCAGGTCGCGGCCCAGTTGTTCGTACCTGCTGTGGGTTTGCCGGGGTGCGGCCGCGCGGCGTTTGGCCGCGACGCGCGCGTAGCGTCGGTAGTGGGTGAGGAACGCCTCGGCCGCCGACTTCGCCTCGGCGAGGCCCCGCAATGTCTCCCGTTCCTCGTCCAGGCCGCGAAACGCCTCCGCCACGGTGGTGATGAGGGCCGGATCGAGCGGTGGCAGCGCCTCGGTGAGGGCGCGCGAGAGCAGTTTCTCGTCGGGCTTCTTGGACAGCTGCGGCTGGCGTAGCTGGATCAGCAGGTTGACCAGGGCCTCATAGCGGTGCGGTCCCAGTCCGAACAGCGCCTCGTCCACCGCGCGCCGGTACTCCGACGCCGTGTCGTAGACCATGCCGTGGCCGTCGACCGACTCCCTCAGCTTCTCCCGGGTCAGCGCCACCCTGGTCGGGCCGATCAGGGACAGCTCATGGCCGACTCGCTGACTGGTGACGAAGAACCAGTGCCGCGCGATGCCGCGTCCGGCGACGGCTTTCAGGCCGCAGCCGATCGTGCGGTATTCGGCGCCGCCGTCGGGCAGTGCGCGGCCGAACTCCAGCCACGTGTAGCCGAGGCGCTCGCTGTGCGGATGTTTCCCGCCCAGCAGCAGGTTCCACTCCATCCGCTTGTTGCGGTCGCCGTCCGGCTCGACCCGGTGCGCCGACAGTTCGCCGTCGAGCAGGAACGGCAGAGTCAGCGCGAGCACCTTGGACTTGCCCGTGCCGTTGTTGCCGCGCAGCAGCAACCGGCCGTCGTGGAAGTGGAATTCCTCGATGTCGTAGTAGAAGAGGTCGACCAGGCCGGCGCGCAGCGGCTGCCAACGTTCGCGGTGGGGGACTGGTGCGATCACTTCCCCTTGCCTCCCCGGATCGTGGGCGCCGCGAGCGTGTACCGGCCGATCGCCGGACGGGCCAGCACCGACGCGAGCTCGCCCGCCGCGTCCTCGACGAGCCGCAGGGCACGCAGCTTGTTCAGCGCGATGGCCAGCAGCTCCTCGTCGGCCCCCGGTTCGGTGACCCCTCGACGCCAGTAGGACTGGTGTTCCCTGGCTACCTTGCGGACGTGCGCGCGCAGCTTCTCCAGCGGCGTCGGCCCGTCCTGTGCCGCCAGGTATTCGGCGACCAGCAGGGTGACGTGGCCGTCGGTGCGCTGCTCCGGCATCCGTACGTCGGTCAGCTCGTCGTCGGGGTCGACCATCGCGATGCCCTCGGCCCGCATCTCGGCGACCAGGCCGGTGGCGTCCTCGATGCGCCGGATGATGGCGTGCCGCTGGCCCACCAGATACCCGTGCTCGTCCTCGGCCAGCTCGTCGTAGTACACCACCGGGTCGTCGAGCAGCCGGCGGGTGAGCCGGTGGCGCAGCGCGCGGTTGCGCAACTCGTCGGTGTCGGCGACCGGCTCGTGGGTGAGTTCGGCCAGCCTGTCCCGGAAGTCACTGGCGGCGATGGTGGACGGACCCCGGGCGCCGGTCAGCAGCACCGCGAGCACCCGGCGCTGCACGTCGTACAGCACATCGCCGCTGTCACTCAGAAAGGCGTCCTCGTCGCCGGCGACCCGCTCCAGCACGCCCCAGCCGAGCAGCAGCCGCACCGCGGCGACCAGGTCCGAGCGTTCGTCGCGCCGGCCGAGGGTGAACGACACACCGGCGTTGACGAGTTCCGGCTCACCCGCCGCGGCCAGCACACCCTCGGCGAGCCGACCGAGCGTGATCTGCGCGTCGGCGCGCTCCAGGACCGCCAAGGCCAGGCAGAGCAACACGTACCTACGGCGCCCGAACGGCGGCTTCCCCTTGCCGTCGCTCGCCGGACGCGTGCCGTCGGTCGAGGTCGGCGCGGTCTTGAACAGCCGGGCGGACTCGGCGCCGACGACGAGCCGCCACCCCGTCTCGGTCGCCAGCCAGTCCCTCAGGTCCGACGCGTGCCGCCGGACCAGCCGCAGGGCCTCGTCGTCGATCCCCGCGGTCAGCAACGGCTTGGCGAGCAAGGCGCGCATGGCCTTGCGCCGTTGGATGACGGCCTCCTCGACGAGCGCGTTCACGCGATCGCCTCGGTCCGGCCGCGGGCGGTGAGATCGACTATCTCGATCAGGTGGTCCGGGCCGCGAAGCACGCCGTCCTCGGTCTCGATCCGCACCGTGCCGCCACCGCGCACGACGCTCATGTGTACGGCCATCGTGCCGTCACTCGTGGTCGTCCGGACTTCGGCGTCGCCGGGCACACGCGCCGACAGGGCGTCGCCGAGCAGACCGAGAAAAAGCCGGAAGGCGCGGGTGTCCAGCTTGCCGAGCTGGGACAGCCTGATCGGTCCCGACGTCGCCAGGCGCTCGCGTGCCGCGGCGACCTGCGCGGACTCCGCCGCGGCCTGCTCGGCGAGCGCCCGCCGCTGCTCCGCGCGGTCGAGGACCCGGTTGGGCTGGCCGCGACGCTCGTAGGAGCCCGTCCGACGCAGCTGCGGGCTGATGCGGACCCCGGGCGCGAGCCGCCACGGTGTGCCCGGCGCGGGGCGCTCTTCTTCCCAGGCGGCAACGGTTTCCTGGCTGACGGTGAGATGTCTGGCCGAGGTGAGGCCGAATGCCGCGCGCCACAACCGATGCGCCGCGTCGTCGTCGGGCGCCTGGGCGAACCATCGCGCCAGGGTCCGGAAATCGGCCGAGCGGTCGGAGCGCCCGGAGCGCCGCTCGTTGAGCGCGGCCACCGTGTCGATGAGCTGCGTGATGGCCGTGACCGCGGCGCCGCGCAGCAGCCGTGCCTGCGACAGGTGACGCGAATCGGCCGACACAAACCAGTCGTGCAGTCCGCGCCACCTGTTCCGCCACGAGTCCAGGCATGCCTCGACGGCGTTCTCACGACCGTCCGGCGCCACGTCCGCCGCCTCGCGCCGGGCCGCCACCGCGAGCAGCCGCTCCACGCCGATCTGTTCGAGCCGGCTAAGCAGAGTCGCGATCTCCGCACCGCGATTGGCGAGATCGGCGATGAACTTGTTCACGTAGTCGATCAGCTGCTGCTTGTACGCGATGAACGCCGCCACGTCACCGTCCGCGAAGTCGATCACACGACGCAGCGACGCCATGAACGCCTGGGCGTTGTCCGCGAGACCGGTGAACCGCTCCGCGAGGGCGAGCAGCAGCAGATGCACCTTCGCCGGGTCGAGATCGTCCGCGTCGGCCAGCTCCATCAGCGCCCGCAGTTGCCCGGCGATGTCCTCCAGCGCCACGGACTGCAAGGACCCCCGGCGCCCAAGCGCCTCGTCGTAGACCGCGAGCGCCTCCTCCGCGGCCTGACCGGCGGCCGTGAGCTGGTACAGGTAGCGGGCCCGATGGAAATCCGCGACGCTGGTCACCCGGCTCGTGTCCGGGTCGGCCCGCAGGTTTCCCCATTCGACCAGCTGCTCCAGCGCGCCGGCGACCGCTTCGACATCACCTGGACGCCCCAGGTCCGCGGTGACGTCCTCGGGCCGCATGTGCACGATGAACCTGTCCCGCGCCCGTGCGAACGTCAGCAGCACGTCCCGATAGAGCCGCGTGTTCTTCGCACTCAGGTGCGCGAACGGCTCCGGCTCCGTCCTCGGGTCACTGCGCTGTTCGGCGGTCATCACCCTATTATCGCGTGGACACCGACAGCCGAGCGCAGCCCCGCTCGCCAGGGCTCCACCCTTCACGCTCATCGGCCGGCGTCGGGGAAGGTGACGCTAGCGCTCGGCTGAGCCAGGCACATTGGTACGTTGCGGATGATGGAGCCGGGGTTGCTGTCCGATTTCGTGACGGACGTCCGCGTGGCGGCGTCGGAGGCTCGTGCCTGCCCCACGTTCGACGAAGCGCGACGGTTGGCCACGTGGCTGGGACCATCCGGGCGGCCGATCACCCCGAAGGGAGTGCTGCGGCCCAGCGACGTGCCAGAGATCGCGCAGGTGCTCGGCGGCACAGTGCCGCCGAAGTTTCGCAGCGCTGCCGATCTGCCGTGGTTGCACGAGCCGTGGACGACGGCGGTGGACAGCGGACTCGTGGTCGTGCGGGGTTCGGCTGCCTTTGCCGGCGAGGCACTCGCGGAGTCCGCGGACGAGGCTGTGCTTGGCCTCTGGTGGCGGGCGTTTCGGCCAAGGATCGAGGCATGGGACGACGCCGATGACCCGTGGTCGGGAAAGCCGACCGCGCCCGTGGCCGCGCTACGCCTACTTGTGGCCGAGCCGGATCCGGTGAGCGGCAGGAGGTTCACCAGCCGGATCCGGGATCTGCTCATGTCCCATCGCGACGTTGTCCTTCCACCGTTCTGGAGGCTGGCCAACGGCGATGACGAGCCGGCGGACGTGATCGTGACGCTGTTGAGCCGGTTCGGGACGATGACTTCGACCCGTGGCAAGGTCGAGGTGTCCGCGCTGGGCCGGTGGGCATTGGAGCAGGTGACGAGCCTGACCCCGCGGATCGTCACGTCGACCATGACCGCCGCCGAGGTGTTGGCCACCGTGGAGCGTCTCGACGAAGACCTGGCCTGGCGTCGTGCCGGTCCGTGGCTGGGTGCCCGGCCCCCGGTCACGGCCGCGCGGCAGTTGCTCGTGGCCGCGGCGTCCGCGTCCCCGATGCACCGGATGATCGCGTTGTCCCTCGCGGCGGGACTGGGCGACGGTGCGCTGCCCGCATGGCGGGCTGCGGCCACGTTCCCGCAGGTGGGCCCGGCGGCTCGCGCCTTCCTCTTCCACGAGTTCGGCGGCCCGGAGCCGACGGCGCAGGATGCGGGTTGGCAGCTCGTGGACGAGTGTGCGGCCCTGCTTGACGAGGAAGAGGGGCCCGACGCCGTGCCGGGCATCTGGGACGACCTGCCCGGCACGGACGTCGACGAGAAGATCAGGTCGGTCGAGGCGTCCGGTCACCCCGAGGCTGGACGGCTGGTTGACGAGCTGCGGCGGTACGCCTTGACCGGCGACCGTCGTCCCACGCCGCCCGTATACCAGTTGAAGGTCTCGCTCAGGCACGTGCAGCCACCTGTGTGGCGGCGTGTGGAGGTGGATGGGGATATCCGACTGGGCGATCTCCAGCTCGTGATTCAGGCCGTCATGGGCTGGGACGGCGACCACTTGCACCAGTTCACCGTCAACGGCAGGGATTTCAGCGATCCTGCATACGGACTGGAGGTCGCGGACGAATGGCGCGCGGACCTCGCCGACGTGCTTCCACGCCCGGGAGTCACCGCGGACTACCTGTACGACTTCGGTGACAGTTGGCGGCACACCATCAAGGTGGAGAAGATCCACGACGCCGAGCCGGACATGGTCTACCCCCGCTGTGTCGGAGGGAAGGGCACCCGCCCAGGAGAGGACGGCGGCGAGCCCGAGCCCTTCGACCTCGACCGCGTCAACCGCCGCCTCAACCAGCTCCGGCACTACTGAGCTGAAGAGCGCCCCGCCGAGACGTCTAGGGGTTTTCGAAGGATTCCTGGAGCTGGTCGATTATGTGGTCCGCGTACGCGCGTCCGATCGTGGTGAGCTTGGCTTCGGCCTCGTCGTCCTGGCGGAAGGCCCCAGCCGCCTCTACGAGCCGATCGCGAACGAAGGCGACCTGGTCGTTCACGGATATATCGCCTACCTCGACGCCGTCCAGGTAGGCGATCCAGATCTCCGGCAGCACCACCTTGCGCATGCCGCCGAACTTCAGCAACGCCTCCCACTGCCCCCGATCCGCCGCGATCTCCACCGTGGCCGCCATCCCCTCGGCCGTCCCCTCATAGACAAGCAGCGTCCCACCCATGTCCCCGCGGTCCTCGCGGACGAGCCGGAACCCCAATGAGGTCAGGTAGTCAATCAGCGCGCCGATAGACGCAGGCTGCCCGCCTGGCGAGGTCATCAAATCCTCCTGTCAGCCCCCTCCGAGTCCCACTGCCACCCAGCGAGCGAAGCGAGCCTCTTACGGAGGGCGATGCGAAGCGAGCCCGAAGGGGGGTGCAGGGGGGCGAAGCCCGCCCTGCCTTGGGGTCTGGGGCGAG
>Ga0307511_10000692_pt1 | contig 36046 bp, 31 predicted proteins | sample 13_EM_MG_FD_200266 | JGI IMG/M metagenome (GOLD analysis project Ga0307511, IMG submission 200266) | Populus trichocarpa ectomycorrhiza microbial communities from riparian zone in the Pacific Northwest, United States - 13_EM | ecosystem: Host-associated > Plants > Roots > Unclassified | place... | reverse complement strand
GCATTCAACCGCCGGAAAATGGATCACCTGGACCAGCGCAGAGATCGTCTCATTCCTTCCGGATGAGATCAACTCCATCCGGAAAAGGACCATGCCAGTCACCATTACGGGCTTCAGGGTCTTCTCCAACCCCCTGTTCATCGATTCCCTCATTGCCCGCCAAAAGCCGGTTCGACTGTCCTATAAGGAGAACTTCATCGGGATAGAGTTTTCCAGCCTGCAATTCTCCAATATCGAACAGACAAAATATTATTACCGGCTGGAAGGCGTCGATCCGGACTGGGTGTACGGCGGAACACGTGGTTATGCAGGTTATACCAACCTGCCGCCAGGCAACTATATCTTTCGGGTGAGAACGGAAGACGACGACAGTAGCAGGGATGCTGCCAGCCTGTCTATCCATATTGCAGCACCATTTTGGGCTACGGTATGGTTCCGGGCACTTGTCATAGTGGCCGCAGCAGCCTTGCCGTTCCTGTTATTCCGGTGGTATAACCGCAGCTTACGGCAGGAAGCCCGCATGAAGCAGCAGATCGCCACGACAGAAATGATGGCTTTACGGGCGCAAATGAACCCGCATTTTATTTTTAACTGTATCAACAGCATCGATGCGCTCATCCAGAGCAACGATAAATACCTGGCAACGGTCTGTCTGAATAAATTTGCACGGCTGATCCGCAATATCCTTGACAGCTCGAAACAAAACACGGTAAGCCTTGCCCGTGATCTGGAGACCCTGCAATTGTACATCGATCTGGAACTTCTCCGCAATGAGAACAAATTCACGGCCGAGATACAGGTCGCTGAGACACTTCTTGAGGAAGATTTCCGGGTACCTCCATTGATCGTACAGCCCTATGTAGAAAATGCGATCCTGCATGGACTTCGGCACAGAGAAGGGGCCAACGGCAGGCTGATCATTAACGTTAGCAAAAGGGGCGAACACCTTATTTTCCTGATCGAAGATAATGGTGTAGGACGCTCCGCCTCCGCAAGCCCGTCCCAGCATCGTTCCTACGGCATGGAAATGAGCCGGGACAGGGTCAACCTTTTCAACCGAGAAGAAAATATTCCCGTTATCATAACAGACCTGGTGCAGGACGGGCTGCCGGCTGGAACCTGTGTCCAGGTCGCGTTAAAAATAAGTTGATGCTCACAGCAGTTTTAATAGACGACGAATCAAGGGGACGCCTCGCACTACGGCAAAAACTAATTGACTATTGCCCGGATGTAACTGTGACCGGAGAAGCGGGCGATGGGGAAGAGGGGTTACGACTGATCGGACAACTCCAGCCCGCGATCGTCTTTCTCGATATCGAGATGCCCCGGATGAATGGTTTTGACATGCTGCTCCAGGTCCGCCGGCAGAACTTCCATCTCATCTTTACCACCGCTTATGATCACTATGCCATCAGGGCTATCCGGTTCGCTGCCTTCGACTATCTGTTAAAACCCATCGACATAGAAGAGCTAAGGGCCGTCATACAACGGATAAAAAGCAATGAGCAACATGACGACTCCGCGATGCAGCTCGAGGCGCTGGCCCATAACCTAAAACACACCCTCAACAAGATAGCCATCTCGACGATAGATGGACTGCTCTTTTTCAATATCGACGACATCATTCACATCGAGGCGCAAAGCAACTATACGGTATTTAGTTTTGTCAACCGGCCAAAACTGACCGTCAGCAAGACCCTCAAGGAATTTGAAGACCTGCTGCCCGCCGATCTGTTCTTCCGGCCGCACCACTCCCATATCATCAACCTTAAATTTATAAAGCGTTATATAAGGGGGGACGGCGGCCAGATCGAAATGCAAAACGGCGAATATGTCGATGTCTCCCGGAGGAAAAAGGAGGAATTTCTCAAACTAATGGGCTTCTGAAATGGGTATGATAACTAGTCGGATAAATTATTTTCGGATAATCTTTAATACCTGCACCTCCTTCTTGTCCCGCACCACCTGTAGATGATACACGCCCGCAGGAAGCTGCGCCATCGGTATTGTCACCGGGCCATTCAGCGCACCGGAGATCTGCCAGACGGCCTGCCCGCTGATGCTCAGCAGCACCAGCGTCTTTACCACCGCGCCGCCGGGTATCCTGAGCACCGCATCCGAACTGGTCGGATTCGGGCTTACCGTGAACACACCCGCCGCATCCGCTGTCAGCTCGACGATCTTGCTATAGCTGGACTTCCCATCTATGTCGTCCTGTTTGACCCTGAAGAAATAGGTGCCTGGAGCGGGCAGCGGTACCGTACAGCTATACGAGGTATTTACCCCGCTGTTAGCGGAGCCTGTCGTGCAGCCTTCGATAAAATTAACCCCATCAGCACTGTATTGAACGTTATAGCCTTTCACGTTCTGTTCTTCCGTCACTGTCCAGCTGATAGCCGCCGCAGTGGGTGCAGTAAGCTTACCCTGTACATCCAGCCATTTCAGCGGCAGCGGCACCACGCCTTTAGTGATAAAGAAATTGCTGAAGCCCTTTGCAATGAACTCGATATAATACCCTCCGTCGATGGCGCCCCATCCGGTCAGGGAAAGCGTTTGTTCTGTGCCCGTCGGCGTATAAATCGACGGAACAGTGCCGGTAGCATTCGGCTGATCGATGATGCCCAGATCACCGGGACTGCTGATACCGGGGTCGGCCGCCTTCAGCGCATCGAATTGTGCCTGCGGGATATAGAAACGCATGGGGATATTCCCGCTTCCATTGGGATTATTGTCCACCGTGATCGTAAAGTTGCGATTGAGATAGGGTATGCCGTTGGTGAGCCGCACCGCTCCGCTGAACTCGTATGAATTTACCTTGACGAAACCCAGCGCATAGTTGTCCTTTATCGACACCAGCGGAGTAGTAGTGTTGTTGCCGCCGTTGTTAAAGACCAGCCCATCTATCGTCGTCCAGACATTTGTATTGCCCGTAAAGTAGGCTGGAATGCTTGGACCCCCGCTCGTGGTCAGCAGCGACAGCGTATTCAGCGGTGGCTGATAGGCCGGCGTAAAGACGTCCGATATCCTTTCCATAAAGATATTCTCCGAGGTATTAACGTCGTCGTACCGCGCGTTGTCCCAGGCGATCAGTCCTTTCCCATCATAGCTAAGAACGGTCATGGGATTACTGCTGCCAAGCTCGCGGCGGGCCCAATAACCGCTGCTGATGGCTTTGCCCATCGCCCCCCAGCTGAGGAAGCCGCCGTCTCCGATCGGACTCACCCTGGCCGACCTCGATCCCTCCATCACATAGAACAGGGCGTGCCCGTTGCTGTCGGTAGCAATGGCAGGCGTATTATAAGATACACTCGTGCTGTAAGTTCCGGTATACAGCTCCTGCCCGATCTTTACCCCCAGCTTGTCCGCCGTATTGATGACGAATGTATATTTCTTCGTGCCCGCAGGGACCAGCTTCAGCTCCTGCAGATAAACGCTGTATATATTCGCGTCACTTTCTGATCCCCTGGTAGTCACCCACACCTTATTTCCCGATCCTGCCAGCGAATAATTCTCGGGGCCTCTGTCCATGGTATGGCCGATCAGGGTGTCGGCCCCGGCAAGCAAGGTATCCGTCGGAATGGCATTATCCGGCAGGATAGGCCGGTACGCCTGGTAGGGATGATCCAGGTCGCTGCACAGCTGATAAGGAAGGCTGTCATAGATCTCGTTCAGCCGGTAATAGCCATGCAAATGATAATTGGTGGGCGTGCCCTTGCTGTCGAGCCCTTGTTCGGAACTGGATATCAGCTCCGCATTGATGTTCCCGCCCGTTTGAAGAATTACGCCCTGCGGCAGGGCGACAAGATATCTCGGATTATCGATATTGAGGGGCAAATAGCCCAAACCATTGTTCTCGATCCTGGTATTGGTGTAGACGATGGTATTATTCGGATTGCTGGCAGGATGACAGGAAACGTCATACGAGTAGGTCTTGAAATTATAGATCTGGACGACACTGTCCTTCTTATAATCCTTTTCGACGAGAGTCGTCGTTGCCGGATCCGCACCGCCCAATCGTTTGAGCACCGTCGTATGACAATCCTTCTTCACGCGGGCCAGCCGGTTGTATCCCAGGTACATTTCGTTGAGGCCGGTAGTGATGGCCATCACAACGTTACAGCCGCCCTGCTGATCGGGATAGAGCATGAAGGACTGCACGGTAGCATGATAATCGTAGCTCACCTTAATCTGGCTGCCGCATTCGGTGTTCACCACCTCCTCCTTTCCATATTGGTTCATCAGCCCGCCGCCATAGGACTTCAGCGTGCCTCCTTCGTCCTTATAGCAAAAGACGATCAGATCGTTCGGACCTCCCGCGAAAACGATATAGCCGATAAAGAAGCCTCCTCTGCCATCAGGCGCCATTTGCGGATTGCCATACTGTATACTGGCGGCTGGGGCCACGATCGCTCCGGCATCGCCGAATACCCGGGATCCATCGGCATGCAGGTGTTGCACCGCCACGCCGTTAGCATTTTGATTACCTGACAGCAAGAGGTAGTTCCAGCAGACATAGAGTCCTCCCGATCCGTCCGGCGCGGCAAGACTATATTTACGCCAATCGAAATTCTGCGCGTCATGAAAGAATTCTTCGTTCGCACTCGAGGCTACCGGCACCCCATCGACAGCCCAGAGCCGCCTGCCATCCTTGTCAAATTTCTGGGCATAGATATCCGTCCTGTTCGCATTCGTACGTTGATCCTCCCAGACCAGGAAATATCCGCCGTCTTCGCTTTTGACGACGATCGTACGCTGCTGGTTACCGGCGGCTATGCACACCGGCATATGCAGGCTGTCGTTGAATTTGTTGGAATTATCCAGCCATTGGGCATAGGAAGAGCTGGTCGCAAACAGAAGGAGCGAGAACGAGGCGAGGACGGCGAAAAGTCTCATAAAGGTCACATTGTTTTGTTGGTTCTGCAAAAAACCGCCGTATCGCCCTAAATCTTACTGATTCTTTTAGTTTTAGATTGCATTTAGGAACGTTTGATGATGAAAGCGGCTCCATTTAGTGCAAAATAAATGGTGATAAAATATAAGTCGAGCAGCAGCAGGCGGACTTGATATATTAGAATTGATCGGTATTTTCCCAGGGGGTGGATGTATCGTTCACCGAGGGCCAAAGCAGATTGTCGAGATCGGTATCCATCTGGCTGTCAAGGCTCCTTGTATTGCAGAGCATGACCCAGCAAAAGCCATTGCTGGCCCGGATGATCTCAGTAAGAGTGCCCGGCAAACTGCCATTGTGCCACCAGGTATTCAGGTTGTTCACGCCCCAGCCGCAAGCATAATTCGCGTTGCCGGAGGAGGGCGTCGTCATGGTTGTTATAGTTGCCGGAGTCAGGATATCCGCTACCCCGGAAAAGCCATCGACATGAGCCAGGAACCTTGCCAGGTCGGTGGCCGTTCCCAGCCAGCCTCCATGACTGTCCATGCGGGTGACATTCATATTATATGGATCTTCGTTGCTCTGCCCGTTATAGATCACTTCGCCGGGCCGCCTATCGGCCAGGGTGTTGCCACCGATGACCATATCCGAAATACCGCTGGGGCTAAGTACGACGTCTTTGCAATATTGATCATACGACTTCCCGCTAAGCTTCTCGATGACCCGTCCCAGTATGCAATAACCAAAATTGCTATAATAATACTGGCCCCGCTTGTTGCGATCGGGATAATTATTAAAAGTCCAGTTGATTAAGTCGGGCTGGCTGTAAGATGTATGTTCGAACATTGGGTCGTAACCGTCATTCGGCCAATTGCCGGTAGTATGATGTAATAATTGATCGATCGTGATATCATATAACTGGCCCAGGTAGGTTCCTGAGTAATCATTCCCTAATATCCCGCCTGTACCGAATACTTTGGAAGCAAGCGTTAGTTTGCCGTCTTGTAAAAGTTTCATGATCGCCACGGAGGTGATCTGTTTAGAGACGCTTGCCAGGCGGAACAGGCTGGCGTTTTTTATTGAAGTGGTATCCGTTGCGCTCATTTTACCGTAAGACTTAACATATATCAATTTGTCGTTATGGATAACTGCGATGCTCATTCCGGGAACAGACCAGGTCGACATAAATGTCTTAACCGCATTGTCCACTGCCGGGACATCCTTCTGAACGGGGGATTGGGTTGGATTCGTGGTCCCACCGCCAGGGTTAGTGCCTGTTCCAGGGGCAGTGGCTCCGCCGCTTTTCGAGCACCGTACGAAACAAGCGATAAGAACAAACATAAATCCCCATTTCAATAAAAGCGCCTTTCTCATATTTAGAATTTAGTGGCCGCAAAATAAGCCGGAGGATTAGGAAAAAGATGATCACTTAGCAGTAGGTGGAATTCACTGAGCAGATCCCAGAAAAAAGCCTCCGCAAAGTATTATTGAATATTTTTTTCTCGTCGGAACAAACTAAAGGCGTTAAGAATGAGGTATATGCAAGGTAATGGTTGTGCCTTTATCGATCCTGCTGTCGATGGCGAAACTGCCACCAAGGAGCGCTGCACGGTTAACTATATTGCGCAGACCCAGGCCGGTGTTTTGCCGCATGACAGCCTCATGATCGAAACCTACCCCATCATCTCTGACCTCGACGCGGACCTCAGTGGCAAAGTAAGAAAATAGGATGATGACATTTCTTGCTTTGGCGTGCTTGACGATATTTTGCAGGCTTTCCTGGATGATCCGGAACAGGATCATCTTTTTTTGATCGTTGATCGGTCTGCGCTCCCCTTCTTTTTTTACGGAGATGGTAAATAATCCACTTCTCGTGATCCGGTCGGCTTCAGTGCCGATGGCATCCTCAATGGGTATGCCTATGATCCGGTCGCTGCTGAGACTCCTGGCAATATCGCGCAAATCGGTCATCGCCTGCCCGATGATCGTTTTCAGATCGATCACCAGCTCGCGATCGAATACAGCCTGCTCATTCATAATATTCAACTGGACCCTGGCAAGGCTCAGCAATTGTCCGACATTATCATGTATCTCCTGGCTGATGTCGTTGGATAGCTGCTGTTTTATCTCGAGACTGGATTTGAGCATCTCTTCTTTGAACTGGCTCTTTAATTTTTCCAGTTCCTGCGTATGCCTGGCTCTTTTTTTCAGGTATATGACGATATAAATGATGATAAAAATAGCGAACATCAAAAAAATAAAAGTCCCTGCCAGGACTGCCATAACGAACTCACGCGGTTGAGTGATGCCAATGAGCATATTATTTATCGTTAAAAATTATTCTTGATCCTTATAGGATTCCTGGCCAGGCCTATGGCAAACATGACGTACATCGATGTATTGAATATTCCATGAATGCTCCACAGGCGATGGATGAATGGATTGGTTGACCGGTCAATATAAGCGTACAACGAGAACACAAAGACTGTACAGGGGGCATATAATATAAGGGCGCTGCAGTACCAAAAGATAGGAAGGCCGGTATCCAGCCATTTCATATCTCTATCGAGACATTCCAGTACGAAAAGGAACATCCAGTATAGGTAAGCGATATTGGCAGCGCAGACCCATTCATTGAAATATGGTTTCAGGCCCTGGGAATAGATGGAATAGGTGACAAATGCCAGGAAGGGAAAGAATGGGGCAAGAAATGCCTTTTTGAGCGTGCCCGTTATCGATCCGGCAAAGAGAAAATAGACCAGTACGAATTCGAGGATGGTATAAATATTATAGAGGATATCGAGAGTGCCGGAATGCGGAAATGGAAGGGTCAATAGTTGTGGCGGGATGGCCGCCACAACTATTGCGAATATGATTCTGGAATGGTGATCCAGCCGACGATACAATAAAATGCCTGTCAGGAATGGTAACAATACACTCCAGACGGATATATACCAGATGATCTTTGGGATTAGCATCAGGTTAGTGCCATTTCAATAATTCGTCTTTTTTGATGCAGGTATTGATGCTGAAATCGGTGTCGCAGAGATCGCTGTTCTCATTTTCGCAATTCCTATGGACCACCGGGGACATGCCCATGGGGTTGACGCTCTGAAGTGATGTGCCGCCCGTCCCGTCCCCTGGGTGTTCGAATGCCTCGAATTTATCGGCTACCTCCTTTTTGTAGGGGGTGTATTCTACGCTGGTGTGGTGGAGATCGCCGGTCACGGGATCCTGTTTATAGGCAGTGGCAATGAGGGTCGGTCGGCCAAAGGAAAAGCCCTTTGAAGGGTGGTTCTTGTCGACAAGTGATTTTCTGAGTCCCTGGAAGAATACGACGCAGCCTTTTCCCTCATTCTTTTTATCCTTGTCGATCTCGTTAACAATCGCACGCATGATATCTACGTTAAAGACAAACGCAATATCGTCATTGCAGAAATACCGCTTCGCATGGGTATCTCCTGCAGTCAGCGACTCCAGGTCTTCTTTGTAATTCAATTTTACATTGAGGAACTGGGATATCATGCTATGCGCCCCCATGACATGGAGTTTACTGTCCGGTTCGATCGTGTTTTCGAGTGAGATTGGGCGTCCATACTTAGGAAGCTGCAGGTCCAGTACATTGGCTTTGTTGGGCATAATAATAGAGGTTTATGAATAAATGAATGAATCAGATCTTGACTAAACCGTTCTTTACGGCATACATCGCCAGGCTGACGCGGCTGCGTACCTGGAATTTTCCAAAAAGGATCTCGCGGTATCCGTCGATGGTCTTGGGGCTTAAACACATCTTGTCGGCGATCTGCTGGTAGGTCATTTCGCTACAGGCCAGTTGGAGGAATTCTTTTTCATTCGGGGAAAGATCGATCCAGCAGTCTTTGCTGCCGGACCGGGTACGTCCTGTATATTCCCGATCCATCTTTTGCAGCGAGCCAGCCATGACACCCGATACGTAGTCTGAATAGTAGAAGCCTTTGCCGGCGATGGCTTCGAGGGCCATGTTCATGTCGCTGACCTCGATGTCTTTGGAGAGGTATCCGCGTACGCCCAAGCGCAGCATGCGCAGGATGGCTTCTTCTGATTCGAACATGGAGATCACGAGGATACAGACGGAGGGATGGTGCTCCTGCAGCCAGCGGACGGTCTCATAGCCGTCCATATCGGGCATGTCTATATCCATGAGCATGATGTCGGGCGCCTCATGATGTTGCATCTGCTGGCGGAGATCCAATCCATTGGAAGCTTCGAAGGCGACCTCGAATTTGCCGGACTTGTCGGCCAGGTTGATCAACTTAATCAGCCCCTTTCTAAAGAGGTTGTGGTCATCGACGATGGCGAGTTTGTAATGCGATTTTATCTCGGTCATAGGTTTAATGGTTCTGTATGCTTGCGGGGTATGGATATGGTGACGATCGTGCCTTCGCCGGGGCGGGTCCGGATTTGCACCTCGCCACCAATCAGGCGGGCTCTTTTGCGGATATTGATAAGGCCGGTGCTATCTTTCTCGGCGCTCTGTATCATAACCTGATCGAAGTCAAAGCCGATGCCGTCATCCGCAATCTCTAAGATAAAGATATCCGGTGAATATTGCAACGAAGCTTTTACCGACGCTGCCTGTGAATACTTCAGGATATTGTTGAGGACTTCCTGGCAGAGGCGGAAAAGGATGATCTCCTGTTCGGGGCTAAGACGGTATTCGTTACCCGTTCGCATGAAGGTGACCTGGAATTTCCGGGTATTCCCCAGGCGATTCAGTTCATTGTTAAAAGCCTTGACAAAGCCAATCTGCATGATATGGTCTGTGTTCAGGCTGGCGCTGAGGGCTTTCAGCTCGCTGAGCAGCTGTTTGGCAAGTGATTTCGTTTCCATGATGCTGTCCTGCACATGGCTGGCGCTTTGCGGCAGGATCTCAGAGAGATTGATATTGATGAGGCTGACGAGGTGGCTGAAGTTGGCGTGTAATTCTTTAGCGATATGGTCGAGGGTCTGTTCCTGGATCTCCAGTCTGGATTGTAGCAAGGTTCGTCCAAAAGCTTCTCTCATCTCGAGTACCTCATGCTGGTGGCGGAAACGTTTTTGCTGGTACAGAAAAATATAGCGAACGATGATCGCGCCGAATAATGCCAGCAGTATCGTGGAAACGATGATGATAAGGGTTAAGACCTGGGTGGAGTCTGACATAGGAAAGCTATTATATAGGCGGTGTACATAATACAATTGAGGCTAAGGTATATATAGAATAAGGCAAGGGCCAGCGGTATGTTGATACGCACGAGGTAGTTGAGGGAGAGGATGTAAGGGAGTTCGGCCGCGTGAAAAATGAGCGCACCCAGGCTGATCCAGGTCATCGGATGCGATTGCAACCGTATCAACTCTTTTCCCCTCAATGTCTGGTTGAACCAGGCTACCGTCATGAATATTACAATACTGCCGGCCATTACCACGGTATAGCTGTCCACGTTATGGATGCCCTGTAAAAAGAAGTTATTCAACAGCCCCAACACTGCATAAGCTATTGCCAGGCCAATAATTGTCTTTTTAATACGGACCGACTCCAGCGCCTGGTAGTAAACCGCCATATAACCGAGGTATTGCGGAATCAGGAAACTGTTGTACAGCCAGAGATTAGACTGGGAATAGGGCCAGTTCCTGAGGTTGAAAAAAAAAAATTTCCATAAATAGGCCAACAGCTCAGTCCCTGATATAGTAATCAGCAGAATGGAGAAAGTCCTGTATGGCGGCGGCCATTTCATTCGGAAGCTTTTAAAGCTCAGAAACATACTGATGAATAGGGGCACCATATACAGGTGTTGTATCATTCTCTGCATGTACTAATTTACTCATTAATTCTCAGATGTCGGCCTGGCCGGATTACAAACCGGTGGACAGGGCGCACCATAATTGTATTCCTTGGGCTTGGCGGACTGACCGAATGGACCGCTGCCCGGAAAAGACCTGGATTGGGCGCCTTCGCTCCTTACCCCGAAATCGGGTTCGTTTTCAAGGATAATATCCTGCTGGAATCCGTCGGCGTCGGCGCGGGTCAGCACGACCAGGAGACAGAGCTGTCCCGGAGGTCTGCCTTCTTCATTATCTCCATAGGCCCCGAAATAGACACGCATGCCATCGGCATTCAGGTATTGGATTTCATTCAGCCAGGTCTGCACATGTTCCTTTGCATACCAGATGGATTTGGTATCCTCCCGGGGTGGGCCATCAACACTGAGCGCCTGGCTAAGGATGGGATGTTTGCCGCTGAGATAACGGTTTACGCGCTGGCTGATGAGGTCTTTACCGATGAAAATTGAAGGTAAAGGCTGAACGGTCTGTTGATTGATCATACTAAATCGATTTACAGGTGATAAAAATAATTCCAATGTCCATTAAGACAACACGAAGCTAAACTGTCGTCGGTTGGGAAAAAACCTGTATCCGGGAGACTTTCCCCGTATTTAAATACCGGGTTTTTCCGGAGCGATACAGGTTTTTACCCAAACAGATCCTGCACACCTTTGTGTAAATCCTAAATCATACCATTATGGGCACGAGAAAAGCGGTCGTCATCGGCATCAATGATTATCCCAATGGCGCTAACCTGCATGGTGCAGTGAGAGATGCCAAAGCCATTAGCGGGATATTGGAACGCAATGGGGACGGCAGCAAGAATTTCGATGTTAAGCCATATATCAATGTGAAGACGGCCAATGATCTGATTGGGCTGGTAAATATCGCCTTCCAGGGGGATCATGATATATCCCTTTTATATTTTTCAGGTCATGGATATGCCGACTCAAAGGATACCTATCTCGTTACCCCCGACTATCAACCCCTCACCCCAGGCGTCTCGATGGAACTGATCCTGAAAACGGCCAGAGAGAGCGGGAGTCGCAATAATGTCATCATATTGGACTGCTGTCATTCAGGGGCTTTCGGCAATATGGCTCTGTTCGGCGGGAATGCCGCTGTTATTTATCAGGGCATGACCATATTGACAGCCAGCAAGAGCAATGAGTTGTCATGGGAAGTAAATGGCATGGGGGTATTCACCAACTTGTTACTTCGCGCCTTGGAAGGCGGCGCCGCTGATATCCAGGGAAATATAACGCCTGGCAGCATCTATGCCTATGTCGATCAGGCCCTGGGCGCCTTCGACCAGCGGCCTGTCTTCAAGACAAATGTCACGAAATTCACCCCTTTACGGAAGGCCAAGCCTCCCATTGACCTTGATGTTCTTTTGAAAATAAAGAATTATTTCCCCGACCCAAACAAAGACCGGCCCCTCGACCCCTCCTATGAGAAAACTAATTCCAAAGAAGAATTGCATCTGCTGCTGGAGCCCTATGCTGACCCTGAAAAAGTGGCCGTTTTCCAGGATCTCCAGCAATTCGCCAGCCTCGGCCTGGTGGTTCCGGTGGATACACCACATATGTATTACGCGGCCATGTTGTCCAAATCCTGCCGGCTGACGCCATTGGGACTGCATTACTGGAGCCTGGTCGACCGGGGCCGGCTTTGATTAATCTAAGTGTATTATTTCCATTCTATAACAACTAAAATATTTCCTATGCGCACTTTTTTTAACCAGGTAAAAAGACGATTACTGGTGTCGTTTCTGATCCTGCTCCAGATGCTGCAGATACTGGCACAGCCAGGCAGTCATTGGACTGTAGGTAAGCATACTGCATTTACCAATCATTTTGCGATGACATCTCTGGCAATTGCTTCCGATGGGTACAGCTCGCTGCGGGCGCTCTCTTTTGTGAGCCGCGTAGGCGGCGTGAGCTTTGACGGTGTCGCCGCACCGGCAGACGGTACAACCGTGTCCAGCTTCAACCTGAAGTATGATCCGAACGAGGCCGACGGTCAGCGGCTGAAGATCGTAGTCAATAATGAAAGTTATACCTCCGATCTGCCGGACTGGCAACTCATCCCCATCGCTAAATATGCGAATTCGTACAATACGGCCTGCGTAACCTTGTTCGGGCCTGAAAGTGACTCGCTGCATGAGCATATTCAATTCCATGCCTCTTTTCAGAACAGCCTGCTGGGGATGCGTATCCTGCAGTCCGATATTATGCTGATCGATCCAATCGAGTATCATGAGGTATTCCAGTATGGAGGCCATTATTTATTGGGAAGGGGTGAGATGCAGCCTGATGCGAACAAGGCTATGAAGGCTGCGGAAGGAATCGAGTACCTGATCTATGCCTTCCAGCAGGCCGGGAAGGGATATCACAGCTATGTCCTGACAGATGCCGGAATAAAGATCCGGTTCAGTACCGATGCCAACAGCTTCTACCTGACCGGTGATCCCTATTATTATTTTTTCAAGTATGGCGCGAATCACGAGGTGCTGCCCTCTACGGAAATGAACCGCTCCTTTAAGAAGCTGTATGCCGAGATCAGCGAGATGAATCCCCTGGTCTATGAATCGGTGAGCAATACGATGAAATATGCCGCACTCTTCAGGTATGTCAAACAGAACTATCCTGCAAGATGGCAGACCTTTCTGCAATCCGTCTGGTATGTACGCCCGAAACCACAGGTAGTAACGCCAACCGCGATGCCAAGACCAAGATAATTTTTATGCAAGACATTTTTATCAGCTATGTCGAGGTCATGGAGGCGAAGGTCCGGCGTATCTATGAGGACCTGACCCGGGCAGGCTTCAGCGTCTGGGAATATAAAACGGCGCAGCAATATGGGGCGGATTTTGAAGTGGAGTTCAAGCGGCAGCTGCTGGAATCGAAGATCTTTTGCCTGCTGGATTGCGATGCAACACGCAGCGGCCTCTATGCGCAGATAGAGGTCGCCTATGCCATCGAGAACAAAAGGCAGATGGAGATTTTTCGCGTGCAGGAACATATAACGGAGAAAGAGATGTTCGACCGTCATGGTTTTGCCACCTATTATCCCATGTGGGAGGGGCAGTATGAGGAAGGGATGCGTGCGTTCTGTCAGCGTTACGGCAGGCAATATATTCCCTTGTTCACCGATCCGGTGGATCAGGACTTTATCTGGGAGATGGAACAGATCAGGATGAAGGAGCAGGAGATGCTAACGGCCGACTGGCAGGAACTGGTAAAGTATTATAAGGAGTTCACCGTCAAGGTGAAAGACAATTTCGAGGCCTCGGTCGCAAGACTGAAGCTAATTATCGAATACTCGAAAGAAAAGGATATTCCATTGCTGACGCCCTATCTGGCGCTGGCCACCCTATTCGCCAATGCGGGGTGCGATGCCGACGCGATCGGTATCTATGAGAACGCCGCCCGCCATTTTCGCGATGATCCGCGGATCTATGCCGGTTTGGGTGCGGGCCATTATTATCTCGGTGATTATGATGAGTCGGTCCACTTCTACTCCATCTGTCTGGATCTTATCAATGCGTCCACGCTGGAGAATCACCTGCAGCAGGGTGTCATGATCGCCAACAATTTGTTGCAATCCATGCTGGCGAAGGGGGATTTGGAAGGTTATATCGAGCGTGTCGATAAGATTCCCAGGGACAAGAACAGTCTTTACCGGATCGAAGTGCTTCGGGGTAAATATTTTATGTATCAAAAACATTATGAGCAGGCCCGCGCAGCATTCGAGGATGTATTGAATTGGCTGGTAACAAATGATGAGGCGCCTACAATTTGGGATGCGGCCTATTATGCGGTCATGATCCTGGACCTGGCCAATGTATATGGGGAACTGGGGCGGGCAGGAGAAAAGGCAAGGGTGCTGAACCAGGGGGTGTTACTGGTGGAGTGTCGGTGGAAGCTGCCTGCGGATACGGATCTGAAGATACGGCTGGCCGAGATCATGCGCACGCTGGGGGAGACCTATATCCATGTTTTCGGCATGGATGATACGGGCTTGGATTGGTATGAGCGGGCGGTCGGTGTTTCAAATCATATCCGGTTCAGTGCAGACCTGGCACTGCAGTGCAGGAATCTGCATTCGCCGAGACTGGCGAATGCGCTGGCGAGATGCAAAGCCAGGATCGATGAATTCCGCAACCCAAAGAATAAGGAGAAAGCCAGTCCGGAAGACCAGTATTATTTCGGACTGTATTATTATCTCAACGGAGAATATGACAAGGCCGGGGTGAACTACAGGGAGAGCAGGATGAGCCATTGGCCTGCGTATGAGCGGCTGGTGCGATAGGGTAATCCGCTGTCATTTCACCATCATCAATATTTTCATTCATCAAAAACCATATAATCATGCCAGACAATCAATCAACCTCGACCGTTGCCGTAGTGGATGTCTATTCAGTAAATGACACGGACGATAAAGTAACGCTCACGCTCAATATGAGCGATGGCGACAGTAGTGTAACCAATATCAATCTCCTGCCCGGGGAGCCTGGTATTGTAGGGTCTTTGACAAGACTGCTCGGAACGAATAAAGGCTTGAAAGGGCAGACCCTGACCGTCACTACCCTGGTCATTGAGCTTTCCGGTAACGACGACACATCCATGACAATTGTCATTAACGGGGGAAAGGAAAAATATTCTCATAAAAGCGAAAAGTCAGTAATCGGGCAGGGTGACAGCGTATTGTATACCGCGGACATTGCATTTATTTAATTCTAACCGATATCAAAACATGAAAAAAAGTGTAAGAATTGCAGCAGTCTTCTTGCTGATAGGTTCGGCTGCCCTTGGTCAATCGCCTGGCAGCACCGATACAACGATAACGCTTGACCTCCTGCGCGCCCCATCCTCGCCGGCGGTTAATTTATTGGGGATTGCGCCGAGCGATATAGAGAAGCCCTCGGATCTCTCCGCCTTTCGGTTATCACTAAACCAGGCAACGAATAACTTCACACAACTGCCGAAAAGCTATGCTGTTGAATTCAATCCCTGGTTATTGTTCTCCGACAGCAACAGGACGATCGACCGGTTGCGGAAAAATGATTTTGTCAACAACTTTAAACAAAGCTTCACGCTGTCGGCGGGTATCCGTAACCTGGATGCAGGAGAAGAGGATTCGTTGTCACCGGCAAAGACAAAAGTGGCTTTTGGATTTAAATTTTCGATCGCCAGAGGGACGCTGGTCGATGACAAATTGCTGGACACTATTATAGGTATGCAGAAATTGGCGTTGAAAGAAATACAAGTCGGTATCGACTCTCTCATAAGTTCAGACCCGGCATACAAATCAGCGGTTGCGAAATTCCACTCGTTCCATGATGCCGGTCTAAATGACTCGGCGGAATTTTACCAAAAGGCTGCTGCATCCAGGCATGAGGTACTCAATTTACAAATCCTGGATTTGAATCAAACACTACCCCTGCTGAAGAGCAAAGCGGCCGGGTTTCAGATGAGGCGAACGGGTTTCAAAGCCGATGTTGCAGGTGGATTGGCACTGGACTTTCTGGAGGAGCGGTTCTCCGACAGCCGGGTGGCCAAGGCGGGGGCCTGGGCGACAGCTGGTTATGAAGGTCGAACCGGCTGGGCCTTCCTCGCGCTGGGACGTTATCTTTTTCAACCCGATAAGATCTTTGCGGATAAATCCGGTACGGTCAGCAGCGCCAATATCCATACCCTTGACGGCGGCGCCAGGTTGATCTATTCTGCGCCGCAGAGCCGGTTCTCGCTCAGTAGTGAACTGATTTACCGGAGCGTGCTGAACAAGAGTGCTGTGCCGTCGAGCTGGCGTTTTACCGTCAATGCGGACTACGATATCGGGCAGAACCGGAAGCTGACCTTTGCCTTTGGCCGGGACTTTGATGGGACGGTATCTCGCACAGGCAACCTGATCGCGGCACTGAACTTACTGGTCGGATTTGGGAATAGCAAGAAATTACAATAATAGCAATTAAATTTTTAATATATGGCAGACATCAAGTGTTTGCAATGCGATGCAATCATTGCTGATCCGTGCGTCAGAGCGAAGGGGCTATTTCTGACGAAGATGGAATTGCTGTCAAGGAAATCCCGCTCGCCGGTGGGGAATATCCAGACGCAGGCATCGCTCAATTCCATCGATTATATCCTGTCGAATGAACTGTCCCTGGAGGATCACGAGGAAAAATTCAAGGCTTTCGCGCGCAGCTATGGGAGCCCGGTTCCAGTGGTGCAGCCGCTGGTATTCACGTTGGAATGTTTTCGCAGTCATCGCAATCAATATACTATCACCTGTAATAGCTAACCTATGCCAATCGAAGGAACCATTTCTACGGGAACCAATTTCTGGCTGAATTTTGGGGCCGAGCAGGTCTATAATTCTTTACAGGCGGGCAGGGATGCGGCGGACAGGCTGCAACGTTCTATTGTCTGGGTTTTTGGGATATATTCTTCCATTGGCATTGCTTCTGCCGTGTTTTCAAAACCCCAGGACTGGTGTGTATGGGCGCTGGCGCTTTTCGGAACGGCGTTCTTATTCCTGGTCCTGGGTTACTGGCAGGCTACCGTTGCATCGTTTGCCAGCGTTGAAAATTTTTACTCAAATGCCGAAGCATCGGTTAAGGAGGCGCTGACGAAAGCCATCACAAGGTATAAATGCCGGTTCAATATCAGCATTACCCTGACGTCGATAGGGACAGCGCTGTACGCGGTCGCATTGCTGCTGCAATTTTCATCCCCTGCCGTGAAGGCTCTCAGCCCCCCGGCCAAAGCCGTGGATAACGCCACACTTGCTGTGAAAGGTCATCTTTTAAAAGCTGCAGACAGCACCTATGCCTTTCAGATCCAGACGCGAAAGAACAGTTGGAACGAGGTCATTTTGATAAGGGATACCCATGCGAAGGAAAAGACTGTATCGGATACGCTCCCGATTCATATGAAGGATGCCAGCCGGTCGTTGTGGCTGTTTGTGGATAGTTCGGGGCGTATCGATTTTTCCATTTCCCGGGTGCCTTCAAAAGACTGTCATCTCCAGGTGAATCGGAGCGATGCTGACAACACGGGGAATTTGGTGACAAGGTTGTCGTTGAGGTATAGGATCGATTGAGTAGTATTAAAAGGGTGTTTTCATCACTGAATGGAGATAGCGCTGGTACCGTCTCTGCGCGGACGGCGATCACAAGATCGGTAAAGTAAAAAAAGGATCACGAAACGTAATCCTCTTCTTTGTGACCCGGATTGATTTGTCGTAAGTCGATTATTATCAATTCCATATACTATAATGTATTCGCGTCGGTCACCGGCTAATAGTTGGGTTGATTTTCATACTTTTGCCCAATGCCGACACGAACCATAACGAACGTTCCGGAATCCGTTACAAAGGATCTGAAGCTGAAGGGTTTTAAGGTCCACCAAATATCGGAAACCGTAAATCCATCCGATGCTGCTGACCGGCGCGCAGTTGCCCATGGCCGGCGTGATTTTTATAAAATGGGTCTGGTAACTGGTGATATGACCCTTTATTATGGTGATAGGCTGTTGGAAATAACCGGTACCGTTCTGTTCTTCGTCAATCCCCATATCCCTCATTCTATTGTGAGTAGCACAAGAAAACGAAAAGGGTATGCCTGCCTTTTTACCGAAACTTTTATTGCTGGCAGAGAGCGGAAAGAGGTCTTGCAAAATTCCCCTTTATTCCGGTCGGATGGAACGCCCATCATACAACTGGACAAAGAACAGGCTGCCTTTATGATTGGTCTCTTTCAAAAGATGCTGGCGGTACACAGCAGTAATTACGATCATAAGGACGAACTGATCAGGAACTGTATAGAACTAATTATCCACGAAGCATTAAGAATTCAGCCGCCCGCAAATGGGCAGCACCGCAAGAACGCGGCCGCTAGGATAACCCGGTTGTTTATAAATCTGTTGGAAAGACAATTCCCCATCGATAATATGGAACAGCCGCTCCAGCTAAGGACGCCACAAGACTTTGCCGAAACCCTTTCCGTGCATACGAACTATCTTAACCGCTCCGTAAAAGAAGTCACGGGCAAACCAACCAGCGTACACATAACCGAACGTATTGCCGCAGAAGCGAAAGCGCTATTATTGTATACCGATTGGCGTGTGGTAGACATCGCCTATAGCCTGGGGTTTGAGTATCCGACTTATTTTAACAACTTTTTTAAACGGACAACTGGCGTTACTCCTAATTCGCTCAGAAAAGGAAAGGTTTGAAGATCATACTATTTGGTTTGATCTTCGTTACCCGGCGCTGCCCTATTAGCCCGAGCTTTGCCTGATGAAAAAAATATTAATTACGGGTGCTACCGGAAAAGTAGGGAGCAGGTTTGCTTCCCGGGTATTAGCAAAGGGCTATGACGTTCGAATATTGGTGCGCGATGCCGCGAAAGCATCGGCATTGGCTGACTTCGGCGCCGAGGTTGTCACAGGCGATTTAAATGATGCGGCCACATTGCCTGCTGCGGTAAAAGATATCGATGCGGTTATCCATATTGCCGCCTTCTTTCGCAGTTTTACCGACAATGAAGGCATTATCAGGACAAATCATGCGGGAACCACGGCGCTGGCCAATTTCGCTATGGCAGCAGGAGTGAAACGATTCGTTTTCACCAGCACAGGCAATGTATATGGATCGGGTTACAGGCATCCTGCCAGGGAAGACGATCCGGTAAATAGTAATGATCCCAGGGCATACTCCTCCAGCAAGATCGCCGCGGAGCACGAACTTCTTTCCCTTTATAAAACCAAAGGCTTTGATGTGCGGGTGTTGCGTTTAGGATTTGTGTATGGGGATAAAGACCCTCATATCGAAGAGATCATCCCTCTGCTGAAAAAAATGAAACGCCACTCCGGTTCAAGGATGCATATGGTACATCACCTGGATGTGGCCCATGTGCTAATGTTGCTGCTTCATACCGATGGCCTGAATGGCGAGATATTCAACCTGGCAGATGATGCGCCAATCACGTTGTATGAATTGGCCGACTCTGTTGGCCGGACAAGGGATACGTTTGATCCGGAAGAAGGGCCGCTAAGCGATCCGTTCGAAGGCATCCTGGATGTTTCGAAACTCAGGAACACGACCGGCTTCAGGCCACTTGTGCCAAGTTATTATGTGGCGCGTGATCTGGATATTTTGTGATGCATAATAAAACAGCCCCACCCTATCGTGCGGGGCTTTGTGACCCTATATATGGTGGATTGGGTGAAAGTGGTGAAGAAGGTACGAAAAGCAACCCATATATAAATCCTGCATATGGGTTGTTTTTTATAGATTTATGCCCTCAATAAAGCATAATCATTTAAATTTTGTCAATAGAGCAGGTACAGGATGAGCAGGAATTGTTGCGGCGTTTGGAGAAAGGAGATCAGCGCGCTTTTAATGAGGTGTTCTCGTTGTTTTACCAGCGTATTACCTATATGGTTGTCAGGTTCGTAGGCGATGCGGAAGACGCAAAGGATATACTGGCCGAAGTCTTTATAAAACTATGGGATAAACGGACGGACTTTGCATCCCTTGCAGCCATGAAAGCCTTCTTATATATATCTGCCCGCAACAAAGCCCTGGATTTTCTGAAAGCAAAGAAAAGACAGGATACTTCAAAAAGTAGTTATGCTTATTGGATAGATCATCCCGAAGAGGTCTCTGCCCTTGTTCTAAATGCAGAATTGGTCGTACAACTGGAACAAGAGATCCAAGCCTTACCTGCCAAATGTCGCGAGATCGTTCAGTTAGCCTATTACGAAGGACTTACGTCCGAAGAAATTGCCAGACAATTAGGGATCTCCCTCCAAACAGTCTGGAATCAGAAAACGACAGCCATGAAGAAATTGCGCGCTGCCTTTCTGCGCAACGGCATGACCGGCGCCTCCATCAGCGGCTATATAGGCCTGCTTGAGCTCCTGAAAAAATGACCTTTCCTGCTGGTCGTCAAAAAATTCATAGAAATTTCATAGTAGTAAAATCGGGTCCTGTCGTTTTAATAACAAATGCAAGACCCCTTAGAATTCATACCAGGGCAGGAACGAGCTGCCGAATTGATAGCCAAACACCTTCGCGGAGAGCTTTCGGGGACGGAAAAAGAGGAGCTTGACGCCTGGATAAGCGCAGACGGATGGCATAAAACCTGGTTTGAACAGTGCACCAACCCCGCTTACCTGGATGAGCTGATGGGAGATTATCACAAGGCTGCCGCTTTAGAAGCCGACCTGAGAGCCGAAGTCGGGCGCAGAATGGATTATCCATCAGAGCAAGATGCCCCCGCCACTCCCCTTGTCCAACGTACACCTTTCCTAAGAACAACCTGGTTCAGGGTCGCAGCCGCAGTCATCATTATAATAGCAGGTACGGGGACCTGGATCCGATATTCAAGACCAGTTCCGGTTCCTGTAATAGCAACAAAACAGTCTCAGCCGATCCCGCCGGGACGCCAGGGCGCCATTCTGACCCTGGCGGATGGAAAGCAATTAATGCTCGATAGCCTTCAGAATGGTGTGGTAGCCGAGCAAAACGGTTCACAGGCCGCAGTCGTCGATGGGCAACTGGCCTATCATCCCGTAACAACGGCGGCGGAAACGATCACTTATAATAACATTACAACCCCCAGAGGAAGACAATATCAGTTGGTGCTGCCTGACGGCACAAAAGTGTGGCTGAATGCGGCCAGCCAGATCACTTTTCCTACAGCTTTTACTGGTGCTGAAAGAAAGGTCTCCATCTCCGGAGAAGCCTATTTCGAAGTGGCCCGCAATGCAGAAAAACCGTTTAAAATAACAGCAGGCGGCACCGATGTCGACATACTGGGGACGAGCCTGAACATAACTGCCTACAACGACGAAAATGGTATAAAAGCCACGCTCCTGGAAGGTAGTATTAAAGTTTCCTCCAAAGACAGCAGCAAAACACATACGGGGTTGATCCTGAAACCAGGACAGCAGGCCGTCGTGAGCGATCATGTACAGCTGAACGAAAAAGCAGACATCGAACAGGTCATAGCCTGGAAAAACGGTTTATTCGATTTCAGCAGCACCGGCACCGACATCTTCACGGTGATGCAGCAGCTTTCGAGATGGTATGACGTAGATGTCAGATATGAAGGTAAAGTGCCGGTCATCAAAGTGTATGGCAAAATGGACAAAGGACTTAGCCTTAATGAAATATTGGAATTCCTAACCAAAATGGATGTTAAGTGCAAACTGTCAGGGAGGACAGTCATTATAAGTAATCATTGATCACCTGTTGCTCAAAACAAAGCCGAAAGTGTGCAACCACTTCCGGCAGGCGTCTGAGTAATATACAAAAACAAGTCTTGAGTTAACTGCTTATTCATCACCCAAACCTTGCAAATGTATGCAAAAAACTGTTATTTGTAGACGGCCGGCCTATGGGGGCATCCGCTATTTCACCAAAACTCTGTTAGTCATGAAGCTAACAATCATAATTTTAACCGTTGCCCTGCTGAATGTATCAGCCAAAGGCTTATCACAAACAGTAACATATTCAGGAAGAAATGTCACTGTCAGGTCAGTCCTTACTACCGTCGAAAAACAGACAGGTTATTTCTTCGTGTTCAATGACTCGGTCCTGAATGATTTGAAGACCGTTACCATCTATGCAAAAGACCGCCCTTTAAAAGAGTTCCTTGACGAGTTTTTTAAATATCGGCTCGTGGACTATACGATCAGGAGCAAGACAATCCTACTCTATCGTAAGCCTCCTCCCGACAACCCTTCTGCATCCGATGTCATCGTATATGAGTTGGCGCCTATGATCCCAGTGTTCGGGGCCATTACAGGGGAGGATGGCCAACCGCTGGCAGGTGCAACGATCACGAATAAGCGAACAAAAAAATCTGTCGTTACAGGGACCGGCGGCACCTTCAATATGGGCGCCAATGTAGGGGATGTGCTCATTATTACCTATGTCAATTATTATTCAGAGGAAGTGACGGTAAAGGATCCCGTTCCCCCCAACCGCAGTTTTACTGTCATTCGACAGCTAAAACCAGCCGTCAGCAATCTTAACCAGACGGTGGTGAACGGTATCTACAAACGTCCGACAGAGAACTACACCGGCGCCGCACAAACCTATACGGCTGAGCAGCTACGCACAGTGAATAATACGAATGTGCTGGCGGCCCTGCGTTCGCTGGACGCCTCCTTTCAGATGCCCTCGGATATCAACTTCGGTTCGGACCCGAACCATTTGCCGCAGATCCAGGTCCGGGGTTCCAATAGCATCGCCAACACGGATCTGACCAGCCAGTATGGCTATGTCAGCAACCCGCCGCTGTTTATCCTCGATGGCTTTGAAGTACCCTTGCAGACGATCTATGACCTGGACATGAGCCGGATCAGCAAGCTCACGATCCTCAAAGATGCCGCTGCTACGGCCATCTATGGCTCAAAAGCCGCCAATGGCGTACTGGTCATCGAGACCGTGCAGCCCAAAAAAGGACAGTTAAGGCTCTCTTATAATAATAACCTCTCTCTAAGTACGCCCGATCTCACAAGCTATCACCTGCTGAATTCCCTGCAGAAGCTGCAGCTGGAAAAGGCAGCGGGTATCTATACCACGACCCCCTCTTTAGGCATAAACGTACAGGAAGGAATGGATGAATTGTATAACATGCGGCTGGCGGAGGCACAGCGGGGCGTTAATACCTACTGGCTTTCAAAGCCCCTGAAAACAGAATTCAGCCAGAAGCATAGCCTCTACCTGGATGGTGGTGATAACTACATGCGCTATGGGGTTGACCTGTCCTATAATAATAACGGCGGTGTCATGAAAGGCTCCCACCGGAACGATCTGTCGGGCGGCGTTCATCTCATCTATCATAAGAATGCCTTGCAGTTCACCAACTACTTATCTATCACCTATAATAATTCAGTGAACAGCCCTTATGGCAGCTTCTCCCAATATGCCTTGCTGAATCCCTATTGGCGTCCCACTGACAGTATCACGGGAAAGACCCCGAAAATATTGCAGAATGTATATGAGCCGGCCAGCCTATATAACGTCGTATACAACCCTATGTACGATGCCACACTGAAAACACAGAACAACACCGGCTATCTGAGGGTCGCCGATAACTTCCAGGCGGATTGGAATATTAAGGAAAGCCTGAAGCTCAGCGCCCGTTTCAGCATGTATAGCCAGAAGAATACGGGCAATGTATTCCTGCCAGCGGATGCAGTGGAATTCGCAAATACCCCGGACAGCCTCTTTTCGACCCGCGGTTACTATCAGCAGACGTCAGGGGTGACCAATAGCTACCAGTCGGATGTTTTTCTCAACTATGGCAATAACTTCGGACGCAATACTGTTTTCGCCACCGCCGGTTCCCATATCCAGCAGGACAGATCTTATTCCAACTCGGTGACCGTGCAGGGCTTTCCCAATTCCAGCATGGATGACATTCTCTTTGGACTTCAATACCCCATTAACGACAAGCCGACAGGAACGGAAAGCATTGCCAGACAGATCAGCTATTATGCCAACCTTAGCTATGCGTATGACTACCGGTATTTACTGGACCTTTCTTTCAGAAGGGATGGCTCTTCCCTGTTCGGTACTGACCAGCACTATGCACCGTTCTGGTCAGTGGGTGCCGGCTGGAACCTCCATAAGGAGAAGTTTATCGGTCTCCCGTCCGCATTCAATCGATTCAAGATCCGCGCATCCTATGGTTCGACAGGCTCACAGAATTTTCCATCCTTCGCCGCTGAACAAACCTATACTTACCTGACGGGCTTCCGCTATCTCAACAGCATCGGGGCAACCATGCAAAGCCTGGGCAATAATGAACTGAAATGGCAGCAGACCAACAAAGCGAACTTAGGTACGGACATCGAGCTGTACAACGGACGCATCCAGGCAACTTTTAACTATTACGTGGAAAAGACGGACAATCTCTTTACGACAGTAAATACAACCCCTTCTTCCGGTTTCTCCAGCTACTATGCCAACCTGGGAAAAGTACAGAACAAGGGATATGAAGTGTATCTCACTGCCTTTGTGCTGAAAAACGAAAAGAAAAATGTCTTTTGGAGCTTCTACGGTAACATACTGCACAATGAGAATAAGCTGCTGAAGATCTCCGACGCCCTGAAGGCCCAGAATGATAAAGCAGTGGCGCAGCAGACAGCGGCGGCTAATCCGATCACGGCGCCGGTGCTGCAATATAAGGAAGGGCAGAGCGTGAGCACTATCTATGCCGTACGTTCCCTGGGCATCGACCCCAGTACAGGCAACGAGATCTTCCTTACCCGCAACGGGCAGCAGACCTATCGGTGGGATCCTCTGGACGAAGTGCCGGCAGGAGATAACCAGCCGAAGGTCACCGGTAACATCGGCACTAATTTCATGTACAAGGGCGCTAGTATAAATGTTGCCATGCGTACGGAGCTGGGCGGCCAAATGTATAACAGCACACTAGCCAACATGGTAGAAAATGCCAACCCTGTTTATAACGTGGATATCAGAGTGCTGACAGATCGCTGGCAAAAGCCGGGAGATGTTGCCTTATATAAAGGCGTGGCAACCATAGATGGGTTAACCCGCACCGATGTCACCAAAGCGACTTCCCGCTTTATACAGAAGAACAATACATTGTACTGCGATGCCATCACACTGGGTTACCTGTTACCCCAGCGCCTGACCAACAATTGGAAAATGAGCCGGCTACAGTGTTATTTCTACATCAATAATCCTTTTGTGGTATCATCCATTAAACAGGAAAGAGGATTGGATTATCCTTTTGCACGTAATTATTCATTCTCACTGCAATTGGGTTTTTAACATTTTAAAATTGACTGATTATGAGAAAGGAAATAATAGCTTTTTTGTTACTCACCCTGATCTTTACTTCCGGCTGTAAGAAATGGCTGGATGCAAAGCCAAATACGGTGATAGAGCAAAGTCAGCTTTTCACCTCCGAGCAAGGCTTTGAAGATGCCATGTACGGTGTTTATACGACGATGTCGAACGCTTCCCTTTACGGAGATCAGCTGACAATGAGCTTCATGGACGTATTGGCGCAAAATTACAGCTGCCAGACCCTGCCCACTCATAGCTTTTACCAGGCTGCTATCTATAATTATACGGACGCGGGTGTAAAGACGCGGATCGCGAATGTCTGGGATTCGATGTATTATGCGATCACCAACGTTAACAACGTTCTGCTTAACATCGATGCCAGGCAATCGCTCTTTCAGCCTGGCAACTATGAGCTCATAAAGGGAGAGGCACTCGGGCTACGGGCCTTCATGCATTTTGACCTGCTGCGGATCTTCGGCGGCTCCTATACCACCCATGCTTCCATGAAGGCCATTCCCTATGTCACTACCGTTTCGGGCGGCGTTACACCGATGTCGGCGGAGAGCGTATTATTGGATAGCATCATCACCGATCTTACGACCGCCTCCGGCCTGCTCAGCGGGTATAAGACCATTGATGCCGGCTTTGCTTTGAATGGGGCCACTTTGCAGAATGACTGGCTCAATCGTCGTCAGAGCCATTTTAACTACTGGGCGGCCGAGGCTACCCTGGCCAGGGCCTATCTGTACAAAGGCGATAAGCAGAATGCATTGATGCATGCGACGAATGTGATCAGCTCCGGTATGTTCAACTTTGAGACTGCCGATCAGATCTCCAATTATCAGGACTACACCTTTATTCCCGAGCAGATCTTTGCTCTGAGCAAATTCAACCTCACCCCCCAGGTATCATCCTATTTCAAGACGCCATCAGGCACCATCAATACTGGCGTGAGTGTACAGCTCACCAATACCTATGGCAACGGCGGCGTCGTGGACCAGATCTATGAGATCACTTCGGGAGGAGTAACGGATGTCAGGTATGCGCGTCTCTGGCAGCTCAGCGGCAATGTTTATTTCGATACGAAATTCTGGCAGGATGCCACGAGCCAGGCATTTGTCAACCTCGTGCCGCTGATGAGATTGCCGGAAATGTACTATATCGCTGCGGAATGCTCCGATCCGGCTACAGCTACGGGATATCTGAATACAGTGCGGGAAAACAGAGGACTCAGCGATCTTCCGGCAGGACTGGATGCAGCCACCGTACAGAACGAGATCTTCAAAGAATATGAGAAGGAGTTCTACGCGGAAGGTCAATTGTTCTACTACTACAAAAGATTGAACCTGCCCCAGATCAGGTTTTCCGCTATTCCGGCATCTGACAATATCTACCTATTGCCCCTGCCGGATGCGGAATTGCAATATAGAGGTAATTAATCCTTTTAACGACAATTTATTTTATGCAACTGATCATACGTTTCTTTTTTATACTCCTTGTGCCGGCCTGCTTACTCAGCGCCTGCACGAAGCAAAAGATCGCCGCAGGCACCGATGCTCAGGCAAGCGTGTATTTCATCTACACGGCCAGTGCTGCCACCACCGGCAATATCGATAGTCTTAATTATAGCTTCGTAGACAAAAACAGCTCAGTCACGATGGATACGGTCTGGCTGCCCGTTCGTATTGCGGGTGATACCGCCGATCACGACCGTCCCATCAAGCTGGCTGTAATTAGCGCAGGTACAACGGCAGTAGCAGGCACACATTATAAGCTGCTGAATTATGTCATGCCGAAAGACTCCTTCCAGACCAGCCTGGGTGTGGTCCTGATCCGTGACCCGTCTTTACAGGATACCTCTGTCGTACTGGACCTTCAGCTGCAGCCTTCAACGGATTTCCCGGTACTGATGAAAGACACCCTCATGGCTGATGGAGCATACTATAGCCGTAAAAGTATCAGGATCATTATCACCGACAGGTTGATCAAGCCCAGTAACTGGGATACCTACCTGGTCAGCTATTTCGGAGCCTACAGCGAGGTTAAGTTCAGGTTCATGACAGGTGTGCTGGGTGTTTCATCCTTCCCCAATACAGGGCCGAATGCGTTGAAATACCCGCAGATCCAATACTACCAAACAGTAGTGAGGAATGCGCTGGTCGACTATAATGCAGCACATGGGCCCCTGATCGACGAGAATGGCACCCCTGTTACTTTCCCTTAACCTAACAATCTTATAATCATGCGTCAACTATTTTATACAATGATGATCACCCTGGCAGGGACCTTGATCCTGGCAGGCTGTTATAAAGACAAAGGCAATTACGTCTATCACGCTATCAATGATGCGTATGCCACCACGGTTGCAGATACATTCAGGGTCACCCGGCTGGATACCTTAAAGGTAGAGCCGAAGATCACGGGAATGGATACCTCCCGCCTGAGATATGAATGGCGGGTATACCCGGTAGCCGATCCTGCCCAGCCGCTGGGCATCGGTAGTATCGTTGTATTGTCCACCCAACATAACTTCAATGAGCCCATCGTACTGCAGGCCGGGGCCAACTATTACCACTTTGACCTGGTAATGATCGATACGATCACGGGTGTAAGCTATTTCAAGCATATGTTCCTGCAGGTAACTACAGCCTTCCAGACGGGCTGGATGCTGTTGGAGAATGATGGCGGTTATACGGATATCAGCTTTATAACACCCGATAGTAGGCTCTATCATGGCGTGTATTCTATCGCCAACCCGAATACTCCCCTCCCGTCTTCTGCCAGGCAGCTCATCAGCATCGGTAATGTCGGCCTGCTGGGTACGCTGAACCTGGTGTATTTCGATGGGGACGGTTATACGATGGATAATACGACGCTACAGGTCATTGGTAAATACTCCGGTTTGTTCTTTTCTCCTCCTGCTGTGGTCCAGCCGTATAATATGTATAAGCCCAGTATCTTTTCATTCGGGCCCTACACATTCAACAACGGGAAGGTCTACAGCCTGAATGGCATCTACGCCTCTACTTTATTTGGCGCGGCATTCACCCAGCCCGATCGACTGGGATATACTGCGGCTCCTTTTGTAGCGGGCGGCCTCTCTTTCGGCGCAATCTTTTTCGATCAGGCCAACTATCGGTTCATATATGATGGCGGCGGTACATCCACGGCCTTAAAGGTTTGGCCTGCCAATAACACCATGGCGTTCGACCTGAATAATGTCCGGAAGAAGATGCTTACCATGAAGGCCGGCATGGGATGGAATCTCTGGCCCGACAACTGGTATGCAGTTTTTAAGAACGAAGCCGATGACAGCTGTTTCCTTTATACCATCAATGCCAACGGCAACCTTACCACTACGCCGGTGGCACAGGCGAAGCAGGCCATCCTGAATAGCCCCAATGTACAAACAAGCCCTGACTATCTGTTCTCAAGTACGGTAAAGCAGATGTACTACGCAGCCGGTAACAATCTGTATGTGTATGATATGGCCGCCAATCAGTCGAGGGTGGTCTACACGTTCCCCTCCGGGGAGAACGTTACGGCCCTGGCATGGCAGGATGTTACCATCAATACCATCACGGTCGCCACGTACAGCTCTTCCGGGGAAGGAATAGTCTATGACATGCCTATTTCTTCCACGGGTGATATCAGCGGCAATACCTATACACGGAAGAGCGGCGGTTTCAAAAAGATCGTCAGCCTCGTGTTCAAGGTAGGATAGTCGCGTATGTTTTGAATTCTTTAATCTTTTAAAATTATACTATGCTTTATCGTTCATTCCGGCAACTATTGCCGGCAGCCCTCCTGTTGATGAAGGTGGCCACCGGTGACTGCGCGCCCAAGGCTACTTCACCTTTCACCCTGAAGGGAGAGGTGAAAGGGAGAAAGTATCCCACCGTGCTGTATCTCCTCTATAAGGAGAATCAGAAAGCGGTACGTGACTCCGCTATTCTCAACGACGGACATTTCGTTTTCAAAGGCTCCATCAGCAGGCCGCTGAGCGCCGCCTTATATCTCAAAACGCAGGACGGTGAACAGTTCTCGCCTCCCGCCAGGCATTTGTACCTGGACCCGGGTGTCATGACCCTGGAGGGTAAAGGAGGGGTGGATTCAGCCGTTGTCGAAGGCAGCCCATCCACGAAATTGGCGGACGATTGGACAAAGATCAGCCACCCATACATGGTGCAGCTGGAGCTTCTGCGGAGCAGGGCCTATTATAACCGGGGTAACAGTGACAGCGTCAGAATATTGAAGGACCAGACCGATGATGCACTGACAGCACTGGAAAATGCCTTGACAGTCTTTGTCACCAGGCATCCAAACTCCTATGTCAGCTGGGACCTGGTAGATGAACGTAGGGTTGCTATGCACCCCAATACTTTTCAACCCTCCTTTGAGGCGCTCAGCCCGGATTTCCGGAATTCCCCGGAAGGCAAAAAACTGGCTGAGCAGATCGTTAATGTCAAACAGACGGAAGCGGGCGTACGCTCTCCTGATTTTTCACAGTGTGATGCGCACGGTAATCCGATCAGCCTCCGGTCCCTGCATGGCAAATATGTGCTCATCGACTTCTGGGCCAGCTGGTGTGGCATCTGCCGGGCGGAGAACCCCAATGTGCTAAGAGCCTATAATGCTTATAAGGACAGCGGATTCACCGTGCTGGGTGTCTCCCTGGATGACTCCAAAGACAAATGGCTGCAGGCAGTCAGGGAAGATAATATGCCCTGGCAACAGGTCTGTGACATGAAAGGCAGCAAAAATGACGTTGCTCTGCTCTATGGCATCGTGGGTATCCCGCAGAATGTGCTACTGGATCCCAATGGTGTCATCATCGCTAAAAATCTCCGGGACAGAGATCTGATGAGGAAGCTGATGGACATCTTCGCAGGTGGACCTAATATGCGGCTGGACGGTCATATCTCCTCCCTGAAAGACAGCCTGGCAGTCTTCCGCTACTATGCCGGCGACAAGCCGAAGCAGGATACAGTAGCCATTCACGATGGCAGCTTTATCTGGCAGACCGTTATGCCGGAGCCGCAGAAGATCCAGGTTATGCTGGTCCCCAGTCACCACAAGCTGCAGTTCTACTCCGACATCGGCTACCTGGAACTGTCAGGGCAAGCCGACTCACTGAATAACCTGAAAGTAAAAGGGTCCTGGCTGGATGAAGAAGCGAAATCTTTTGCAGCTAATACAAAGGATATCTCCGGACAGGAGCAACAGCGCAGCCTGCGGGTCAAATATATTCGTGCTCATCCTCAATCCTTTCTCTCGCTCAACCTGGTGTCTGATATGACAGGCTCCGACTATGGAGAAGTATATCCGCTGTATATGTCGCTCACCGAGCCTCTTCGCGGAACACCTACAGGTCATAGGATCGCATCACTTCTAACTCAACACAATTAAAATGAAAAAGAATCTACTGTTTATTTTTGCCTTGCTCCCCATTATCGGATGGGCGCAGGTAGGCGGCGATTGTTACATCAATGTCAATATTGATACCGTACATGCTTCCAAGGTTTATATAGCATGGCAGCAGGGCGAAAACCATCAGGTTGACTCGGCAGATATTAAAAGTGGGAAAGCCACCTTACATGAGAACGTTCCTTATCCTGTTTTCACCATGTTGTGGCTGGACAACCGGGGATTCGGCTATGCAAATGGCCACAAGCCCGACATGCTTTATCTTTATATGGAAAAGGCGACTATCAATATAAAGACAGCCGATTCTGTAAAAAAAGCCCGCATAACGGGTTCAAAGCTCAATGATGAGATAGCCATTTACAACAAGTATGTTTCGGGTCCAATGGGTCAGCTGGAAGATCTTAATGCAGCAATCATGCTGGCTCCCGCGGAAAAGAGACGGGATACTGCATTCTGCAACCCTATCTATGCACAGGAATTTGATGCCGGCGCCCGGCTGAAAGAGCTGGATAAAGAGTTCGCAAAGCAAAATCCCGATAATTACGGCAGTCTGATAGCACTATCCGAGGCCGGGGGATCCAACATCAATCCGGCCATTATCGATCCCTTATACAAAGGGCTGTCGGCAAGACTCCGTAACACCGAAGCCGGTAAACATTTTGCAGAGCAGATCGAAACGGCTAAAAAAACAGGCATTGGCGCCGAGGCACCTGATTTTACACAGAATGATGTGAATGATCAGCCTATGAAGCTCTCCAACCTCCGGGGAAAATATGTATTGCTTGACTTTTGGGCCAGCTGGTGCGGTCCCTGCCGTGCTGAAAATCCCAATTATGTGAAAGCCTATCATATGTATAAGGACAGGAACTTTACGCTATTAGGTGTGTCACTGGACCGTCCCGGAGAAAAGGATAAGTGGCTGGCCGCGATAAAGGCTGACGGATTGGAGTGGCCCCAGGTGTCGGACCTTAAGTATTGGTTCAACGACGTAGCTAAGCTCTATGACATCAGGGCAGTTCCCCAGAATTTCCTCATCGATCCGGATGGGAAGGTCATTGCAAAAAATTTAAGAGGGGAAGAGCTGATCAAAAAGCTGGGTGAGCTGATCAAACCTTTGAACTAATATCGATGCTCCCTGATTGACACAACCTCCGCGATGCGGAGGTTGTGTCATCCTTACCGGGTTGCTCAGTAGAAAGATCACTGTCTTCAAGATATTTTCGCGCAATTTCGATCCGAAGCTTTTCAAGAAACTTGGCTGGGGTCAGTCCTGTATCATTTAAAAAAAACCGTGCAAAATTTCTGGGGCTCATGCTTACCTGCTCCGCCATATCTTCCACTTTAATATCTTGCGTGATACGCTGCATAATCCAGGACCTTAAAGTTTTTACAAGTGAGCTTTTCATCTCGATGGCAGGTAAAAAGTTGCTGAATTGGGCCTGGTTGCCTGGCCGTTTCAGTTCGAGTACTAACTTTCGTGCTACCCGAAGTGCAACGTCCCGTCCGAAATCTTCTTCGATAAATGCCAGTGACATATTTATCCCGGACGATACTTGGTCCTGCCACATGCATTAGTTGAACAGCCGGCGGAGCTACGATCACAACTAGTTTCTTAGCTGTTTGCATATAACTGATTCATCGATTAACAAGACGAAGTTAAGTCATGTCTAAACTTTCAGCAATGACATAAAATATACCATTTGCCAGTTTGTTAAAATTCAGCTAATTATTTGGTTGCCAATTTTGAGTATTTCCCCATCCCCAGATGATCATAGAAATGAATTACTTCAGAATTCGACGAAATTGCCCTCAGGTGGAGTATTGATATTGCTATTATAGCAAAATTTCGCCAAACATACAGAGCTTTAAGACTTGCAATAATCGTTGTTGCTGTACGTTATCCAATAAAACACCTCTTCCCATGAAAAATCTCACCCTAACAACCGTTCTACTTCTTTCTCTCTCTTCTTTATTCGCGCAAAAGCAAGACCATGATCCGAACCTGATCTTCGGTAAGTATATCTACACCGACAAAGCCACGCGTAAAAAATGGGGCGCTGAAGATTCCGTTGTCTCTAGCCAATGGACCGTGACGGACAACCGCGAACAACTGGCCTTCGGGGAATTGTATCTCAACAATGCCACACATGATACATTGAAGAATGTCGTATTCTATTATTTTATCAAAAGCATCAGAGAATCCAAAGAGGTCCGGACGGTGGACACTGCGGCCAGGATCATCACTTCGTATAAATTTGCTGATATCACCGGTTTTCATGTCGAAAAGGCGATTAAAGTTCCTCACCGCAGCGATACCGGCCGGTTCTATTCTGTATCGAGGAAAGGGATCAATACCCTGGAAGATGGCAAAAGGGATATCGCGCAAGCAATCTTAGGTTCGCCGAAGTTTGTGCTGCTCCAGAGCGTCCGAGTACCATATACGCATGGTTCATTTTACTATCGGTTCGCCAATATGACGGACTTCGCCGAAATCCCGGTGTTTGGGGAAGAACGTTTTGGCCCTTCATTCAAGAAACAGTTTGCCAAGATCTTCGAAGGCTGCCCGACCATGCAGCAGATGGTCAAAGACAAGAACTACTCCGAGGATGTATCGGGGTTGATCGCAGCGTTCCGGGATTACAATAGTCTGAATTGTCCGGATAACAAGGCTTCGGCTCAAAATTAATCTTACCGACAGATAATTGCTTTCGTTCTTCATTCTGGCGCCGCCGTGTAAATTGTAGTTATTGTCCAACGTACCTTCAATTCTTATATTAAATGATGCTACAATTTTGTCGCCTTGTGTTATTGTAATTTTTCAGCAGGATACTTTGACATACATGACATCAAACATATCAAAACGAAAATAATAAGTGGTCGCATCTATTCCAGTTAATTTATATTTCCGAAATCATACAAAAGATTTTAATGGTTGAAAAAATCTCTCCTATGCGTGGTGGACCGAAGCGGCGGGGTTTTTACCGGGTCAGGCACCTTTTGAGTTGTTTTGAATTGATTCCAATCCGTCGATCAATTTGCGGCCCATCGGCTGAAACTTTCAACAGACGTGGCTTTTCAACAAAAAAAGGACACTTTTTCAAGTACCCTTCGTGACCCGGATTGGATTACCGATGTGTTTGACTATCAATTATTTATGAATTTGTCGATCATTTTGTCGATCTATAATTATGTGGCCAGGGGATTGCCAATTCTGTTACCTTTTTACCCATTTTTTGTCACCTTTTTGTATCATTTTTGTAACATTTTACAAGCCGAATTCACTTCACTAATAAAGCGAAAATCACTATCTTTACAAAGTTATGTGCCAATTATGTGATTTTTTACACATAATCTGGACATAAAGTGTGATAAATGGAGATAAAAAGAACCATATTAAAGAAATTAACTGCCTGGAAGCAGGCTCCGGACCGGAAACCTCTCATATTGCAGGGTGCCAGACAAGTGGGCAAGACATGGCTATTAACGCATTTTGGTGCCGCAGAGTTTGACAATGTAGCCTATTTTAACTTCGAGGAACAGCCGGACCTTAAGCAGTTTTTTGAAAATACAAAAGATATCCCACGAATTATACAAAACTTATCCCTGGTACATGGACAACCCATACTCCCGCAAAAAACACTTATTATATTCGATGAGATTCAGGAATGCAATGATGCGCTGAATACATTAAAATACTTCTGCGAAAATGCTCCGGAGTATGCAGTAGCCAGTGCTGGGTCTCTCTTGGGAGTTGCTATGTCCCGCGGAAATTCGTTTCCAGTCGGGAAAGTAGATTTTCTGCATTTACATCCGGTCTGTTTCTCGGAGTTCTTATCCGCTACAGACGCAAAATTATTTGATTATTTAGAAACCATCGATCGAATTGAACCGCTGCCAGATATTTTCTTTCATCAATTGGTCGAAAAATTGAAAATGTACTTCATCTGTGGTGGAATGCCTGAAGCTGTGGTTGCACTATTAGAAAAACAAGATACTGAAAAAACACAGCAGGTGCTACAAAATATAGTCAATGCTTATGCCCTTGATTTTTCAAAGCATGCTGAAAATAAAGAAATTCCCAAACTTAACTATCTATGGTCTTCTATTCCCTCTCAATTGGCCAGGGACAATAAAAAATTCCTTTATCAAGCTGTAAAGCAGGGTGCCCGCTCTCGTGAATATGAAGACGCCCTTCTCTGGCTTTCACACGCAGGTCTTGTGCACCGTATTTTTCGTATCTCTAAACCAGGTCTACCGCTCTCCGCTTATGACGACCTCTCCGCGTTTAAACTTTACCTTATTGATGTAGGGTTGCTGCGTAGGCTTTCTTTTTTGGATCCTATTGCGATTAGAGAAGGAAACAGGTTATTTATGGAATTTAAGGGTGCCTTGAGCGAAAATTTTATACTACAACATCTAATTGCCAACTTCGAAGGCACTCCTAGGTATTGGACTTCCGGCAACCAGGCAGAGGTAGATTTTTTAATTCAGGTGAAGAATGACATTATTCCTATAGAAGTCAAGTCAGATGAAAACATACGTAGTAAAAGTCTTAGTGTTTATAATGAGTTATATCAACCGCCTGTTCGTATACGGTATTCATTAAAAAATTTGAAAAAGGATGGTGGTTTACTCAATATTCCGCTATTCATGGTAGATTATACTGAGAAATTGCTTCAACTTTCATGAATTTTAAAGGCAGTAACTGACCTCCTCCTAAAAAAGCGACCCGAGAAATAGGAGGACCTCAAAACCGAGGGACTATCGGAGTATTTTGACTTTTATAACGAAACCAGGCCCCATCAGGGTCTTGCCTATGAAACACCTGGGACCATTTATGCAGCAGCTTAAAAGGGCCCTATTCTGTCTTAACAAACGGCTTTACCTGTCCTGATATCGGGGAACGTGCAAGATAGTGTCGGATATAAGTTAAATCGCAGCAGCTATTGCTCCGTTGAGGTTAATCATTGCCTGCTCGATTTTTTTCACAGCTGAACTTATAAGTTTTTTGCTAACGGTCAATCCTGGATTGTCTAATTCTTTCTG
>Ga0307511_10000691_pt1 | contig 36062 bp, 48 predicted proteins | sample 13_EM_MG_FD_200266 | JGI IMG/M metagenome (GOLD analysis project Ga0307511, IMG submission 200266) | Populus trichocarpa ectomycorrhiza microbial communities from riparian zone in the Pacific Northwest, United States - 13_EM | ecosystem: Host-associated > Plants > Roots > Unclassified | place... | reverse complement strand
GAAAGATTATTGAAGATATGGACTTGGATTATACAATCGGACTTAATCTGTCTTATTGCGAATTATCCGTCCTTAACTTGCAATAAGCCGGAAAATAAGAGACCACCATGTTTACTGATGTGGGGTCTGCTTCGGCTATTGACTAGTCGTGCCACTTGTGTGCCCTATATCGGGTTGTGGCGCGTCGATGACGTCATGTCGCGGTTTATGCTTATAGGATAGGTGACGCCTAGAAACGTTATCGGTCGGGAGTTGGGCCGGTAGCTAGAGCTCCTCTGGCCCTCATTCACCTGGGGAATTAGCTGAGAAGGTAGATACACGCTTCGCTTGATAGTTTGTATTCTGTCGGGAGGATAAATAAGAACAACACACACACACACACGTGTACTCAAGGTTGCACTTCGGACGGTCCTCCCATACCCACCTCTAGCTATGTCGCCCAGGGGGCGGCGGTGTTGTCAACCTCGGACCTACAGTTGCGACTGTTGCAACGTCCCAAACTGGGCTCCAGGTGGGGCGTTTGGTGGGTCCCGCCACGCCTGATACGGCGCGACCGTCACTGGGAGCGTATCGAGGGAAAGAGATACTATTTGACCGAGGAGGGCGTCGAGTGCCACGATGATGGGGGAAGGTTCAGAGACGCTCGGAACCATCGTGAGTCTCAAAAAATCTATGAGCCAATGAACCACCATGCGACGCGACGATCGGCTCAACAGCGACAACCTGCGTTGGTCCTTATTTTATCAGACAAATGTCGGGCGGCCTAGACCCCATCCACCTTGTATAACCTGAGTCGGCACCCGCCCGAAGACTGCGGCTTTGGCAGGTGAGACGATCTCATCCCTGCCGAGCCTGACCTGATTACTTGGCTAAACCCTCCCAGTTCCTGTAGAGAGGAACGTATCTTTGTGGTGGTGGATTGTCAAGGAGAGCCAATTGCCGATCGGTTTTGACGGTCCGGTTCGGAGATGAGCCTGGACTCTTGACTCTCGCCCACTTGCGTTGGCACTTGCTCGTTGGCCGTACGGCGGACACTGCAGCTCGTCGCCATGCTTTCTGATCCGACACCTACTCGTAGATGGGTCCAAATCTGTGGCTGGGTTCACGGATTCACCCGTCTCACGGTGGTCGTACCACGGACATTTTGTTAAACCCCAGGCACGTACTTATTCCGTTTCCCCCTCCCGGAGACAGGTGATTTCATCTGCATTGAATTCACCTGCCCTGTTGTGGGGTGGAATCAACATGCCTCACGGTATACTGACATATACCCCAGGCCTTAAAACGGTCTCATCATTTGGTGGTTCTGCAATTAAAGGCATTTCCCGGATAAACGGTAATCCCTTCATACTGCCAGCGAGTCAAACCCCTGAGTGTATGTCGCGATGAACCCCACACGAGGTTAATACGATGATCCGAGCAACGGACAGGCGTCCAGGAAAGACATACAACAGCGCCTTGGCGGTCTGGTCGTTCGGGCTGAAAGGTATAAAAACTCGACATGTTTTGCTGATGGTTGCCACAACCTCGGATAGCTCCAACGGTATCTCCAACGAGCCTCCCAGCCATGAGCATGTTGTTTAGGTTCTTCGCGGTCCTTGCCCTCGCTGTGGCGTTCGTCGCTGCCGAACGACATGTCGTCTCGTTCAACAATGGGTTAGTCGCAGCCATTCTCAACTCAAGGAACCACCGCTAACCTCGAGCACTATCCATACAGCTGTGGGCGCGGCACCCCCACCTTGATATCTCAGCAAGGGAAAGTCCTCTCTACTGGAGCTCCCTACGTCTCGAATGGACCGCTCGTTGGAGCTATCGCGTGAGCCAAAACCTCAGAGCGAACAGAGTTGGTTCCATTTACTGACCGCCCTGCGTGACCTTCAGCTACCTCCAAACCGGTGAGTTACCATTGTGTGTGCGGTTTAGGTATTGGATATATTTCCTAATATCTCTCCTCATTCAGGAGGTTGCGGTTTGAACGGCGATAATTGCACTTTGGTCGAGACCACTCTGAAGAACCCGCCATCGAATTGTAACGGCTGCGGTTCCAGCACCGACATCAGTCTTATTCCGCCGTGAGTTCTCCGACCTGTCTCCGCCGACACGTGGGGTTGAACATATTCTCCCTTGCAGTCACGCTTTCTCCGTTACCTCTGGCTTCATCTATTCCAACGGTTGCGATGGCACTGGTGCCAAATGTAAGCAGATCTACAAGCCGCTGTGTACCGTATTTGAGCGACTAACACAACTTCACGATCTAGGCAGCAGCAGTAACTGTAACACCGCGTTCCGCGTTTCAACCGATACTCACGTTCAAGTTGCATGTAAGCACACAGCTTTCCGAACTCACTTCGGAATTGAATAACCCACTAAATTGCCCTACCTTCAATTTTCCCACAGGCCAGGCAGTGGATGTTGACCTCATCATCACGTTTTGTATGTAGAGGAGTTCGGACGTCTCTGGGTAAACGTCTCGAATTGCCAATAGCTAGTCTATACATACATTTCGAACTCCGGGAAACATACGGTGTTCTATATAACTTCGTGCATTCGTCCGACCTCGGACTGACCAGCCCCCACCCACCAACGTTGAAGAAGTCTCCCTAACGGCAGGTCACCACGACTTGTGGGAGGGGACGAGGCCAAGAGGTGGTAAACGTGCCATTGCAAGAATTCCCACGCCAGATCCCTTCATTGTATTTGGCCAGATGAGCAGTTCGACGAAACGGAAGGCTCTCTGTCTCAGCGAAGGGGATGCAGACCGGGTCACCCCGCATGGCGCGGACGCACGGGCAGCGAAGAAGGGGAAACAGGACCGCGCACCAAGTAGCGGGCCCCGACGCGATCTCCCCACCACCACGCGTAAGCCCGCTCTATCAGATTCACGTTTCAACTTGCGAATTGCATGATAGGGTACCTCCCCCTCGCGATTGTAGGTTCTCATTGGTGTGGAAAGACGAGCCTGGAAAACGCAGTTGTTTTGTAAGACCTCCTATTTTTCACGAAGTGTCCTTTGGAGATCGTCTAGAATAATGGCCATTTAGTGGAAGCTCATTCAGCAAATGGTACGAAGAAGAGGGCGGCCAGCGGTCTAAGACGTGGGTGAGTTTGGCATTCTCACTTCCACATGTTGGTTACACTCGACGACGGAATGTCAGATAGATCATGTTCAGGAGAAACGATTGGAACCGCCCATGCGCGTTCACAACTTTGCGTTCCCCGGGGCTACGGCCGAGGAGGACCTGTCGACCCAGTTCTGCTGCTTCAAGGACAGCTCTCGCCATCTGGCCCTTGGCGGGGAAAGTACTGTATACTGTACGACACTCCACCTCTGACGCCGTGGTTAATCACGGAACTTACGGACCGACAGTTCTCTTCTTGGGCACCAACGACTGTGGTAGGACATCCTCAGATGAGCTGGAACCAATCGTCGAAACCATCTTCGACACTTTACATGACCTATACATCAAATTCGACGCAAGGAACTTTGTGCTCATCGACGTTCCGCCAATCGACCGTTCTCCGGGAGGTGGAGGAAACTCTGAATATCCTCCTGAATCAAAACTGATTTTACGCGTTTAGCTATGGAGTCTGGGTCAACCGAGGATATCAAGGAGCGAGTCGAGATCTGGAACACGCTTCTGAGAAGCCAAGCGGAGGAATTCGCAAAGGACTACGAGAAAGCGACTGTCTTTGTGTTCTCGTCCCATCAAGTCCTCACAGAAATCCTCGACGAGCCGCTTGATTTTGATTTCGCTGAAGATGATCCTGGGATAGGAGGTGCAGGTATTTGGAAAGATGACTTACACTTGACGTCTGCCGTCCACGTCATCCTTGCTGAACGCCTACTGGGCTCACTGATCGCGGACCTACGTCTCGGCCTACACAAGCACCCAGTCGAGGACATAGCCACAACCGACTAATGCGCGGCCTTTCGTTCATCCCAGGGATGTGGCGTGATACGATATCTACTGTTAGATCTCTCCCATCTTGATTTTCTTTCTGTTCTTGATCAACTAGCATGTCGTGTACATCCCTCTCGACTGGGTGACATAGCTTTGCAATCATTTCACCGAACTAGTAACTAAGTTTCCTACAGGCGCCGAGTCAGCGTTTCTCTAGTCTAGTGGTACAGGTACTTGAGAGGATTGACGATTGATTCCAAGAAAACCGCAAGAATTCACAGTAACATCAAAAGGACGGCCGTCGCCAGTAAAATGACAATTATGGACACGGTGAAGGGTGTAGTGATATATCTAGAGGATGAGTTCATGCACGCCAATCCACAAAAATCGAGGGCTTGGGCGATCAAAATCATGGCTGTGGGACTCTTAAGGAAGAGCTCGACCTTCCACCTCTCGAGCGCATCGAGTTCACGTCGACGGTCTGCGCAGCGCTCGATCTCGTGCAGCGAGTAACGGCTCAGGAGGCGCCTCCCCAACATCGCGAGGCTTCCGGCGAATATAGCGACCAGGGAACCCATATAATAGAATCCAGCACCGGTTTCGGTCCCTCCGAAAAGAGCTTCCTCGTCTAGTGGAACTGCAGGGGTTTCGCATGGGTCTTGGGGGAGAAATGTTTCGGGGAGGGCTCCGGCCAGATAGTACACGATAGGTTTGAAGTGAAGGTTCAAAATAGCAAGGCCCATGCTGACGATGGAGGAGAGAACCGCCTAGTTAGAGGCCAAATCAGATGAGGCAAGAGAGCGAAGGGTAGGTGGGACGCACAGTGTAGAGAGTGAACTTGAGCACTCCATCATATTTCAAGACAAAGTCGTTGTCGTACTTTGCTGCCGCCCTCTCGTGCACCATATCGGATTTGAGGAGGATGTTGTTGGTCTCAGCGGGCTGGAAGGACACTCTGCAAGTTGGAAACTACGCCCGCTTAGTGGTCAACGACTCAACCGACATACGGCAGGGCATACCAGTCCGGATCGGATTACAGAGACGGGGAGTTCCTTTCACCCTTTTCTGCCACGGGGCTTCGATACTGGTCGATGGGAAGAACGGCGTGAGTCGAGCAGAAGCTGCGGTGTTGTGGGACAAGGGGGGTGGTCGAGGGAGGAACGAAAGACGAATGAACCAAACTGGATTTTCAACGTTCGCAAAAGTTCAAAGAAGCTGCCAGATTCGTCGTGCCAGAAATCCATCGTTCCAGAAATCAAATTCAGCTCCCAAGTGTTCGAACGCAAGTTTGAACGTGGTGTACAGTTTCCAGGTTTCCTGAGAGGAGTGGTACGGTCCGTGCGCTTGCGGCCATGAGACCTGTCTATTCGCACGAGTATCGAGACGGATAGGCAACCTGTCGGAAGAACTGGCCATGGACGACGTTCGCACGATATCGATCGCCTCCGCTACCAGATCCAACGCCAACGTTCGTCAATTCGCAAGACTCTAGTACCACGATGGACGAGATCACATGTAGAATATGCTATCCTGTTGCCCATAAGACTCGTTGACTGCTATTTTGGCAGGTCTGCCATCTCGAATCCCCGTCCACCGGCAGTCGTAAGCACGCGGTCAACACATCCGGTGCCGGTCCACAGAGTCTTTCCCTGCTTCCTGCAATCATCCTCGCTTCTCAGCTGGAGATCTATGGGGTATTCGATGCGGCAGACCTTAATAGTGATGATCCTTCTTCTAGGGTTCCATGACCACACCCATTCAAGCATGGGTCTCGAGAAGGGACCATGAGTGGAAGCGAGAACATGACTGTTGGTGTCACCGTTGGCAGGCCTGCATGATAGCGTTTCGAACGGCGTCGATGCCAGCGAAAGGGTACTTGGCCGTTGAGGTAATGATTGGATCCAAGCACGTCGGAGCAGCCTCTGCGATATCCTCCTTCATCTGTGCAATGGAACTCGCGAGCTTCCGGTCTGGGATTGTGTCAGCCTTGGTGATGATCGCCTGAAGGGTGAATTTGAGCCCGGCGGAGGCTTGTACGCGTTCGTCGAGTGACCGCAACATCATGGCGTCGATCTCGTTGAGGCCATGTCCGCCGTTGAAGAGGATAAATATCCGTCTTAACCTTACGCTCTTCGTTAGGCTCGTAGCAAGGTATGCGTCTGAACTGTGCTCACTCTTTGCGGTTTTCGGTGTAATGATCAAACAGTTCACCCCACTCTGGACGACCTCTACCACCGTAACCCGGAGCATCCACCAAGACTGCTTTCCCCGGTGCTTTGCCAACTTGGTAAAAGTTGAGGGTCTTCGTATGGCCCTGTGTGGTCGGGTTGAGCGGAACGGACGAGGGATTCGAGAGAGAATCCATACCGGTTTCTTGCTTGTCCGAAGCAGATCCCTACGACCAAGAACGGCGTTCAGGAGAGACGATTTCCCAACATTCGCGCGGCCGGTCACGATGACCTTCGGGAGTTATGAGAAAACACGGGACATGGCCGAGATTTACTCCCACTCACCTCAGGGATGCCATGAAGCTTTGGAATAGAACTGGGTGACGCAGCGGCGGCGAGAAATTGAGCGTGTTGAGGGTTCGAGAAGATGTTCACCGCCGCCTTTTTTGTGCTGGTCACGGTGATCATCAACGTCGGGAGCAAATGCTTTCGCGATGGAGCGCCTTGGGAGCGCCCGCGCATCGTTTTTCTCTACTTCCGCAACGACGACCAAAGATCGAAATGGTCGCAGACCACGAAGACATCCCCAGTGCAGGCGAAGACTCATCGACCGACGACGATAATGCGTCCCAGACGACCGAGGATGACCCTCAAGTCCCCCAACCACAACCACCAGCAGACGAACACCCGAACCGCCCTCCACCTACATTGACAACCCTGAGGGATAACCCAAGATACGAACTAACTCACACAATGTCCGGGCACACCCAATCCATCTCCGCCGTAAAGTTCAGCCCGGACGGGACATTACTGGCTTCATGTTGTGTGTGCCGTTCGAATCCTCTCGACGTTCGGACGGGAAAGTTTTAAGAGACTTTTTTGTTTTCGTTTTCGTGGACTTGCGAACCCAGCTGGGGACAAACTTGTGAAAGTTTGGTCTCCGCATACTGGGCAGCTCGTTAGAAATTTAACCGGACATTCAAAAGGTCTATCGGATATTGCTTGGTCCTCGGACAGCGTTTTCCTCGCCTCAACATCAGACGACACGACAATTCGGATATGGACCGTGGATACAGTGCGTCTCGTCTATTCTTGTTCTTGATCATTCGACTGATAAGTTGAGGGTAACAGGGACTAACCACGAAAATTCTGAAAGGTCATACTAGCTACGTGTTCTGCGTGAACTACAACAGCGCTTCGGACAAACTCGTGTCTGGTTGTTGCGACGGCGACATAAAGATTTGGGATGTTACCAAGGGTAAATCCGCTCCCCGTGCGATTGGCGCTCAATTCATTGAACACGTCGATGTCTAGGGAAGTGTTTGAAGACCCTGCATGCGCATTTGGACTATGTCACCGCCGTGCATTTCAACCGGGACGCCAGCCTAATCGTCTCGTGTGCCTGTGATGGGCTGATGTGAGCCACGGAACCACTCTTCCCCCGACATACCCACGACTAATGCACACTCGACAGCCGTATCTGGAACTCTGCAACAGGGCAATGCCTCAAAACCCTCGCGGAGAGCCACAACGCAATCTGGTGCGCCTGCATACCCCCCTCTATACAACTAACTGCTGTCTGACCCCATACTCGTATCGCTATAGTCAATACGTCCAATTCTCACCAAACTCCAAATACATCCTCTCCACCGCCCACGACCACGCGATCCGATTATGGGACTACCAAACCTCTCGTTGCCTCAAAACCTACACCGGTCACCAAAACTCCAAATACTGCATTGTTGCTTGTTTCAGTGTGACAGGTGGAAAATGGATAGTTTCTGGCAGTGAGGACGGGAAGGTGTATTTGTGGGATTTGCAGAGTAGGGAGATCGTTCAGGTTTTGAAGGGTCATACAGGTATGTGCACCGTCGACCTTTCCGTGTTTCCCCTGTTTTCTTATTAGGTGGAATTGTCGGTTCGATAGATGTGGTCGTATCCGTTGCGGTGAGTCCCAACCGAGTTCCTCCCTTCACCATCCGTTTCTCATCATCCAAATTCCACAGACACACCCACGACAAAACATGATCGCCTCCGCATCGATGGAATCCGACCTCACAATACGGATATGGGTCGACAAGAGTTTAGCGTGACCCTGATACACCCACCAGCTCCTCCATCTGGTTTACTTATCCTCGCTCCTGTTATTTGCGTGATCTTCAAAATTCAAATGCCGCATAAGTCACTATCTGGGAGTTGTACACGTAGCTGTAGCTGTAGCACCATCCAACAAAACAATAAGAAAAATAATGGCCCCCGCAAAAAGTCCGGTGTATGCCATACAGTGGTTCTACAGGAGCCATTTAGAGGCTACTTTACCGGCTCGGCTGTCATGAGATCTAGATGGACGGGACGTTAGAATTCGAAAGCCAACCGGGAAGGCGGGGCAAAAGGAATCACGGACCTTTAGCAACCTCCTTCTGGTCTTCCGTCAACCCCGAGTCATGGGCCTCCAAAAACGCATCGACTTCATCCAGGACTGCATCGTCCTCACTCTCAAATTCATCGTCACTATCGTCCTCGTCGTCTTCGTCTTCGTCCTTCGCGTCGTCGATCGCGAACGGTGTCCTCTCCATCGTCATGAGCGCCGCATTTGCCGCTTTGACGATAGGCAAAGGCGAGAACTCCGAATGTACCCCCGAACCTGGCGTGACAGGTGACCGTGGTTCGACCATCAAGAGGCCCGACTTTGGAGTCTTGGAGGGAGTGGCCGGATCGATTGACGGGGTAGGAACTGGTGTGGCAGACGATGGAGCGGTCAACTTGACAGTCGGAGATTCCGGTTCTGGAGCATTGAGCGACGTGCGTGAGGCGGAGCGGCGCATCGAAGGGGTGAGCAGACTTTCGCGAGCCTTGGGTTCTTCCAGAGTGGTATATCGGCCAATAGCCGGCATGTGCTCGACCTTGTGTTTCCCGATCGTCCGACCGACCTCGTCCGACAGCTTGTGGAAGATCTTCTTGTTGTCGTTCGTCGCGATACTCGACCACATCCCACTGAGGAAGCCAGAGTTGGAAGTGGGGAGTTCTTCCAACGGGGTCGGCTGCAGCCTGAACGTCCCCGAGAAGTCTTGGTCAAAGAAGGATTCGAGGATCTCATCTGCCAACACCACCATCCTGAACCTGAAAAGTGATCGCAGAAAGATCAGAAAACTCTCGAAACTCCAGATGTATAGAGGGCCGTACGTAGCGAGGTTCAAGTATGGTTGGTTCGACTCGAGCTGCGGTGGTGTACCGTCCGAATCAGGGGATCCCCCAGTGGCTGTCTCTGGCAACAGCGCGTCTCCGTACTCGAATGCGTTTGACATGAACCTACTAATTGCGCCCAAGTACGCATCCCCAAGTTCGTGCCTAAAGATGAACTTGAAAGGACCGTCAGCCAGGAGTGTCCCTTGCAGTGGCATACGGTGCGGGAGGATACTCACGAGCATAGATTCCGAGAGGGTGAGGACTTCATCCTTGGACAGGAACCCGTCCTTATTCTTGTCATGGATGTTGAAAAACCATTCGATGTTGTCCATTAAATCATTGAACATCACTCCGTCCAGTCCTGAGACTATGTCCTGAAACCAGATTGATTACTCCCGGTGGATTATTCGACAGCATTATCTGGCTTACCTGGAGCGAGAGGGAACCCCTGTAAGACGTATCCCAGAAAGCAAATAGGCGGTCGATAAACTCATGTTCTACCGTCTCCCTATCCACTCTCGTCTACGAACCCGGTTCAGTCTCTCCAAGCATGTGATGAATCAGCAAAATAACCCACCTGGAAGGCATTCTGGACGATCTTGTCGTCCCTGGCCCAGGTGACAATCTCGCCAATAAACTTCCTGAACGTCGGCAACCCAATCCTCGTCTCCGGCTTCTCTTCTTGCCCGTCCTTTGTGACGATTAACAGCTTACCAGCATCCCTCCCTCCCATACTACCATCCTTTACTCCGTGGGGTACAGCGCATATAGCATTATACCACGCATCATATACGAGCCCAGCCTGCTCTTTCGTGAGCCGTTCAAGCGTTTTGAGATTTCGGACAGCAGCACGCTTGGAAAAGGATTCGATGTTATGGACAATCTCCCCGCGGTGCTTTCTCCGCTCGGCTTGGATCGATTCGTCAGTGATGACGACAAATTCGCGGAACGAAACGAGGAGGAGTTCTTGGAACCGCGTGATGGCGCGCGCCCGCGGGTCTGGGGAATCAGGGTGGGCGGATTTTCCCAGTGACGAGAAGTAGTCACGCATGAGACTGGATAGGGGATCAGTCTACACCCTACATGCTCGTGCTGAACGTTCTCACTGGATGAAACCACCGTCATCTTGGATCTGGAGGAGGGCTTCGCCGTTGATTTTTAAGATCGCTACGGCATTCTGTCAGCTCCATACCAGAGAAGCCATCGAAGGACATACCGAGTCTAATATGAAAAGATCAGAATGGTGGCGGGCGATAAAATGGAACTCCTTACCCCACTTGGAATAGCACCTTGGGGCCCATGCAGAAGAAACAATCGATGATTCTAAACGCGAAAACCATTGGCATACTATTGATAAACCTAGGACCGCTGTGTCAAACCAACCGTGAGCTTACACGGGAAAGCTCCACTTACAGACTCAGGAACCACGGTAGTGAGGCGACAGAGAGTTGGACGTCAACCTCTTGGAAGTGCTCGTGGATGGTCGGTAAACACCGCTGAACGAGCGATTCGAATACCCGTTGATCCAGCAGGGTGCCATGCATAGAAGGGCTATAATATCCCGGTAGAAGTCGGTCACAGATCACTTGGAGGAGCCAGAAACCCTGCTCTTCCGATGTATAACTAACGGATCGATCAGCGAGTGCGCGACATGCGTAACACGCGAAACGACCAACATCAATATCGCCGCCGCGAGGATGTTCATAGCCTATTTCATCAGGAGTGTCAGCAGCAGGCGGGAATAACAAGTGATGATGGTACCTGGCAGTATCCGGTCTCGGGGTTTTTGAACGAATATGCTTGTAATACCCTCCTGAGCGCGTCAATCCCCTCGGGGTTCTGATACGCCGAATATTCAGGCAAACTTCTATGCAGATCTTTTTCGATTTCCTCGGTGCTCGTGGTTGTTCGCCCCTTGTTTTGTTCAAGTATTTGTTGGTAGACGCCGGGGTTCGTGAACCGGAGGTAAATGGAGCCGGAAAGTGTTTCCCACATCTCCCCTCTAAGGCGATTTGGAAGACCGACTTGGACCAGCCGAGTACATTGGGGGTACCGAAGGAGGGTGAGACTTCGACCGTGCGCTAAGCAATGAAACGTTGTCAGCCAACACCGGACGACTGCTAGCGCATATAACCAACTTTCGAGGTATTGCGTCCACAACTTGACCTTGGAGGCCTCGCGCAACCTGGTGGAGAGTTAATAGAGATCATTTGATAAGATAAACTTGCATCACTTTTTGGGATCTCCGGGGAACTTGAAACGGTGTCCTAGTCCGGTATGGTACGTAGTTTGAGAGGTATCCACGGTCTTGGAATTGTCTTCTTCTTGGTCCTGCTCTTTGATCATAGACGAGGACATGGCGGAAGAGCCGACGAGGGATTCGGAGTAACATGTCTTGACGAAGGTCTTGAGAACCTTCATCTGCCCCTTGGACAGCTCGACCTTTAAAGCCTCCTTAAGCAGAGTGCAAAACAGGTCGGCGGTGGGACGCAAGGATGTCAGTTGGACGATCTAAGGTTGCGATGTCAGCGTTAGGAGATGCGCCCGGGATTCGATGGGTGTGCGGGCTCACGATCTTGGTGCCGTGCCATAGGGTGAAGCTGAGCGCATAGATTCCGGCTCGGGCGTTGAGCTTCTCTACTCTCCGAATGGCGGCAAGCGGGATGCTAAACCGTGCGGATTTGCGATCCAACGAGGCGAAAGTGAGGAACGGCGGGAGCAGATATAGTTTTCCCGCCTGTGGATATCGGCCCACCGGTCAGCTGTGTAGATTGAGTGAAGGATGAATAGGACACAACACTCACGTAGGAATCTTCCTGACCGGGTGCCCCTAGACTGAAGACAGCGTTAATGTCGAGAGCCTCGAGATTGGCATGAGATTCGTCTGGCGGGTTTCCATCTGCGTTTGGGAGGGCGAAAAAGAGATGAATGAGCTGTTCTTTGCCTGGTTCCTTGTAGTTTCTGAGCTGGGAGGCGATGGCGGCCATGTTTGGGGGATTTAGATGAACCCGTTTCTCTCTGTCCCTCTCTCAAGCGGGGCGGTTACAAGCCCGAGAGGGCGGGCTCTGCTTATGTAATCAAGCGTACACCTCTCTCCCCGTCAACACACAAAAGATCATGGGTATCAAGCACTTCGACAGTGAGCCACGTCCTTCTCTAGACCGACAACGAACTCACACAGTCCAGACTATCTGACAGGAGGGAAACACATCCAGTCTTTCCCGCTTTCCATCCTTTCAGACACACGACTCGGCATCGACGCTGGCCACTACCTCCAGTCCCTCTACGAGAATCCGCCTGGAAAAGAGCCTTTGCTCTCGGCGACCGGCGGTCTGCCACTCGCCCTCACACAACGCATCGAAACCGACCTCAGGACTCTCGAAAAGCTTCGAATCAAGCCCGTCTTCGTTTTTTCCGGCCTCATCCCACAAAAGCGCTGGAAGCACGTCCAGCCACATCTAATCCACGAACAGAACGAGGCCTGCAGGGACAGGGCAAATGGGTGGAGTCGCTACGAGTCTGGCCAAGAGGAAGCCGCCACCAAGTTGTTCGAGGTTCGCACGGGTCTTCATCAATGGGATCTCTGGCGCATGGTCCTCCGCATTTTCCGTCACAGGAACGTCGAGTTTATCGTCGCTCCGTATTTGGCGTGGGCTCAGGTGGGTGTGGTCCGTTGGCAGCGCGTTTTCTGACTGTCTAACGATACATCGCGTCCCGTAGTTGATTTACCTCCAACGCCACCCGAAATCTTACATCCATGCAATCTACGGCCCAACCGATACCCTCCTCTATCCAGGTGTCGATAAACTCGTGGTTTCCATCGACCTCCTGGCGTCCGAACCAACCTTCAACTACATCTCCAAACGAAGCATCATGACCGACCTTGGTGTTACGGAAGAGAATTTCCTCGACATCGGTATCCTCGTTGGCTTTGACCATTCTCCCCCCTTCCCCCCATCGATGCACGAGCAAGGTCTCAAAGCAACCGTCGACATGGTCAAGTACTATAAATCCGGTCAGGCAGCAGTAGCCGCCTTTGGTGATCATCCGGCCGTGAAAACTACCCAATACCCCGATCAATACGCCCGCAGCCGAGCGATGGTCAAGTATTCCCTGATCCTGTCGTCTGAAGGAACGGTGTTGCCACTCCCCCGCGCAATCGCCACCCCCACCCCGCCCTCAAGTAGCCAGGGTAACAACCATCACCAATCTCCCCATCACCACACTACGGCCGCAGACATTCCTAACGACCTGCACGAGATTTTCACGCACCGGCTCCCGGATGAGGTCTACTATTACCTGTCGCGCGGCCTCCTTGGGCCACAGGCTCTCGTGTGGTTGACCACAGGTCAGATCAACGAAGGGCCGCCGTTGGATAATGGCGATACGACAGAGTACAGGCGTTTCGTCAAAGAGGTTATCACCGAGGGCCAGACTGGACCCCGAGCAACAACTCTGGCATTAATCAGCAGTGTTTGCCATAACTTCTGGTCAAACAGGAAGGTTACCCCCTACTTCTGGTTCGAACAACCGACGAGTCCTACCCACCACACAAAAGCGCTTGTTGCCCATAACTCCCCCCAGACCTCACAGCTCGTGGATCGGGTTGGAGGGTGGATGGTACCTTCTGCGCTCGTCGAGGAAGAGTTAAGGAGACAGAACGTGAGTCTTTGGTCTCGGCGCATTCTCCTTCAGCGCTGATTGGGGTTTGCAACGACAGTCTTCGACTATCGATTTCGCTCTGTGTCTGGGGGCGACCGCTACTGAAAAGCTTGCGGCGCGCACCAAGGTTAAGAACACCGGGCACCTGGAGAAGAAGGACGAGGCTGTCGCCAATGTGATTTGGCGTTTCCTGGAATTGCGAGGGTAGGCCTCGTTCCCGCTCCGTTGTTTTGGTGTGGCTCACGAGTACACGTCTTGGGTTAGGTTCCTTATTAATTCCCACATCCATTCACCGCTGGCACGAGCTATGTTTACTGCCATCCGGGCGGCGCGGGTGAACGACAAATTCCAGGACTCACTGTACCTGTTTTTGGAACTTATTCGGGCCGGCGTGATGCACGGACATCTGTGGTCCCACCGTGCCTTCAGTGGGGGACCAAGTTTCGGAACTGGTGGGTGGTCACCCGATCTCTCGCTTTCTCGTGTTCATCCTATGGGCGCCTCCATGGGAGTGGGTAGTTGGGTTAAGCTGCTTTTGCTTCCCCGTCTTACCTTTTTTGCCTTTTCGCTTAACTTTTTGTCCTGGGCGTTCCTTCTTATCGGATTACTGATTCGCGATCACAGATGACGAGAAATCGTGCATGTTGTTGGTTATGCGTGTGCTGAGCATTGTCCCTCTCAACTTCAAGGTACGTCACTCCGAGCCTCTCTACACCCACATAACCGGATCTGAATGCTCTTGCGCTGTTTACCCCCTTGCCCGCGTTGGTTTGGTTCTGGAATTCAACAGCCGCAGGCTTGGTCAGCCCCACTTTCTCGGGAACTCCTCGTTTTCAATTCTTTCATTCGATCGCTTTCCCGCTCCCTCCGGACGCTTTTGGAAGTTACCACACTCAACATGCTGTTACGTGGGGACGTTCGACGGGCTCGTGATGACCTACTGGACGTCACTCTTTCGTTACCATTCCAGACGGAGGTCAACACCGGATTTGGCATCCTGGCCAAAGTGTACCTAGACGCTCTTACCCACATCAACGGAGGGCAGAGGGTAAGAGACCCGAATGGGCCGGGGATCAAGGATGCCAAGAGCATGGCCTTGGAGATTTGCGAGGACACCTTTACTGGGATCAAGTATCCCAGGGCGGAGGTCGAGAGGGGGTTCAGGTTCTGGGATGTGGTAAGCATATTCTACCCTTTTTATGACCCGCGCAGCCTCGCCACCAGTGGGTGTGGGAGGAACGGGACTATCATCAGAACCATGCCGCTGACATTCGTGTATCCTCCGGGACATTATCTAGGCGCTGACTGCGATGAGGCAACTCCATTCAGAGAATGCGGTGTTACCCGAGTTGGTGGATCAGTTTGAGGCAGCTGAGGCTTGGTTAGCCCCCATGAGACCCTGAACTTAAAGCGAGGACGGGTCGACGGTGTACTGGGGTCTTCGTTCATTTTCAAATTTTACCGTCCCCGCCTGGTTCACCGGATGCGTCACCGGTATGATGATTTACAGAGGGGTTGGGAGCGGCGGGGTATACCATTTGTGTACGAATCGATTGCGGATGACCCTACCTGTTCCCAATCGATAGTGCGGTGAATTGCGGTGCGGGTTTGGACTCTTTCTCATCTCGGGTTACTCCATGTTGTGTGTGATGTGTGTGTGATGTGTGCCAACCCTATGTAGGGTGTTGTTCCTCCACGGATCTGGATCTGGTCTCTGACCCTTTAACCCTTTGGTCTCATCATTGTTGTTTTTACAATCATTATCCGCTATCTCTTCATCGCGGGTTATGTTCGTGGTCTTTCGATTCCCCAGTCTGGAGGATTATGACGTGTCCGACCTTGTTGTGTCACCCATCAATCGATCTGCGGCGCAGACACGAGAAAACGTGTGGCGATGTAAGCGGCCACGGTATAAATATAAACGTGGGAGGTGGAAGAATTAGAGGGTCGGTCCCAAGCTCGTCCCATGACAAGGGGTTTTTGGACGTTTAAGGAACGGGATAAGTCACGAACTGGCCCGTGCTGGACTGTCATGGGGTAAGCCACCAGGGATGTGCCCACGGTCGGCATCGAGACCCTATTGAATCTCAAAGGGGGACGTGTCTCGAAATTATGCGTTGCGTTGACAAAATCCGAATTGTCCGACAGTGTGTGAAAGCATGGCTCGATTAAAGGTCTCTTTCTCCCTTCCTCCCCTTCATTTTCCCGTTTTTCTCACGGCTGCCGGCCATTCAATTCTTTTTCTCCTCCCCGGGACGGGACCGGGAGAGTGTGAATTGGTGTGAATTCTTCCATTTTGTCACCCTTTTTCTTTTCGTTCCTATTTAAGCGAGTAGATCTCACACCCTCTCACGGCTTCGCCCACCCCTCCAGGCCACACTGAAGTTCGTCCCCCCTCATGGCGTTGTCTTTGGAAGATTCCCACAAAGCGATCGATTATCTTGTTTTGCGCACCGTTTCCCGAACTTCCGAGCCCGCCCAAGTCATCAGATGTATCAAAAACGAAACGAGCCGATGAGAGTGGCACTGAGTGACTGTGGCTTTGCTCCTTCTTTTGCCAAGCCTAACGCATAAAGTTTAAGCGTTTTTTGTGTTTTGCACATCGGAACCGGGCGAGTGGCGGGGAAATAACAAATTCGTACTGCTCCGACGAAGATGGGGAGTCAGTGTCCGTCACCAAGGTATCATGGGCGGGTAAGAGACGGGAGCGAGTTGAACCTGAGTATCAGTTCTCAGGGCTGGAAGTGGAGGTCGTGGCTCGTGTGGGCCATGCGAGTGATCAGTACTTCGCCACACGCTGCCCGTCCAGGCGAAAAGCGCGAAATCGGATGTAAAATCCCAGGGGTCCCACTCCACGTTGTCCATGACGCGTGGGAAATTCCCACTGCCATTCCGCTTCGTGGGAATCCACCATAATGGTATGGTCGGTGGGGTGGGTTTACTTATTCGTATGCGAAAGATAGAGTTGGACCTTGTACGTATTGTAAGTATGGACCGGGCGAATATCCCAGGGGAACACACGTCCCCTTGTCGGACCTGTCCTTTCAGATCGGTAAACGGGAGCGCGGGTCTTTACCTTTTTAAATCCCCCAGCCCTGTCTTATTCCTATGTTAAATATCCCCCCTCCCCGTTCCCCTGTTCCGCCGCCTTTACCTCCCCCTCCCACCCCCTGTATCCGGTCCCCCTCCCTTATCATCCGTACACGACGCCTATAACTTCGATTTAATCCCCCTGCCTCGGAAACCTAGAATTTCGGATTCGCGCGCTAAGAAACGATGTGGCGCCAGTGGTCCACCTCTTACCGCCTTGGGGACGATTCGATACGCTCAGCCCAACAAGAGTATCGATTTCCAACAATTATTCAACTCGACGAAGTCGGGCCGCCTCCCCCAACTTCCAACAAAGCCCTATTATCCCCTGTGACATCTTCGGGTCAATCGTACGATTACTACTCATCATCGGAGGAATGCGAAGAAGTGGAGGAAGTAGAGGATGAAGAAGAGGAAGAGGAGGAGGCCACAGAGTCGTATTGTTCTTCAGATCTTTCAGGACCCAGACTTGGAACGGGGGATCCGGAACGTGCGTCCGAACCGGCTGCGGTACCGGTTGAGCAGACGGTGAAGATGAGCAGAGTGCTAGCCTGGAGGAATAGCTTCGATAGCGTATTCAATGAGAGCGACGCAGGTATGTTCTATCTATGCCCTTCACCATTCCGTCGGTACCCTGCCCTACCCCTTTCTTGCCGCCCGCCGGGTCGCCAGACGACGACTTTGGTTCCGTTTCTCACGTATTCTCACGTATCCGGTTTCCCCTTACGCCCGCACGTGCCATCACTCTCGTTCCGTTTTTTTCTCACGCAGCCTCCCTGTAGCGGTGTTGATGTCGCTGAAGCGGAAATACTCGCACGAGATGGAGGAGGATGAGGAAGAGGTTGGGAGTCAACCGAGATCAGGAAAGACATCAGATGCTGTAAGTTCATCTCCCCCACCCGACGCCTTTTCCCCCTTTCCCAGCTATCCGTTGCGGCTTTTCACACCCCACCGAGCAATTACGCACTTCTGCCACTCCTCTAAAGCCCCACGGCGGGCTTTCATACCATTTCGTGTTCGGCTCGCGGTTATGTCTGATGGATTCCGTATGGATCGGTATGCTGATCTCGGTCTCGTTTGTGACAGGCTTCAACTTCCCGAGCTTCTTCAAGAATGTCGAAGCGGTCGAGGACTGATTCGTCTTCCTGCTCGTCATCATGGTCCCTACCCTCCCCCGCCCCACAAGTGCCATCACTACCGTCCGAACGCGTCCGTATGTACACTTGCTCTGCCTGCGACGCGTCGTTCCTTGCTCGGGAGGAACTCCAGCACCATTCTGGGTCCGATCACGAAGCGTGCAGGATCGCTGTTCAGTACGGCTTCGAATGATGGCTTATGTCTTCTCTTCCCTTTCCCTTCCACCCGCCAGCGCCCAGTTCCTCACCATCCTCACACTCCCGACCTCCTGCTTCCGGCGTCTTACCCCCTCGGACCCCCAGTAACGTGGAACCCATCCGACTTTCTCCCCGCTTAACCCCTCTGGAATATACCATCATATCGATACCTGTCCCCCCTCCGGCGATTTTTTATCCCTCATCCCGCATCTGTTCACCCATCACGCAATCACATGCTCCCCGCATACTCTTACGCCCGGCCTTTATTAACGCCACCATGCCTTTGGTCTCGCTTAGTTTCATTCGTCGAACGATGAAACAACTGTCTCAATAACTCTTCCCATTGGCGTCCGCATATCAGCGCACGAGGTCCATGTATCTCTCCCACACTCGCATGCACGTCCGATTCGAGACGCCTTTGTGCGGATCATCATATTTCTACGGCCTTTGCGGGAGGCTTTCCTCCGGCCCGCCGCCGATCTATCTGATAGTCACTATTTGGTGTTCGACGACCTCTCAGACATGCCCTTGAGATTTTCTTCCCACTCCTCACTTTGTCCTTTACATCCCATCTCGGGGATTACCATCCCACGCACTGTAATATATATCACCCCCTATCATGACTCTCGGATTTCTTCTCCCTCTCGGAGAAATGTCGCCTCGCGTTTTTGGCTCTTTTATTGTGGCTTTAGTACGCACCTGCTGTTCATATACACATACATGCGTTCACGTCTTCCGTATACCAGACCTCCCACCCTCCTATCACTCATCGCACCGTCAAATGGGGTCCTGTCAAACAGACCAATACACCCCGGCGGCAGGCTGACCTGCTCCTTCAGCACTCGACCGTTTCAATGGGCCTCCCGGTGAACATGTGTAAGTTCGCACACGCCTCCCACCCAAATCAAATCCGGTCAATCAGGTCTAACCCCCTCCCGCCCCACACGTCGCGCTGTGAAACCGATCGGGAGAATGAACGGGGGTGGAGCAACCGTGCGAAACTGGGTTGACCTGAGAGTCTCGGCACTTTAGTCATATGCCCCCTTCCCCCCCTCCCACCCTCTATCCCCCATGACCAGACAGCGACCTCGAGATCATCTTGATCAGCACGGCGTTTTTTCCTCCTTTCTATTATCATCGTCTTGTGATCGGGGACTCATGGGGGATCTCAGAGACCATGCTTTTTTCCGCCACTATGCCTCGGGCCCGGGGATCGTGAAGATTTGGGACAACATCATCTGGTGTAGTTGAGTGGGATGATCGATATCACAGCCTCCTTCGAGTTCAGGTTCAAGATCCAATATTGAATATGGATGATCGCGGGGTAGACCCTGTGATTGATGCGGACGGAACTGCCCCTTGTTGGAGTATGCGGGTGACCAAGTGAAATCTTCGGTGTATTAGCTGGTGCGCCGGCGATCAATGATTAGATAGCGAGATAGCAGGGCCTGTGCCGGCGTCCCACAAGATCTAAAGTGTGTTGTGCCTCGTACCTGGAGCAGATACGCGCAGGTGATCACAGAATGGGTGGGAGAGGGGTGGTGGCTGGGCTCCCTTCCACGCATACACTAATTGTAAGGACTAAGAGCGAAACGTTAGTACGCTGAGTTATCAAGTTCGCAAAGAAAATATTCCCAAGTGAACCGATGGAACGCGTACTAGTAGATGGCAATGCTGTACCGTTGATGGCTGGGCCTGGTGAGGACATTGAGTATCGAACGTATGAGCTATCGGCCGAGCTTGAGGATACGCGGCCAGCAGGGTGTTAGCGGGAGTGGCGTGGGTGGCGGATGTGGTCGTTCGCGTAGAAGGTGTGGGGGATTAAACGGTTTAATATATAGGAAGGAGCGCGGCGAACCGAGCAACCCTGATCCTCTGACTAAGTGGAAGGGGGTACATTCACGATGGAGATCAGATATAGGGTTCGGAGAACGCACGAGATACAGCGAGACGAAGCCCACAGGTTGCTTTGCTCCATCGGGAGGCTGGAGCATTCGCTGATCGAAATTGCCTTGGAAATGGCCAAACCTCGACCAATAGACTCGTATCTGTGATCCAATTTGGCCTCGATCCGTCGCGGTAACCGACCATCATGCAAACAAGTGCGACGAACCGTGGATCCCACGGCGTAGGGGGACCTAGTGGGCAAATTTTGTCCCCTGCCGGGACGAGGCACAAGGGTCGCGATCACGGGCTTAGTCTACCACCGTTGGGAGGGCTGCACCTGGTTTAATGCACATAGACCCCGACCCCGCGTGAGACAACAAAGATAATGAATCACCGTGAGAGGTAACCTGTGAACCAGAGCCCAGCGTGGGGAAGATTAACGAGCGTTCTGCGTCGGGTGCAATTTCTCGATCGCAGTTTCAGGATCCAGAACTAAGACGCGTCCCAACGATGGCAGTAGATGAAAGTGATACGGTCGCAGTCGCTCGCATCTGGCGTTGGTGGGTTCCGATACAAGGAGGATCTTCCAGTCACAACTGCGGGACTGCGGGGACGAATTTCAAACGGCCACAGGCTTGGGACGATCACGATCGCCATGAGCGTTTATAGACCAAGCAAACCGCAGGTACCCAGCAAGCGATTGAAGTAGGAAGTTTGGCTAAGAGTTTCAGGACGGCAAGCGGTCCAACAGTGCGTATGTCGGCCCGCAATCTGATAACAAAGACGCCTCGCGGTGATTGTGGGAACACGAGAGGGGTAGGCGAAGCTGTGAGGTGACTCTTGTGGTCTGATCCTGCGAGCATCGCCCCAGCTACGGGGTGTAATAACTTCCTCTTCGAATCTGGCTCAAGCGCCGCGTTCGAGTTCGTCGATAAAGGGCCCCACTCTCGATGAAAGATTCGGATCCATGATGAGATCCGATGAGAGTGGAAAACGAGGACGGGAGGACCGATGAATGAGGTACAGCCTGTCCCAGCCTCGAGTTTGCCATTGAATCCGGTGCGTGAGTGAGACGCGATATACAGCAGGAGAAGTGTGGATCAACTCGGTCCCACGAATCCTCTCCCCGCGATCATAGTACGATGATCAGAGAGAGAAAACACCCCGTTGATCACGATGATCCCGAGGTCGTGGCCGGGTCATGGGAACTTGGGAGAGAGGGGAGATGAACAACCAAAGTGCTGAGGTATTCGGATGGGAACTTCTCAGACCCCAGTTTCGCACGGTTGCTTCCCCACCCCTCAGTGCTCATTCTCCCGATCAGTTTCATGACGCGATGTATGGAGCGAGAAGAGATTGGGTTAGATTGACTGGATCGGATGGGTTTTGGGGCTGTATGCGCAAATTCGCACAAGTTCATCGGGGGTCCTCGAAACGGTGATAGCAGGTTATCCTGTTGCCGTGGCGCGTCGGGGGATGCCCCAACATCACAAGCAATAAAATATTCGCGCCAGACGTCAAGGTGGCTCCACTTCGCAACACCGAAACAAGATTTCAGTGGGTGGTGCCGATGGTCAAGCCGCGCGAAGAGTCCGAGGATGACCAAACGAGGATGACCGAAGACGTGGGAAACGGCCGTATTCTCCAATGGGACGGCAATCTCCAAGGAGAAGCACTGGATAACTCCGCTCGACTCTCTCGGACCCAAGGTTGGTGATTACGGTGACCCATCCACCAGATTAAAGGCAAGGCCGAATCCGGGTGGATCAAGTCTACGGCAGACAAAGCCTCGAAGCAAGGTCTAGCTGCGCGATGACCGTCGAGAAGGAAGTCCCCGGCGGAGAATCATGGGCGGTGGATGGTCAAAGCACCATTCACAGCGCGTCTCCCTCGAAAAACCTGCCCAGATCGCCGAGGGTACCGCTTACGTCGCCCTCTGGTATACTTGGGGTGGCGGTGGACGGAAATGAGACAAAGGACGCTCGAGACAGTATTGGTGGGAACGAAGGATTCCAAACGGGGACTTGGTCGCATGGACCGTTCACCCAGGGGGATGACAGATGAAAGGATGAGAAGCGCACATCGGTTTCAGCGTTTTGGTAGATGGGCTGAAAATTTCTGAGGGTTCAGGTGACTCGCCCAGTGGTGAACGGTGAAGGGCGACGGGGCGGAGGGGAGAGACCATCCTCTTCGTGAAAGGTAGCGCAGAGTGTAACCGCCAGATGAAGCAGTTTTTTTGCAAGTACGCAACAGGAGAATGAGATGCTTCCACTTCTTCTGAAATCCCCCAGCGCGTTGACCTATCAATTGATACATCAGTGCACGTTGAGTTGGGCTCCTCTCCAGAGACGGATCGGATCTGAAAATCGCTATCCCTGATAGTATAGGACAAAGGAGCAAAAATGATAAGCACTCAAAAAACCAATACCGCGAGAAACGCGGGACAACAGCCGACAAGTCATGATGACACGACCACGTCCTTTGTGGGTGGAGGAGATAGGGCGGTGGATCAATAGACAAACAAACGGTTGAGATGCCGATTGGGATTCAAATGATCAAGGAACGAAATGGGAGGATGCACTTTTACCTGACATATTTGTCCTGCGAATCCCCGTCAATGTACATCCCCCTTCTCCGTTTTCTGTTTGTTGATCAGACTGATCTACAACGCGGAGATGGTGAAATGTTTCCGAGTGCGGTTTTCCGGAGTGTGTTTTGTGAACCCTGGCGACCAGAGTTGGCGCCTTAGGACGTCGGGAGGACGTGGAAGTTGCTCACGGGGGCGGCGTATCTGTCCCGCTCTACGGGAGAACAAGTAAATAGGTCACGTATCTGTCATGATAGCGCCTCGCTAGCTTCGCTATCAGTCGTAAGCGCTGTGGGGGCCGGCGAGGACGTGCCAACCTGGGAGAGATGCGGAACCCGCCCGTTTTGACCTCTCCGATCGTGGGGGCGGCGGTTTGTTCCACGCGACACAATACACGTCCTCGGAAGGCGTGACGTGAAATGAATCAAGCACAGGTTCGTTGTCTGTGAAACTCTTTTCGGCTACAATAGAAGAAAAACAGAGGGGTGGAAGCTCAAGAAAGACAAGGCTGAATTGCCAGGACGCGCTAGAGCCAACTTAACTCAAAGGCGCATCCTCTCTACCACATTGTTCTGTAACACATCGTCTAGAAACCATCTCGTAATCCCCGTGAAGCTGTCAGCCCGTCCCAGAAAGTAATGCGACCTCTCAAAGTCCCGCCTGAAACCATGACAATTGCCGAATCGCGCAGGGCAGCTCTGTGGCCCCAGTTAGGCCACAAACACCCGCATCGAACGGGGAAAAATGAAACTGGGTGAAGGGCCACGCCAAGCCTGACAGCGGACGGAAGCTATTCCTCAATTGAATCGAGAATTTGCAATTCGGGCTTTCGCTTTTGAGCTGCACGACCGATTACTTTTTTGCAAATGAAACAGGACCCCCTTTGGTGATCTCCCCAATTCTGGCCCTCCTTCCTTCGCCTCAGGTATTGGGAATTCGGCCTCAGACGAGGCGATGCGCGGCGGTGTATTGAAAACGGCGCGTAGAATCCTTCAATCAGAAGGCAAATTGTGGACGGAACGCGAAAGGGGCAGGAAGGAGGGAAGGGTGTCGGAGAAGTTAGAATACCCCGCCGGAAGGTAGATCTGGCACCACAAAGATGTTTGGTGAATATGCATTTCGGGACCGTACTGACAGCTGAAACAGCTTCGAACGGACGGCGCCGCGTCGCCTAAAAGTCGATACTTCTCGACGCGTTAGCAGAAAAAACGTCGCAAAACGGTTGCTGAACACTGAGCTTTAGTCAAGGGACGATGATAAGCTTCCGTCCGACGGGGCCAATCCAGCGACGGCGAAAGATCAAAGTCGCTCTGAGCCATGAAGCTGGACGCTGGACAACCATTGGATTGGTCTCCAGGAACGCCAGGTGGTCCTGCGCGTCACCCTCGAGATAACGAGAGCAAGGGCAACCGTAAACGGTCAAATATTGGACCCATAGGCTCGGGCTACGACACGTCCTTTTTGCACCCCGATCTGTCGTTGCGACTCGGATCTGAGGGGGTATTACGCGAGAATCTCGGATGGTTGTGCCACATCGCGCCCAGGTTAGTAACCCCCAGCCAATACGCAGAGAGAGATGAGATACCGCCGAAATGACAGTCAGGAGGACGTGGTTCTGTACGCCCAATCCCTGGGATGGCGTGAGGCCTGGATGGTGACGCCGATCCTGCATACGATCAGCATTTGACATTTGGCGTCAACGACTTTAGAAGCTTCCACACGATCGTAAAGCTTCTACATGCAGATCGTCAACTGTGTCGTCGTAGCGGTTGGATTCAATGGGCGCTGGACGTCACCCGCATCCACAACACTTTCGTTATCTTGCATCCTCTCAAGGCTCTACGATCCTGAGTGGCCAAGTCTCAACGGAGATACCTAATAAGATCGCCTTTGTCAGCCGTTCTAGCCTCGCGACAATGGTAGGCTTCAATAAGATCGCACATTGTGATCGTCTACTCGCCTCGGTTCTCGAGGAAAGAGATACGCTCGGGCCGTTGATGAGATCTCGTTTGTGCCTTTCCAGCTCATTATTCGACCCTCCGCTCACTACGGACGAACGTCTACCCCCTGGGACAATCGCCTACTACGATTCCCTCTTCCTCCAGCACCCTTGGGAAAAGAACTGCGCCCGCTTCCGCAGTTGTTTCGACAGAAGCCGGGGGAGTGACCAGCTTTGGGTAGCTCTCGCCCGTTGCGGTGTCGCCTCGGGTCTACCTCCACATTGACAGATGGAAGAAGTTTATACACGCCTGTGTGAGCCCGTAAACGGACCTTTGGGCCATTTCCCATGGCGCTGATCCCCCTTGATCCAACAAGTAACCGGTCTCGTGATTACCTTCTCCAAAGTCTCGAGAAGGCAGTTGTGCCTTGCCCCACCTCGAATCTGTCCTAGTTCCTGGACGAAAGTACAGCTCGCGCTCCACCTAGGGGTATTGGCGCCTATCTTTGCACAGGTTGGGCCCTGATCCTGCCTTGATCTATTCAGCGACCCACTCCTTGATGCAAAGATCACCTTAACGAGTCATCGCCAGAAAGGTACCGTACCTCGTGGTGGTGAAATAACGTGAACGTGGCCTCACGAACGATCCCACTCCCGACCAAACTGATCGTGGGGGCTTCGGAAGGCCCGCCCTAGTTGAACGAGGAAGGCCACAGGAGTTACGGATTCTATTAAATTCCCCGGCGGTAATATATCAGAGTTCGAAAACGATGCGCTGGGTTAAACTGAGTGGCTTTCGGAGCGCGGCGCTGGCGCCGAAGTCCATTCACCTGATCTTTGGCAATAGACTCTATCATTCTCGCTCGCTCGCTTGCACCGCACATACAGGAGCGTTTACCGGATCTTTTGACAAGGCAGAAGGGTAGGAAGGTGGAAAAACACCCTCGAGGTGATTTGAGTAAAACCTTCTGGCGGATCACTGTGGAATCTGGAGTTTGTAATGCCTTGACACAGCCTATAGCACACGCGATATTAACTGATTACGACTGAGGGAAATGGCTGAGGCCGGAAGTCTGCGACCGTGTAAGTGAGACCTATTCTTGAGATCTCTGAAACACGTCACCTAGCCCAGGAGGTGGTGCGTGGGTTGATGATGCAGCGAGAATGCACACGAGTTTCCCACGAGGCCCACCACGCCATGGCCCCGCGACGGAAATGATAGCTCAGCCCTCCTCAGCCTCAACGTTCCCAGCCTCAGAGATTCCGCCCGATGAATCCTTGATGATTTTCATGGAGTGCTTTGTATGATGGTAGGAAGTCATAAGAGCGTTCGCAGTGATCGTGCCGTCTAGCCTTATCTTGATTGGTCTTCGATCACGCGAGACATGCACATGCGTGGCTTCGCCTGGCAGGCCAACGTGAGGTCGCTAAGGTCCATTCCGACTCCTTACGCCTGTGCTGGCGTGCTTACGATAGGGTATAAAGCCTCAGGGTTGAAAATTTTCACTAACTACCCAGCTCAACGACTCCCTGGGCGTATATGCCGAACGATTTCTCGAGAGACTCAGCCCGCAGCTCGTTGCCGGATCACTGCAGCTACGGTGACTCTGAGTACCACGATCCGCGATCATACGGCCTCACGCTAGCTGACTACGTTCGTTCGATTTTGTCCCACGTTCTATGTTTTCTTTTCTCACCGTGTATTGGCGAACCTGTACCCCATCTAGGATAGCTTCTTCGTTGCACATGGCGCAGATGGATCACGCTCTTCCGACCTCCAACGACATCATTCCGCGCCATCCGGACGTTCTCCCGCAAGAAGTTCTGCGCGAGACGTCTTCCATTCGTCCCCCGCCCGCCGTGACGTCTTGACCATACAGCAGCGAAGTCATGACTTGAGGTCCATTGCAGAGAACCCGGACCCGATCCACTCACCAGGATCTGTTCAATCGGGCCCTCAAGATTTTGCCGTCGTATCTGCGTCATCGTGGGAGCAGGTTATCTACAACCCGCCGGTGGCGGATGGTTTAGTGTCCAACGTCGGTAGATTCCTATCCCCGACTAACACTGAGTATCAGCCGTGGCCCCAAGGCGTTTATACACACGATTCTCATCCAAACCACGTTAGCGGAGAGGGGATTTTCCCACAGACGAGTGGACCCTTGATCCAGCCGTCTTATCAGTCACATTCTGTGGGGGTTGTTTTTACAACAGAGCCCCCTCAGTCTAATGATACCCAATTATCAAGAAACGAATCCCAAGGAGCATCGCTGATCGTCAGCGGGGACTACGTACGTTCTGAGACGTTAGCTCGGTGGCTGTGCTCAACGCTAGATATTTCTCAGAATTCAATGGCACAGCATTCGGTGCATGGAGGTGGTTCACACGATATATATTTCCCTCCCTCTCCAGGGAGACAGATGACTCTGGTCCCTCAGAGACAATACGCGAGAACGGGAGATCGCGACCAACATAACTCGATTTATTTCAAGGTAAACGGTCATTCAGGTATCCCCGCGCGGGATGCTATCGGAAAGATCTACGCTGGATTAGAAGGGAGAGATGATCGGGTTTTTGTTGGCAAGCCCAGCGTTATAATGCTGCGTCTCGAGGTCCGTCCTGTTTCTGATTGTGAGGTATTTTTTGATGGCCGATGATTCTGCAGTGGCCTGGGTACCTATCTTGGTCTCGGAAAGTCAGATCACTCTTTCCCTCGCTATCGACGCCCATTAACCCACTCTCGATGTCAGATCCGGCTCAATGACTGGAAGAAGGCCCCACAGAGGATCAAGCTCGAAAAGCTCGCAACTGAGGTGTCCAAATGCATTGAGCGATTTATCAAGGTAGGCCGCGAGCGGGTTTTTTTCCAGCATTGGCTATCCAGCTGACATGATTCGTGGGAAGCAGATGCAGGCCGGCAAACACCCTGATCGAGAATGCTCAGAGTGGAGAGTTGGCCCTGAATTTATTGAAATCGATCGTTTAGTTCTCGTCGCGTTGGACCACGTCTCGAAAGGGTCTTGGCAGCCTCGCATCGGCGTCCTCCAGCAGCAGTGAGATGAGTCCCAGCTCCACTTTGTTCGTGATTTAGGCTAGTTTGTTTTGCGCGGTGACCCCGATTTCTCATTTTCGTACAAGTCTGATGATTGTTGTACTGTATACCCACGTCAGTCTTGTTCGGTTGTGTACCCTTTGTAATTTTATGCCTTTGACCGGGGGCCGTTTGTCTTTTTTTGCGAGTGCACGTGAAGCGAGTTGTGCGGTGCGTGAAGATCTCAGTTCGAAGAATGATTAGTAGTAAAATCCACCCAATGATCCCCCTATGTTCAAATACCAAATCGGTTTTTTCTCTAATATGTCGGATTACCGGTGGGAATGAAATACGGAGGAAATTGCCGCAAGGAGGTCCCGCGCTGCGGGAGGCGCACCACTAGTGCCTGAACAACATATCAGCTCGTTGCCATCTATGACGCGGCCTGCTCCATGGCGTCCCCTACCGCCGGTTTCTAAGCGGAGGAAGCACGGTGGGAAAATCGGAAGCCACGGCGCCCTGGGACAAGGTTCACGAAGGCGACCGTGACAGTTCGGACATCATCGCGTCCGAGTCCGGCTGAAACGCCTTCGAGTTGGACAACTGATCATCATCAACGCTTTAACTCTTCGATGATTGACAAAATACTTTGCCAATCCGCTTCTGCGTAGCGAGGCACCGCTTTCAGGTAACGAGTAATGGGATTAATGTATCTTTCAGCCGTTTCCGGGATTGCACGCGGTTGCCTTCGATTCCATAAGTCTGTATGGACCCGCCCCGGCGCAGCGGACTTCCCAGGGTATTCCTCACGGGCATGATGGACGCCGCCATAGCACATGTGAGCCCGTCTCGTGTTTTAAGTAAGTTTTGAGGCTTATTAAATCACGACAATGGGTGCTCCGCGAATCTTATTGGACAGGCTGTTTGCCTTCCTCGACCGATGACTCTACATTCACTCCTTCCATATAAATGACAGGGCCCGCACACTAGACTCCTTTGCTTCCGTGTCTCTCCAGAGCCTCTGTCATACTGACGATGGAACCCTACCCATTCCCGTCTCATTATCCCCATCAGTCCCGGTCAACCGACCGTGGTCACTTCCCCCATGACGGTCCCGCGCTCGACCAGTATTCGAAGGTGGGAGCCTCCAATTATCTCCAATCTTCGCCGGTTTGGAGGTGCTCAGGTCACATGCCCAGATACCCGTGGGTGCGATTAATCCACAGCGCCATGGTCGCTCCGACCAGCTCTACACCCCTCCAATGAGCATGGATATGTCCATGGTTTTATACCCTGGCACGCCCCCTACACCGCACTACTCGAACCCGAGCCAGTATTCGTACGATAACCTGAGAATGCCACCAACTATGGACAACAATTACGTCTCGGTCTCGCCCCACTACGAGGTTTTTCCGAGCAATCTCCAGAGCAATCCACCTCGCGCCGTGAATTTCGGAGTTCGTACAGCGTTCATCTATCCTTTTATGCGTTCTGGACTCACCGCCGTTGGTACGTATCCAGGTGGATCCTCATATTGTCAGACCGCAGCGGTTCAGTGAGCCCTGGTTTCCGTATTCGGGGGTTCAGACCCCTTCTCCGGTTCCTGAAATGCCCCGGAGGGCGTCGACATCGGCAGTACCGTCCAGTACGGTTCGACGATCCGGGTCGCAACTGCAGCTTGTGCCGCACCGACCATACCCGCCTCCACACTCCAAGACAAAGGGCCAATACGTTGATGATGCCACTCTTCAGGCGCCCATCCTCTTCGATCTCATAGGGACTACCCAACGTGGGATCGCTGTCAAGGATGCGATGAACAAGAGGTATCACAACCTTGTGGGGAGAGATGATCCAATGTTCGAAGAGTCAGGATCGTCCGTTGCCCTTCGGTTCGAGGTGAGCGTCCTCCAACTCCGTCGCACGTTTGTCACTTGGCTGATGAGCTCCACAGTGGCCCGGGTACAAGTCCTGGAGTCGCCAGGTACGTTCACCTCTTGGCTTTCCAACCCTGAATAGAAGGCTCACCGTACAACCTCTCCCATAGATCAAAACGAATGATTGGCGAAAGACACGCCGCCCAATCACGCGAGCAAAACTGGCAACGGACATCTCAAAGTCTCTCAGCTTATTTATCCAGGTAAGGTGCCCTTCCGGTTTTGTCTCCGGTATTCGGGGAGCTGAGGAACCCTATAACCTTGCCAGGAAATGGAGAACGAACCCGTAGATCCGCAAAACGAGAAGTGGAGATTCGGCGCCGGCAACATCACTGTCGAGCAAATTACCTTGGTGGCACTCGAGCATGTTTCGAAGGGATCATGGCAACCACACTTCTATGTTAACGTTTAGATGTTCACCCGCTCCTTTGCTTCCCTCCTTTCACCCGATTATTTTATTTTCGTCACCACCCCCCGCATGCTTTCGTTTGCTGAAATGCTATTCCTCGTATGTTTACAGTCTTGCACTGGACCTAATCTTGTACTTCTTCATTTGTATTCACACAATCCAATCCACCAGTGTGACGTGATATAGTGTATTGTACAGGCATACGCAGCGTCGTCAACGTCGTCTTGTTCCTCGAGGGCATTCGAGGGTGACTCTAAACAACTCCGCTCGGAACGCCCGTCGCGATTTCTCCGGTAATGGAACGGGCGACGGGCTTTTGTCGACGCCACCCGGTTACCACGGGCCCGAAGTTGAGCGACAAAGCACGTCCTTGTATCCGGTTATCTTCAAAGCTAGGATGGTGTGGATGCCAACGGCCGCCAAGATGGTGGCGGGTGTCATCGGGAGCACGTTTAAACCGAGGACACGTGACCCGACGGCCGCCATTTCCTGTTTTCTTTTTTCCTTCTCCTTTTGCGTCTGCACCGGTGTCTCCACCCACTGAAGGCTGAGGGCCACCGTTTCGCAACTTGCAACGGTTAATCTGATGGCTCGCCCCAGGCCACCACCACAGGATCTCTCCAGGGAAGGCAAGAGCCCATGCACCAACATTCCTCCGATGTCTAAGGTCATCGCCACCTCGAACAGCCATTTTCGCACCGCGCCCATGAGTCGCAGACCTGTACCAGTCTGTATGCTGCAACGCTCCATCTCGGACCACCAAATGAGCAAGCAACGTATACAATTCTCGGCCTGGAATGGGGGACCCTCTTATCCCGCACTATGTCGCTGAGGCAGGTCATTCCGGCCTCATGGCTACTCGCGTGTTTTTGAAGTATCAGCCTTTCGACTTGGCCACTGCTACAGCATTCGTAGTTGTACTATTCCACCTATTCGCTATGGACTATATCTACCCGACGGGAAACGAACGATTGGCACCCACCAAGTTTTCGAAGTCCACAAGTTCTACGGCATGTCTTACCCACCCAGCGATTCCTACGACGATACTGGGGATTACTCGAACTCTCGACGACGTTCGTTCCAACCGTCCCCGGGGAGCCAACAGAGGTCGACTGAGTTACCCGTGAGTGTGATGTCCGTGCCAGATATGTTGGTTCGCCACACTTACCCGTGACATATCGTAGGCGCTCCATGGGTCCAACAATATCAATCCAGGAGTAGCGTCCTATAGTTCAGGCTATCCCTCCCCCGGCTCGATCGATGCGCCGGAGAATTACTACCCTACCGGGACACCCAGTCCCGGTCACTATGGGACGCCTCTTCCGTACCAGCAAGGTCACAGTCCTGTCTACCAGCAACATGCACAAGGTGTTATTCCAATTTCTTATCCCTCCGGACAAAGTGTGAGTGGGACCCGTCCTACGGTTGTGCGCTTTGCTCAATTCCCGGTTGACACAGACCCATGATATGTACTCTCCACGTGGAGTTAATGGGCAGTGGGCGGGCCACCACCCTGGCGCAGAGTTTAACCAGCCTGGTTTGCGACCCCCGCAACACCATGGTCATTTAGCTCCCCCAGTTTACGCGGTACGTTTTCACGCCACTCGGGACCGGGCGATAGGCTGAGATTGGTTTAGCATGGGCCTCCATCCATGACCCCAGTTCAGAGCAATAGTAGGGGTCGACGCGAAAGCGCGGTCCCTCAGCGCTCATATGTCCCACACCACCGGCAGAACCACTTCGATCAGTTTATCGCGGAGAACCCGATAACGTTCTCCATTCGTTCTGGGCGGGATGGGATCGCGTTAACCGATGTTATGAATGAGAACTTTGATTATCTCGTCGGAAGGGACGATCCTATGTTTCCGAATTACCAGGGCCCGGCCATCTCCCTGCGTATCGAGGTAAGTTCCACTTGGGTGTATCGGGTAAAGAAACGACATTGATTTGGCTCGGTTTCTAGTGGCCAGGCTATAAGTCCTGGACCAAACAGATCAAGACTAAGGATTGGAGGAGGGAGCCGAAGCCGATAACCAAAGCCAAGTTAGCAATTGAAGTCGCGAAGAAGGTTCACAGTTTTATCCAAGTATGTATACGGCCGTTCTCTATCGTTCATTATCCGATCTAACGCCCTTGTTTTAGGATAACGTCAGCGAGCCCATTGCATCCGGGTCTGAGAGATGGAGGGTTGGGCCGGGATTCATTGAAGTCAAGGACCTCGTGCTCGTCCGTATGATTCATGTTTCGAGGGGATCATGGCAAGCCGAGTTCCGGGCCACCACTCAATAGTTTGATATTACGCATTTCTGAATGCGGCCCCCCTAGAGTATCTACTTGGCCGTGAACGTACTTAACTATCTTCGTCGTCTAGCCTTGTAAGTTAACAGATTGCGTCTTGTGTATCGGAAACGCGTGTTTTGCTACCGCCCCACGGGAAAGTCCGATACTCCGATAGAACACCGCCCTCGTACGATCCTTGGGCCGGTGGCCTCTTTGGATCCTACTCCCATCTCTCACTTCACTTCCGTGGTTTCCTGATTTCAACCTTCAATCTTAAGCGGCCTCATGGGTGTGGCGGACTAGTCTGTGGCCTTTATTATTCGAACACGCGTCGTGAGCATGGTTTACTGCATCGCCATCCATTCAGTCCTGGTTTCGGTAACATCGTGTCGGCACCATCTTAATTGTTTGGACCAGGTCTCTGCGCCCCAGGATATCCTGTGATCTGATCGCTAGACAGATCCACGCCGCAACCAGGCGGTCGACGGGCGTGTGGGGTGCGTCAACCTGGATAATGAGACCCTCCAACTACGTCGCATCGCCCTGTTGGTATTCTCCTCCGAATGTCCTACAGGCAGCGAACGGCTCGATCGTTGCGGTTGGGCCGGTGACCACTCGAAGGAGCTCTTCAAGTTTCCTTTCCGCTTGGAACTTCTATCTCCCCAGGTATCCCGACGTCGCGACTTATCTTCATCAATATGAAAGCGATTGTCAACGTTAGTCGTGTCATGCAACAACGCGGTTGCATGCACGGTATGCAGATATTTGGAGGCTTTGTGTGTATATAGGGGGGGCTTTTTGGCACCGCTGTCTTTGTCTTTCTTCCCCTCGCTCTACCTCATGGACACGAGGCAGTGGATCGAACCACCCGGCGCCTCGGCCAGCACTCCGCCACCTTGTGCACCGCTTCCGTCCAATGTACGTTTGCCTCACCACTTTGCGTCATGCCTTGGGTTCTAACGCACGTGAGAAAGGGTCCCAACGTTGTCATGCCGTGGCCGGGCCACGACTTCTTCTACCCACAGCCCATGGCACAGGGTGAGACGCATATAGCCAATGTTGCTTTGGTGTTACCCTGATCGCCAGGTATTCTAGGTTTCATACCCGAGGCCATCGGAGCACCGTGGACTATTGGATTCCAGAACGAGCTTGACCAAAGCAACGGGGTTTTCACTGCATATCCGCCTACCTCCAATATGAACTACGATGAACACTGCAATGCGATCGCCTCTGTGACTCCCGATGTCGTCGGTGATTATTTTTCGTGAGCTGTGGCTGTTAACTGAAGCCCTGGGTAGCGACGGCCATTAAGTCGCTTCGTTCCGCAAAGACCCTACACCACCTGCCGCCGTAACCGAAGTGTTCGAGGTTTCAAGCCGGAGGAATCTATCTACTTTAACACATCCTCCGGTCAAGGGTTCTCGATGAAAGACGCGTTGGACAAGAATTTTAAGAGCCTCTTGAGACGCGAAGATCCAATGTTGCCCTCTGGCACAGCCGTTTCACTTCGCTTTGAGGTTGGTTAAGCGTTCTCAGGTATGAACTGGACACGCGCTGACCACCCGTCCGAATAGTTCAAGGGCTATGAATCATGGACTTGTCAAGTGAGTTACATGCCGCCTCGGCGCATTCTTCTGCTCATTTCATCGCATCAGGTGAAGACTAGGGATTCTCGAAAGGTTCCGCACCCCATTCCAAGGGAGAAATTGGCGCATGAGGTCGCCAAAAAGCTTGTGGTCTTCCTGAAGGTGAGCGTTGTTGTATCGACCGGGTCGCGCGGGTTTGACGTAATGAATGTGATTCCAGAAGAGGAAACTGAAGCTTGGCGACGTGGACTTCCTCGATGAAGAGGCGACAGCCCTCGATTCTATCAACGTCAAGGACCTTGTCTTGGTTAGGCTTGACCATGTCTCCAAGTCCTCGTGGCAGCCCCAGTTCATGATCGTTTGAGACGTATGACGAGGTTTCTCCCCCCTCCTCCACCGACCTTGATTGGCTTTTCGGCGCCCCCTTTCCACAGCCTGTGTATACGCAGCTGCTGGTTCGCTGCATTTCGCCGGTGTTATTAGATCGTATCTAACTTTATAACGCTATTTCTTTCTATGAATCTCGTCTCTACGTATTTCGACTATTTGGACCGTATGTATGCGTACCTATCTACTCCGCTGGCTAATTCGGAAGATCCCCAGATTAACGCGCTTGGCGGCGGTTCTCTGTGCCTTCAGGCGCGTCTGAGGCGTCAGGCCTCAGGGTCAAGTTGAATCGAGAATCAAGAGATTATTAAACCCACCCCATCTTCGTTTTTCGAGCGACAATCAAAGGTGTACCGCATGGAACATCGATGAAATTGGGGTGGATGATCAACGGAGAGACGATCTGGTAAGGTGTGGTGGCCGTACTTGGAACCCAAGTATTAAAAGTCTTTTTCACTTTCACTTGAATCGTGCGACCCGGGAGCCGGTCGAGGGTTACTGTATACTGTGCCGCAGTTGGTGTGGAGTGGCGGCTCGCGCGCAGGTTATTTGGAAGTGTACCAGAAACCTAGAGCTTGCTGGTTGTGGCGTTATGTGCATGCGTGGACATGTTCAATTGGGTCAGTGCTGGCGCCGCCGAATGTGGAAAGGCGCCGGGGGTGGTTCCTTCGGGGTTTAGGGTAACCGGATTACCGGAGATCCGGATGATCCCTTCCCTGCCCGACGGCACCCGAGGTTAGATTCGTTAGATTCCACTCGTTTATCTTCGTTTGCCAAGATTGGTTTACCTCACGATGCACGCATGCTTCTCTGGTCATCCTATAGATCCCAGAAGTCGTGGCGTCGAGATGGTTCTCTCCTCTCCCTTGGCGGCTCAACTGAGGAAGAATGCCGTAGATGGACATCGGCGTAGATTCGGGCGAGTTCGATGTCGAGATTTATGAACGGAGATTTTCCTCGGCGACGCCCACCGCTCATCACTAGGTGTACAGCGAAACATTCCTCGATCCGGAGCGTAAAGAACGGATTTCAACCTTGTTTATCATTCTCTGGCTGCCACAATATACAATACAATTCCCTCCGCACGTACATACGCGATCCTCGATCTGAGATGCGATCTCGAACTCGATTGGGTAGAATGAAGCCGAGCGAGGCAGTTCGGCGAGCGAACGGGTAGGGGGAACTTTGTACAATATGGGTTTTATGTCATTTCGGGCGAGACCAGACCTTTATTGTGCCATCCGCACTGGCGGTGACCATCTCCCCGGCCTCGATGGGGTGGTGTTCGGTCCATGTGATCACTTTGTCGTGAACCTTCGGGGGCGGGTTCGGTTGCAAGACTGTCGCCTAATATCAATTTACACGACATTCCGGAAGGGATAAGTTTCCCCCCCATTTGTTTGAAAAAAGAGAAACTTGAATGCTCACGTCAAGAAGGTCCCAAGCCCAAACTGCACCGTTTTCATCTCCGCAGACGACGCTAGCTTCATTAAAGCCGAGGCATGCCCGACATCGATAAGACGTGTTGACGTGGCCTTTGAAGTCATTCAACGACTTCCCGGTGGATCCGTCCATCAAGCGAACGTGAGAGTCGAGAGTCGTGACCAGGTATGACTGGTGATCTTTCGTCGGAACCACCGCAGTCACAGGGTCTACAAGGATCGCAGCCGCGTCAGAAAA
>Ga0307511_10000690_pt1 | contig 36120 bp, 32 predicted proteins | sample 13_EM_MG_FD_200266 | JGI IMG/M metagenome (GOLD analysis project Ga0307511, IMG submission 200266) | Populus trichocarpa ectomycorrhiza microbial communities from riparian zone in the Pacific Northwest, United States - 13_EM | ecosystem: Host-associated > Plants > Roots > Unclassified | place... | reverse complement strand
GACATCGCGCACTTCGCCGGGCTGGTGGCGACCGGGCACTATCCCAATCCCATCGACTGGGCGGACGTCGTCACGTTTGTCGGCTACAAGACGCTGGGCGGCCCGAAGAGCGCTGTGGTCGCGACCCGCTCGCCCGAGTTGGCGAAGCGGATCGACCGCTCCCTGTTCCCGGGCATGCAGGGAGCACCGCGGCTGGCCGAGATCGCCGCGCTCGGCGTGGCCGCTCACCTCGCCCGCACGAACGAGTTCCGGCTGCTGATCGACGAGAGTGTGCACACCGCGGCGCAGCTGGCGGAACAACTCTCGGACCGGCACGGCCTGCGGCCGGCCTTCGGCGGCACCGACAGCCACATGATCCTGCTCAAGGAATGCCCGCACTCGCCGGAACTGGCTCGTCACCTCGAGGCAGTGGGCGTGCTGTGCAACTCGAACCTGCTACCCGGCGACACCAAACCGAGCGCGGCCACCGGCCTGCGGCTGGGCACGGTCGGCGCGTGCCAGCGCGGGCTGCGCCGATCCGAGGCCGCGGCCCTCGCCGACCTGCTAGCGCGGGCGATCCAGGACCACTACAGGGCCGGGCACGACGCCGAGGCGATCGCGGCCGACGTGCGTGCCTTCGTCCACAACGAACTGACGGCATGAGGATGAGAGAACAAGGGGTGGAGATGTCACAACAACGTGCGGTCTGTCTGCTCAGCGGCGGTCCGGACAGCGTCGTCGCGGCGGCCTTGGCCCGTGACGCCGGCTTCGAACTCTACGGCCTCTACGTCGACTACGGCCAGCGCACGGCGGCACGCGAGCGCACGCAGGCCGAGGCCACCGCGAAGTGGCTGAACGTGCGGGAGCTGCGGACCGCCCAACTCCCGTTCCTCGGCCAGGTCGGTGGCTCAGCGGTCACCGACGACAGTGTTCGCATCACCAATGAGACCCGGCAACTGGAGTACGTCCCGTTCCGTAACACTGTGTTCAACAGCCTGGCGATCGCCTGGGCGGAGGTGTTGGACGCCAGCCGGGTCGTGATCGGCTCGATCGGTGGTCCGTGGATCACCCCGGACAACAGCCCCACCTATTTCGAGGCGCTCAACGCACTTGTCGCCGAGGGCAGCCGATCCACCATCGAGGTGTGGGCGCCGCTCGGGCACATGACCAAGAAGGAGGTCATCTCGACCGGCCTGGATCTCTCCGTGCCGTTCCGGCTGACCTGGTCCTGCCAGAACGACGCCGACGTGCCGTGCTTCGAGTGCAACAACTGTCTCGACCGCGCGCAGGCGTTCGAGGCGCTCAAGGCCGTGGATCCGCTCTGCCTGCGGGGTCCCAAGTGAGGCTGAGCATCGTCCTGCCCTGCGCCGACGACGACGGCATCGAGCGCTGCCTGGCCAGCATCGACGAGGACGTCGAAGTGGTGGCCGTGCTCAACGGTGCGCACCCGTCGGTCCGCGCCGCGGTGGCCTCCCGGCAGCTGACTGTCGTCGAGATACCGGAGCGGAACCTGGGCGCGGCCTGCCAGGCGGGCTGCGTGGCCGCCGCCAACGACCACGTGCTGCTCATGAACACCGACGCCACGTTCGCGCCGGGCGCGCTGGCGAAGATGATGGCCGACTGGCGGCCCGGGACGGTGGTGCGAGCCAGCCTCGTGTTCGACGGCGACAACGCACGCGCCCGGTGGATCGAGAACCTGCAGAACCACCAGATGTCCAACCCGGACCGGGCATACCAGCCGGGGCTGCTGTTCAGTCGCGCAATCGTCGACGACATCGGCGGCTACTTCTTCGACGAGCACATCCACTGGACCGAGGACGCCGATTTCGATCGCCGGGCGCGGGCCGTCGGCGTCACGGTCACCGTGTCCGCCGGCGTGGTCCGGCACGGCGCCGTGACGGTGACCCGCAAGCTGCGCAGCGCCTTTCGCTACGGCTTGGGGCGGGCCATCGCCGAACGAAAGCGGCTGTACGGCACGACCCCGCACTATCGGCCGAAACTGTCGGCGTTCGTCGCCGACGCCAAGGCGACCGCCGCCCGCTATGGCACGCCGACGGCGGCCTACGGCGTGATCTGGAACCTCTCCTTCATGTGCGGCGTGTACGCGCAGCGCTGGTTCGATGTCTACGGTGTCCACGAGCGGGTCGACACCTCGCTGGCTGGTGGCGCGCCGGGCCGGAGCGCCGCGCAATGAGCGACCTGTTGAAGGTCCGCGCGGATTCCCTTGTCGTGTCGGAGATATTCGGCCCGACGTTCCAAGGCGAGGGACGCTCGATCGGCCGGCGCGCCGCGTTCCTGCGACTCGGGCTGTGCAATCTCACCTGCACCTGGTGCGACACGCCCTACACCTGGGACTGGAAGCACCACGATCCGCAGGACGAGCTGCGTCGCCGCGACTTGGCCTCGGTGGCGCGGGAGATCAGGGAACTGCGGGTGGACCTGTTGGTGGTCAGCGGTGGCGAGCCGCTGCTCCAGCAGCGGGCACTGGCCGGGCTGTTCGCCATGTTGGACGGCATGGAGATCGAGATCGAGACCAACGGCACCGTGCGGCCGTCGGCGGCGATCACCGAGTTGGTTGAGCGCTTCACCGTCTCGCCCAAGCTGGCGAACTCCGCGGTCCGGGAGGGCAAGCGGATCAACGCCACCGCGCTGGAGGCGTTCGCCGGCAACGGGAAGTCGGTGTTCAAGTTCGTCGCGAGCGGACCGACGGATCTCATCGAGATCAGGCGGTTGGTGGACCGGTTCGAGCTGGGTCCCGTGTACGTGATGCCGGAAGGCACCAACGCCGACCGCGTCGTCGAAGGCATGCGGCGACTGGCCGGGGAAGTCCTGGCCAATGGCTGGAACCTGACGCCGCGCCTGCATGTCCTGCTGTGGGACGACCGGAGGGCCGTATGACCGAGAAGAAGGGAAGCAAGCCGTGCGTGTGCTCGGACTGAATGGCTGGGGCGACCGGTCGCATGACGCTTCGGCGTGCCTGCTGGTCGACGGTGAGATCGTGGCCTTCGCGGAGGAGGAACGGTTCAGCCGGCGCAAGCACGCCTTCGACGCGTGTCCGGTCGGCGCGGCCGCCTACTGCCTCGCCGAGGCGGGCATCACGCTGGACGACGTGGACGCGGTGGCGTTCGGCTGGGACATGCCGAGGCATCTGTCGCTGCGGGGCCTCGACACCGCCGCGATCGACCGCTCGCTGGACCGGCTGCTGCCCCGCGACAGCTTCCCGCGGGCGAAGAACCCGCCGCTGCACTTCGTCGACCACCATCTCGCCCACGCGGCCAGCGCCTACCACTTCAGCGGCGCCGACCGGTCCGCCGTGCTCGTCGTGGACGGCCAGGGCGAGGAAGCCAGCATCTCCACCTACCACGGGGTCGACGGCGAACTGCGGCCCGTCGGCACGTATCCGATCGGCTGGTCGCTCGGCTACATGTACGAGGCTGCCTGCGAGTTCACCGGCATGCGGACGTCGGACTCCGGCAAGCTGATGGGACTAGCCGGGTACGGCACGCCACTGGACGCGCTGGACAAGATCGTCAGGGTGGTCGAGGGCGGCTTCGAGATCCCGGATCTCGCGCCGTCGCACGTGGTCGCCGGCAGCGTCGACGAAGGCGGCCCGATCCTCGGGCGGTGGGGGGAGCTCTTCGCCGCCGCGTTCGGCTGCGCGTCCAACCCGCTGACCCGCGTGCTGGACGAGACGACCGGCGTCGTCCGCGCCACCACCGAGCGGGACCCGTTCGAGTATCGGGACGTGGCGGCCACCGTGCAGCACAAGCTTGAGCAGGCCGTGATCTCGGTCGTCGACCATCTGATGGCCACGACCAGCGAGCGCGTGCTGACGATGGCTGGTGGCGTCGCCTACAATGCCACTCTCAACGGCAAGATCCGCGAACTGCCCGCGGTCGGCCGGCTGTTCGTGCAACCGGCGGCCGGCGACGCCGGTGTCGCGCTCGGCGCGGCGGCGTGGATCGCGGCGCATTCCGGCGATGTGATCGCGCCGCTCGGGGACTCCATCGCGTTCGGCCCCCAGTTCACTCCGGACGAGGTGCGACGGGCGTTGGACGGCGCGGGGTTGGCGTACCGGGAACCGGCCGACCTGGCGGACGCGGTCGCGCAGCGGCTCGATCGCGGCGAGCTGATCGGCTGGTTCAACGGCCGTGGCGAAGTGGGGCCGCGAGCGCTGGGCAGCCGCAGCCTGCTGGCCTCTCCGGCCGATCGAGCGATGCGTGACCGGGTCAACCTGGAGGCGAAGCGTCGGGAGTGGTGGCGTCCGCTGGCGCCCAGCGTCGCCGTCGAGAACACCGCGGAGGTGTTCGGCCGGGACCTGAGCCTGCCTTACATGATTGTCACCACCTCGGTGAGCGAGGCCTACCGCGGCCGGCTCGGCGCCGTGGTCCACGAGGACGGCACCACCAGGCCGCAGACCGTGACCGCACAGGCCAATCCCGCCTACCACGCGGTGCTCCGGCGGCTGCCGGGCGGCATCGCGCTCAACACCTCGTTCAACGGCCGCGACGAGCCCATCGTGCGCACACCGCTCAACGCCATCGCCACATTCCGGGAACTCCAGCTCGACGCTCTCGTGCTGGGTCCGTATGTCGTAGAAGGAGAACAGTCGTGACCACGTCGAGCCGGCAGGCGCTCGCGGAACTGTCCAAGGACTACAACTTCGAGGCGGCACACCGGCTGCCCAATGTGCCGCCGGGACACCAGTGCGGCCAGATGCACGGTCACTCCTACCGGATCAGCGTGCACGTCGCCGGCGAGATCGGTGAGACCAGCGGCTGGGCCATCGACTTCGGCGACATCTCGGCCGTGGTCAAGCCGGTGGTCACCGAGCTGGACCACAGCTGCCTCAACGACATTCCCGGGTTGGCGAATCCGACCAGCGAGCTGTTGTCCCAGTGGCTGTGGCATCGCCTCAAGGCCGACCTGCCGCAGCTGGTCGCGGTGACCGTCCGCGAGACTGAGTCGTCGTCCTGCGTTTTTCGCGGCCCGGTCGAGTAAGGAACGAGCAGATGGCTTCACGAGGAGACGACATGGATAACGGCGCAACGCTGACCATCGCCGCCGGCAAGCCGCTCTCGGTGGACACCGTCCTGGCCGAGGAATCGGTGCGCGGCCTGCTCAAGGCGTTCGGGATGGAGCAGCACGAGGAGATCATGCGTAACACGCCGCGACGTGTCGTGGACGCGTACGTGCAGCTGTTCACGCCCCCGGCGTTCGAGCCGACGATCTTCCCCAACCTGGAGAAGTACGACGAGATGGTGCTGGTCAGGGGAATTCGCTTCCGGTCGATCTGTGAGCACCACTTCCTGCCGTTCACCGGCGAGGCCCACGTCGGCTACATTCCCGGCGGCGACGTCGTGGGGATCTCGAAGCTGGCGCGGGTCGTGCAGACGTTCGCCGGCCGGCCGCAGCGGCAGGAGCGGCTGACCGTGGAGATCGCGGACTGGCTGACGGAGCAGTTGAATCCGGTCGGCGCCGGGGTGGTGCTGTCCGCCGAGCACACCTGCATGACGCTGCGCGGTGTACGTGCGGACGGCGCGACCACGGTGACCTCGGCGTTCCGCGGCGCGCTGGCCGACGACCGGGAGCGCCGCAACGAGTTTCTCGCGATGTCGGACCTCGGCGCCCGCCGGTCTACGGCATGAGCTCCGACATCTCGCCGCGTGGCGCGGGCCTCGACCTCATCGGGCCCGCGCCGCGCGTGGACACCGAGCTGCTGGCGACGCTCACCGCGTCGCCGGTGTGGCGCACGACCGGTGACACGCCGCTGGCGCGGATGTGGGGACTCGCGCCGCCACCGGCCCGTGTGTTCGGCAAGCTGGAGTCCTTCAATCCCGGCGGCAGCATCAAGGACCGCGTGGTCAAGAGCATGTTCGCGAAGGCGGTGGCGGCCGGCGAGATCACCCGCGACACCGTCGTCGTGGAGTCCAGCTCCGGCAACACCGCTATCGGGTTGGCCCAGCTGTGCGCGGTCGCCGGCCTGCGGCTGGTCTGCGTCGTCGATCCGCGGACGTCGTCGACCAATCTGGAGATCCTGCGTGCGTACGGCGCCGAGATCGACATGATTCACGCGCCCGACCCGGACAGCGGCGAATACCTTCAGGCGCGCCTGCGTCGGGTGGCGGAACTGCTGGAAACGGTGCCGGACAGTTTTTGGCCCAACCAGTACGACAATCCCGCCGTGATCGCCGCGCACGTCGAGGGCACGCTGCCGGAGATATCCCGCGCGCTGTCGGCGCCGCCCGACTATCTCTACTGCGCGGTCAGCACGTGCGGCACCCTGCTGGGCTGTTCGAAATACCTTGCGGACAACGGGTGGCCCACTAGACTCGTCGCGGTGGACGTCATGGGGAGCCAGATCTTCGCGCGGTCACCACGGACATCGAGAAAGTTCCCCGGTATTGGCGCACCCTTCGCACCGCCTTTCGCCGATCACGCCGACGTGTGGCGGGTCGAGCGGGTGAGCGACGCCGACTGCGTCGCCGGGTGCCGGGCCGTCGCGTCCACCTCAGGCATACTCGTCGGGGCGTCCTCGGGCGCTGTGGTCGCGGCCGCGACCCGCGTGATAGCCGCGGATCCGCGGCCGGCGACCCACGTGTTGATCCTCCCCGACCGCGGAGAACGTTATCTGGACACGGTTTTCGGCAGCCGCGGGATCAGGGGGCGCACGATGAGCGAACACACCGGACACCGAACGGACAGGACGGACTGACGCATATGCACGGCTCCGCAAGCGAACCCGTGCTCGTGGCGGACGGGCTCAGCAAGACGTACGGCCAGACCAAAGCGGTCCAGAACGTGAGCTTCACCGTCGGCAGAGGCGAATTCGTCGGCATTCTCGGGCCTAACGGCGCCGGCAAGTCCACCACCATGCGCATGGTCGCGTGCACCACGCCCCGCGACGGAGGCGAGCTGCAGGTGCTCGGCATGGACCCGAGGGCGCGCGCGGCGGACATCCGCGCCCGCATCGGTGTCGTGCCGCAGCTGGACAATCTCGACAGTGAACTGACCGTTCGACAGAACCTCTACGTCTACGGCCGCTATTTCGCCTTGCCACGCAAGCACATCCGGGCGAAGGTCGGCGAACTGCTCGACTTCGTCGAGCTGTCCGACCGGGCCGACGCGGCGGTGGACTCGCTGTCCGGCGGCATGAAACGCCGGCTCACCATCGCGCGCGCCATGGTCAACACGCCGGAGCTGGTGTTGCTCGACGAGCCGACCACCGGGCTCGACCCGCAGGCCCGCCACGTGGTGTGGGCCCGGCTGTTCCAGCTCAAGCGCTCCGAGGTGACGCTGGTGCTGACCACGCACTACATGGACGAGGCCGAACAGCTCTGCGACCGAATCATCGTGATGGACCGCGGTCTGATCGTGGCCGAGGGAAAGCCGTCGGCGCTGATCAACGAGCACGCGACCCGAGAGGTGCTCGAACTCCGCTATGCCGAGTCCACGCCGGAGCAGGCGACCGGGATCGAGTCGCTCGGGCATCGCGTGGAGGTGCTGCCGGACCGGACGCTGGTGTACGCCGACGACGGCGAGGCGGTGCTGTCCGAACTGCACCGCCGGGGGTTGCGACCGGAGTCGAGCCTGGTCCGCCGGGCCTCGCTCGAAGACGTCTTCCTCCGGCTCACGGGCCGGCAGCTGGTGGACTGAGGCGACCGACATGACGACTGTCCTGATCGAGACGCCGCGCCCGCGTGCCCGGCGCGGTTTGTTCGGCGCGTTCCTGGTCGTGGAGGCCATGTCGATCCGCAGCCGGCGGAACTGGCGTGGCACCTTCATCGTCGGCACCATCGTTCCGGTGTGCTTCCTGGCCGCGCTCGGGTTCGGGCTGGGTTCCCTGGTGCCCCCCGGCGCGTTCGGGGCACACGTGAGCTACCTGGCCTTTCTGGCGCCGGCGCTGCTCGCCTCCAGCACCGTGCAGTACGGGATCTCCGAGGCGGCGGAGCCGGTGATGGCCGGCTTCAAGTGGCAGCGGACGTACGAGGCCGCGGTGGCCACCCCGGTTACGGCCGGTCAGCTGATGCTCGGCCACCTGTGCTGGATCGTGGTGCGCTTGCTGCTGGTCAGCGTGTTGTTCTTCGTTGCAATGGCCGCGTTCGGTGTGGTGACGAGTCCGTCGACGCTGCTGGCGGTGCCGTTTGCCGTACTCGGTTCACTGTCGGCCGCCGCGCCGGTGATGGCCTATGCCGCCACGGTCCGGGACGGCAGCGCGTTCACTCTGATGAACCGCCTCGTCGTAGTGCCGATGGTTATGTTCTCCGGCACTTTCTTCCCGATCGCCCAGCTGCCGTCCGCCGTGCAGGCGGTGGTGTGGCTGACCCCGCTGTCGCACACCGTGGCGCTGTGCCGCGGGGTCGCGCTTGGCGGGCTGACCGGCCTGGACCTGGCGCTGCACCTCGGAGTGCTCCTGGCCTGGCTGCTGTTGGGGGCCGCGCTCGCGCGTTCGCGCTTTGTCACAAGGCTCGCCTCATGACCGGAAGGGATTCAGCACAGGTGACCGAGTTCCTGTTGTCGCCGCCGCGCCCCATCAGGGGGTCTCGCTTCGTGCCGCCGTGGTTGTACGCGGGCCGCGCGCGGATGGTCCTGCTGCGAGCCGGCCTCGCGGGCCGGCGGGCGTGGCTCGGCACGGTCGCGGGCTTCCTGGAGCCGCTGTTCTACCTGTTGGCGGTAGGTGTGGGGCTGGGCAGTGTGATTGGGCAGGTGCACGACGCGAGCGGCGCCCCGGTCAGCTATCTGGCGTTCGTGGTGCCGGGGCTCCTGGCGGCGTCCACGATGAACGCGGCGGTGTCGGAGACGACGATGAGCGTCTTCTTCAAGCTGCGCCACGCGAGGTTATATGAGTCGATGGTGGCGACCCCGCTCGCCGCCGGCGACGTTGTGCTGGGCGAGATCATCTGGGCTGGCCTGAGCAGCGTGCTTTACGCCATGGGCTTTCTGGTCGCGTTGAGTGTGCTTGGGCTTCTGACCACGCCGTTGGCGCTGGCGGCGATCCCGGCGGCGTTCCTCATCGGGACCGGCTTCGGCGCGGCGGGCATGGCGTGCACGTCTTTCATGCGCTCGTGGGAAGACTCCCAGCTGGTCCAGCTGGTCACCGTACCTATGATGTTGTTCTCCACAACGTTCTATCCACTGACAGTGTACCCGGCGCCGTTGCGACCGGTCATCGAGATCTTGCCGCTCTACCAAGGAATTGAGCTGATGCGAGCCCTGCTCGGCGGTGTGCCCGGTTGGGTGGCGCTGGGCCACGTGGCGTACTTCGCTGCGGTGGTCGCGGTTGCGGGAGCTATCGCGGTGCGCCGTCTTGACCGACTGCTGCTGCACTGACCAAGGGGCAGTAACCCGAACGGAGGGGCTGCGCAGTACGACAGCCGCACAATGTGATCTTGGTCGGCATTGTGGGTGTCGACATCACATCCATGTAGTCAACTGACGTTTCACACTTCGGTGGTGACACGGTTGGTTGATCTTCACGTGACCTGGGGCGATGGTGGCTGGGTGTCGCCGTCCTTGCGTGCTGGTGGGGATGGCACGCACCGATCCGGGCGAGGCGGACAGGACAGTGATGGGTCGCCTGCGGCAACAGGCTCCTATGAGGTCACCGACGCCCGCACGGTGACGTGCATGGTGTGACTCATCCGGCAGGGCGACAGATCTCGTGGAAGGCACGGGGCCAGTCCCGCTCGGGGTCAGATCCTGCTGGATGGTCACCCACCGTGATCACTGTCCCGCTCTCGGGCCTTTGCCAGCGTGGTTGCGTGTCTGGTGGGGCCCAAGAACGCGACTCGCGTGCTGCCAACCTGCCAACTTTCGCACTCCGGAGTGCTGGGCCCGGATCGGTAGGCGCGAGGGCTATGCCACGCTGCGCGTCGACTCACGGGGATCGCCGCCGGCGTCGAGCAGCGCCGCGACCGGAAGCGTCGCCGCGCCAACGGCGACGGCGTCCGGGCCGAGCTTGCACAGCTCGATCGAGGTTTGCTCATATGCGTGCCGCAGCGCGTGCTCGGCGGTGGCCTTCTTGACCACTTCCAGCCACTGCTCGCCCATGGCCAGTCCGGCCCAGCCGCCGATCACGATGCGCTCCGGGTTGAACAGGTTGATCAGGTTGGCGATTCCGGCCCCGACATAGCCGGCGGTGTCGTCCAGCACCTTGGCCGCGATCTTGGAGTTGTCGGCGGCGGACACCAGCGCGGCCAGCGCCGCCTGCTCGTCCGCGTCCACCGCGCCCCGGCCGCCGCGCGCCTTGCGGTAGCGGTCCAGGATGCCCTCCGCGCCGACGTAGGCCTCCAGGCAGCCGCGGGCCCCGCAGCGGCACTGCCGCCCGCCGTAGACGATGGTGGTGTGCCCCCATTCGCCGGCGCTGCTGCTGTAGCCGGCGTAGGTCTGGCCGTCGGTGATCACGGCCGCGCCCACTCCGGAGCCGACCAGCACGATCACCGCGTGCCGCGCGCCCCGGCCGGCGCCGAACCACATCTCGGCCTGGCCCTGGGTCTTGGCCCCGTTGTCCAGGAACAGCGGCAGCCGGATGCCCTGGTCGCGCAGCATGGACGCCAGCGGCACCGCGTCCCAGCCGATGGTCTGGGCGTGCACCAGGGTGCGGGTGCCCTTCTCCACGGTGCCGGGCACGCCGATGCCGACGCCGAGCACGCTGCTCTCGGTCACGCCGGCCGCGTCGATCACCTCGCGCAGCCCCTCGGCGGTGCGGGCCACCACCTCGGCCGGGTCCGGCTCCACCGAGTTCAGCTGGAGGTCGGCCGCGGCCAGCCGGGTCATCGCCAGGTCGAACAGCTCCACCTTGACGCCGGTCTCGCCGACGTCGATGCCGACCACGTGCGCGTACTGGGGGTCCACCCGCAGCAGCACCCGGGGCCGCCCGCCGTCGGACTCCACCAGACCCGCCTCCACGATCAGCCGATCCTCGACCAGTTCGGCGGTCACGTTGCTGACGGTGGCCGCGGACAGGCCGGTGAGCTGGCTCAGCTCGTGCCGGCTCAGCGGCCCGTCGAAGAACAGCTTCGACAGCAGCGTTGACCTGTTGTGGCGGCGAAGATCGCGAACCGTGGTGCGCTTTGGTTCCATGGGGTGCCCATCGACGGTGGGGACGTCTGCGTGACAGGATGCCGGACCGACTAAGTTAGCGCCATAATTTAATACAGCAAGAAACCCGGTCGGGGGACCCTGTGGTCGCGGAAGTCCATGGCCTGTCTCGTCCCGACGAGGCTAGCCGACGTTCACAACCGTGGACGTTTGGCTCCGGTCGATCCCGGGCCTCGCCGACGGGGCGCGGGCGTCGTTGGGCCGTTCGTCAGCATACGTTGACCTGTTCAACTGACCGAACGTCACCCGAAGTCGACACTCTGGGTACTGCCGCCATCGCGCACCGTGCGACTACTCTCACAGTGTCCGCGAAGCCCGTCGTCGCGGGCAACGGCCCTAGCCTGGGTTTTTGTTCAAGGCTTAAATTTAGGGTTAATTTTGTGACCGCTCCGTTATTGACGTGAGCTGTGACACGCAGGTTGACTCTGCCGCAACACCGCGCCGCCGCGGGCGGCGCACCGTCACACCTCCTCGTAGACGACAAGGAGGACCCATGCGCGTCAGTCGCAGAGTGGTCTTCGCCGTAGCCGGCAGCATCCTGGCGGCCTCCGCCCTCACCGCGTGCGGTGGCGGCGGCGGATCGACCGCGAGCAGCAACGCGGCCGGCGTGCTCAACGTAGGTATGCCCAACGGACCGCAGACGGACAACAACAACCCGTACCTGTCCTCGTCGGCGGCCAACTCGCTCGGCTACAAGAACGTGATCTTCGAGCCGCTGGCGATGACCAACCGGGTCAAGCCGTCCGACCCGCCGAAGCCGTGGCTGGCGACGAAGTTCGACTGGTCGGACAACTATCAGACGCTGACCCTGACGGTCCGGGACAACGTCAAGTGGTCCGACGGTCAGGCGTTCACCGCCGACGACGTCAAGTTCACCTTCGACCTGCTCAAGGCCACGCCGGGTCTGAACCACAACGCGATCCCGTTCGGTGACACCACCGTGTCGGGCAACCAGGTCGTGGCGAAGTTCCCGAACCCGCAGTTCGTGAACCAGTACCAGATCCTCACCGACACGCCGATCGTGCCCAAGCACCAGTGGTCCACGTTCTCCGACCCGGCGACCGACGCGGTGAAGGACCCGGTCGGCACCGGCCCGTACACGCTGAAGACCTTCACGCCGCAGACGGTTACGCTGGACGTCCGCAGCTCCTACTGGCAGGACCTGCCCAAGGTGAAGGAACTGCGCTACACCTCCTACACCGACAACAACTCGCAGACCACCGCGCTGGCCAACGGCTCGTGCGAGTGGGCCTTCGTGTTCATCCCGAACGCCAAGGCCGTCTTCACCAGCAAGGACCCGGCGCACTACCAGCTGTTCTTCCCGCCGGACCTGGCGCTGCACGGCCTGTGGATCAACACCCAGAAGGCTCCGTTCAACGACCCGACGCTGCGTCAGGCGATGAACATGGTGGTCAACCGCGACGACATCTTCAACCAGGGTGAGTCCGGCTACTTCTACCCGCCGGTCACCAACATCACCGGCATCCCGACCCCGGCCGGCGAGTCCTTCATCGCGCAGCAGTACAAGGACCAGACCGTCAAGGTCGACGTGGACGGGGCCAAGAAGAAGCTCACCGCCGCCGGCTACACCTACGACGGCACCACGCTCAAGGACAAGACCGGCAAGCCGGTCACGCTGACCCTGACCGACCCGGCCGGCTGGTCCGACTACCAGACCGACCTGGAGATCATCAAGGACAACTTCTCCAAGATCGGCATCGCCGCCACCGTCGACAAGGCCAACCAGGACACCTGGACCAAGGACGTCGACACCGGCAACTTCGACGCCGCGATGCACTGGACCGACGGCGGCGCGACCCCGTACAAGCTGTACAAGTCGATCATGGACGGCGACCTGTACAAGCCGATCGGCACCCCGGGCGTGAACGGCAACTACGGCCGGTTCCAGAGCCCCGAGGCCACCGCCGCGCTGAAGGCCTACGCCAACGCCGCGGACGACGCCGGCCGCACCGCCGCGCTGAACACGCTCCAGCAGATCTTCGTCGACCAGATGCCGATCATCGCGACCTCGGCGGCCAACCTGGGCGGCGAGTACAGCACCAAGAACTGGGTCGGCTGGCCGAGCACGAGCGACTCGTACGCCTCGGGACAGCCGACCCTGCCCACCGCCCTTGACGTCATCCTGCACCTGAGGCCGGCTTCCTGACATGACTGACAAGACCGGTGAGGTCGTCCTGGAAGTCGACGGTCTCAGCAAGCACTTCCCGGTGCGCAGGCGCGGCCGGGAGCTACTGACCCGCAAGGCACGCAGCGTGCACGCGGTCGACGACGTCAGCTTCACGCTGCGCCGCGGCCACGTCACGGCGATGGTGGGCGAGTCCGGCTCGGGCAAGTCCACCGTCGCCAGACTGCTTGCCCAGCTGCACCACCCGACCTCGGGCCAGATCCGGCTGCACGGCCAGCCGGTGAACGTCCGGGCCGGGCGCCGGTTCCGGGAGTACGTCCGGCGGGTGCAGATGATCTTCCAGGACCCCTTCGGCTCCCTCAATCCCGTGCACACGGTGCGCTACCACCTGACCAGGTCGCTGCGCATCCACGGCAACGCCAACGGGAACCTCGAGGAGGCCCTGCGTGAGCTGCTGACCCGGGTGCAGCTCACGCCGCCGGAGCGCTACATCGACAAGTTCCCGCACGAGCTGTCCGGCGGGCAGCGCCAGCGCGTGGCCATCGCCCGCGCGCTCGGCGCCAACCCGGAGGCGCTGCTGGCCGACGAGCCGGTGTCCATGTTGGACGTCTCCATCCGGCTCGGCGTGCTGAACCTGTTGCGGGACCTGAAGGAACGCCTCGACCTGGCGATCCTGTACATCACGCACGACATCGCGTCGGCCCGCTACTTCGCCGACGACACGGTGGTCATGTACGCGGGCCGGATGGTGGAGGGCGGCGACAGCGAGACCGTCACCCAGAATCCGGCCCACCCGTACACCCAGCTGCTGATCGACTCCGCTCCCGACCCCGACCGGCCCCCGCGGGCCGACGAGGTCGGGGGCGAGCCGCCCAGCCTGATCCGGCCGCCGCAGGGCTGCCGGTTCAACCCCCGCTGCCCGCACGTGATGGAGCGGTGCAAGACGGAACTGCCGCCGCGGCTGGAGATCGGCGACCAGCCGGGACACTGGGCCGCGTGCTGGCTCTACGTGGACCAGCCCGCGCCGGTGGCCAGCGGGGAGGCGGCCGGATGAGCTACCTCCTCAGGCGGATCGTGTTCTACATCTTCACCGCGTGGGCCGCGATCACCATCAACTTCTTCATCCCGCGGCTGATCCCCGGCGACCCGGTGCAGGCGCTGATCGCCAAGGAACAGGGCCAGCTGTCCACCGACGCCGTGCACTCGCTGTACGTCCTGTTCGGACTGGACAAGCAGCAGCCGCTGTGGCAGCAGTACATCGACTACCTGGGCCAGCTGACCCACGGCGACCTCGGCCTGTCGTTCACCTTCTTCCCGACGCCGGTGTCCGAGGTGATCAGCTCCAGCCTGCCGTGGACGCTGGCCCTGGTCGGCGTCACCACCGTGGTCAGCTTCATGGTCGGCACCGGGATGGGCGTGCTGGCCGGCTGGCGGCGGGGCAGCTGGGTGGACCTGGTGCTGCCGGTGACCACCTTCCTGTCCTCGGTGCCGTACTTCTGGTTCGGCCTGATCATGATCGAGCTGCTGGCCGGCCCGAACAGCTTCTTCCCGTCCTCGGGCGGCTACGACCCGGGCGTGACGCCCGGCTTCGACATCGGCTTCATCGCCAGCGCGGTGCAGCACAGCCTGCTGCCGGCGCTGACCATCCTGATCTCGTCGATGAGCGGCTGGATCCTGAGCATGCGCAACATGATGGTGACGGTGTCCTCGGAGGACTACATCACCGTCGCGCACGCCAAGGGCCTGTCCGACCGCCGGGTGATGCTCAGCTACGCCGCCCGCAACGCGTTGCTGCCCAACGTGTCCGGCTTCGCGCTGTCGCTGGGCCTGATCGTCGGCGGCACCCTGCTGGTGGAGATCGTGTTCTCCTACCCGGGCGTCGGCTTCCAGCTGTTCCAGGCGGTCGGGGCCAAGGACTACCCGCTGATGCAGGGCATCTTCCTGATCATCACGCTGTCCGTGCTGGCCGCCAACTTCATCGCCGACCTGGCCTACCTGGTGCTCGATCCGCGCACCCGCAAGGAGGGCTGAGCCGTGGCCATCTCGACCGTCGACCTGCAGGCCGCCGCCGGGGCGCCCGCGCCCAGCCCGAAGCCGGCCAAGCGGCAGAAGTTCCGGTTCATCAGCAACGGCAAGACGATGACCGGCCTGATCATCCTCGGCTTCTACGTGCTGCTGGCCATCTTCGGCCCGATGCTGGCGCCGTACGACCCGGACGCGCGCGGCAGCGACCTGATCGCGGCGCCGTCGTCCGCGCACTGGTTCGGCACCACGCACCTCGGGCAGGACATCTTCAGCCAGGTGCTGGCCGGCGCCCGCGGCGTGGTCTACGTGGGCCTGCTGGCCGGCCTGGTGGCCACCGCGCTGGCCGTGATCATCGGCGTCAGCTCCGGCTACCTGGCCAACACCGGCGGCGAGGCGCTGTCCGCGCTGTCCAACGTGTTCCTGGTGATCCCGGCGCTGCCGCTGATCATCATCGTGGCGTCCATCCTGCCCTCGGTCAGCAACACCACGATCGGCCTGGTGATCGGCCTGACCTCGTGGGCCTGGGGCGCCCGGGTGCTGCGGGCCCAGACCCTGTCGTTGCGGGGCCGCGACTACGTGGACGCGGCCCGGGCGACCGGCGAGTCCACGTGGCGGATCATCTTCTTCGAGCTGCTGCCCAACCTGACCGCGATCATCGCCTCCAGCTTCGTCGGCACGGTGATCTTCGCGGTGCTCTCGGAGATCACGCTGGCCTTCATCGGCGTCTCCGACCCGACCGACTGGAACTGGGGCACCATCCTGTTCTGGGCGCAGAGCCAGCAGGCGCTGGCGCAGGGCGCGTGGTGGTGGTTCGTGCCGGCCGGCCTGGCCATCGCCGTGCTGGGCACCGCGCTGTCGCTGCTCAACTTCGGCATCGACGAGATCGTCAACCCGCGGCTGCGCAGCTCGGGCCGGATCAAGGGCAAGTCGGTGCGTATGCGGATCGGCTTCACGCCGGTATTGGGGAAGGACAACCGGTAATGGCCGAACCACTGCTGGAAATCAAGAACCTCAACGTCGACTACGGTCTCGGCGACGAGGCCGTGCACGCGGTCAGCGACGTCACGCTGACCCTGCACCGCGGCGAGGTGCTGGGCCTGGCCGGGGAGAGCGGCAGCGGCAAGTCGACGCTGGCCTACGGCCTGACCCGGCTGCTGCCGCCGCCCGGTGTCGTCGCCGGCGGCGAGGTGATCTACCACGACCCGGAGCGCGGCCCGTACGACGTGCTGTCGCTGACCAACAGCGAGCTGCGCGAGTTCCGCTGGGCCGAGACGTCCATCGTGTTCCAGGGCGCGATGAACTCGCTCAACCCGGTGCACCGGGTCGGCACCCAGCTCACCGACGTGATCAAGGCGCACGACCCCAAGGGCAGCCCGCACGCGCGGGTGGCCCGGGCCCGGGAGTTGCTGACCCTGGTCGGCATCCCGGCCGACCGGATGGACAGCTACCCGCACCAGCTCTCCGGCGGCATGCGGCAGCGCGTGATGATCGGCATGGCGCTGGCCCTGGAGCCGCGGGTGGTCATCATGGATGAGCCGACCACCGCGCTGGACGTGGTGATGCAGCGGCAGATCCTCGGCGAGCTGGTGCAGCTGCGGGAGCGGCTGGGCTTCTCGGTGCTGTTCATCACCCACGACCTGTCGCTGCTGGTCGAGTTCTCCGACCGGATCGCCATCATGTACGGCGGCCGGATCGTGGAGGAGGCCCCGGCCAAGGAGATCTACACGAACTCGTTCCACCCCTACAGTGCCGGACTGCTCGGCTCCTTCCCCGCGCTGCGCGGGCCGAAGCGGGAGCTGACGGGCATTCCGGGGTCGCCGCCGGACCTGCGGGCGATGCCGACCGGGTGCGCTTTCCACCCGCGGTGCCCGAAATCCTTCGAGCCGTGCGCACAGGACCTGCCCGTGCTCGGAGTCCCCGACGCCCCCGGCGGGTCGGACAGAACGGTGGCCTGCTGGCTGCATCCCGTTCGCTGACCCGCGCACCCACACTGGAGGAGAATCGATGGAAACCACTGCCGCCGCGGTCGAGGCCGACCTCATCGCCAGCCTGCCGGCCGACTTCCGTTGGGGCGTGGCCACTTCCGCGTACCAGATCGAGGGCGCCGTCGACGAGGACGGCCGCACACCGTCCATTTGGGACACCTACTGCCGGACGCCCGGCATGGTGCACAACGGCGACAACGGCGACGTGGCCTGCGACCACTACCACCGGATGCCCGAGGACGTCGCGCTGATCAAGGAACTCGGCGTGGACACCTACCGGTTCTCGGTGGCGTGGCCGCGGGTGCAGCCGCGCGGCACGGGTCCCGTCAACGAGAAGGGCCTGGCCTTCTACGACCGGCTCGTCGACCAGCTGCTGGGCCAGGGCATCGACCCGTGGGTGACGCTGTACCACTGGGACCTGCCGCAGGAGCTCGAGGACGCCGGCGGCTGGCCCGTGCGCGACACCGCGTACCGGTTCGCCGACTACGCGATGATGGTGTTCGACAAGCTCCAGGACCGGGTCCGCATCTGGACCACGCTCAACGAGCCGTGGTGCACCGCCATGCTCGGCTACTCCGAGGGCCGCCAGGCCCCCGGGCGGCAGGAGTTCCCCGCCGCCATCGCCGCCGTGCACCACCTGCTGCTGGGCCATGGCCTTGCCACGCAACGGATGCGTGAAGCGGCCACCTCGCCCATCGAGCTCGGCATCACCCTGAACATGGGCTCGTCCTACCCGGCCACCGACAGCGCCGCCGACCGCGAGGCCGCCCGCCGGGCCGACGGGCTGGGCGGCCGGATCTACCTCGACCCGCTGCGCTACGGCCGCTACCCCAAGGACGTCGTCGCCGACCTGTTGCAGCAGGGCGTCGAGATCCCGGTGCTGGACGGGGACCTGGAGATCATCTCCGCGCCGATCGACGTGCTGGGCGTGAACTACTACTCCAGCCACCGGTACTCCGGCGTGGACGAGAACGGCTCCAGCCGCGGCGCCGACGGCCAGCCGGTCACCCGGCAGGTGCTGTCCGGGCTGCCCGTCACCGACATGGGCTGGGAGATCGTCCCCTCCGGCTTCACGGACCTGCTGGTCCGCCTCGGCCGCGACTACCCCGGCCTGCCGATGGTGATCACCGAGAACGGCTCCGCCTTCGCCGACCAGCCCGACGCCGACGGCTACGTGCAGGACGACGACCGCACCGCCTACTTCCAGTCCCACATCGGCGCCGTCGCCGCCGCCCGCGAGGCCGGCGCCGACGTCCGCGGCTACTTCGCCTGGTCACTCATGGACAACTTCGAGTGGTCCTACGGCTACGCCAAGCGGTTCGGCATCGTGCGAGTCGACTACGAGACCCAGCAGCGCACCCTCAAGGCCAGCGCACTCTGGTATCGCGACACCATTCGCCGGGTACGCGGCGGCGCGTAACCCGGAGGGCCGGGTGCGGTGGTGGCGGCCGCCGCACCCGGGCAAACCCGGTGAGTCACGCGCTGGGGCACACCGAATGTGCGTTTCGCGCACCCGCTCTCTGCCACATGCGCTTCCCGCTTGCCACCTGGGCGCAAGCAGGAAGCGCATGTGGCACAAACCGCATGTTTTTGTCACATGTGGCGCATATTTGCCTTCTGGCGTCACATTCGGACCGCATGTGACATGGCGTGCCCCCGATTGGGTGAGGGGGAGGGGCCGGGCGGCGGAGGGACCTGGTTCACTTGCCCCATGATCTGGGGAACCCTCGCGGCCGCCGTCACGTTGACGGCCAGCCTTGCCGTGCCGGCCGACGCGCTGCCGGCGCCGGTGTGGATGTGCCATGACACCTGCGGACCGACGACGGTTACGTACCCGGTCAGCCACGACCAAGTACCCCTCGACACCACCGACGTCACCGGCGGGCCGGCGCCGGCGAGCGGGCCGGGGGTGGACTGCTTCTACGTGTACCCGACCGTGGACAACCTGCCGAACCTGGCGCCGGCGGCGTCGGACGAGGAGTTCGCGCAGTCGATCGCGCAGGTGGGGATGCTGGAGCCCCGGTGCCGGATCTTCGTGCCGGTGTACCGCCAGCTGACCCTGCCGGAGCTGGCCCTGTCCATGATCACGAAGATCCCGCCGGACTACTCGACCGGCATCGGCGACGTGGAGCAGGCCTTCCAGTACTACTGGGACCACGACAACACCGACCCGGCGACGGGCAAGCGGCGCGGCGTGGTGCTGCTGGGCCACTCGCAGGGGTCGGCGGTGCTGACGGCGTTGATCCAGCACAAGTTCGACGGCAACCCGGCGATGACCAAGTACCTGGTGTCGGCGATCCTGCTGGGCGGGCACATCGTGGTGCCGACGGGCCAGCCGGACGGCGGGGGCAGTGACCCGAAGGCGACGTTCCAGCACGTGCCGGCCTGCCAGCGCGCCACGGACACGGCCTGTGTGGTGGCCTATTCGAGCTTCAAGCCGGGCGGCCAGACGCCGGGCAGCGACGCGGACATCGTGCGGGTGGCCAACGACCCGAGCCACCAGGTGCTGTGCGTGAACCCGGCGGCGCTGCTCTCCGATGCCCAGGGACCGGTTCCGCTGGACACGATCCTGTACACGCGGCGGCTGGTCGGCGGCAACGACCTCAATCCGTACGGCCGCATCAGCGGCCTGGGGCAGTCGCTCACGGTGCCGAACTACCCGACGGGCTTCGCCCGCTACCACGGCACGCTGACCGGCCAGTGCAAGCAGGCGACGGACGCCAACGGCACGGTCGCCTGGCTGGACATCGTCGGCGGTGACAACCTGGTGGGCCCGCCGCAGGTCAACTTCTACGGCCTGCACGCGCTGGACCTCAACCTCACCGCGGGCGACCTGCGCGACCTGATCGCCCGGCAGGCGACGGCCTGGTCGGCGGGTACGTAACTTCGCCGCCGGGACCCGATTACGTACCGGATCGCATTGTCCGGTTCCCCCGAACGCCGCCAGCATTGCCGGCATGGGGACGAAGCAGGACGTCATCCGACAAGCGGAAAGCTGCTGGGGCATTCCGCACGGGGAGTGCCACCGCACCGACGCCGTGGAGATCACGGAACGGGCGGTGGCGGCGCTGCGCGAGCGCGCCGCCACCGAGCCCGACAACGCCGACCACGGGCAGAAGCTGTCCTGGGCGCTGATCAACCTGGCCCAGCTGCACTCGGCCCGCCGCGAGCACGCCAAGGCCGACGCGGCGGCGCTGGAGAGCGTCGCGATCATGCGCCGGATGTTGGCCCGATGACCGCGGCGCTGCTGGGCCTGCACCGCGCCGCGGCCACGCTGTCGGCCTACTCGGCGGCGGTGCAGCTAGGCCTGATCGACCACATCGACCGCACGCCGGCCAGCGTCGAGGACCTGGCGATGACGTGCGGCGCAAGCGTTCGCGGTGTGCGCGTGGTGCTCGCGACGCTGGCCGACTGCGGGCTGGTGCAGCGGCGCGCCGACGGCCGCTACGAGCCGGCGACGCCGGGGCTGGCCGGGGTGCACCCGCTGCTGCCGTGGCGGGATCAGGTGACCGACTCGGTGCGCACGGGCCTGCCGGCCCGCGAGGCCGAGCGCGACGTGATCACGACGCTGTTGCACGGCATGCGCTCGGACGTCGTCACCGAGCTGCCAGCCGCCCGGCGCGTGCTGGACGTCAGCGTGGACGGGGCACCGTGCGGCGCGGCGCTGGCCGTCCGCGACCCGAGGTGCCGGGTCAGCCTGCTGGACGTGCCGGCCAACCGCCGGATCGACTGGTCCCCGCAGTTCGACTTCCTGCCCGGCGGCCTGTTCGACGCCCGCCCGGCGGCCGGCGAGTACGACCTGGTGGTGCTGCCCGGCGTCTGCCATCTGCTGGACGGCGACGCCGCCGCCGCGCTGATCCAGCGGCTGGCCCCGGCGCTGCGGTCCGGCGGCACGCTGGCGGTGATCGACACGCTGGCCGGCTCGCAGGGCGCGGCCACCCACGAGCTGTCCCTGCTGCTGCGCACCCGCGGCGGCACCATCCACGACCCGGCCGACTACCGCCGCTGGCTGGCCGGGGCCGGGCTGGTCGGGCCGGCCCGGGTGGACGTGGGCAGGCTGCCCGCGCTCACCGTGCTGACCGGGCTCAAGCCCTAGTCCGATTGGTGCATACTCTGCCGCGTGGAGTCGAGGCTGGTTGGCCGGGATCGTGAGCTGGGGGTCGTCGGCCGGGCGATCGACGCGGTCCGGGGCGGCGACGGCCGCGTCCTGCTGGTGTCCGGCCAGGCCGGCATCGGCAAGTCGCGGCTGGCCCTGAGCGCGCTGAACAAGGCCAAGGAGCACGGTTTCGCGGTGCTGATGGGCTCGTCGAGCCCGTTGCAGGCCGGCCTGGCCTACGCCCCGGTGGTGGAGGCGCTGCGCCGGCATCTGGGCACGCTGCCCGAGCCGGAGTCGGCGCGGCTGCTGGACGGCCTGCACGACATCGCCGGCCTGATCGCCGATCCGCGGCTGTCGCCGGCCCCGCCGACCGGCGATCCGGAGCTGGAGCGGACCCGGATGTTCGAGGCCGTGCTGCGCCTGATGGAGCGGATCACCGCCGGGCGGCCGGCGCTGTTCGTGGTGGACGACCTGCACTGGGCCGACCGCGGCACCATCGAGCTGCTGCACCACCTGAGCCGGGGAAGCCGGCGCCGGCTGCTGCTGTGGTGCGGCTACCGCAGCGCCGAGCCGGGCGGCCCGCTCGCGGCGTTGGCGATGACGGTGCGGCGCGACGACTCCTCGGCCGATCTGGCCCTGGAACCGTTGTCGGACAACGCGGTCCGCGAACTCGTGGGCGACCTGCTCGGCGCGCCGCCGCGGGACGACGTGCTGCGCAAGGTGACCGCCCGCGCCCAGGGCGTCCCGCTGTTCGTCACGGCGCTGGCCGGCGGCGGCGCGCTCCAGGACACCGCCGGACTGCCGGTGATCGTCCGCGATGTGGTGCTGGATCGCTTGCAGCGCTTGGACGATCGGGCGCGGCGGCTGCTGGAGCTGATCGCCGTGGCCGGGGCCAGCGGCTCGCCGCGGCTGCTGCGCGCGGTGTGGGCCGAGGACGGATTCGACGCCGTGCTGCGGAAGTTGTTCGACCAGGGCCTGATCGAGGAGCTGGTGGACGGTCAGGCGCTCACCTATCGGGTGGCGCATCCGCTGTACGCGGAGGTCGCCTACGCGGAACTCACGGTGGGGCAGCGACGTTCGCTGCACGCGGCCATCGCCGCCGCGCTGGGCCCGGCCGACGTGCTCGAGTCCGCGCCGCACTACCGCGACGCCGGCGACATGGTCGATCCGGCCCGGGCGAGTGAAGTCCTTGGCGCGGCTGGGAAACGCGCGCTGGACGTGCACGACGCGCACGAGGCCGTCAACTATCTCAGTGTGGCGCTGAACCACGCGCGGGCCGCCGGGCGCGCCGACCTGGTGCCGGAGCAGGTCACCAACCTGGCCTTCGCGTTGCAGGCCAGTGGCCGCCTCGACGACGCCGCCTCGATGTGGGACGACGCGCACTCCATCGCGCAGAGCGCGGGCGACACGCTGCGGCAACGCCTGCTCGGCTACTACCGGTCGATGCTCGAGGCCGAGCGCAGCCACCCGGAGGAGCTGCCCCGGCCGGTGCCGTTCGTGAACGACGACGACCCGCCGATCGGGCTGATGGTGCACTGGCTGGTCACGGTCCGGGCCGGCGACACGGCGACGATGTGGCAGGTGCTGGAGCAGATGATCGACCTGCCCCGGACCCAGGACAACGACGAGGCCCGGTCGGTCGCGCACTTCGCCGCGGGCATGGCGGCCCGCCTCGGCCTCGACTACGCCGGCGCGCACACCCAGAACCTGATCGCGCTGGAGGCGGCCCAGCTCGCCCCGCCCGACGTGCGGGACCAGTACACCTACACGCCGCGGCTGCTGGCGCCGAGCCTGGCGACGCTGCGCGGCGACCTCGCGGGCGCGGTGCGGGCCGTCGACAACCCGGGCGCCGTGTCGGTGCAGGTCTTTCTGCCGAGCGCCGTGTACTACGTGGCCTACGTTCGGATTTTCGCGCTGTTCGTGGCCGGCGACCTGCCCGGGGCGCTGGCTGTCGCCGAGGAGAGCATGTCGCTGGCCGAGCGGGTGGTCGGGCAGGACCGGCTGGTCGGCCGGGCCCTCGCTGCCCGCGCGTTCCTGTTGGCGGAGAACGGCAATCTGGCCCGGGCCGAGCAGGACCTCAAGGACGTGCGGGCCTCCTACGACACCACGTACGACGACTTCGTGCTGGCCGTCGACCTCGCCGAGCTCGCCTACGCGCTGCGGACCGGCGCGGCCGTCGACGACTCGGCCTTCCTGCCGCACCAGCCGCTGCGCGACCTGACCATCGACTGGCTGCGGGTCGCCTACGCCGGCTACCTGGCCGTTGCCCGCAAGAATCGCGATGTGGCGCACCAGGTTCTGGACAACCTGCGGGCCGGCGGCAAGACCTCCCCGCTGCTCGACGCGCTCGCCGTCCGGCAGGAGGGCTTGGTCATGACCCTCGACGGCGACGGCACGAAGGCCCAGGAACTGCTCGACGCCGCGGCCGCCCGGCTCGCCGTCATGGGCGCCGGCGTGCTGGCCACCATGAACCCCGCCGGCACGCAGCCGTTGAGCAAGCGTGAACGGGAGATCGTGCGGCTGGTCGGCGAGGGGCTGACCAACGGGCAGATCGCCGAGCGGCTGTTCCTCAGCGAGCGCACCATCGAGACGCACCTGCACAACAGCTACAAGAAGCTGCGGCTGACCACCCGTGCGGCGCTCACCCGGTGGGCGCTTGAGCACGTCCCCGAGTGACCCACGGCCTGCTGACCCGCAGCCGCCGGCCGTCGGTCGACCGGTTCAGTCCCGGCACGAACACGTTCACCACGGCCAGGTTGCGGGTCGAGTACTGCTCTCGGGCGTACGGGGTGAATCCCTTGCCGTGCAACAAGTTCACCAGCGTGTCCAGGTGTTCGCCGGGTGTCGCCGGCAGGCCCGTCTCGTCGAAGTCGACCTCCGCGGCGTCCGGCAGCCGGCCGGCGAGATCAGGCACCGGGCGATCGGCCGGCGCGCTCTGCCCCTGGATCAGCTCGGTCAGCGCCCGGCCCGCCGCGACCCGGCTGGACAGCGCCGCCGCGCTGCCGGCCGCCGTCGGGCGGTCACCCGGCACCGGCGCCTGGAACGCGTAGAAGGCCGGCACGTCCAGGTCCGAGGTCATGTCGATCAGGTGCACCGAGCGCCCCGACCGGTCGGCCGCCGTGATCAGCAGCTCGGCCAGGTCCTCCGGCAGCGCCGCCGGGTCGACCACCTGTAGCGGCCGTGAGCGGTCGCCCAGCAGATGGGCCAGCGCGTCCCGCTCAATCGTCTCGTTGACGGCGTGCACCAGCGCCTCGGCCGCGTACGCGCCGGCCGCCCAGCCCACCGCCTCGATCCGCGGGTCGGCCGCCGTGTAGTCGTAGAAGTCCTCCACCGTGAACCGGGCCGACTCGCCCGACTCGCCGCGGTAGTCCGGGATGGTCAGGAACACCGGCACGTCCGCGTCCGGGCCGCCGTCCAACGCCTCGTAGCGGACGCAGCCCAGCTCTCGGGCCGGGCCCTCCGCCAGCTGGGCGATCAGCGGGTCCGCCGCCAGCGGGCCGTGCGCCACCTCGTGCGCGTCGTGCAGCCGGACCTGCCGGTTGCGCAGGCCGTCCAGGCCGCACAGGTAGTGCTCCAGGGCCTCGAACAGCGCTCCCACCTTCGCTGTTTCCCGGTCGCCGTGGCCGCGGCCGTCGGCCGCCTGCACCTTGACGCAGCCGTACCGCAGCGTGCACTGCCAGCTGCCCGGGTTCGCGTCCAGCAGCGGGGTGAAGTCCGGGCTCAGGCCCAGTTCCCCGGCCGCCGCCAGGCCCCGCGCGAGCGCCGCGTCGAGGGGCAGGCCCCGTTCGGCCGGTACCGGCATCACGTGCAACGTCAACTCCGTCCTGCTGGATGCGCCCACGGATATGCAGTGCAGGAGCGGCCCGGGGCGGTTCCAGATACGACACGCTGACATCCGTGCCTACTTTTTCCAAGCTATGTACTAAGCCCTGCTCGCCTTTTGGTCCGAACGGGCAACCCTCGGTGTCCCTCCCGGACATCCCGACCCGGTTGACCAACTGGTTGGTCGGATAACGAGATGGTGTCTCAAATCGCCAGCTCAAGGCCGTATTGACTGGTTGACACGCCCCTTGTCAACTCTTGTCGCATCCACCTGCTCCACCCGGCGCCCGCCCCCGCGCCGGGTTTTGCCACATGCGCTTCCCATTCGCCACTGAGCGCCAAATGGGAAGCCTATGTGGCAAACGCACGCGGCTTTTGCCGCATGCGCTTCCCGCTTGCGCTCAGATGACAAGTGGGAAGCGCATGTGGCGAAGCGGGGATTAGGGGCGGGAGCGGAGCCGGCGGAGCATGCGGGCGTCTTCGAAACCCACGGCGTGGGCGGCGCTGTCCACGGTCGCGCCCTGGCCGATGAGGTGCTCGGCTCGCTCCACCCGTAGCAGCTGCTGGTAGCGCAGCGGCGTCAATCCGGTGGCCTGGGCGAACAGGCGGGTGACGGTGCGCTCGCTGCACCCGACGGTCCGGGCCAGCTCGGCCAGGGGGAGCCGGGCGGTGTAGCGGGCGTCGATGTGGTCCTGGAGCCGGTGCACGGTGTCGCTGAGGTGCGATCGGTGCCGCAGCATGGCGCTGGCCTGCTGGTCGTCGCCGTTGCGGCGGGCGTAGATGACCATCTCCCGGGCGATGCGGGCGGCGACGGCCGGGCCGTGGGCGGTGGCGACGAGGTGCAGGGCCAGATCGATGCCGGAGGCGATGCCGGCCGAGGTGACGATCCGGCCGTCGATGACGTACAGCACGTCGTGGACCACGGTGGCGGCCGGGAACCGGGCGGCCAGCTCATCCTGGTGCTGGTGGTGGGTGGTGCAGCGCCGCCCGTCGAGCAGGCCGGCCCGGCCGAGCTGCACGGCCCCGGAGCAGACGCTGGCGACCGTGCCGGGGAACTCCCGCAGCAAGGTCGCCAGCGCCGCCCCGAGCCGCGGGGTCCGCGACAGCCGGTCCCCGGAACAGCCTGGCACGACAAGCATGTCGCCGGCGTCGAGCGCGGGGATCTCCGTGAACGCCTGGAGGCTCACGCCCTGCGCGGTCGGCACGACCGGGGTGTCGGCCAGGTAGCTCAGCCGGTAGTCGAGGCCGAACTTGGCCGCGGCGGCGAACACGTGCGCCGGCCCGGCGAGGTCGAGCAGGTGCACGTTCGGGGCGAGCAGGAAGGCGACGGTGGGCATGATCTGGTCAGCCTACGGCCAGCTCCGCGATCGTGCTGATGGTGGCGAACCGGCCCGACAGCGCGTATTCCGTGCGCTCGATGACGGCGTCCACACCGAGCTCGTCGACCCCGTTGCGGTGCGGGATGGGGAACGTGGCGGTCGCCTCGGTCACGAACGTGACGTCGAAGCCGAGGTCGGCCGCGACCCGGGCGGTGGTCTCGCAGCACTGCTCGGTCTGGATGCCGCAGAGCACCAGCTCCCGGATGCCCTTCTCGGTCAGGATCTGCTGGAGGTTGGTGGTGGTGAACGAGTTGCGGGAGGTCTTGGCCAGCACCGGGTCGCCGGCCTCCGGCTTGAGCCCGTCCATCAGCCGCACGAAGCCGCTGTCCGGGTCGAACGGGTTGCCGGTGCCGGGCTCGGTGTGCAGCACCCACACCACCAGATCCCCGTTGCCCCGGGCGATGTCCACCAGTCGGCCGGCCCGGTCCACGATGTCCGGGGTGGACACTCGGGCCCAGCTTTCCCGCTGGCGGAACGATTCCTGGATGTCGATGACGATCAGCGCCTTGGTCACGTCACCGATCGTGCCCGCCGCGCGGTCGGCCCGACAGGCACGGTCTCGTCGTCATGCGGAACGATCCGGTCACGACACCGACCAGGTGCCGGCGGCGGTGGTCTCGTCCACGTCGGAGGTGCGCACGGTCACCGCGACCTGCCACGCCCCGGCCAGCGGGATCTGGGCCTCGGCGGCACGGTAGCGGCCGGTGCCGACGTGCTGCATATCGATCTTCAGCGGACCGACGTCGCGTTCCTTCAGGGTCAGGTTGACGGTCAGCTCGGCGACGTCCTCGGGGGTGCCGGTCGGGTCCTCGACGGTGACGTCCAGCAGGTTGGGGCCGCCGTGCGCCGGGGTCATGTAGATCTTGAGGTTGCCCTTGCCTCCTGTGCCGCCGGTGTCGAAGGGCAGGGTCTGGCCGTCGGGTGTGGCCTGCACGACCGGCGCGGTGGCGGCCTCGGCCGTGCGCGCCGGTTCGGCGTTGACCAGGGCGGCGGTCAGGCCGAGCACGATCACCGCGCCGGCCGTCTCGATCAGCACGGGCCGCCTGAGCTGGCCGACGCGCTCCCGCACCCACTTGCGGGAGAAGTAGGCGGCGCCGAGCACGACCAGCACGGCGGCGATCTTGAGCAGCAGCAGGCGGCCGTACTCGGTGTCGAGGAAGCCGGCCCAGCTGCCGAGCTGCCGCCAGCTCTGGAACGTGCCGGTCGCCACCAGCACGCCCACGCACAGGAAGGCGACCTGCGAGAACCGTTGCACGGCGACCTGGGGCGGCTTGGCCCGCCACAGCACGACCAGCCCGCCCAGCCAGATGCCCATGGCGTCCAGGTGCAGCACGTCGACCGGCATTGCCAGCCCGGCCGCCAAGCCGGTGGCGGCATGCCCGGACATCGACCAGGTCCAGGCCAGGGCGTTGAGCAGCAGCACGCCGATGCCGCCGAACACCGCCCGGCGGTCGGGCGTCCACTCGACGGTGGCCAGCACCTCGCCGATGTACGGGGCCGCCAGCGCCAGCAACACGATCCGCACGATCACGCCGGTGCCGAGGGCGATGTCCAAAGTGGACGAGAACAGGCTCCCGTCGAACAGGCGGTCCAGTCCCGCGCCCGCGCCGTACGGGCCCTGCAACAGCGCGCCGGCCACGGTGGCCAGCAACAACGTCAACCACGAGCCGGCGATCAGCCGCCGGACGCTGCGCTGCACGGCCCCGCCCGGCCAGCACCAGAACACGAACGCCACCGACCCGACGAGCAGCGCGAACGAGGCGTATTCGAGACCCCGGGCGGTCCAGTACACAATGGACACCGCCAGGCTGCCGGAGGACGGCGCGGCGACGGGCGCGGCGGCCGAGGCGTGGCCGACGGAGAAGGTGAACGCGCCGGAGATCGGGTGCGAGTCGGCGGAGACCACGTGCCAGGACACGGTGTACGTGCCCTGCGCCGTCGAGGTCAGCGGCACGCCCACGGTCTCGCCGCGGCCGTCGACGTGATCGGCCTTGCCGTTGTCGGCCGACGACCCGTCCGGGGCGATCACGTGCACGCCGTCCGGCTCCACCTGCACCGTCTCGCCGAACGTCAAAGTGACCCGGGTCGGCGCGGAATCCACCACCGCGCCGTTGGTCGGCGTGGTCGACTCCAGCACCGCGTGCGCGGACGCCTGGCCGGCGGTCGCGGCCATCGCCGCGAACACACCGGCCAGCACCAGTAAGAACGCCCTCACTCGGCGGCTCGACCGCGTCGCAGCGCCGCCACCGCCAGGCCGCCCGCGGCCAGCCCGATCACGATGCCGGCGATGCCGAAGACCAGCGGCAGCGAACTGTCCGAAGTGGAGCTCGTGGCCGCCGCCGGCGTGACCGCGGCCGCGGTGTCGGCGTTCTTGGCGGTCAGCTGCACCGTCGGCGCCGGGTGCTCCGGCTCCGCGCCGCCGGGGGCCGAGGTGTCGATCCACCGCACCACGTCGCCGTTGTCGTAGGTCTGGACCGCCTTGAACACCAGCTTGTCGGTGTCGGTGGGCAGCGGGCCCATCGACACCTCGAACTCCGCGAAGTGGTCCGGGCCGAGGGACCCGCCGGACCAGGTGATCTTGGAGACCGCCTCGGTGATCGGGCCGTCGTCGGACTGCAGCGGCTTGGCCAGCGTGGACTTGTCGATCTGCGCCGTCCAGCCCGGCACGTCCTTGACCTCCACCGACGCGATCGGGTGATCGGTGGGGAAGGTGACCTCCAGCTTCACCGTCGAGGCCTTGTCCTCCTCGTTGGGCACCCGGAAGGCGATCTTCGTGTAGCTGCCCTGCGTCGCGGTGCTCGGCTGGGCCGTCACGTGCGCGTAGGCGCTGCCCGTCACCGCGAGCAAGCCGCCCACCACGATCGAGCCGAGCACGCCGAGCCGCTTCGCTGTCCTCATCGGGAACCTCCGTGTCCTCATGTCCGTCGCCGTACCGGTCGTTCCCCGGCCCGGATTGGTTCCCGAGTCCGCGTTTGTTCCCAGCGCCGCCACCAGAATCAGGCCGACCGCCAGCGGGATGTGCGTCACCAGGCGGCTCCAGCCGACCGCGTGCGCGCCGAGGTCGAAAGTGGACACCAGCACCAGCACCCCGACCACGCTGCCCAGCAAGGGAAGTTGGGCCCGGGCCCGCCGCGGGTCGGCCGCCACGAACGCCAGCACCACCCCGATGGCGAAGTTGAAGGCGGACGTCTCGTGGTCCATGTGCCCGGCCATGGTCATCATCGGGTCGTCCTGGCCGAGCAGCTCGACGATCGCGACCGCGGCCTGGGCCACGGCGGCCAGCACGAGGCCGATGCGCACCAGAATGAAGGGAACAGCCGGCCGAGGGGCCGGCTCCGCGTGATGGGACAGCGCCGCCGCGCTCACCGGACTCGGCTCGCCGGCCGGCAGCGTCACCTTGCCCAGCACCGCGTCGGCCAGGTCCCGTTCCTCGCCGGCGGGGGAGAGGGCCGCCAGCCGGTTGATCCGGGCCGCCCGGTCCTGCCAGCGTGCGCACGGGCCACACCCCTGCACGTGCCGGTCCACGTCCGTCATGGCCAGGCCCGGGACAGCCTCCCCGTCCATGGCCGCCGAGAGCGCCTCACGCGCGATGCCGCAGTCCACGTCGAGTCAGGTCGTCGGGGGCGGCCGGAAAGTTCCCGTGAACCTGCCAGTAACCGCTGGCGTATCTCCGGGGCGTGGGCTTCGACGACGCCGAGATCACCCAGTTCGCCCTGGCCGCGCAGCGCGGCAACCGGGCGGCCGCCGCCGACTTCGTCCGTTCGACGCAGCGTCAGCTGCGCCGGCTGATGGCGTACCTGGGCGACCCGGGCCAGGCCGACGACCTGGCCCAGGAGACGTATCTACGGGCGTTCGCGGCGCTGCCCCGCTACGAGGGCCGCTCGCCGGCCCGGATGTGGCTGCTGGCCATCGCCCGCCGGGTCGCCGCCGACCAGGTCCGCACCGCCCAGCGCTCCCCCCGCACGACCAGCGCCGACACCTGGCTGGACGTGGAGGTGGCCGGCCCCGAGGGCCTGGTGGCCCTGCGGTCGGCGGTCGACGCCCTGGACCCGGAGCGGCGGGAGGCGTTTGTGCTGACCAGGGTGGTCGGCCTGTCCTACGCCGAGGCGGCCGAGGTGTGCGACTGCCCGGTCGGCACGATCCGCTCCCGCGTCTCCCGCGCCCGCACCGAGCTGGTGGACGCCCTGGACGTCCGGCTGGAGCTCGCCCGCTGACCCGACACGCCCGATCATGATCGCCCGGCTGGCCCGAACGGACCGGTAGGCTGCCGCCACCCGTCGGCAGACCCGTGAGGACCGATCCATGGCCGAGGCCAGCCCGAAGATCACCGTTGTCGTGCCCACGTACAACGAGCGGGAGAACCTGCCGGTCCTGGTCGGTCGGCTGCGCGAGCTGGGGATCCCCGACCTGCACGTGCTGGTGGTGGACGACAGCTCGCCCGACGGCACCGGCGAGGTCGCCGACGGCCTGGCCGGTGACGACCTGGGCGTGCTGCACCGCACCGAGAAGGACGGCCTCGGCCGCGCCTACGTCGCCGGTATGACCCGGGCCCTGGACGAGGGCGCCGACGTGGTGATCCAGATGGACGCCGACCTGTCGCACCCGACCGACCGCATCCCGGCCCTGCTGGAGAAGCTGGACAGCACCGACGCCGGCGTGGTCCTGGGCTCGCGCTACGTCGAGGGCGGGCGGACCGCGTCGGAGTGGCCGTGGCACCGCAAGGCGCTGTCGGCGTGGGCCAACTTCTACGTCAACGCCATCCTGCGCCTCAAGGTCAAGGACGCCACCGCCGGTTTCAAAGCCTGGCGGGCGGACACGTTGCGGGCCATCGACCTGCCGTCGATCCGCAGCAACGGCTACTCGTTCCAGGTGGAGATGAACTACCGCACGGTGCAGCGGGGCCTGCGCATCCTCGAGGTGCCGATCGTGTTCGAGGAGCGGGTCGAGGGCGCCTCCAAGATGACACTGGCGGTGCAGTTGGAGTCGGCGGCTACGCCGTGGAAGCTCCGGTTCGGACGGAAGTAGCCCGCACTGTCGCCACCGCGGCGACTGCGGCGACGATGGCGCAAGCGACTCCGTACGGCAGCGAGGGTTCGTGCCCGGTGAGCACGGCGACCAGCAGCCAGCCACCGAGCCCGAACAGCGCACCCAGTGGCGCCGCGCCGATGAGCGTGCCGACGCCGCCGCGTCCGCGTCGTACGGTCCGCAGTGTGGATTCCAGGTACGCCAAGGAGAACAGGCAGGCCAGCAGGCTGCCGGCGCCCATCGCGCTGGCCAGCGGGAACTGCTGGGTGAGGACGGGGAATTCCTGCGTGCCGGCGGGGGACCGCAGCGTGCCGGTGACCGTGCCGCCGACGAGCCAGCGGGTGATGGCCGGGAACTGCACGGAGTCCTGGCCGACGGCGCTGGCGACCGGGATACCGGCGAATGACAGCGACATCGTCGCCGGACCGCCGAGGATCGGCACCGGGGCACTCAGGTCCACACTGGACGGTTGACCGGGTCCGCTGCCCACCACGGCCAGCTGCGCCACGGCCGTGCGCGGGCCGGGAGTCGGTGCGACGAAGGCCAGCGTTACCATGGCGATGAGCGAGATCGCGGCGACAAGGCCCGGCAGGAGGGCGGACTTTCGGCGCGGGGCTTCGTCCTCGATCCGGGTCGCGGTGAGCGTCGGCTCCGGCGCGGAGGTCGGGCGGGGACCCGAGACGCTGCCGGTGACGCGGGGCGTGAGGTGCACGGGGATACCGGACCGTTGCAGCCAGCCGTGCCCGAAGGCGACGTCCGCCGCGGCGGCGAGGTCGGCGGCGAACGCCTCGGCGTCCCGGTAGCGCTGGCCGGTTTCCCTTGCCAGGGAACGCATCACGACTTGGGCCAGCGGGTCGGGGACGCCGGTGATCGGCCGGGGATCGCCGAAGATGTGCTGGCGCATCATACTCAGCGCACCGCGGTCGGTGGCGAACGGCAACGTGCCGGAAAGCAGTTCGTACAGCACGGTTCCGGCCGAGTAGACGTCCGCGGCGGGCGTGAGCGGGTTGCCCGAGGCCTGTTCCGGCGAGATGTAGGCGGGGGTGCCCAGGACCTCACCGCCGTGCGTGACGAGGGTGGCGCCTTCGCTGATCACCTGCGCGATGCCGAAGTCGGCGACCTTGACCACGCCCGGCCTGGTGAACAAGAGATTCTTCGGCTTCACGTCCAGGTGCAGCACGCCCGCGCGGTGCGCCGCGTGCAGCCCGGCCAGCGTGGCCAGGGTGATCGCGCAGGCGGCGTCCGCCTTGAGGTCGCCGTGGTTGAAACGGTCGAACACCGTGCCGCCGTCCAGCTTTTCCATCACCAGCAGGCTGTCCCGGCCGGTCTGCACGTAGTCGTACACCGGCACGATGTGCGGATGGTCGAGGCTGGCGAGGACCTTCGCCTCGCGGTCGAACCGGCTGCCCATGCCGGGCTTGTCCAGCAGCTCGGCCGGCAGCTGCTTGATCGCCACGTGGCGGCCGAGGGAGCGGTGCACGCCGGCGTACACCACGCCCATGCCGCCGGCACCGATCACCGGCCCCACCTCGTACTGCGGCAGGGCGTGCACGACGTTGGCGGGCGCGGTCACCCGGTCACCTCACGGGTCAGCGGCATGCGGGTGGTCTCCGGCTCGACAGCGGGCGGCAGCGGGTGCGGGGTGAGGTAACCCAGGAGTAGGCCGATCGCCGTGGTGCCGGCGATGATCGGGATTTCGACGGTGGGTTCCGGCGGGATCATCCTCAGCACGGACAGTGTCACCACGGCTACCAGTCCGGCGCCGAAACCGGCCGGCATGAAGCGCAGGGCGCGTCGCCAGCGGTTCGCCGGAAGGCGGTGCCTCGCCAGAGCCAGCAGGCACGTCGCCCAGGCGGCGATGGTGAGCAGGAGGACCGCGATGCCGAAAACCCCGTACACGGACAGGATCGAGCCTCGGACGTCGGTGACCGTGTCCACGGCGACGAGCTCGTCGCGGTCCACATCGAACAGCTGGACCGAGGCCGGTAGCAGGCCGATCGCCTGGCCGTCAAGGTCCGCCAGGTCAAGACCGAAGGTGCGGGTGACCCTGGTGTGCGGGCCCACGTCGAACGGCAAAGTCGTGTCGTAGGCGAAGAATGTCAGCGCCAGGGCCGTGCCGGACAGGCGGATGCCGCGCACATGTGCTGGTGCGGCGCCGTTGTTCGTGACGGTGACCGACAACTGCACGGGCCGTCGCGGCGTGATCACCATGGTGTGCCCGGCGATGTCCTGGCCGTCCAGAGTGGCCGTCAGCGTCAGGGGATCATCCGACCCCTGGGCGGCGGCCGGTGCCGTTCCCACGAGAAAAACGCCGGCTGCCAAGGCAACCGCGACACTGGTGAGACGTCCCATCGAGAACTCCCAGTTGAGCCGGGCGTGACTGGCAGGAGATGCTACCGCCGGCTGACCGTGGGGTGGGCCGAACGAACCACAGTGGATGGGGCAATGCGGATACTTGTTCGCACAGTGACGTTCCTGGCGCTCTGCGTGGGCGTCGGGCTGCCGGCGTCGGCCCTGGCGGCCGTGGCGCCGCCCGCCGTGTCCGTGACGCCGACCAGCGGGCCGGCCGGGAGCGAGTTCACCATCCGGTGGGGTGGGTTCACGCAGTGCCGTGTGATCACGTTCACCTGGGCCGTCGGGCCGCTGCCGAGCGGATCGCCCGGCACGACGGGGAGTGTGGTGGCCACCGCGCCGGCGGACGCCAAGCCGGGGACGTACGCGATCAACGCGGCGTGCGGGGACCAAAAGGGGTTGACCCGGTTCACCGTCACGCCGAGCACCACAACTGTAACGACTCCGCCGCCCACGACGACAACAACCACACCTCCGGTTGTCACCACGACAACGCCGCCGGCTGTCACCACGACGGTGCCGGTCGCCACGACCACCACAACCACGCCTCCGACCACGACCACCAACACGCCGGGGACATCGGCCAGCCCGTCGATCACCGATGAGCCGAAGGCCGGTGGTGGACTGACGTTGGACCACAGCAGCATTCAGCCGGGGGACACGCTGATCGCCTCGGGGAGCGGGTGTGAGCCGGGGCGTGTGGTGACGTTGAGCTCTGACGGCGAGCAGGTGGGGTCGGCGCGGGCTGACGGCGGTGGTGCGTTCACGGCGCCGGTGCAGTTCGGTCGGATCGAGCCGGGGCGGCACACGATCGTGGCGAGTTGCGGGGTGGAGCTGACGGGGAGTGTCGATCAGGCGGTGACCAGCTCCAGTGGGGGCTATTCGTCGACCTTGGTGGTGCTGGTGTTCTTCGTGCTGGCTGGGATCGTGTTCGTTCGATTCGCGTACTGAAGGCGGTTCAGAGGCGGCGGATTCCCCGCAGCCCAATCGCGTACGGGCCGTTGTCGTCCAGCACGCTCGCCCCGCTGACGTCGCCGAAGGTCGGCCCGCCCGGGTTGCCGCGACAGGCGATGAACCGGGGTCGCCCGGAATCGTCCGCGCCCAGATAGATGCCCACGTGGTCGATCGTGGTCGCCTGGCCGTCGATGGCGAACAGCAGCAGGTCGCCGGGCTGGGCGAGGAACCGGGCATGAGCGGCGTTCGGCGCCTTGTCGGCGACGACGGCGCCGAGCGGTGCGGCGGCGATCTCCGCCGGACTGCGGGGCAGGCCGCCGGGGTAGTCCATCCGGTAGTCGTAGACCAGCCGCGCGTAGCCGGCGGAATCCAGCGCGCCCAGCTTGTTCTTGCGCGGGTTGCGCCCCTGCCACGGCTGGCCGAGGAAGTCGGCGACGTCCGCGTCGGCGGCGAAGTGCGCGCCGGTCACATACTGGGTGGCGATGGCGAGCAGATCGGCGTCGCGGTCGGCGAGCGCGTGGGCCAGCCACGGCCGGAACCAGTCCGCCTTCTCGTCACCGGCGTGCCAGGGGTGCTCGGTGAACCGCACCCAGGTGTCGGTGGTCACCACCGCGGCGGTCCGGGCCGGGTCGGTGAACTTCCGGCTCGGTCCATTGAGGACGGTGGAGCGGGCGCCGTCGGTGAAGGTGGCCACCATTGTGTTGTTCTGGTCGAGCACTTCGGTTCGCGGTGGGTTGTCCAGCCGGAGGTAGCTGTAGCTGGTGGCCGGCGCGTGGACGGACCGGGTCGCGACGACCACGCCGCTGTCGCGGGCGCGGGCCGGGGCAGCGCCGGCCTGGGCGAGGTGGACCACGGCGGCGCCGGAAACGGCTAACGTGGTCAGCAACACCGCTGTGCGTAAGTGTTTCACGGCAAGAGCTCCTACGAGGTGGGGACCAGGCCGACCAGCACACCGCTGGCCAGCACTCCGTACGAGGCGAGGGCGACCGACCCGGTGGCCAGCACGGTCACCGCCGGCGGCTGCCGGATCAGCTGGTACGCGATCAGGCCGGGGACCACAAAACCCAGCGTCTCGTGCACGTACAGCAACGGGTAGTGATTCTGGATCAGCACAAAAACGGTGGTCTGCAAAAGAACCCCGAGCAGCACGACCGCGGCGAACTGTCGCTTGCCATACAGGATCACGATTTTGCTCAGGCCCAGGGTGGCCAGGTAGGTCAGCGCGGTGGTCAGCACCACCAGCGCGGCGCGCCGGTA
>Ga0307511_10000689_pt1 | contig 36130 bp, 30 predicted proteins | sample 13_EM_MG_FD_200266 | JGI IMG/M metagenome (GOLD analysis project Ga0307511, IMG submission 200266) | Populus trichocarpa ectomycorrhiza microbial communities from riparian zone in the Pacific Northwest, United States - 13_EM | ecosystem: Host-associated > Plants > Roots > Unclassified | place... | reverse complement strand
CGGAGCTCTCGGTGGGGGTGGTGACGGCCTCGTCGTAGGCGTTGGTGTGCAGGCTGTTGCAGTTGTCGTAGAGCGCGCACAGGGCCTGGAGGGTGGTGCGGATGTCGTTGAAGTTCATCTCCTGGGCGTGCAGCGACCGCCCCGAGGTCTGCACGTGGTACTTGAACTTCTGCGAACGGTCGTTGGCGCCGTAGCGGTCCCGCATGGCCACGGCCCAGATCCGCCGGGCGACCCGGCCGATCACGCTGTACTCGGCGTCCATGCCGTTGGAGAAGAAGAACGACAGGTTGGCCGCGAAGTCGTCGATGTCCATGCCGCGAGCCAGGTACGACTCCACGTAGGTGAAGCCGTTGGCCAGGGTGAACGCGAGCTGGCTGATGGGGTTGGCCCCGGCCTCGGCGATGTGGTAACCGGAGATCGACACCGAGTAGAAGTTGCGCACCTTGTTGGCGATGAACCATTCCTGGATGTCGGCCATCATGCGCAGGCTGAACTCGGTGGAGAAGATGCAGGTGTTCTGGCCCTGGTCCTCCTTGAGGATGTCGGCCTGCACGGTGCCGCGCACGTTGGCCAGCGCCCACGCCCGCAGCTGCGCCGCCTCCTCGGCCGACGGCTCCCGCCCGTGCTCGGCCTGGAACGCGTCGAAGCGCTGGTCGATGGCGGTGTTGAGGAAGTAGGCCAGGATCGTCGGCGCGGGGCCGTTGATCGTCATCGACACGGACGTGGTCGGCGAGGTGAGGTCGAAGCCGCCGTAGAGGGTCTTCATGTCCTCCAGCGACGCGATCGAGACGCCGGAGGTGCCGATCTTGCCGTAGACGTCCGGCGGGGTGTCGGGGTCGCGGCCGTAGAGCGTCACGGAGTCGAACGCGGTGGACAGCCGGGTCGCGGCCGAGCCCTCGGACAGCAGCTTGAACCGCTTGTTGGTGCGGAACGCGTCGCCCTCGCCGGCGAACATCCGGGCCGGGTCCTCGCCCTCCCGCTTGAACGGGAAAACACCGGCGGTGTAAGGGAATCGGCCGGGCAGGTTCTCCTTGCGCAGCCAGCGCAGCAGGGTGCCGTCGTCATCGAAGCTGGGCAGGCTGACCCGGCGGACCTTGTTGCCGGACAGCGTCTCCCGGGTCAGCGCGGTGCGAATCTCCTTGTCCCGCACCATGAACACCAGCTCGTCGCCGGAGTACTGCTCGACCGTGCGCGGCCAGTCGGCCAGTAGGTCGGCGCTGTCCCGGTCCACCTCGCGCTCGCTGGCGTCGACCAGCTCGGCAATGTCCGAAGTGGACTTGTCGGCGGCGTCCAACGCCTTCTGCGCGGCGACCAGGTGCCCGTGCTTGCGGACCGCGCCGACCTGATCCTCGGTCCGCTGGTGGTAGGTGCGAACGGTGTCGGCGATGTCGGAGAGGTAGCGGGCCCGCGCCGCCGGCACGATGGTCGACGCCGAGGTGGACACCTTCCCGTCGACGACGGGCAGCACGCCGTGCTCGAACCCGAGGTCGACAACGAGGTGCTGGTACAGCGCGGTGACGCCGTCGTCGTTGAAGGTGGCGGCGCTGGTGCCGTAGACCGGCATGTCCTGCCAGGTGGAGCCGAACGCCTCACGGTTGCGGACCAGCTGGCGGGCCACGTCCCGACGGGCGTCCTCGGCGCCGCGGCGCTCGAACTTGTTGATCGCCACCGCGTCGGCGAAGTCCAGCATGTCGATCTTCTCCAGCTGCGACGCGGCGCCGAATTCCGGCGTCATCACGTACAGCGAGTGGTCGACGAACGGCACGATCGCGGCGTCGCCCTGGCCGATGCCCGGCGTCTCCACGACGATCAGGTCCGCGCCGGCGGCCTTGCAGGCCAGGACGGCGTCGGCCAGGCCGTCCGGCACCTCGGCGCCGGCCCGGCGGGTCGCCATCGAGCGGAAGAACACCCGCTCGCGGTCGAGGCAGTTCATCCGGATCCGGTCACCCAGCAACGCGCCGCCACCGCGACGGCGGGTCGGGTCCACCGCCAGCACGGCTATGTGCAGCTTGTCCTGCTGATCCATCCGGAACCGGCGCACCAGCTCGTCGGTCAGCGAGGACTTGCCGGAGCCGCCGGTGCCGGTGATGCCCAGCACGGGCACGTGCCGGTCGCCGACCGCGTCGGTCATCGCCGTCCGCAGCTCGTCGGGCAGCTTGCCGGCCTCGATCACCGTGATGACCCGGGACAGCGCGTCCTGCGCGCCCGTGAACAGGCCGTCCCAGCTGGTCGGCAGCTGCGCGGACAGGTCGTAGTCGCAGGCCTCGACCATGGTGTTGATCATCGCGGCCAGGCCCAGGTGCTGGCCGTCGGCCGGGGAGAAGATGCGGGCCACGCCCCGGGAGTGCAGCAGCTCGATCTCCCGCGGCACGATCACGCCACCCCCGCCGCCGTACACCTTGACGTGCCCGGCGCCGCGCTCGTTGAGCAGCTGCACCAGGTAGGTGAAGTACTCGACGTGGCCGCCCTGGTAGGCGCTGATCGCCACGCCCTGGGCGTCCTCCTGGATCGCGGCCGTGACGACCTCGTCCACGGACCGGTTGTGGCCCAGGTGGATCACCTCGGCGCCCTGCGACTGCAGGATGCGCCGCATGATGTTGATCGCGGCGTCGTGCCCGTCGAACAGGCTGGCGGCGGTGATGAACCGGACCGGGTTGCTCGGCTGGTGGAGAGCAACTGCTCCGCTCGGTGTCCGCGTTCGCGGACGCTCTGCGTTGAATGGTTCGCTCGCAAGCTCGCTCACTGGGACTCCTCGGGGTGGCCTCCCCAAATACTTTGCCTTCCTACTATCGGGAGTGCAACTAACTGCGGATGCGTCGCCGCTCACACGCCCGACCGACATCGGCGTGACCAGCGCAAACGACATCCGTGCGGACACGGACATACCCACCCCATGGGGCATCCGAGACACTCCGCCGGCCGTTTGGTTAACAGCGTTCATCCATCTGGCTACCGGCACGCTGCGGTTATCGGTGGACACTGTCGCGGCGTGCTACTCGCCCGTAGGGTCGCATCCGGGTGCCGCCACACCCCGGTGATCACATGAGGAACTGAGGAGATCGCTATGCGGGTGAGCAAGGTGGCGGTGGCGGTGCTGGCACTGGCGGGGTTGACCGCCGGGACCGCGACGGCCGACGGCACAGGGTCGCTGCGGCTGTCGGAGGCCACCACCGTGGGCATCCACAACACGTACGACACGGCGGCCTATCAGTACCTGGCGCAGTCGCTGGACGCCGGCGCCAACCTGGTCGAGCTGGACGCCTGGTTCAACGTCTTCACGCACAAGTGGAACGTCAGCCACAGCAACCCGATCGGCAGCGACAACAACTGTGTGCAGGCCAAGACGCCCACGGCCAACCTGTACACCGGCACGCGCAACCAGAACCTGAACGACTGCCTGGACGACATCAACGTGTGGCTGGGCCAGCACCCGACCGCCGGGCCGCTGACGGTGAAGATCGAGCTCAAGGCCGGCTTCGACGCCACCATCGGCATGGGCCCGGCCAGCCTGGACAGCTACGTGCAGACCAGCCTGGGCAGCCGGGTGTTCCGCCCCGTCGACCTGCTCGGCTCGTACCCGACGCTGGACGACGCGGCCAAGGCCAACAACTGGCCGACCCGGGCCTCGATGGCCGGCAAGGTGCTGGTGGAGATCATCCCCGGCACGGTCGAGGAGCAGAACCCGACCGACCACCTGTGGACCGACGTCGAGTACGCGCAGTACCTCAAGGGCCTGGCCGCCAGCGGCAACCTGGCCCAGGCGCAGATCTTCCCGGCCGTGCACAACGCCGCCGCCGGCGACCCGCGCACCCGCTACGCCGACACCACCCTGCGGCCCTGGTTCGTGGTCTTCGACGGCGACGCCAGCGGCTACATCGACGGCGGCATCGACACCTCGTTCTACGTGAACAACCACTACTACCTGATCATGACCGACGCCGAGAACGTCAAGCCGGCCATCGACGACGTCAACCCGACCGTGCAGCAGGCCCAGGACCGGGTCGCGCTGATGGCCAGCAAGGGCGCCAGCGTCGTCGGCACCGACTGGCGGCAGCTCACCACCGTGCTGCCCGAGGTGCTCCCCCGCGGCTGACGGTGTCGCCACGTGCGCTTCCCATTCGCGCTCCGACACCACGCGAAGAGCGCGCACGTGACACTGTTCACCAGCCGGGCCCCGATGCGGTGCACCGAGTGGTGGATCCGATCGGCGGGCACGGTCCCGTACCGTCGATTGGGGCCGACGGGACGGGGGTGCCGTGGAAAACGAGGTGAATGCCGACGCCATAGCCAATGTCGTGCAGTCCGGGGTCATTCACGGTGACGTGCACGTGCACGGAACGGTCAGCCCGGATCGACCGCCGCGACCGCGTCAATTGCTGCCCGCGCCAATGCATTTCACCGGCCGGCGGGCTGAGCTCGCCGCGTTGGACGAGCTGCTGACCGAGGCGCAGGCGGGCGAGTTTCCACTGGTTGTCGTGCTGACCGGGCCGGGCGGCGTGGGCAAGACGGCGCTCGCGCTGCACTGGGCGCACGCCATGCGGAATCGTTTCCCGGACGGTGAACTCCATGCCGATCTGGCCGGATTCGGCGGCTCCGAACCGATGTCGCCGCGTGAAATCCTCAGCGGGTTTCTCCGCACGATGGGTGTTGATCCGCAACGAATCCCGGTCGACCTGTCGGAGCAGGCGGCGTTGTTCCGCACCGTGACGGCCGACCGTTCGCTGCTGCTGTGCCTGGACGACGCCTTCTCGGCAGCCCAGGTCAGGTTGGCGTTGCCGGCGTCGCCGGGTTGCGCCGTGATCGTCACCAGCAGACACCGGCTGCCCGGGCTCGCCGCGGACGGGGCTCGGGTCCTCGAGGTCGAGCCGCTCACGTCCGCCGCCGCGGTTCGGCTGCTGGCCAGGACGATCGGCGACGACCGTGTGGACCACCAACCTGAGCAGGCGCAGAGCCTGGTTGACCTGTGCGGCGGCCTGCCGATCGCGGTCAGGGTCGCGGCGGCGTGGCTCGCGACCAGACCGAAGTGGTCGGTGGCCAGGGTGGTGACGGAGCTGTCCGACGAGCGACGTCGGCTGGACGCGCTGTCCGCCCCGGGCCAGGTGTCCGTGCTGGCCAGCTTCGACCTTTCGTACCGGGCGCTGTCGGACACCGCGGCGACGCTCTACCGGCGGCTGGCGTTGCAGCCTGGCACCGAGTTCGGCGTCGGGCCGGCTTGCGCGGTGCTGACGGGCGCGGATCCGGCCGTGGCCCGGAATCTGCTCGGCGAGCTGGTGGAGGTGAGCATGGTGGAGGAAGTCGGCGAGGACCGGTTCCGGCTGCACGACCTGCTGCGGCTGCACGCCCGCCAGCAATGCGCTCGGCACGACGCCGACGACGACCGGGCGTCGGCCCTACGGGCCGTCGTGGAGTGGTATCTCGCCGCGGCGAGCCGCGCCGACCATCTCGTGAGCCCGACCCGCCGCCGGCTGCCGTACGCGTTCGCAGCCGAGCCGACCGACCTGCCGGATCTCGATGGTCGGGAAGAGGCCCTGGACTGGCTGGACGACGAGCGGGTCAACCTGATCGCGGCCGGCCGGGTGGCGATGGAGCAGAGCTGGGCGGAACTCGCCTGGCAGCTGTCCGACGTGATGTGGCCACTGCTGTTGCACCGCAAGCACTATCTCGACCGGCTGGAGATCGACCGGCGCGGTGTGGCCGCCGCCCGGGCGTGGGGCAATGTCTTCGCCGAGGCGGACATGCTCAAGCGGCTCGGCCAGGTGAGCGTCGTGCTTGGCCAGCGCGAAGAGGCCGAGCAGTGCTTCCGGCAGTCGATGGCGCAGGCGGAGTCGATCGACGACCAGCGCGGTGTCGCCGATGCGCAGGAAGGGCTCGCGCTGCTCCACCTGAAGACCGGGCAGCCGGAGGTGGCGATCAGCGAGTTCGAGTCGCTGGTGGCGACGAACCGTCGGCTGGGCGCGGTCCGTTCGCTGGGGCTGACCCTGATCAACCTCGGCGCCGCGCTGTCCGCCGCCGGCCGCCATCATGCGGCGCTGGACGTGCTCGCCGAGGCGCCGGCGGTGTTCGCCGGGCTGGAGGTTCCCGATCCCTACAACGAGGCAAGGATCCTCGTGGCCCAGGGACAGGCTCGCGCGGGTACGGGGGACACGGACCTGGCCCGCGAGACCGCCACGCGTGCCCTGTTCGAGCTGACGGCCCTCGGCTCCCCGGCTGGGGTGGCTGAGAGCCACGAGGTGCTCGCGGACGTCGCGTGGCAGTGCGGCGACGCCGACGACGCGGTCGAGCATCTCCGTGCCGCGGTCGAGATCTTCACGACGCTGCGGTCGTGGCGACTGCCCGCGGCACGGAGCAGACTCAACGAGCTGACCACATCGCGTGCAACGCGAGAGCCAGATCGTCCACAAGAGACGGACAAAGGCGAAGCGTGAATGTCACGCCGTCTCGGGAGGCGACCAGAATTCCCTTGCCGGGAAAGATCAACAGGACGATTCCAGCTGGGCGGTCGTAAAGCGTTCGGCGTGCGAGGCTGCGCGCGGAATCCTCGTCGGACGCCTCGCCGATGAGCACGTCCGCCAGGTCCGCTAGTCCATCGTGGACGGTGCAGAGCAGGGTGCCGTCCATGGCCTGGTGCACCGTCACCACCGGCCCGGGTCCGGCACCGGCACGGCTTCGACGGCGCGATGTCGACCGGGCGCTGTCATGCCGAGCAGTCGGTACAACTGTTCCTGCAAGGCGGTCACGGCGGTGCCCGGCCGGGACGTGAGGCGGCCGGCCACCTTCGCGCCGACTTCCCGCGCACGGCGCCAAGCAAGGTCCAACTGCGGAGCCAATGGCTCCGCTGCCGCCAGCCGGACTGCCGTTGCCGACAGCACCTCCTGGGCCGAGCCTGCGGAGTGCACGGCTTGCAGCGACTGGTCGGTGAGCAGGACCGGGCAGCCGATCGCGGCGGCGTACACCGGAAGGGAACCGTGATCGCCCACCAGGTAGTCGGCCGCGACGACCACCGCCCGCCAATCCACCTCCGGTGGCACCAGCATGAGCCCGGCTTGGCGACTGTCCGCCAGCCACGCCCGCAACTGCCGCCGGCCGTGGCCGAACCAGACTGACGGGTGCATCAACGCGGCCAGCCGGTAGCGGTCGGTGGCCAGCGTGTCGTGCAGATGCGGCAGCAGATCACCGTTACGGGCGAACAGCGAGTCCTGTCCCCAGGTCGACGCGACAACAACGAGTTCCTGGCCCGGCTCCATCCCCAGCGCCGCACGATAGGCGTCCCGGCTCGGGACGCTGGCCGCGAGGCGGTCGTAGCAGATGTCGCCGACCACGACGGCCCGGTCGACCGCCTCCGGGCACTGCCGGCGCAGCAACTCCAGTTGGCTGTCATGGGACAGCGCCACGGCGTCCATCAGCACGCGGCCGTTGTGGGTCAGCCGCTGGGCATCCAACCCGTAGCTCACGGCGGACGCACCGGCGCCGTACGTCTTGCCGTAACAGGCGCCGTGGGGCAGCACCACAATTGGCGCGTGCAGTTCACGCAGCCCGCCGTACGCGGCTGCGATGGCCAGGTCGAAGCGTTCCCGGACGGCCTGCTGCCAGGGCAGCACCACCCCTTCGGTGCTCCGCAGGAACTCGTCGACCCCGTTGCTGAACGCGTCCGGGCCCTGCGCGAACACGACCTGCACCCGTCGATCGGCTTCGATGGTTTCCACCGCCTCCAGCAGGCGCTGGCCGCTGGTGACGGTGTGGACGACGGCAAGCACGTCGCGACAGCCCGAACGCGTGACCCAGCGGGACGCGTCGATGCCGACCGGCGCGCTCGACCATTCGGCGGCGGACATGTGTACCCCCTTGAGGTTTCCCCGACTTCCTCGCCACCAGCGTCACCATCACCGTTGACAGTGCACTTGCGGTTCGCTTGCCGTGCCCGCGTGGACTAGACCGATCGGGAGACACTCCCGAATTTGCGGTGGTAGCGCCCACGCACTGGTGCACACTGGAAATCCGAAGTCTGGAAGGTGACCAGCGAAGGGCGGCGCTGGTGGAATTCACGATCCTCGGTCCGACCCGGCTGCACGTGCAGGGGGTTCCGGCCGATCTCGGCGCGTTCAAGCAACGCGGCCTGCTCGCGTTGCTGCTGCACGATGTCAACAACTCGGTCCCGATCGACACCCTGGTGGGCGAGTTGTGGTCGCCGGACCGGACATTCGGGCAGGTCCGGGGCTCGCTGCACGCCCTGGTGAGCCGGCTGCGCAAGGCGTTGGAAAAGGCCGGCGCGCCGGCACGGATCGACCGCGACGGCGACGCCTACCGCATCGACACCGATCCCAGTCTCATTGATTTGCACAGGTTCCGCGCGATTGCCGAACGGGCGTACGAATCGGCGGCGCGGCACGATCACGCGAAGTCGTGCGCCCTGCTCAAGGAGGCACTCGCGCTGTGGACGCCAATGCCGCTCGCCGAGGTGAGGGGCCCGTGGGCCGACCACTGCCGGGAACAGATGGAGGCCTTCGACCGGCTGCCCGCCCATTACACGCTGTTCGACAGCCAACTCGCGCTCGGCGAGAACAATGAGGTCCTTCGGGTCGTGCTCACCCTGTTGCGCCAGCGCGAACTGGACGAGGAACTGGTGCTGCGGCAGATGCGGGCGCTGGCCGCGCTCGGCCGGATCCCCGACGCCACGAGGGCGTTCCACCGGTTCCGCGAGCGGATCCTGGACGAGCTCGGCGCCGAGCCGGGGCCGGAGCTGCGGGCGCTGAATGCCCGGCTGCTGCGGTCGGAACGGGATCCCGCCGTGCACGCGCACCTGGCCGTGCAGGCTCGGCCGGCGCGGCAGCTCCCGCGCGCGGTGCCGGACTTCGTCGGTCGGGTCGACATCCTGGCCCGGCTGGACGCGCTCGTGAGCAAGGGCGACGCCGCCGCCACGCACCGCGTGTTCACTTTGCACGGTATGCCCGGTATTGGCAAAACCAGCCTGGCCGTGCACTGGATCGACCGGAACCGCGAGCGCTTCCCGGATGGGCAGTACTCCATCGACCTGCGCGGATACGGGCCCACCGCGCCGCTCGCCCCTGAGGACGGGCTTGCGCTCCTGCTGCTCTACCTGGGCGAAGATGTGCCGGCCGGCGTCGACGAGCGCCAAGCCCGCGTGCGAGGTCTGTTGTGTGACAAGAGGATCGCCCTCTTGCTGGACAACGCCCGTGACGCCGTCCAGCTGAGGCCGTTGCTCGCGGCCGTGCCCAACTGCGTCGTGCTGATCACCAGTCGAGACCTGCTTGCCGGCCTGGTCGTGCACGACCACGCCGTGCCGATCACCGTGTCCGCGCTGGACGCCACGGAGTCCGTCGCGCTGCTGACTGCCTCACTCGGTCCCACCCGGGCGTCCGAGGACCACGACGCGGTCCGGCGGCTGGCCGGCCTGACCAGCGGCCTGCCGCTCGCGCTGCGCATCGTCACCCAGCGTGTGGTCGAACGCCCGCACACCCGCCTCGCCGACCTGGCCCGCGAGCTCCAGCGGCAGGACGTGCTCGGCCCGATTGGCGTTGGCGACGACGAGGCCGCCACTCTGGCCGCACCGTTCAGCTGGTCCTTCCGGGCCCTGTCGCCGGCCGCCGCCAGCACGTTCGCCGCGCTCGGCCTGCTGCCCGGCCCAGACTTCTCCGTCGACGCCGTGTGCGCCCTGCTCGGCGCGGAACGGTCCGAAGTGGACCCGAACCTGCGTGCCCTGGCCCGTGTGAACCTGCTGCAACCCGGCGCCGGCCAGCGCTATCGGATGCATCTGCTGCTGCAAGGGTATGCCGCCCAACTCGTCGAGCACACCGACGCGGTGCCGGATCCCCGTGCCGCACAACGAAGATTGCTCGATTGGCTCGTGCTGTCCCTGGCCGCCGGCCATCGCCGGCTGGTGCCGGGCGGCGCGGAGATTCCCGCGCTGCCCGATCCGGCCCCGGTGCAGCCGATGGCCTTTGCAGATGATTCGGCCGTAATCGCTTGGGCCAGCGAAGAATCCGCCAACTTGAGTGCCGTTGTGACCACGGCTCGGCACGCCTTCCCAGAGCACTGCTGGCGGCTGGCCGCCTACGCGCAGGAGGTGCTGGACCGGCTCTTCCAGCACACGGAACTGCTGGCGATCCACCGCACCGGCCTGGCGGCGGCCCGCGAGCTCGGCAATTCCGAGAGCGAGTGCGGAATGCTCAACGACCTCGGCATGATCTACCACCGGATCGGCCGGTACTCCGACGCCGGGACGGCGCTACGCCGGGCGTTGACCATCGCCACTGAGCACGGCCTCCGGGAGCTGTTGCCGATCGTGCTGTCCAACCTGGCCAGTGTGCACATGGCCACCGGCGATCTGGCCAACGCGGTCGGCCTGTACGAGCAAGCGCTGTCCGCGGTCGAGAAAATCGGGACCCAGAACACCGAGGCGGTCGCACTCGACCAGCTCGCGAACACGTACCGGAAACTCGGTCGCGATGACGATGCCCTCGAACTCTACCGACGAGCGCTGAGCATTCGCGAGAACATCGGGCACACCAGAGGAATGGGCACAACACTCGCCGAGATGGCCGTGCTCATGCACGAGCACGGCAAGAACTCGGAAGCACTTCCCCTCGCCAGGAAGGCCCTTTCTCTTCACGTCAGGAGCGGCGACCGAATCAAGGTCGCCGAAACGCAGGTGACCCTGGCCGAGATCCATTACGATTTCGGCTCCTTCGGCGACACGATCACCTGGTCCGACCGGGCCCTCAGATTGCCCGAAACGGTGAGGTTCTCGGATTTGTGGACTCGCGCCCTGCGCATTCGCGGCTACGCGCTTGCCGCTCGCGGCGACCGCGACGGCGCTCGCCTGTCCTGGCGCGCGGCACTGGACGTGTTGCTCGACGGAGGCGCGGCCGACACGGATGGCCGAGTGGCGCAACTGCGAGACCTCCTGCGCACGGTCACTCGCGAAGCGGATCCGGGTGGACCGGAAGCGTCGCCAGACCGACGCCAGGGCGCGTAGCAAGTACGCCGTTGTCACCCGAAAGATAATTCAATTCGCAACTAACGACGTTCGGTTCACGTGCATGGGCGGCACCCGAACGGGGGGTTTGACACCGATCAGGCGACCCCAATGAAACTCAGGTGTGCACCGTCTGGCATGCTGCGCGGCCATGACGAAGATCCACAAGAGGTTGGCAGTGATCGCCACCTTCTTCGCCACCGCCACGGCCGTCATTGCTCTCGTCATTGCCGTCTCGACCGCCGGTGCGACCGTCGGCAGGACGGAGACGAAGGCGTGGGGCCTCATCAACGTGGCACAGAACTCCACCTCGACAAGCAAGATGGTCTGAACCAAAAAACCGACACGCGGGGGTGTCGAAATGGCAGCCAGCGGTGATTTAGTCACGACAACGACCCGTCAGGGCCAGCTGGAACGACCGCCGCGGAAAAGCGGTCGCTGGCCTTGACACGACATCGCGTGGTGGCGACGAGCAGCGCTCGTCGCCACCACGCGGCCACAGCTGCTAACGGGGCCGGGCGGCCCGCCGGGCGGCGCGGCGGAGCTGGATGATGCGGCCGTAGCCGGGGACGGCGAGTAGCAGCACGCCGCCGATGGCGGCGACCAGCAGGGCGACGCCGAGCGGCAAGGTGAAGGCCCAGCCGAAGAAGTAGATGGTCACGTAGGTGTTGTTCTGCACGATGAAGACGAGCAGGAGCAGCAGCACCACGGCGGCCACGGTGACGCCGACCCAGAGGCCGCTGATCCGGGTGCGCTTGAGGAGCGCGAGCTCGGCGGCGGGCTCGGGCTTGCCGGTGTGGGCGGGGTCGGTGGCGCGAGGATCGACGACCGCGCCGACGGCGGGCTCCAGGGAGCCGCTGGGTGTGTCGGAACCGGCGTCCCGCATGGGCGGGACCGCCGGCTTCTCATGCTTGGCGCTGGTTGGCCTGGTGCTGTGAGTCGGCTCGGTCATGGGCCCACCTCCTCGCAGGAGTGTCCCACTGTTGTTACCCGCGAACCGGGCCGGCCGCGCGCCCAGTCCCTAGCCCGTTCGGGTGTCGCAGACGGTGAGACAGCTGACGACGCGGTTGCGGCCGCCGCGTTTGGCGCGGTAGAGGGCGGTGTCGGCGGCGTGGACCAGCTCGTCGATGCCGGCGGCGGAGGAGGGGTAGGTGGCGACGCCGATGGACGCCGACAGGGTGGACAGGATGGTGTGGGTGCCGGACAGGGGCACCCGGAGCTGGGCGATGGCCTGGCGGACGCGTTCGGCGATGGCCAGGACATCCGGGCTGGGAAGGCCGGGCAGGAGCACGACGAACTCCTCGCCGCCGAAGCGGCCGACGCAGTCGTAGTCGCGGACGGACCGGCGGACGGTGGCCGCGACGGCCTTGAGGACCTCGTCGCCGGCCAGGTGGCCGTAGGTGTCGTTGACGCGTTTGAAGTGGTCGAGGTCGACCATCAGGACACCGGCGGTGTCGACGGCGGCCAGTTCCCGGGTGGCGACCTCGCGCCAGGTGGCGGCGTTGAGCAGCCCGGTCTTCTGGTCCTTGGTGGCCAGCTCCCGGAACTGGGTGACGAGCACTCCCCGATGCAGCACGAGCAGCGGCACGAACAGGAACACCAGCGCGAGCGGCTGGTAGACGAGCACCAGGCCGATGACGGCGCCGAGGCAGATGGTGGCCATCTCCAGCGCGTTGTCGTCGGCGGAGCCGAACAGCCCGGCCACGGAGCGCCGCCGCTCGTCGTCGACCAGCAGGCTGACGGCGATGAGCACCCCGTCGGCGGCGAAGAACCCCACGGCCGCGACGGCGACCGCGGCGATGGGCACCGCGGACAGCTGGACGGCCTGCGTCAGCACGGGCACGCCGCCGGCCTCGAGCACCAGCCGCGCGGTCCACGCGGCGAGCACCATGGCGGCGGCGTTCATGATCTTCCGGTGCGAATAGCCGCGCTGTCCGCCGCGCAGCACGTCGTGGGCCGACAGCAGCGCGGTCACCACCGCCACCCAGGACAGCGGCAGCGTGAGCACGGCGGCGAACACCCACATCGAGATCATGTTGATCCGCACGGACCTGTTCTTGATCCGCCGTGCCCGCTCGATCCGGCGCGAGGCCTCGACCTGCACGGCGGCGGCGGCCAGGATGGCCACCGCCACGCCGGGCGGCGCGCCGGCGAAGCCGGGGCGCGCGAACTCGGCGGCCACCAGCGCGACCGCCCCCAGATCCACTGCCAGCACGTACCAGACCGACAGCGCCGGCCGCCTCCACAGCGGCCATTTCCCGACCCTGACCAGGCCGAGATCACTCCCCCGAGTAATCGCCATGGTTCTCCCCCCACGGTTCACACCGAGTATGGGGGACACAACGTGACCAAGCCGGTGAACTGATCGAGACCACCCGGCTAGCGCAACCGCGGCCGAACGGTGCGTGGCGCGGCCACCTGATCAGGTCAAGGAGGGCCATCCGTTCGGTCCGTGACCGGCGGCCATTCGTCGCCGATCGTGCACAACACCGGACGCAGCGGCCCGATCACCCAACGTACCGGGTCTCCGCCAGGTCGGTCGCGGCCATCTCGGCGCCGAGCCGCCGCAGCACATCGGCGATGTCGGCCTCGGCGTGCCGGCAGGCGGCCTCGAACACCGCGAGCCGGGCCTCGTAGCGATCGTCGTCGTACGCCTCGAAGTCGTCGGCGAGCCGGTGCACGGCGTCGGCTTTGTCGAACACGATGCGTTCGACCGCGTCGCAGGCCACCCGCAGGGTGTCGGCGAAGCCGCCGACCCGCTGCCACACCGCCCGCTGCCACGGGTCGTGCCGCACGTCCAGCATGTCCGAGCAGAGCGACTCCAGCTGCTCGGCGTCGGCCCGCAGCTCGGCCAGCGGAATGCCGCGCTGGGTGGCGTAGCGCCGCCCGATCTCGGCGTCGAAGTCGAACTCGCGGTGCTGCCGGCGGGCCCGCTCCGGACCGTGCCGGCGGAAGTACTCCAGGCCGTCCGCGCCGGCGTCCAGGATGGGCGTCGAAGAGAGCTCGCCGGCGCTGCCGAAAACCTCCAGCCGGGCGGCGATCTCGGCCAGGTATCCGCTGCGCCCGCCGGCGACGCCGCAGCGCCCGAGCAGTTCCGCCAGCTCGGCCCGGGAGTCGCCGATCCGCTCGTCGAACACCACCCGCATGCGCAGCGAAGAGTCATCCATGGCCGAGCCCCCCAAACGTGAACGTGCTCCGTCACCATGGCATGACGGGCCCGCGGCTGGTAGGACCTTTCAGGCAGGTCCGAAAGGTCTGGCCGAAAGGCAACGGCCATCCGGCCGAGGACATGTCGCTGTCAGGGGGTGGGGACCATGGCAGGCACGCTTCGTCTGCGTTTCACGGCCGAGGATCTGCTGCGCACGAGGGTGCTCACCGAGCCGGATCCGATGTGGGAGCTGGTGCTGAGCGTCCATCACCTCGTGCCGACCGGGGAGCCGGACCGGCACGCGGCGTGGCGGCGCGACGTCGGCCCGCGGTTCGCCGATCCCGAGACGGCCCACGCGTTCCGGCTGCTGCGCCGGCTGGTGCCGGCGCGCGGCAACTTCCCGGACTTCCTGACGCCGCCGCCGGCCGGGGACGGCCTCGACGGCGCGTTCGACTTCATCCGCTCGACCCCGCGTTCCCGGCTGGCCCTGGACCTGAGCCCGGCTCGGCTGCGGCGGGTGGAGGATTCCCGGTTCTGCCACGGCCTGGCCGCCGGCGGCGCCGAGCCGATGGCCGACCTGGTCGGCGCGCTGCGCCGCTACTACGACAACGCGATCGCGCCGATCTGGGACGAGGTCGGCGACCGGGTGCGGGCCGACGGCGAGAGCCGGGTGCGCGAGGTGTTCGACGACGGCCTGGGCGGCATGTTCGCGCGGCTGGGGCCGTCGTTCCGCTGGCGCTGGCCGTGGCTGGAGACGGACTATCCGCGCACGCACGAGATCCGGCTGGGCGGCCGGGGGCTGACGCTGGTGCCGTCGTTCTTCTGCGTCGGCGATCCGGTGACGCTGATCGACGAGGAGCTGCCGCCGATGCTGGTGTTCCCGGCCCGGCCGCTGCGCCGCGACCCGGCCGTCGAGGAGCGCACGCTGTTCCACCTGTCGCAGGTCATCGGCCGCACCCGGGCCCGGATCCTGGTGGCGCTGAAGAGCCCGCGGTCCACCTCGGAGCTGGCCGAGACGATCGGCATGTCGCTGGCCTCGGCCAGCCAGCAGGTGACGCTGCTGCGCAACGCCGGCTTCGTGGCCAGCCGCCGGGACGGACAGGCAGTGCGCCACTCCGTCACCCGAAAGGGCAAGGCCCTGCTGGAGTCGAACTAACGAATCCGCCCGGCGGTACGACTATGCGTAGGTCCTGACGACGAGGCCGGGAGTGAGATGACCCACGTGGTCGACGACGCCCTAGAGACTGGGCCCGTGGAGACTGGAACGCTGTCGGAGCGGGCCGAGTCCGCGGCGCTCGACGGGGACCTTGACGCCGCCTCTCTGCTCGCCGACCAGGCGATCCTCGACGGGGAAAAGCGGGGCGCGGAGGTCGCGGCGGCGGTGTTGGCGCAGCGCGGGATGCTCGGCGACAGCGTCGCGCTGTACCGGTGGGCGGAGAGTGTGGACGGTTCCGCCTCGGGTTTCGCGGTGGCGGCGCTGCTGGGCATCGGCGAGCTGTCGCAGGCCCAGGCCCAGCTGGCCGCCTTCGACGCGGCGGTGCGCACGCCCACTTCGCTGTCCACTGTCGAATCCCTTGTGGCGCATGCGTTGTGCGAGTCGGTGACCGGGGCGCCGGTGGCCGCGCTGTCCCAGCTGGTGCAGGCGACCGCGGTGCTGGAACCCCACGCCGGCAAGGTGTTACTGCCGGACACCCCTTCCGCCCTGGCCTGCCTGGTCGCGTTGCACCTGGGACAGCTGGACATGGCGGTGTCGGCCGTCGGCGACGACTCCATCCGCCACGCGCTGCTGCGGGCCTGGATTTCGTTGCAGCGCGGCGATCTCGCCGCGGCCGACGTGCCGGCGCAGTGCGCCCGGCCCCGGGACGAGCTGTTCGCGGCGGCGATCGAGATCGGGGTGGCCCGGCGGCGGTCTGACCTGGCCGGCCTGCTCGACGCGTGGCCGCGGGCCCGGGACGCGGTGATCGCGCACCCGGTGGATCTGTTCGTGTTGCAGCCGGTCGGGGAGATCGCCGTCGCGGCCGCGCGCCTGCACGAGGACGAGTGGCTGGCGCCCCGGCTGGCCGAGGCCGACGAGCTGCTGTCCCGGCTGGACCGCCCGGCGCTGTGGTCCGTGCCGCTGCACTGGTTCGGGTTGCAGGCCGCCGTCGCGGCCGAATCGCCGTCGGCCGCCGCACGGCACGCCGCCGCCCTGTCCGCGATGGCCCGCAGCTCCCGCTACGCCGCCGCGCTGGCCGGCTGCGCGCGGGCGTGGCTGCGGGTGCTGGCCGGCGACGTGCAGGTGGACCAGGTGGTGGCGGCCGCGCGGGAGCTGCGGGCGGTCGGGCTGGGCTGGGACGGCGCCCGACTGGCCGGGCAGGCCGCCATCCGCACCGCCGACCGCAACGAGATGACCACGCTGCTCACCTGCGCCCGGGCCCTGCACGGGGCCCCGCACAGCGCCGAGGAGTCCCCCGCGCCGCAGCTGTCGGCCCGGGAGATCGAGGTGGCCGAGCTGCTGGTCGGCGGCATGACGTACAAGCAGATCGGGGAACGCCTGTTCATCTCGGCCAAGACCGTGGAGCACCACGTGGCCCGGATCCGGCAGCGTCTCGGCTCGAACTCCCGCCGAGAGCTGCTGGTCCGGCTGCGGGCCCTGGTAGCGGGCCAGTGATCAGGCCACGTAGGCGAAGCTGGCGTAGAACTCGGAGTCCTTGTTGCGGGCGCTGTTTCCCCGGTAGGGGCTGACCTCTACGCCGACCCAGCCCTGGAACGCCCCGGAGTCGTCGATCACCTGCAACAGCGACCGCACATGGCTGTTGCCGACGTAGCACTGGTCGTAGGACAGGCACTCGCACCACAGCTCAAGGCTGTTGCGCCGGCCGCCACCCGCGCCGGTCAAGTAGTAGAACCGCCGGTCGCCCGTGTCCGTGATCTTCTTCGCACAGGCGGCATAGCCCGGATCGGTCGTCTTGCCGCAGCAGGACGACGGGCTGCAGCCCGACCCGGTCTGCACGTAGCCGAGGCAGGAGCCGTCGTCGCAGGCGTTCCAGGCCGGCCCGACCGTGAAGGGGCCGCTCAAGGGGATGAGCTTGCGCTGGTTCCACTCCTCGCCCTCGACCCGATAGGTCCGCTGGGCGCCGCGGATCGTGCTCATCGGGACCTTGCTGGTCTGGGCCAGCGTGGTGTTGCTGCCGTAGCCGACGCCGCTGGTGATCGAGTAGGTGTCGCTCACCAGCGCCATCTTGGCCAGGCCGGTCCCGTGGCCGGAGACCGCCCAGGTCTCGCCGAGGTTCACCGTCGTGGTGGCGCCGTTGATGGTGCTGCTGGTCCAGGTGATGGCCACCTGGCCAGAGGCCGCGTTGTAGGCGTAGGTGCCGGTGAAGTGGCCGTTCGGGTCGCCGGTGAAGCCCGCCGCGGTGTGGATCGCGCACTTGTCGCGGGGATTGCCGGCCGCCTGGGCGCAGTCGTAGACGTCGCCGCTGTTGACCGGCAGCGGGTTGTCGGCCTGGTTCCAGGTCCAGAAGTTGTGCTGGACGGCGTCGCTGGCCGGGTCGAAGACCAGGTAGCCCAACCGCGTGTAGTTGTTGTAGCTGGTGGTGGTGTTGAAGCCGGCCAGGCTCACCACCCAGTTCTGCTTGCCCAGCGGCAAGGTGGCCGCGCTGGCGGAGCCGCCGAGCACCAGCGTCGAGGCCGCGACGGACAGGACAACGGCTGCGAATGCCGCCAAGCGGCGCAAAACCCCCATCTGCATGGAGGCAGGGTAGCGCCGTTCACGCCAGTTCGGCGGCCGAACTGGCGTATTGGACAAGACCGGTGGCCGGGACGGCATCACTCATAGAAGGTGCTTCTCCCACCAGATGACGTGAACGGGAAGGTGACCGGTGGCAGGACGACGACGTGCGGAGACTGGGGTGGTGACGAGTCCTTGACCAGTGTCAGCGCCTGTCCACGGGCGAGCTGCGTGTGTGTCGGGCGGCGTCTTGCCACCGGGGCGTGCCCGGCGTTGCAGGCCGGTGCGTCCGACGGGCAGCTCCTGTCACGGGACTTCGGGAACTTCCACGACGCGCACCGCGTGGTCTTCCTGAAGTACGCGCGGTTCCGAGGCCTGTCGTACTTCGATGCCGAGGACGTCGTTCACGAGGCATTTGTGACGCTGTACCGAAAACGTGAACGACTATGGCAGAGCGACAACCACGAGGCCTTCGCCTTCACCGTGCTGCGGAACGCGATCGTCGACTACTTTCGCTGGAAGGACCGACAACCCGTTGCGACGGGCACAGTCGACGACCTCCTGTACTGCGAGCCGGTCTCGGACGAGGTCGACCGGTTGATTCTCCAACTCGACCTGCGACGGGAACTGGATCGCCTGCCGGACCGTCAGGCGGACTGCATGCGACTGCACGCTCTGCTCGACCAGGACACGGACACCGTCGCGCGTTACCTGGGCATCAGCCAATCGGCCGTGACCTCAAACCTTTCCCACGCCCGCAAGGGTCTTCGACACCGGAGGACCACGGAAGCCGAGGAGGGAACACCGTGAAGCTCGAGAAGACATTCAGCGAGGCGGCGCTGCATGACGCCGCGCAGACCCTCCACTCCAAGTACAGCGGGTATGACGTCACCGTAGCCCGGCATGACCTGGAGAACCGGCTCATCGCCGCGGACCTGAGCCGGGAGGTGGACGCGCATCCCTCCCAGGTGCCGCCGGTCGAGACGTCGTCGGATGCCGCCGCTCCCGTTGTGGCAGAGCAGGACTGGCGTGTGCGGGCCTCGTGCCGAGACGACGATCCGGAACAGCTGTTCATCCGCGGTGCCGAGCAGCGCAAGGCGAAGGTGGTGTGCCTCAGCTGTCCGGTGCGGACGGAGTGCCTGGCCGAGGCGCTCGACAACCGTGTGGAGTTCGGTGTGTGGGGTGGAATGACCGAACGCGAACGGCGAGCGCTGCTACGGCGTCGGCCCGACGTCGTCTCCTGGTTTGACCTTCTCCAGAAGGCGCGCCGAGACCACACGGAACCGAAAGCCGGCACGGGGACTTCGTCGAACCGCCCGGCCTGACGATCTGAACCGGACCGATCCGGAGAGGAGGTGAGACCCATTCCGACGCAACCACGCAGACGCGATCAGTCACGACGACCCGACTGGCCGTCCTGGATCACCGCTGGCGCCGCAGTCGCTCGGGCCCTGTGGGAGATCCTGGCTTACTGGACCGACAGCCACAACAACGGCGGCTTCCGCTGACGTTCTGCCACATGCGCTTCTCATTTGGCATCAGGGCCCACATGAGAAGCGCGTGTGGCAGAACGCGGGTCACGTCAGGTCGGCGGCCATTCCTTCGCACGTGCGTACCACCACTCGGGCGATGTCGGTGGTGGCCTTGCGGGCCAAGGGGTTCTCGGCCTGGCGCTGCCAGCGGGCCAGGGCGTCGAGCACGGCGGCGCGTTGCTCGGGACGGCCGGCGTCGGGGGTGAGGCCGAGGCGGGACCAGGGCTGCGGGCCGCCGGCGCCGAGCAGGCGTTCGGCCTCGTCCATGGCGGGCTCGCTGAGGTCGGCGACGCCGGAGCGCAGCGCGCCGAGGACGCGGAGCTCGGTGAACTCGTGCGCGCCGGCCAGGATCCGCTCCACCTCGTCCCGCAGCAGCTCGGTGCCGGGACGGAAGTCCATGCGCAGCAAGGCATCCACCGCCAGCAGGGCGGAGCGGGACTTGAGCAGGTCGCGGCGCTGGCTGAACTGGGCGGCGAACACGGCCCGCAGCTCGTCGATGCCGCTGCGCCGGGTCAGCTCGGCGGCGAGCCGGCCGGGATCGCCGTAGCCCTGCCGGATCAGCGCCAGCGACAGCCGCACGCCGAACAGCCCGAACCGTTCCAGCAGCCCGAAACCGCCGGCGTAGCGGACGAACCGGTCGGCCGACAGCAGGGCCGACTCGACCTCGGCCCGGGGCTTGGCCGACAGGCCGGCGAGCAGGTCGAACTCGTGCTGGTGCAGGGATCGGGCCGTCTCGGCCAGCAGCCCGGCGACCGGCACCACGCCCTGGCACAGCCGCCGCAGCCGCGGGTCGGTCCGGTACCGGCGGGCGATCCTGGTGGCGGACATCAGCGCGTCCACCCGGCCGACGCCGATCTCGTCGGCCCGGGACAGCACGGCGATGGTGTTCACCGGGTTGGCCCGGGCGATCCCGTTGTCGTGGAACGACTCCAGCAGCCGCAGGTCGGAGCTGTGCAGGTGCCGCATCAGGTACACCACGGCGTCGGCCTCGCTGGGCTCGTCCTCGGGCACGAGGAAACTGTTGGCCCGCGCGGAGACGTCGGTGGACAGCGAGGCGATGCCGGGCGTGTCGATGAGGATCGTGTCGGCCAGACCGCGGGTGGGCCAGTCCACCACCAGCCGCTCGACGTGGGCGGGGTTCAGGCCTTCCAGGTCGATGCGCAGCGAACCGTCCTCGCGGTCGATGCGCAGCTGGCGCGGGCCGCCGGTCAGCGGATGCGCGGCGACGCGTGGCCGGTGCCCCTGCCGGTACCAGGTGACGATCCGGGTGCACTCGCCGGCGTCGGTCGGGGCCAACCGCTCTCCCACCAACGCGTTGAGCAGCGTGGACTTGCCGGCCTTGACCTGACCGGCGATCGCCACCCGCAGCGGCCCGTCGAGGCGGTCGAGGTGGTCCCGCAACGACTGCGCGAGGTCCGGCGTCTCGCGGAAGACGTCGACGGCGTCCCGGAGCAGCGTGCGGACCTGGCCGCCGAGCCGGCTCATCGGGTCAGCTCCCGGGCCAGCGACGCCAGGTGCTCCACCCGGGACAGCTCGGCCGTCACGTCCTTGATCCGGCCCTCCCGGCTGCCGGAGTCGGACTTCACGGCCTGCTGCGCGGCGATCAGCGCCTCCTGCACGGACCGGGACAGCTCCTGGGCGTGGGCGGTGAAGTGGTCTCGCAGGGTGCGCTGCAACTGCCGCAGCAGGTCCCGGGATTCCTTGCCCACCTGGAAAATGAGGTCGTCGACGAATCTTCGCGCGGCCGCCTTGGCCTCGCTCTGCCGCCGCTGCACCTGGCGCTTGCGCTCGTCCTTCACGGTCTTGCGGCCCAGCAGCACGCCGGCCGCCACCGACACCGGGTTGAGCAGGGTGAGGCCGGCGACCGTGCTCAGCATGCCGATCATGATCGTGCCGCCGTAGCCGCCGCGCATGCCGGTGATCACCTTCTGTCCCAGGCCGAAGTGCTCGGCCACCGGCATCTCGAAGGTGCTGCTGGCGGTGGGCGCGTGCAGGCTCAGGTCGGGCAGGGCCTGGTCGCCGGCGTCGCCGAAGTGCTCGGCCACCTGCCGGGCCAGCCACTGGGCCCGCTGGTGCGTCCACACGAAGTTGGCCGACGCCGCGGCCGCGCCCCGCTGGTGCAGCCACAGCGTGAACTCGTCGTCCACCGTGGCCGGATCGACCAGCTCCAGCTCCTCCTCGGCCTCCCGCATGAGGTGCCGCATCCGGTCGCGCAGGTCGTACTCGATGTCGGCGATCAGGTCGCTGACGCCGTCGTTCAGGGTCTGTTGCCAGCGCGCGGATCTCTCCTTGAGCGCGTCCGCGCGGGCGCGGGCCCGGGTCAGCTCGGCGATGAGGTCCTCGGCGTGGTTGGGGTCCCGGTGGGCGGCCAGCTCGGCCTGCATCGACGCGGACAGCTGGGTGGTCACCGACAGCACGTCGTTGGCCACCGAACGATCGGCGAGCTCGGCCGCCTGACCGAGAATGTCGTTGCGCAGCCGGGCAATCAGCTCCGGGAAGCCGGACTCCTCGTTCAAGGAGGCGTCTTGCGTGCGGATGGCGTGCTGGCGCAGGGTCGAGGAGACGGGGATCAGGTCGGCGTCCACGTCGGCCGCGGCCAGGTGCCCGCGGTTCAGCTCGGCGATCCGCCGCCACTGCGGGTAGAGATCGGTCTTCGTCAGCACACAGAGGACGTTCGGGCACATCTTCATGGCCTGCCGCAGGAAGTCCAGCTCCGGCCCGGTGTACTCCTGGGCCGCGTCGGACACCAGGATCACCGCGTCGGCGGTGGGCAGCACGGCCATGGTGCTGGCGCCGTGAGCCGAGTCCAGGCCGCCGACACCGGGCGTGTCGACCAGGCACAGACCGCCGGACAGCACGGTGCGAGGAACCCCGACCTCCGCGTAGCGCAGGCGCTCGCGGTTGCCGGGGTTCCCCGCCTCCGAGACATGGTGTGCGAGCTGGTCGATCGGCACCGTTCGGCGCTGGCGCTCGTCGTCGCCGACGAGCACCACCGAAGGCTCCGGCGCGAACCGGACCAGGGTCGGCACCGCGGTCGCCAGGTCGTCGTCGACCGGGCAGACCGGGGCGTCCACCAGGGAGTTCACCAGCAGGCTCTTGCCCTGCTTGAACTCGCCGACCACGAGCACCCGGACCTCCGGGTCCAGCAGCCGGCCCCGCGCCACCGCCAACCGCTCGCCGAGGTCCTCCCTGCGGTAGGCCGTGGTGGCCCGAATCGCGAGGGCGAGCAACTCCGCGGCGGTCGGCGGCATGGGTGGCGCTCCCGTCCAGATGGGTCGGTCAGATGTGGACGATGCTGTGGTCGACGTCGTTGTCGGACGCGATGTCGTTGTTGGACGCGATGTCGGTGTGGTCGTGCGAGTCGAGCTCGGTCAGGCTGGAGTTGTGCGAGTCGTTGCCCGAGCCGATCGCGGTGTTGTTGTCCGAGGCCACCGTGTCGTGCGAGTCCGCCGAGTTGTTGGAGTCGCTGGTGTCGTGCGAGTCGGTCGTGTCGTGCGAGTCGTTGCCGGAGTCGACCGCGGTGTTGTTGTGGGAGTCGGCCGAGTTGTGGGAGTCGGTGGTGTTGTGCGAGTCGTTCCCGGAGTCCACCGCGGTGTTGTTGTTGGACGCCGTGGTGTTGCCGGAGGCGACCGTGTCGTGCGAGTCGGTCGTGTTGTGGCTGTCGGTGGTGTTGTGGCTGTCCGTGCTGTTGTGCGAGTCGCTCTGGCTGGTGGTGCTGCCGTTGCTGGCCACGGCCACGTTGCCGCTGCCGTAGGCGTGCACGTCGGTGGAGTAGTCGTCGGCCGAGCCCGTGGCGCTACCTCCGACCGCCACCGCGCCGCCGTGGTCGGCGGTCAGGTCGCCGTTGATGACGTGGTTGCCGTCGCCGACCACGTTGTGGTCGCCGGTGGTGACCGTGGAGTGGTTGTCGAAGCTCTGGAAGACGTCGCGGGCCCAGATGTTCTGGTTCACCGAGTTGTCGACCACGGCGTTGTGGCTGTCCACGGTGCTCGTGTACGAGTAGTTCTGCGTGATGTAGCGGATCTGCTCGATGGCGTGCTCGACCCCGCCGCCGGTGTGCACCGGCGGGGGCGGCGGCGGGGTCACCACGTGGCTGGGGCCGCCCCCGTCGTAGGTTCTGTCGAACGACTGCGCGGCGTCGATCACCAGCGGCATCGCGTCGTGCACGTCGGCCGCGCACAGGTGGCTGAAGCCGTGGTCGTCCAGCGACTGCTGGGGGTTGGACTCGAACTGGTCGCGGGCGCTCTGGTCGCCCAGCAGCTCCATGATGAAGTCCAGCAGGCTGATTCCGGTCGCCATGGGGATCTCCTCCTCGGTCGGCGTGATGCCAATGACGCTAGGTAGCGATCACCGCGGGGTGCATCGGGTGTGCGCCCCCGTCCTCGATCCCCGGCGTTGGGGGATTCGATGCGGGGGTCGATTGGGGGATTGTTGGGGGTTTTGGGAGCTAATGACCACCCAGAGTGTCGCGATGAGTCTCGCGTGGGTTATCTGCTCGGCTTGGACCTCGGAACCACGTTCACCGCGGCCGCCATTCGGCGCCGGGGTGGACCACCGGAAATGGTCACTCTCGGTAATAGAAGCACGTGCGTGCCCTCGGTGCTGCACATCAGCCGGGACGGCGCCGTGCTCGTCGGCGACGCGGCCGAGCGGCGGGCCGTCGGCGACCCGTCGGGCGTGGCGCGGGAGTTCAAGCGGCGCATCGGCGACGAGACGCCGATCCTGCTGGGCGACGGCGGGCACACCGCGCACGAGCTGACCGCGATGCTGGCCCGCTGGGTCGTGGACCTGGTGCGGTCCCGCGAGGGCGGCGAGCCCGAGCGGATCTCCATCACGCACCCCGCCGGCTGGGGCGGGCACAAGACTTCCCTGCTGGGCACGGCGTTGGCCGAGGTCGGCCTGGGTGACTCCCTGTTGCTCAGCGAGCCCGCGGCGGCCGCGATCGCGTACGCCGCGACCGAGCGGCTGACCCCCGGTTCGACGGTCGGCGTCTACGACCTGGGCGGCGGCACCGTGGACATCGCCGTGCTGCGCAAGGACTCCATCGGCTCGTTCGAGCTGGTCGGCGAGCCGGCCGGGGACGACCACTTCGGCGGCGTCGACTTCGACGAGTTGCTGTTCGAGCGGATCCGCAACCAGTTCCCCGAACTGATGACCGGCCTGTCGGCCGACGATCCGCTGGCGGTGAGCGCGGTGTACCGGCTACGGCGGGAGATCACCGAGGCCAAGGAGGCACTGTCGCTGGACACCGAGGCCGACATCCCGGTGCTGCTGCCGTCCGGGCAGCGGCAGGCCCGGCTGATCCGCGCCGAGTTCGAGGCGATGATCCGGCCGGCGCTGGAGGAGACCGTCGACCTGATGCGGCGGACCATCCGGTCGGCCGGGCTCACCGAGGCCGACCTGACCGCGGTGCTGCTGGTCGGCGGCTCGTCCCGGATTCCGCTGGTCACCGAGCTGTTGTCGGCCGGGCTGGGCCGACCCGTGGCGGTGGACGCCGATCCCAAGGCCACCGTGGCCGTCGGCGCGGCGCTGTCGGCGTCGCTGGACACCGTGGTGGAGCCGGTGCCGGCCGTCGTGGCCATGGCCTCCGCGGCCATGAACCCCGACGCGATGACCGCCCCGCCGTCGCGGCCGTCCGAGCCGGACATCCCACTGCACCTGCCGGTCCCGGCCGGGCGGCACCACCGGGTCGTGCGGCCGAAGATGTTCGCCGGCGCCGCCGGGCTGGCCGTGGTCGCGATGGCCGGCGGCGCGCTGTTCTACAGCGCCCAGACCTCCGACTTCGGCACCTCCCCCGCCCAGGCCGCGACGCCTGGCTCCTCGCCGACCGTCGCCCAGCCGCCGGCCTCGGGCAGTAACGCGCCGTCGTCGCACAAGCCGACCAAGACCACCGGGCACAGCAGCACCACGACCTCCACCTCGAAGACGTCCGGTGCTTCCTCGTCCCCCGACCCGGCCCAGTCGCCGGATCAGCCGGGGCCGACGACGACCACCGACGACGGCCGCGCCGGCGGGCCGATGATCGCGCCGCCGCCCGCGTCCGCCCCGCCCTCGTCCTCCGACACGCCGCCGACAGCAACGACCGATCCGACGACCACCGCGGGTAGTCCGCGCGTCGGGCCGCCGGCCGTCGAGCCGCCGACCACCACCGTGTCCTCGGCCCCGGCCGACCCGACGACGACGTCGTTCAGCGGGACGCTCCCGACGACGACCGAACCGGCGTCGACGACGACCACCGTCTGACCTCGCCGCCGAACGCCTCGCCGAGGTGGTCCTTCAGCCGGGCGTGCCGGAACTGGTAGACCGCCCCGGCCTGGCGCAGCACTCCCCGGTGGTACGCGTCGTTCAGGAAGGTGACCGTGGCCCACGGCAGGCGGCCGGTCAGCGGCAGCCACAGTCGGGACAGCACCACCCACTGGCCCCAGGCCGTGAACGCGAGGGCGTAGGACACCGCGCCGCTGAGCCCGCCGACGACACCGATGATCAGCGCGGCGCTCAGCGGCCAGTACAGCTCGCCCAGCGACGGCCGGAGCAGGTCGACGATCACCGCGCCGCCGAAGGCGATCGCGACGGCGATCATCGGCGCCAGCACCAGCACCTGGCGGACCACGGTGGTGCGGTTGGTGGTCAGCAGGCCGATCGGGCTGGCCGCGGAGCCGGTGTCCAGCGGGGCCTCCAGCACCGCCATCAGCCCCAGCACCAGCGCGGTGGCCAGGCCGAAGATGATGCCGAACACCACCGTGTTGATCAGCGTGACCTGGACCGCCACCGCCCCGCTGTACAGCGGGTGCACGGGCAGGACCATGCGCTCCAGCGTGGTCGCGGAGGCGTAGCCGAGGCCGACCGCGAACCCGCCGAGCAGGCCGGCGGCGAACCGGGCGGCGACGGTGCGGGCCAGCCGGTAGCCGGTGGTGCTGCGCTGGCCGAACAGCCGCAGCTGCACCCGTGACGGCTCGAACACCTGCCCGCCGAACACGATCATCAGCCCGTAGACCAGGCCGAACGACAGGCCGGCCACCGGCCCGATCAGGACCCCGTCCAGCAGCCAGCCGGCGAGGCCGTACGTCTGGTAGGTGGCGACCGGGCTGAACAGGTACAGCGGGGTGACGGCCAGCCAGTTGCACAGGGTGCAGACCAGCGAGGAAGCCAGCAGCACCAACAGGATTCGCGACGCGCGGCTCATGGAGTCGCCCAGCCGCCACCATTCCAGGTCCTGGCCGTCGCGGTCGGCGTGCTGGTCGACGTGCACGGCGAGATAGCCCAGCCACCGCTGCACCCGCTCCGGGTCCCAGTTCCGCTGCCGCGGCCGATGCCGGTAGACCGCGGGCACGAAGCTGGCCAGCAGGTGGTCCTCGATGGCCGTCGGGGTCGGGAACCGGTCGGCGTCCAGCAGCTGGGCCGGATCCTGGTCGCGGTAGACCGTCCGCGCCAGCACGGCCATCAGCGGCGTGCGCAGCGCCTCGGCGACGGTGGCCGGCAGCCGGTCCAGGACCGGGAGCCACCGCCGGCCCCGGGCCAGATAGTCGCCCAGGTCGGACGAGGTGAGATCGACGAGTTCGACGGCCGCCGCCCGAGTCAGCACGCCTGGTTTCTCGGCCGCCGCGGCGTACTCCTCGCACCGGCTGGTCAGCACCAGCGGCTGCGCCACGGAGTTGAGCGCGGCCAGCGCCGCCTCGTGCAGGGTCGGGGCGATCTCGTCGAACCCGTCCAGGATCGGCAGCACCCGGCCGGTGTTGACCAGCGCGGCGGCCAGTGTCGCCGCGCCGTGGGCCGGCGCGGCCAGGCCCGGGAAGTCGGGGTAGTCACGTTGCAGTCGGTCGATCAGCCAGTCCCGCAAGGTGCTGGCCTTCGGATCCCACGAACCGACGCTGAAGATCACCGGCACCGGGTCGTCCTCGGTCCGGGTGCGCAGGTAGTCCAGCAGGAACCGCAGGGTCAGCACCGTCTTGCCGGAGCCGGCGCGGCCCAGCACCACCAGCCGCCCGAACGGGATCCGCCGGTAGACCTCGACGACGTCCCCCAGCTCCCCGGCCAGGTCCGTCGGGTCGTCGGTCAGCTCCGCCGGGACCGGCCGCCACCGCACGGGCAGCGGCACCGGATCCTGGATCCCGCGCTGCTCCTCCTCGTCCAGCCAGCGGTCGTGCACCGCCTGGGCGAACTCGCTGGCCGGCCCGGCGAGCGGATCCCAGGCCGGCGGGCGCGCCTTGCGCGGCGGCGGTGTGGCGGCGGCCTTGCCGCTGAAGGCGTCCAGCAGCCGCTCGCAGTCGTCCGCCGTGACATCCGGCGACGCGGCCAGGGCGTCGGCCAGCAACTGGACCGTGTCCACCCGGGGCTTGTACTTGCCGGTCTCCGAACGGCGAATGGTGCTCACGCTGACCCCGGAGCGATGCGCCAGCTCCTCCTGCGACCACCCCGCCCGTTCCCTCAGTTCGCGCAGCAACCGACCGAACGGGCTCACCACCGCAGGACCCCCTCACCACGGACGAACCCCCCTCGGTGACGGTATCGCTTCAGCCGGTCACAAATGACTGCTTTCCTGATCTGGTCGGCTGACCTGCGCCGACGCCACGATCGGGGCCATGAAGATCCGGTTCCGAACATCCGCCGCGGCCCTGGCCGCTCTGGCCGTGATCGAGAACGGGGCCGAGCAGACCGCCCAGGTCACCTCGGCCAACCTGACCGCCGCCGGCATTCCGCACCACTTCGTCGACTACGGCGACGGCAGCGGCTGGGCCGCCGGCCGCACCGGCAAGCACGCCCAGGAACCGTGCCTCCAGGCCGACCTGAACGACTTCGTCGCCCTGATCATGCCGCACCTACAGCACCCGTGACCCGGTTCCGGTCGGGCCGATCGAGGGGGCGGCCCGACCGGAACCTTCCTGCGTAGAAGGGAACGACCATGGCCGCCAACTACCGGTACTGGTGCGGCGAGTGCCACCACAAGACCCCGTGGCTGACCGAATCGGCGGGGGCCGACCAGCAGGACCGGCACTACGCCCAGCGCCATCCGGGCATCGTGCCCGGCGGCCGGGTCGAGGTGCGCCGGGGATCGGGCGGCGGCGTCGGCTGCCTGGGCCTGGTCGGGCTGCTGTTCCTGGTGCTGCTGCTGGCCGCCACCTGCCAGAACAGCCAGTCCTCCGGCGCCCCCGCACCCAAGATCAAGGGACCAAACCTCTCGCTCAACGCTATGAAGGACCCCATCACCGCGTCCAGCGACAGGAACGGCCCCTTCCTGTCTCCGGGCCACATCTGAAACGCGGGCCGGCTCAGAGCTCGTCGACCTCTTCGGGGGTGTCCTCGATCCGCTCGGTCGCGCCGTAGACGTTGTGGACCTCCACCGAGCCCAGGCCGATCGTCACCAGGTACTCGCGGACCTGCGGCTCGGTGGACCCGGCGAAGATCAGGTGAGTGGTCCAGGCCGGGCGGCCCGGCTGCTCGTCGAACTGGATGTAGTGCAGGATCCCGTGCGGCACCTCGCCGCGCTCGATCACCTGCCCGGGCCGGCCGTACTCGGCCAGCAGCAGTTCCGCGTACTGCCCGCCGCCCGCGCCCAGCTGTTCGAACAGCACAGGGTCGAGCAGCTTGATCTGGGGTTGCTCGCCGTTCCACGACGCTATCTCGGACACCCCGCAATGATGGGCGTGAGAGGGTGCGTAAAGCAAAGATCAAAACGAACGGGAGTGTGTTGTGGAGCTGCTGCGACTGGACCGGGAGGACGCCGGCCTGGCCGTGCTGACCGTCAACGCGCCGCCGCTGAACCTCTACAGCGCCGCCATGCAGGCGGAACTCGGCGAGGCGATCGGGCTGGTGGAGCGGGAACAGCCCCGGGCGCTGCTGATCAGGGCCGAGGGCCGGGTGGTCAGCGGCGGTGTGGACGTTGCCCTTTTCGACGCGCAGCCGACGGCCGGGGCGGCCAAGGAGCTGTTCGACCAGATGCTGACGATTCCGGACCGGATAGCGGCGCTGCCGTTCCCGACCGTGTTCGCCGCGCACGCCCTGTGCCTGACCTGGGCGTTCGAGATCGCGGTGGCCTGCGACGTGCTGCTGGCGGCCGAGCGGGCGTCGTTCGGGCTGGTGGAGAACGTGATCGGGCTGACCCCGACGATGGGCGGCACGCAGCGGCTGGCCGCCCGGGCCGGCGTCGGGCGGGCCAAGGAGTTCGTGATGACCGGCGACCGCTACTCGGCGGCCACCCTGGAGCGCTGGAACGTGGTCAACAAGGTGCTGCCGGACGCCGGGTTCGCCGAGGCGGCGCTGGCCTACGCGCGGCGGCTGGCCGCCGGGCCGACCCGGGCCCACGCCGCGACCAAGCAGGTGCTGCGGCACTTCGAGCACGGCGGCGTGGCCGAGGCCAACGCCCACGTCACCGCCATCGCCGCCGACCTGTTCGACACCGAGGACCTGCGCTCGGCGGTGCGCTCGTTCCTGACCGACGGGCCGGGCAAGGCCACTTTCTCAGGTCATTGACAGGTTCCCCGGGAACCCATCGTCCATTACCGACCGTTTACCTAGTGTTGGTGAGCGGAGGAGGTGGGACGTGGGATACGGGGTTGTCGTCAGCATCGTCGACGAAGTCGTCAAGGCGCATCACCACGGCGCCGACGGCCGCGCGCTCGCCGACCGGATGCGCCTGGCCGCGCATCCGGCTCTGCGGGGAATCCTGTTGCCTCCCAAGGAATCCACGCCGACCGCGGTCGGCGACCGGTGGGTCAGCGTGTGGCCGCTGGGCCGTCCCGTCGCGGACGACCCGGAGACCGCGCCGTGGGCCGAGGCCGGCGGGCTGCTGGCCCGGCTGCACCGGGTCGACCCGTCCCGGCTCGGCCGCATCCCGGTGGCCGGCACCCCGGCCCGGCTGGCCCGGGCGATCGCCCGGCTGCCGGAAAGTCCCGACGCCGCAACGGTTCTGGCCGCGTGGCGGACCGTGCCGCCGCTCGAGCCCGGCTACCACCTCGTGCACGGCGACTGGCATCTGGGCCAGCTCGTGCGGTACACGGGCCGGTGGCTGCTGATCGACGTGGACGACCTCGGGCTCGGGGATCCGGTGTGGGACCTCGGGCGAATCGCCGCCGGCTACGCGATCGGGCTGATTCCCCAGCGGGGCTGGGAGAAGTTCCTGGCCGGCTACCGCGCCGGGCGCGGGCCGGCCGTGCCCCGGGACGAGGATCCGTGGCCGTGCCTCGATTCCGTCGCCCGCGCCTTCGTGGTCTACACCGCCGCGACGGCGCTGGCCGCCGACCGACCGATGGACGACGTGGACCGGGCCATGCTCGCCGCGTGCCGCCGAATGACCGAATGTGAGGAGACCAGATGAACTGCCCCAAGTGCCCCGGCTCGATGCGCAGCTACGAGCGCAACGGCGTGCACATCGAGCAGTGCGACACCTGCCGCGGCATCTTCCTGGACCACGGCGAGCTGGAGGCCCTGACCCGCGCCGAGGCCCAGTGGTCCCAACAGCAACAGCAGCCGCGGTACGCCGGCTCCCCCGAGTACGGCGGCCACCACGGCGGTGGCCACGGCGGCTATGGCCACCAGGGCGGCCCCGCCTGGGGCGACCGCCGCCAGCGCAAGGGCGGCTTCGGCCGCTTCCTCTTCTCCTCCTGAACGCCGGGAACGGACCATTCCTCCACTCGGAGTGTGGGAATGGTCCGTTCACGCACGAACAATCGGGCCGAACGACGGCAGGTGCATGGGCACGGTGTCGGCGAACTCCAGGCGGGGCAGCACGGCGGTGTCGGACTCGCACGCCAGCTCCTCCGGGGTTCGCCACACCTTGGCCTGCTGCCGGTACTGGCTGACGGCGCGCAGCACGGAGCCGGGCTCGGTGAGGTCGTCGTCGTAGAGGTAGGGCCGGTGGAACCAGCCGGAGATCGGGTCGGTGCGCTCCTGCTCGGGCGGCGGCCCCGGCAGCTCCCCGAGCTGTTCGAGGTTGAACTCGGCGGCGCCGAAGCCGTAGCCGCCGATCACGTCCACGTTGAACAGCGGGAGGTGCTCCTCGGCCGGCTTGACCGTGCTGATCAGCCAGGCCCGGACCTCGTCCTCGGTCATATCGGCCCCGAGCGAGGCCAGCACCCGGCTCCACACGGCCTCGACCGAATCGCCGAACGCCGCAATCACGTGGTCCAGCACGGCGCAGGTGGAGGCGCGGCGGCCGCCGGGCAGCACCTTGCGCGGCTCGCGGCAGCGGGTGCAGCGGCCGTGCTCGTCGACCGCGTGCTCGTGCAGCAGCGCGAGCAGGGCGGCGCACATGCGCAGCATCCAGTCCCGCTCGTCACCCGTGCCGAACGCCCGCATGCTGTCGACCGCGCCGGTCTCCAGCCAGGCGACGACCCGGTCGAGCTCCATGATGGCTTGCTCACGCAGGGTCAACTTCCGCAAGCGGCCAGAATAGGGCCTCCGCGCGGGGCATTGGGATAGGCCAACAGTCTAATTGTCACAACGCTGACAAATGATCAAGAATCACCGGCAGCTCACGCACCCCGGTGATCACTTTCGCCGCCCGGGCCACCACCGCCGGATCCGGCGGGAAGTGCTCGTTGGGCACGGCCACCACGATCATGCCGGCGTTCAGCGCCGCCCTGATCCCGTTGGTCGAGTCCTCAACGGCCACGCACCGCGCCGGGTCGACGCCCAAACCCTTGGCAGCGGCCAGATACACGTCCGGCGCGGGCTTGCCGGCGCCGGTCAGCTCGCTGGACAGGGCGACCTTCACGATGTCGTCGAGACCGGTGACCCGGAGCACCTCGGTGATCAACGCCGGCGGCGAGGAACTGGCGATCGCCACCGGGCACCGCCGGGCCGTCGCCCGCACCGCCTCGACCGCGCCGGGCAGCAGCGGCGGCCCTTCGGCGTAGCGGCGGACCATGCCGTCGACCACCAGTTGGGCGATCTTGTCGGGCGGCAGCCGCACGCCACGCGCAGTAGCCAGGTACTCGGCCCACTCCGGCGTGCTCATGCCCATCAGCGCCCGGGTGGTGTTCTCCCCGTCCCAGGTGCCGCCGTGCTCGGCCGTCACCGACCGGCGCACCTCGTCCCAGGTCCGCTCGGAGTCGACCAGCACACCGTCCAGATCAAAAACAACCGCGTCCACGGGGTGGAGGCTAACCGGGCCGGCCGGTGACGTCTCGGTGAAGTCAACATTGAATCGTTGATCTCGGTGTCGCGGCGGGAGATCCTCATCCGGCGACAACCCCGCACCCTGCACCGGAGGTACGCACCCATGCGCCCGCTCCCCGCGGCGGCCCTCGCCGTCGCCCTGACCGCGGCCGTCCTACCCGGCCTCGCCGCGGTCTCCCACGCCGCCACCACGCATCGTGTCCTGTTCGACAACACCAAGGCCGAAACCGCCGGCAACGCGGACTGGATCATCAGCACCAGCCAGCCCGATCCGCTCAAACAGAACTCGTCCCCCAGCAGCGACAAGGACTGGACGGGCGCGCTGTCCTCGTGGGGTGTCGCGCTGCAGAAGACCGGCCAGTACACACTGGACACGCTGCCCGCCGGCAACACGATCACCTATGGCACGTCCAACGCGCTGGACCTCAAGAACTTCGACGAGTTCGTGCTGCCCGAGCCCAACATCCAGCTGTCCGCCGCCGAGAAGACCGCGCTGCTGACGTTCGTGCAGAACGGCGGCGGGCTGTTCCTGATCTCCGACCACACCGGCAGCGACCGCAACAACGACGGCTGGGACTCGCCGAAGATCATCAACGACATCCTGACCAACAACGGCGTCGACAACACCGACCCGTTCGGCTTCTCGGTCGACCTGAAGAACATCAGCTCCGACCACCCGGTGGCCATCACCGACTCGACCAACCCGGTGCTGAACGGCTCCTTCGGCAGCGTCAAGCACAGCCTGATCGCCAACGGCACCACCTTCACGCTCAAGCCGGCCGACAACCCCAACGTGAAGGGCCTGCTATACCTGAGCACCGCCTCGCCCGGCAACACCAACGCGTTTTTCGTGACCAGCACGTTCGGCAACGGCCGGGTCGCGATCTGGGGCGACAGCTCCACCATCGACGACGGCACCGGTCAGTCCGGCAACACGCTGTACAACGGCTGGACCGACCCGACCGCCGACAACGCGGCCCTCGGCCTGAACGCGACCGCGTGGCTGGCCCAGGGCTCCACCGGCGGCGGAGGGGGTGGTGGCGGCGGTGGCAACTGCGCCGCGCCCGGTCAGCTGCTGGCCAACCCCGGCTTCGAGAGCGGCGCCACGTCGTGGACCGGCAACGCCACCATCGGCACCGGCCAGACCCCGCACACCGGCACCCGGGACGCCTCGTTCGACGGCACGGGCACCACGACCACCAACACCCTGAGCCAGACCGTCTCCGTGCCCGCCGGCTGCTCGGCCAGCCTCACCTTCTGGCTGCATGTCGCCACCGACGAGACCACGACCAGCTCCAAGTACGACACGTTCAGCGTGGCCGTCGGCTCCAGCACCGTGGCCAGCTACTCCAACCTGGACGCCAGCTCCGGCTACGTGCAGCGCAGCGTCGACCTGTCGGCCTACGCCGGCCAGTCGGTGACGATCAAGTTCACCGGCGCCGAGGACTACGAGAAGCAGACCACCTTCGTCCTCGACGACACCGCCCTCACCGCCTCCTGACCGATCCAGCCCACGCTTGGAAGGGGGCTTTCCTCCACTCGGAGTGGAGGAAAGCCCCCTTCCAAGCGTCAAGGGGTTGGCAGCGGTGCGGGGAAGGGCCGTCAGCCTCGGGCCGCGACGAACAGCAGCCACGCGGCCAGCGCGAACCCCGCGGCGGCGATCAGCACCCGCAGCCTCGCCACCGGCAGTCGACGCACCACGGACGGGCCGATGGCCCCGCCGACCAGGAATCCGATGGCCAGCGGGATCACCGCGCCCCACGGGACCGACCCGAACACGATGAAGCCGATGGCCACCACCACTTCTCCGGCGGCCAGCAGGACATTCTTGATGGCATTCGCGCGCGGCAGGTCGTTTTCGACGGTGAAAGTCAGCAACGCCAGCATCATGATGCCCGACCCGGCGCCGAAGTATCCGTTGTAGCCGGCCACCGCGAACAGTCCGAACCTCAGCAGCGCGCTGCGGTCCGACACCAGACGCGCATGACGGGCGGAGAGCTTCGGCTGCCGGAGAAGCGCGAGGGCGCCGGCCGCGATCAAGAACGGCACAATCCATTCGAAGATGCCGTTCGGCGTGATGAGCAGCAGCGCCGCGCCCGCCGCCGCGCCGACCGCCGCCACCACGGACATCTTCCACAGCTGGCGGCCCGAGCCTTTGAGTTCAGGTCGAGAGGCCGGCGTCGAGCCCACCCCGATGGCCACTGCGGCCACCGAATTCGCGATATTGGCCGGCACCGCCGGCAACCCAATAGCCAGTAGCGCGGGATACGATATCAGCGAAGCGATCGCACCCGCCGATCCAGCCGTTCCGGCAACGATCCCCGCGACGAGCAGAAAGAAATCCTGGACAACCGGCGACCCCACGGCCGGATCCTACCGTCACGCCGAATGCCGTGGCCGCCGTCATCGCGATCGTAGATACTGCGGCCATGCGACACCCGGTGGAACGGGCCATTGCCCACGTGACGTCGCTGGCGACGGGCGAGCCGGTGGATCGGTCGTTGCGGGTGACGCTGCACTTTCACCCCGATCGACTGGTGGCCGGGGCTCCGATCCTGGAGCTTATGGCCCGTGACGGTGTGTACCGGTCGCAGTTCGAGACCGGGACCAGCAACGGGGGTCTGACCGCGCACCCTGGCGGTGACCGGTGGCGCTGGGAGAGCCGGATCTTCGCCGGGGCCTATGACGACGCGCCGGCGACCGAGCGGCCGAAGTACGGATCGCTCAACTTCCGCCGCCGCCCGGTGGGCGGCTCACCGCGCTTCGGCTCGGCCCACCTGCGCCTGGCCGGTCACACCCTGGCCCGCGCCACGTTCTGTTATCCCGACAGCGTGTTCGAGCCTCGGCATTTCGGTGTGGCGTCGAGACTGTCGACGCTGATCGCGTTGGCCGAGACGGACGACAAGGACCCACTCGACGACTACATCGAAGCCCACGTGCACGGTGTGGTCGACCTCAGCCGTGACGTCGAAGCGCTGGTCCTCGACCCCTGCTACCGACGCACCCCGACAGAGACCGCGGCCAGGCGGTTGGCCTGCCCGATCGAATGGCACGGCGGATTCACCCTGACCACGGCCGAGCTGCGCCGACACCCGGAATACCGCGGGCACGAGTTTGTGCGCCTCGGCATATCGCTCGCCCGTGACGGTCGTCTCGATCCACGCGCCATCGGCGACGCGTCTCGCGCCGGTCACCACGACGAACAGGCCCTCAAACGGGTCTGGCATTACGTGGCCAGGTTCGGCGCCCCGGAGGACGGCTGGCGAGGACGGGTACAGTCGGGGTTAGTTTGATGACAGACGTACAAGGAGGCGGGTTATGCGGGCGATCGGCCTGACCGAGTTCGGCGGACCCGAGGTGCTGCGGGTGCTGGAGCGGCCCGATCCGACGCCGGGCCGGGGCGAGGTGCGCGTCCGGGTGCACGCCGCGGCGGTCAACCCCACCGACACGGTGCTCCGCTCCGGCGCCAGGATCGAGCGGTTCAACGGCCGTCCCGGGCCGTACGTGCCGGGCATGGACGCGGCGGGAGTGATCGACACGGTCGGACCGGACACGGACACGCCGCTCCGGCCGGGAGACGCGGTGATCGCGATCGTCCGCCCCTACGAACCGCGCGGCGGCGCCTACGCCGAACT
>Ga0307511_10000688_pt1 | contig 36145 bp, 23 predicted proteins | sample 13_EM_MG_FD_200266 | JGI IMG/M metagenome (GOLD analysis project Ga0307511, IMG submission 200266) | Populus trichocarpa ectomycorrhiza microbial communities from riparian zone in the Pacific Northwest, United States - 13_EM | ecosystem: Host-associated > Plants > Roots > Unclassified | place... | reverse complement strand
AATTATCGTAGATGATGAACCCTACTGTTGTGAGGCGCTGGCCATCCTGCTGGAAAGGTATTGCCCGCAGGTGGAAGTGACCGGCAGCTACCATTCGGGGGCCAATGCGCTGAATGCTATCCGGGACCGGCGGCCTCAATTGCTGTTCCTGGATATAGAAATGCCGCGGATGAACGGATTTGAATTACTGGAAAAAATAAAGGACCTGTCATTCGAGCTGATCTTTACCACCAGCTATGATCAGTACGCCATCAAGGCCATCCGCTTCAGCGCGCTGGATTACCTGCTGAAACCCATCGACCGGGAAGAATTGCAGCGATCGGTACAGAAGGTAGAGCAACGATTGCAATCTCCCCTGCCACAGCAAATTGATATCCTTTTTCAGAAATTACAGAGTCCGGGCCATCTTTTCAGCAAGATTGCCATTCCCACAATGGAGGGATTGCAAATGGTGGCGGTGGACAGCATTATTCATTGCGCGTCGGACAGCAATTATACGATCCTGACCCTGAAGGATCAGCAAAAAGTGATCGCATCCCGCACCTTAAAGGAGATTGAAGAATTACTGGAAGACTACAGCTTTATTCGCGTCCATCATTCCAGTGTTGTCAATCTCAATGAGGTCTGTAAATACATTAAGGGCGAGGGCGGCTACCTGGTCATGTCCGACGGCTCTTCTGTCAATGTCTCCCGGAGTCGCAAAGAAATGCTGTTGAAGAAACTGCAGCCAGGAAGGGCCTAAAAAGACGCCACGGGCGTCTTGGCCGAAGGCCCATCATTAGACCCGAAGGCCGGACAGTTCATCTGTCCGACCTTCGCTCAAAAACGCCGAAGGCCCATTGCCCGAAGGGCCATCTCCATCAACTCACTCAAAAAGCATAACGGTTTCCCCAACCCGTCAACCACTCGATTTGGCTGGCAAAGGGTTCTTTCGTCTCCTACTTTTACTAAACGAGATTGATGAACCCGTAAAAAAATAAAAAATGAAACACCTATTTTCTATCCTGCTGGCAGGATGTATTTCCATAACTATTATCCATTCCGGGCATGCCCAGACCGGCGGAGGAATCCTTCTCCCCATACGCAATGCAGGCGCGGATGGCGCCGCCATTAAGGCAACCGGTCATTTCTGGAATACATTCGGAGAGTCTCAGCATGAAAAATGGTATCCCCTGCCTAATGGCTTTCTTGCTGAGTTCACAGAAAGGAGCGTGCAGGTAAAAGTCGTCTATGACAAAAAGGGTAATTGGGTCTATACGATACGACAGTATACGGAGAAGGAACTGCCCGACGAAATCAGGGCCCAGGTCAAACAGACCTATTACGATGATACTATCGGGGTGGTAAAAGAAGTTATCCAGCCTCAATACACTGTATATCTGATACATATAGAGAATGGGGTCCGATGGAAAACGATCAGGGTCCGTGACGGAGAGATGGAGGTGGTGCAGGATTTCAAGAGGACAGGCAAGGCGGAGTAGTCCCCGCATATTGCCGATCCGGCTTTTTCATGTAAATTTGCGGTTCTGAATTTTATAAATTATGAGCCGTAAAGGAAAAGTCCTGGTAGCAATGAGTGGCGGTATTGACAGTACCGTTACGGCTCTCATGCTGCATGATGAGGGCTATGAAGTAGTAGGTATTACCATGAAAACATGGGATTATGCGAGTGCAGGCGCTTCGAAAAAAGAGACGGGATGTTGTAATCTCGATAGTTTTAATGATGCCCGCATGGCAGCGGTGCAACATGGGTTTCCCCATTTTGTACTGGATATCCGGGAGGAGTTTGGGGGATTTGTCATTGAAAATTTCGTAGACGAATATCTCGCCGGCAGGACACCCAATCCCTGCGTATTATGTAATACCCATATTAAGTGGCGGGCCCTGTTGAAACGGGCGGATGCCCTTGATTGTGAATTCATTGCCACGGGACATTATGGGAATGTCCGCCAGCATGAGAATGGCCGCTATACGATCGCCAAAGGGGTGGACGAAACGAAAGACCAGAGTTATGTACTATGGGGGCTGCAGCAGGATCTGTTGAGGAGGACCTTATTGCCGCTGGGCCCTTATCGCAAGACCGAGATACGGCAAATGGCACATGATTACGGCTACCCGGAACTGGCTACCAAGAGTGAAAGTTATGAGATCTGTTTTGTACCGGATAATGATTACAGGGGATTTTTGAAGCGCAAGGTAGAAGGACTGGAAGAGCGGGTGAACGGAGGCAATTTTGTAGACAAGGAAGGGAAGATCCTGGGCCGACATAAAGGGTATCCTTTTTATACGATAGGCCAGCGCAAGGGATTGGATATTACATTTGGCAAACCAGTGTATGTGACGGCTATCCGGCCCGAGACCAATACGGTTGTCTTAGGCGACGAAGAGGATCTCGATCAGCAGGAAATGGTGGTCGGAAAGATCAATATGATGAAATACGATACTCTTACCCCGGGCATGGAAGCCATTACGAAGATCCGTTATAAAGATAGCGGGACCCTAAGCAATATTTATCCGGATGGTAATACGGCGCGGGTCCGTTTTTACGAAAGGGCCAAAAGTATCGCCCCCGGTCAAAGTGCTGTGTTCTATGAAGGTGATGAAGTAATTGGCGGGGGCATCATTCAACGGAGTGGGTTTTGACCGCAATAAATTAATTGCTAATACGTTACCCAATCCGGGAAGTTCTGCTTCCCGGATTTTTTATTTTATCTATGCAAAAAAACCGCCCGGGTATTGCCCTGACTCTTGCCCTTTTAGTGGCCATAAGTACGCTTGTAATATTCATAACTAGCTGTAAGAAACAGACTTATACGTATCCTCCCAGTCCGTTGACCAACTATTTCATGCCTTTGCAGGTGGGAAAATACGTTACCTACCGGCTGGATTCCCTGACTTTTTATTATTACGGACAGAAGGATACGATTACCCGGTATCTGGCCAAGGATAGTGTGGAGGCTGCCATTACCGATAACCTGGGACGCCCCAGCTGGAGGGTCGTACGTTATCTGAGCGATACTACGGGTGTGCAGTGGACCCCTAATGAAACTTATATGGTCACTCCTACCGTTCAGACCCTGGAAGTGGTGGAAAACAATTTACGGTTTATCAAACTCGCTTTTCCGATGGATGAAGGCTATAGCTGGGCGGGTAATACCTATCTCCCTAAAAACCCTTACCAGGATGATTTTGATTTCAGCGGCGCTCTCGATCAGAACCCTCAGCGTTGGAACTATGCTTACCAGAATGTCAACAAACCTTTTCAGATAGGGGGCAAGGTATACGACAGTACAACTACTATCCTCCAGGTAGATGACTCCACCAATTTATTCAATAATTTACCCATTATAGACACTTCCTTTGCATCCAGGACCAATTGGACAGAGACCTATTCCAGGAATATCGGGCTGGTATACCGGCATACTGCCTTATGGGAATGGCAACCCCCTACTCCGAATGGCACTCAGGTCGGTTACAAACTCGGTTTTGAGATGACCCTTACCATCGTTGATCATAATTAATGTGATCAGGCAGGGAACCGGGCGGCAAACATCGAATCCGCCTTCTGATCATACCCTTTTATACATTCCATGCGGTCCGGTTGCAAGCCGGATGAGTCGCGGATAAAAGCGACTATTTCTTCATTTTCCTTTTTAAAAACGGAACAGGTGCTATAGACGAAGCAGGCGCCTTTTTTCATGCCCGGCAGAATATTGGCTACGATCTTTTTTTGTTGTTCGCTGTAATGCCCGATTTTCTTCGGGTGGAAAAAATACAGGTCTTCCGGGGTGCGGCTCCAGGTGCCGCTGCCGGAGCAGGGGGCATCGGCGAGTATGAGATCATATCCGGGCCAGTTGCCGGCGGGGTCTTGTCCGGTGGATGGCAGGGGCCCTGCTGCTTGAGACGTGGCCAGGTTGACGATGAAAGAATGATAATTTTTTATTCCTGCCTGCCGGAATCGTTCGCGAAGGTTGTGCAGGATGGATTCCCGGATATCCGATACGGTAATATCGATAAGGGGATTGAGGTCGAAAGCCAGGATAGATTTACCTCCGCTGGCGGCGCAGGCATCCCAGAAGGAAAAGGGGGCCGGATGCGACCGGTCGGATGATGACTGTTGCGGATGGTCATGATTTATTTGCAGAAAGGGCGCTATTCTCTGCGAGCTATAATCCTGGATGACTACCTCCTTATCCGGGGTGAACCAATTTTCTACGTTGAAGCCATTGGGCAGGCGGAGGGTGAAAGGGGGAATGAATTCATAGCCAATATTTTTATGAGCCGGGGAGGCGGGCTGCTCCAGCCGGTGCAGCACTTCCTTTTCGTGTCCCGGGCGAATGCGAAGAAAGAGGTCAGGCTGCCGGAGAAAGGAGAGGCAAAAGGCCTCATGATCAATGCCCTCTGACAGTTCGTCTTTCCAGGGAAAAATGTCGGTGGGTTCAAAGGCGATACCCCCTTCCCGTAAGAGGGCTGTTTTTTCTGCCAGGGGCCGGGCAACATGCCCGTTCCAATCCGGCCGAAAATATTGCAGGAGCTCGTACGGACTGTCATTACAGAGGAATAGTCCGATGAGGATCCTTTCTTCTACCGGGAGGTTCTTTACGGCATGCCCCAGCCGGTAGAAGCCATAGACCATATTGCTAAGCAGCTTCCGGTCCTTCGATCCCATTTGTTTGTGCTCGCGGAAGAAGTTCTTCAGCCAGGCATGCAGGGGAGTTTCGCCCTGATAGGAAGCGATGATGGTGGAGGCGTAGCGAAGCTGGTTGTCGAATTTCATTACAATTCCAGGAGCGCCTTTACCGGATCTTTTCCAAAGAGGAGCAGATCGGGGGTCTCCAGTAATTCTTTTACCCTCACCAGGAAGCTGACGGATTCGCGGCCGTCGATGATGCGGTGGTCATAGCTCACCGCTAAATACATCATCGGACGCACTACGATCTGGCCATTTACTACGACGGCACGTTCTTCGATCTTGTGCATTCCCAGGATGGCGGATTGAGGGATATTGATGATAGGCGTCGACATCAGGCTGCCGAATACGCCCCCATTAGTGATCGTGAAAGTTCCACCCTGCATTTCTTCCATGCTGAGCTTATTGTCCCTGGCCTTGGTAGCCAGTTCGACCACCTTCTTTTCAATATCGGCCATGCTGAGGCTTTCTGCGTTGCGGATCACGGGCACGACCAGTCCTTTCGGAGCAGAGACGGCAATGGATATATCGCAATAGTCGTGGTATACCAGTTCATCTCCGTCAATATAGGCATTGACGGCCGGCCATTCCTGCAAGGCATAACAAACGGCCTTGGTGAAAAAACTCATGAAGCCGAGGCCTACGCCATGTCGCTCCTTGAATTTGTCCTTGTATTTTGTGCGGAGGGCCATGACGGCGCTCATATCCACTTCATTGAAGGTGGTGAGCATGGCCGTTGTATTCTTGGCTTCCACCAGCCTGCGGGAAACCGTCTTGCGCAGATTGCTCATTTTCTCGCGCCGGTCCTTGCGGGTGAAGAGTTCTTTACCGGGTGTCCTGCCGGGATGTGCCAGTGCTTCCAGGACATCCTGCTTCAGGATCCTGCCGCCGGTGCCGGAAGGTGTGATGGAGGCCGCATCGATCTTTTTATCGGATATGATCGCTGCAGCGACCGGAGTGGCTTTGATATCATTGGGAATAGCCGTTACAGGCGCCTGTGCCGCGGGTGTGGCGGCCTGGGTCTGTGCAGGGGTGCTGGCGCCGCTTGCCTCTTTAGGAGCGCTGGCTGTCTGTCCGGACCCACCGCTGCCATTAGCGGATGCAGCCGGACGGGCGGCCGCTTCATCGATCTGCGCCACTACATCCCCGATCTTCAGGGTATCCCCTTCCTTCCCGATTGTCTTTAATACGCCTGCCTGCTCAGCATTCACTTCAAAAGTGGCTTTTTCGCTTTCCAATTCTGCAATTACTTCGTCACGCTCTACGTACGTGCCTTCCTGTTTTAACCATTTTACCAGGGTTACTTCGCTAATGGATTCACCTACTGCCGGAACTTTGATATCGATCATTTAGCCCTCCTTCTCCCCGGGGGGAGTGTGTTTATTTAAATTGTTTTCTATCTGTTCTCGTTTTTGACATATGCGGCCTTTCACTCTTCCCCCTCAGGGGGTCAGGGGGCGCCTAAATACTAAAAGCCGTTTCAATAATTTCTGCCTGTTCCTGGGCATGCACTTTTGAGTAACCCGTTGCCGTAGCCGCACTTGGCTGACGGCTGATGACTCCATAATTAATCGTCTTCAAATTCATTTGCAGGAAGGAAGCGGCTCCCATATTCAGCGGCTCTTCCTGTACCCAGAACCAGGTAGCTGCCTGGCTATATTTTTTGTATAACGTTTCCAATTGCGTCAGGGGCAGCGGATACAGTTGTTCGAGGCGTACGACAGCTACATCCTTCCTGTTTTCCTTCTGTTGCCGTTCGGCCAGGTCAAAATAGACTTTCCCACTACAGAACAATACCTTCTTCACCTGGTTGGCATTCTCGATAAATGGATCATCCATCACTTCCCGGAAGCCGCCTTCTGTAAATTCCTGCATTTTCGACCAGGTACCCGGATGACGCAGGTTGGCCTTCGGTGAGAAATTGATCAGTGGCTTGCGGAAAGACCAGGCCTGTTGCCTTCTGAAGGCATGGAACAGGTTAGCCGTGGTAGTGATATTCGTAACCACCATATTCCATTCGGCGCACATTTGCAGGAAGCGTTCCATTCTCGCACTGCTATGTTCCGGCCCTTGTCCTTCATATCCATGAGGTAACAGCAGAGTGATGCCACTCATACGCTGCCATTTTTGTTCTCCGGCCGCGATGAACTGGTCGATCATTATCTGGGCTCCATTTCCGAAATCCCCAAACTGGGCCTCCCAGATTACCAGGGCATTCGGATTAGCCAGGGCGTACCCATATTCAAATCCCAGCACGCCATATTCACTGAGCAGGGAATTATAGATCAGGAACTGACCTTTTGCATCGGGCACCCGGCTGAGGCGGTTATAGGCTTCGTCCGTATTCTCGTCCAGCAGGACAGCATGCCGGTGGGAGAAAGTACCTCTCTGTACGTCCTGTCCGCTCATACGAACATCCTTCCCTTCCAGCAGCAGACTGCCATAAGCCAGCAATTCACCGGTAGCCCAATCCACTTTGGTCTCTTCGGTAAATAGTTTCACCTTATCCTGCAGGAGTTTTTCTACTTTCCGCAGGGGCTTGAAGGTCTCCGGCCATTTCATAATGGCCTCGAAGATCTTCCTGAAATCAGCCTCGCTGATGGCTGTTACGGGAGATTGTTCGAAATCTGCGCCTGTCGCCTTCCGCAGGCTCTTCCACCACAGTTCCGGCTGTTGATACTTATACGGTAAGGGATGCTGTTTGACTTCGTCCAGTCGTTCCTGGAGATCTCCCCAGAATTTCTTTTCCATTTCCTTCGCCAGGTCTTTCGCATCCCCTTCGCCATTCTCGATCAGGAATTGCGTGTAGACTTCCCTGGGATTGGGATGCTGATCGATCAGGGAATACAGGTGTGGCTGGGTGAATTTCGGATCGTCTCCTTCATTATGCCCATGACGGCGATAGCACACCATATCGATAAAGATATCCGAATTGAACTCCTGACGGTAGCGGGTGGCAATTTCAGCACATTTCACTACGGCTTCTGCATCGTCCCCATTGACATGCAATACCGGCGCCTGGATGGCTGCGGCCAGCGAGGTACAATAATCGGAGCTGCGGGCATCATCAAAGTCGGTTGTAAAGCCGATCTGGTTGTTGATGACAAAGTGCATGGTCCCCCCGGTGTAATAGCCTTTCAGGTCGCTCATCTGCAGTACTTCGTAAACGATACCCTGGCCCGCAACGGAGGCGTCCCCGTGGATCAATATCGGAAGGATCTTATCATAATCGCTTTCGTAGAGCACATCGGCTTTGGCTCTGGCAAAACCTACCACTACAGGGTCTACCGCTTCCAGGTGGGAGGGATTGGGCATCAGTTTCAGGTGGACGGTCTTGTCATGGTCGGTCTGAACTTCGCTGCCATAGCCCATATGATATTTTACGTCCCCGCTGCCCATCGTCTGGTCCAGTTTGGCCGTTCCTTCGAACTCACTAAAGATCTGTTCGTAGGTCTTGCCCATGATATTGGCCAGGACGTTAAGCCGGCCGCGGTGGGCCATGCCGATGACGACTTCCTGTACATTAAAATCGGCGGCCGTGTTAATAATCGCGTCCAATGCGGGGATAGTCGTCTCTCCTCCTTCCAGGGAAAAGCGTTTCTGCCCGATGTATTTTGTATGGAGGAATTTCTCGAACATGACGCCCTCGTTGAGCTTTTCCAGGATGCGCTTCTTTTTTGTCAGGGGAAGGGGGTCAAGCCATTTCTTCTCAATTTCATTGGTGAGCCAGTCGACCCTTTTCTGGTCGCTGATGTATTTGAATTCTATGCCGACATGGGAGGCATAACATTGTTGCAGATGCCCGAGGATCTGCCGGAGGCTGGTGGTGCCGAGCCCGATCAGGTTGCCGGCGAAAAAATTCTTATCCAGGTCTTCGTCCGTAAATCCATAAAAGGCCAGTTCGAGATTGGCGCCCCGGTCTTTACGGGGACGGATAGGGTTAGTCTTAGCCAATAAATGCCCTTTATTCCGGTAACCCAGAATGAGGCGATAGGCGCCCAGTTCTTTTTTCCAGTCCACTCCGTCAGTGGTAGTCATTACGCCTGCTCCGGCGGCCGGCCTGGTGGCCCCTGTACCTGTAGCAGCCGTATAAGTACCGTTGGCGGAGCCATTGGCGCCATTGACAGTCTTTCCCTGCGAGACTGCGAAATCAAAGCCCTCAAAAAATTTCCTGAATTCAGGATCTACCGCCTCGGGGTTCTTAACAAAGTCCTGATATAAGCCCTCAATATAAGCGGGATGAGAATTAGTAATAAATGAATAGTCCTTCATAGAAGTGCTGGTTGATCAAATTATGTCCAGAAATTGGCACACAAATATCGTTCAAAATTAGTCACGGATTGGAACGATTTTGATTGATTTTACCATTTATTTGATTTTTAGGGTCATTGGGGAGGAAGGAGGGGTGTAAGGGAATACCCTGAGGGGAAAATGCGGTTGGGATAGTCGCCGAATTCCGGAGAAAAAGGGATGGACAAGGAGTAGGAAAGAGCCTGATGGGGTCAAATATCATAGCTCTCAGGAGACTTCGGGAAAGAAATATCAGGCCAGCCAAGGGTAATTTTGCCAATTTTATGATTTTGGCCTTTTCAAATTTGGTTATTCCACTGGTTGGGCATACCTTTGCCGTCCTAAAAATGTCGAGTACATGGCAAATCATAAGGCAACCAAAAAAGATGTAAGGCAAGCCACCAAGCGCAGGGATCGTAATCGTTATTATGGTAAAACCACCCGTAATGCGATCCGGGATCTGAGGGATATTAAGGTCGAGAAGGAAGCTGGTGAAAAATTGCCGGAAGTAGCCTCTATGATCGATAAGCTGGCTAAGAAGGGAATCATTCACAAGAACAAGGCTTCGAACCTGAAACGCAAGCTGGCCCGCAAGGTAAATTCATTAGCTGCCGCTAAATAAGGCTGTTTTATAAATCTTTTTGATAAGAGGCATTCCATAGTGGGATGCCTTTTATATTTTTAGCCCTATGAGACAACTTTTGTACCTCTCTTTACTCCTATGGCCGTTCCAGGGCCCGGGCCAATCTTTGGTGACATCTTCCGGGCCTTCAGCCAAGGCGCCTGTGACGCCCTTTGAGCGATCGAACGGCACGGAAACCGCCACTTACGGCGAGTGCATTGCTTTTTACCGGCAACTGGACAAAATGTCGTCGAAGCTCTCCATTAAAGAAATGGGCATGAGCGATGCAGGATATCCTTACCATCTGGTATTATATTCCAATGACGGGCAGCCTGATCCGGTGCTATGGCACCGGCAGCATAAGGTCGTATTGCTCATTAATAACGGTATTCATCCCGGTGAGCCGGATGGCGTGGACGCCAGCATGCTGCTGCTCCGGGATCTTGTCACGAAAAAGATCAGCCTCCCGGATAACGTTGCCCTGGCGGTGATCCCGTTATATAATATTGGCGGGGCTTTGAACCGTGGCTCCTTTTCCCGGGCTAACCAGAACGGGCCGTTGAGCTATGGCTTTCGCGGTAATGCACAGAACCTGGACCTCAACAGGGATTTTACCAAGAATGATTCCAGGGAGGCCCGGTCTTTTGCCCGCATCTTCCATTGGGTGAACCCGGATATCCAGATCGACAATCATGTCAGTGACGGGGCGGATTACCAGTATACGATGACCTTGCTCTGTTCGCAATGGAATAAGCTGGGTGGCGAGCTGGGAAATTTCCTGCACGATGTATTCCAGCCGGCGCTTTTCACTGCCATGGAGAAAAAGGGATGGCCAATGACCCCCTATGTGGATTTCGAAGATGGGAACCCGGATAAGGGATGGGAAGCTTTTTATGATCCTCCCCGTTATTCAACCGGTTATGCTACCCTCTTCAATACGATAGCTTTCATGCCGGAAACACATATGCTCAAGCCTTTCCATGACCGGGTATTGTCCAATTATACCTTAATGGAGGTGATGATCGGGCAGGCATCGATCCACTCGGAAGCAATCATCACCAAAAGAAAACAAAATTTTGCCGCCGACCTCGGGAATACCCGTATGGCCCTCCATTGGAAGGCGGATACCACAAAATATGACCGGATCCTCTTCCGCGGCTATCAGGCTTCGACTAAGACCAGCGAGGTGACCGGGCTGCCCCGTATGTTCTACGATCACGGGCAGCCTTTTGAAAAGGAAGTGAAATTTTACGACTATTTCACTGCGGATGTCTTCGCCACAGCGCCAAAGGCCTATATGATCCCCCAGGGCTGGCATGCTGTGATCGATCTGCTGGAACTGAATGGGGTACGCCTGCAGCGACTGACCAAAGACACGCTGATGGAAGTGGAGGCCTACCATATTGATGATTACAAATCTTATCCCCGTGCTTATGAGCAGCATCATAAGAATACAGGCGTGAAGGTATCGACGGTCCGGGAGCCTATCCAATTCCTCCGGGGCGACTATATGATCCCTACGGATCAGGCAGCCCGGCGTTTCCTGGTAGAGATGCTGGAGCCTACAGGGGACGATTCGTATTTTTCCTGGAATTTTTTTGATGCGATCCTGCAACAGAAAGAAGGGTATAGCGCCTATCGCTGGGAAGACCTGGCTGCGACCTGGCTGAAGGAGCATCCCGGAGTAAGGGAAAAACTGGAAGAAAAGAAGAGGACTGATACCACTTTTGCGCAAAATGCCGAAGCCCAATTGGACTTTGTATACAAACATTCCCCATATTACGAGCCGGCGCACCTGCGATATCCTGTGTACAGGGTGAATTTTTAAAAGGTTGCAATTGAAATGACAGCCGGGGTGCAACAATTGTCAGCCCAATTAAACTTAACCTATCAGCGGGCAGTCTGATTATCTAATTAAAATGCATTACTATGAAGCGAATTGCTATCTACCTGGCTTTATTCATTGGTATTGGAATGGTGTCTTCCTGCACAGTGCAGGCTGTGGTCCGCGAAAGGCCCCGGGAAGTGGTCTATGAAAGACCGGTACCCCCTTCCCGCGAGCATATCTGGATTACGGGGGACTGGGAATGGGTCGGAGGCCATTATCAATGGCACGAGGGGCATTGGGAAAGACCCAGGCCCAGAACGGTATGGGAAAACGGGCACTGGCAGGAAACAAGGGGCGGTTGGAGATGGATACCCGGACATTGGAGAAATGTTTGATAAACGAATAAGCGGCTTTTGGGCCGCTTATTCGTTTAGTATCTATCCTTGGGGATGTTATTAGTATCTTCTGCCACCACCGCCACCGGGACGGTAATTATCACGGCCACCGCCGCCGCCACGGTCATCGCGTCCACCACCACCTCTGTTGTCACGGCCACCGCCGCGATTGCCGCCTTTAGCCTGCTCATCGGCTTCTTTTACGGCCATCTTCTTACCTCTGATAGAGGCATTGTCCAGGGTCTCTATCGCCTGGCGGGCTTCGGTGTCATCGGGCATATCTACGAACCCAAAGCCTTTGCTTTTCCCGGTTTCCCTATCCATAACTACCTTGGCTGAATTCACAGCGCCATACAATTCAAACATCTCTTTTAAGTCTACATCATCGAAATCATAGGGGATACCTGCTACAAAAAGCTTCATGCGATATAATTATAGCGTAAAAGTACAAAGATGAAGGCTATATCTGCGAATTAATATTAAAATTGTTCGGCAAAATTTTTAAACGGTGATTTTCACTCCTTTAATGCCGTTTCTACCTTGTTAATAACCTTCCCGGGCGACCATTATTTTTTTGTCTGGCTGGAAAAGATCAGCAGGCGGTCCGGGATTTGCATGGATAAGCCTGTTGCCGTGGAAGGTCATTGCCCGGCATCGGTTCCGGGAGCGGGAGGAGCCGGTGAAGGGGTTGTGATCGCGGCAGGATGAACTCCTGGCCAACGATTGATTAACCTAAACCTGCCGGAAAAGGTGAACCGGATTGAAATTATGACAACCGAGATAAAAAGGATCCCTGTAACAGACCAGGAACAGGCATTCCAGATCATTACGAAGCTCAGTCAGCAATATAACCTGAAGCAGGATGCCACCCGGCACCAGTTTCATTTCGCCAATGAGCATTATTCGGCTTATTACGATGCCGAAGAAAATGTGGTCAAAGTTGAGTCGATCCATCCGAATGCTACCGAAGAGCAGATCCGGGAATTTCTGATCACCTTCCCGCCTTTCTTTTAAAAAATCGGGATCCTCTCCTTTTTCAATTCGCGGATTAAGCGGGAGGTATATCTAAACCTGCAATCTGCCCCTTGTATTTTGCCGGTAGCAGCATGGTCTTTAATAACCAGTCAACCCGTAAGAACCGGGATCCTTTGTAGATTAGGAGAACAGGATACAACCAGGCAATAGACGGCAAGGACAGCAGCTTGCGCACCTTCCTTGGCACCAATAAGACCTGGGCGTGAATCAGTATATAGTAACGAAAAGATCCCAGGCTCCCCTGGTACTTCCGGTACAAGTCCGTTGTGAAAGAGCTGCGAACCATGTTTTCTTCCAGGTATTTCTTCCGCATAAGCTCCCAATCCCCATAGTTGTCCGGAAGTCCCTTTAAGCCCATCCGCGATCCGACACGGTAAAACACTCCGAAAATTTCGGCTTTTTCCTCTCCGCTTAACTTACGTTCCAATAACTCGAAAGACAGGATCGAATAATCGATCAGCATAAATAATACGTCGAGATAGGCGACGTCCGGTATCCGGGCTCCGCGGCTCGCTTCCACTCCTTTATGAATGGCGGTAATCTTGTCAATCGCTGCGAGGGCTGCGTCGTATTCCGCGAAAACAATTTCCTGTGCATACCGGACAGTGGAAAACAATCTTCCAAGGGGGTCAGCCGGTAGACGGCCGGTAAAATACAACCAGTCGACCGCCTTATTCAGGGCGAATTCCGCTGAGGCCCCGGCAAAGATCAGGAGTACCGTGTCGCTGGATCCCCAGATCTTTCGGACGATGGAATCCTTATGTACAAAAAGTTCCTTCATGCGTTTATTTGTATTTAAAAGCACTTTGGATTACAAAGTAATGCAAAAAAAGATATTTTCAAAATATGAAAGGGAGAGAGAGTTCCATGTATTGAGCATATTTTGTTATGTTTTTCAAAATAAACATAACAAAAGGAGTGATAAATTACTCTACCTTTGTTATGTTTTTATGCAAAAACATAACAAGTGGCAAAAAAAGAATATAAATCAATTAAAAACCAAATACTTGTATTAATCCAGGAAAAAGACCTGGGGGAGTTAATATTCTCCAGCGATTATTTTCATATGGGTAATCCTGAAGCTATTAACATGGCCTTTTCGAGGCTTGCAAAAGAAGAGCGGTTGATTCGATTAGCAAAAGGCATCTATCTCAATCCTAAAATAGATCCGCAATTAGGGAAACTGCATCCTTCGCTTGAGGATGTTGCCCATGCCATTGCCAATAAAGAAAAAGTACGCATCAGGCCTACAGGCGCCTATGCTCTAAATAGATTAGGACTTTCTACCCAGGTGCCCATGAAAGTTGTTTTTCTGACAGACGGAAGCCCCCGCAAGATCAAAATAGGCAAAGGAACTATTTCTTTCAAACATACTACACCAAAGAAACTTGCGGCTGAAGACCCTCTTACCTTCTTAGTAATACAAGCCTTATTGGAATTAGGCAAGGATGGAATAGACGATGAAGTATTTAATCGCCTGCACCAGGTCTTACAAGATAAGAGTACCAAAACTATCAGGGAAGATGCAAAACTGGCTCCTATATGGATAGCCAAAATTCTCTACTTAATTGCTGAAAAAATAGATAACTCATGATTGGATATCTTCAACTCCCGGACGCCCGTAAAATGGAAGTTCTGGCTCAGGCCGGCGCCATCACCGGATTAAATACCAGCGCGATAGAAAAGGATTGGTGGGTAACACTTGCTTTAAAAGCCAGCTTTCTAACTCCTTGGGCAGATAGACTATTATTTAAAGGAGGCACTTCACTCAGCAAATCATGGAGATTAATAGAAAGGTTCTCAGAGGATATTGATCTGGTACTGGATAGACAAATTCTGGGGTTCGGGGGAGAATTGAGCATTACACAAATTAAGAAACTAAGGAAGACTGCAAGTAATTTTATTAGTGTACAATTCAAAGATGCACTACAACAAACCTTAGAAAATATGGGGGTAGATCCCGCATTATTTACTTTGACAGTGGAACAAACAGATGTTTCGGATAGGGACCCTCAAGTATTGGAAGTCTCTTATAAATCCTTGCAACCTGCTGATGGCTATCTTCATGAAAAGATTTTATTAGAAATCGGAGCCCGTTCTCTTATGGAACCAGCCAGTCCAAGGAAAATATATTCCATTATTGGCGAAAGCATTCCCAATCAATCGTTCTCCGGGGAAGCATTTATTATTCCCACCGTCGATCCGCAGCGTACTTTTTTAGAAAAACTATTTCTGCTGCATGAAGAGTTTTCCAAGCCCGTTGATAAGATCAGGTACAAGCGTATGTCCAGGCATCTTTATGACCTTGAGCGATTAATGGATTCAGATCATGGCAAAGCAGCTATACAAAATGTTGCCTTATATCGTCGTATTGTTGCACACCGGGAGAGATATACTCCCATACGAGGATTGAATTACTCGTATCATTCACCTGCTACCATTAATTTTATTCCTCCAATAACAGTAAGCAAGCTTTGGGAAAGCGACTATGCATCTATGAGGACCAGTATGATCTATGGTACCTCCCAAGATTACAAACAATTAATAAATCGGTTGGAAGAGTTAAGAAATAGGATCAGGGAAGTTAAATGGCAGTAAATTTCTTTCCTAATAAAAAGACCCTACCGAAGCAGGGTCAAAGGTTTTCACCTACGGCATATAGCCTTATTGTGTTAAGATTGAGAAAAGAAATAAATCTCTTTGTGTAAAATAAAGATTTTTTTTACATTTATCAAAGCTTAATTTTCCTTTCTTTCCAACCAGTCAGAAACACTACACTTATCGTCCATAACCGGACCAGGGATTTTATTGTCTAAAACATATTGTTTATGAGTAAAATATTAGGATTGGACTTGGGAACTAACAGTATTGGCTGGGCTGTAAGAGACCTTCAAAATGGGGCGGGAATAGACCAAATAATCAATAAGGGTGCAATTGTTTTTGAAAAAGGTGTCGGTGAGAATAAAAGTGGAGAATTCTCTTTGGCTGCGGAAAGAACAAAAGCAAAATCTGCCAGGAAGAAAAATCAGAGAAGACGATGGCGAAAAATCGATCTCTTATCGCTTCTAATCGAAGCTCACATGTGCCCATTGCCAAAAGACGAGTTGGATAAATGGAGTAGACCAAAACGCAAAAGTCAAAGAACGTATCCTGCGAATGAATTATTCAAAAATTGGCTCCGGCTCGATTTTAACAATGATGGAATGGAGGAATACAGCAATCCATTTGAACTCCGCAATGAAGCTCTACGTAAAAAGCTAAATCCTGAAGAAGTTGGTAGAATATTTTATCATTTAACCCAACGAAGAGGCTATCTAAGTAATAGAAGCGATAAGGCCCAGGAAACCGAAAATATAGAGGATACTGAACTTGAAGAATCGGAAACAAAAAAGAAACTGGGAAAAGTAGCATCTGCAATAAAAGAGCTGGAAGAAAAGCTGGAAGGGAAAACAGTAGGGCAACAACTGCATCAGGAAATTTTAGAGGGCGGTAGAGCAAGAAGAAGAAAAGATGAAAGTACTAATATTTATAGGCTGACTCTTCAAGCAGAGTTTTTAAAGATTTGTTCCTTTCAACAACTGGATTCCTACCTAACTGAAAGAATACGAAAAGTAATTTTCGAACAGCGCCCTTTGAAGTCTCAAAAAGGAACAATTGGCAAATGTATTTACGAAAAAAATAAAAGTCGCTGCCCTGTCTCACATCCGGAATTTGAATTATATAGAATGTGGCAGGTGTTAAATAACATCAAGTATTCCGATGATGAAAGGAAAACATGGCAGTCATTTAATAGTGAAGAAAGAAAAAATGTCCAAGCTAAATTTTTTCGAAAATCAAGTCAAACATTCCCATTTTCAGACATTAGCAAAATATTTAAGAAGCTCCACCCTGCCAGAATATTTAATTACAAAGAAAATCAAACAATAGCCGGTTGTCCAACTTTAGCAGGGCTTATCAATATATTAGGAGAAGAGAAAGTTTGGCAATTACGTAATGCATCAATTAAAAGAATTTATTGGGAAGAAAAAGAAAAGAAATCCTCAAAACTTAGATACACTGATAAGCAACTCGATCTTTACGATATTTGGCACTGGCTATTTGTAATGGATAACGATAAAGATCAATATATCATAAAACAAAAAGCTATCTTATCGCTGGAGCTAACAGAAAAAGAAGCCGGGATCTTTACCAAAATTACTATCAAACAAGGTTACGCCAGCTTAAGCTTGAAAGCAATTCGGAAAATAAACTATTGGCTTGAACAAGGCGAAAAATATGACAAGGCTGTTTTTCTGGCGAATATCCCTTATCTGTTTGATAAGAAAATTTGGGAAGACAATAAAGAGGGCTTAATAGAAGCCATTCAAAATGAGATCGAACAAATAGGGCATCAAAAGAATGTAGTTGATATTACTAATAGTCTCATAAAAAAGTATAATAACCTCCCGTACAATCATCGCTTCGCTCAGGACAAAGGATATCAATTGGACGATGTCGATATAAACGATACCAAGAACGCGATAGAAGATTACTTTGGCAATAAAAAATGGAGCTTTTTTTCTGAAGAGGGTAAACTTAATTACACGAAGCAGGTAACATATCTATATGGAAATGCCTTGATTAAAGGAACAAACGGAGATATAGCATTTATTAAACCTCCTCGCCTGGAGGACAATATCAAAATAAAAATTAGTGAGATCCTGGATATTGACAAACACGATAAAGTATTAGATAAGGTTTATCATCCGAGTGAGATTGATTCATTCCTACCTATCATCGAAGAAAAGAATGCAGAAGGACATATAACAGGGAGAAAGCTATTGAACAGCCCGAGAACTGATAGCATCAGAAACCCCATGGCTATGCGTACCCTGCATGAACTTAGAAAGCTGATTAATTACCTTTTGAAAAGCGATATAATCGATGAGCAAACCAATGTGATTGTTGAGATGGCAAAGGAATTAAACGATGCTAATAGAAGAAAAGCGATAGAACGATACCAAAAAGAGCGGGAAACAGAAAATACCAGCTTTACTAATGAGGTCAAAAAGATATTCTCAGCACAAAATAAAACGCTTCCGGAAGATCTAACATCCTACATCGAACGATACAGACTAAGAGAGGAGCAACCAAGAAGAGTATGTATTTACACTGGCAATACCATTAGCGATTCCGATTTGTTTGATGAGTTCACTACTGATATCGAGCACACCTTACCCAGGAGTCTGACATTTGACGATAGCCTTCAAAATAAAACCATTGCTTTTAAATATTACAATAATGAAATAAAAAGCAAACTCATTCCTTCTCAACTTCCCAATTATTCTAATAATACTACCGATTATAGTGCTATTGAACCAAGGCTTCAACCGTGGCAAGAAAAAGTGGTTGATTTCGAAACAAAGGTTGAGATATGCAAAAGAAGAAGCCGGACAGCTTCTACCAAAGAAGCTAAAGACAAAGCAATACAAGACCGACATTATTTTACCATGCATCTTCTCTACTGGAGAAGTAAATTAGAACGATTTACTATAACTCAATTAACTGAAAGATTCAAAAACAGTCAATTAGTCGATACCCAAATAATAGCTAAATATGGTGTGCTTTATTTAAAAACATATTTCTATAGAGTTAGATCGACTAAAGGAATACTAACTGACAAGATTAAAAGAATATGGGGTGCAATGAGTAATGACGAAAAGAAAGACCGAAGCCAACACACCCACCATACCATAGATGCAGTCATTCAAACATTACTCCACAAAGAGAGAAACAAACCAGATATATATAATTTACTGGCGGAATCATATAAGGAAGCAGAAGCAAACAAATGGAAAGAGCCTAAGCTACCCAACCCCTGGAATCTGGCACCTGATGCATTTTTCAATTCTATGCAACAGTTGGCAAGCGATATCATTATCTATCATGCCGATATAAATCATGTGCTGAAACAAACCAAAAGAAAGCAGAGAGTAAATAAACAGATCCTATACCTGACTGACGATCAAGGAAATTACTTAACAGATACAAATGGCAATAAGATACCAAAGTATGAAAAAGGCCGGGGAATAAGAGCCAGTTTACATAAAGACACTTTTTATGGTGCGATTAAAATTCCTGTAAAAGTAGATGGCAAGCTAAAAACAGATGAGAAGGGAAAATTGATATTAGAAAAAGATGACAAAGGGAATGACCTCATTAAATATAGAACAAGTTTTGTCTTTAGAGGAAATACAATAGACGCAATAAAGAAAAACATTGAAAACATTGTAGATGACCGGCTGAGAGCATTGGCAAAGGAAACAGGAGCCGCTATTATACACAAACAAGGGTACTTTGAGATACCCCCAAAAGAAGAAAGGAGAAAAAAAGATCCTGCAGCTGAGGCGACAAAAGTATTTAAAGTTAAAATATTTTCAGAAAGCCTACAAAACCCTCTACAAATAAAGCAACACAGAGATGTAAAAAAAGAACATAAGAAATGGTATTATGCACAGACAGATGGAAATTATCTAATGGCCTTATATGATAATGGGAAAGAAAAAGATTTTGAGCTGATCAATACATTTCAACTGTCTGAGCTCAGCGGAATGGGCCAGGGGTTTTATCCTTTATCTAAAGAAAAGTTTCTTAGAGGGAAACCAATACACTTGCCATTATCCCGCAGACATGGAAAGGATATTATATTGAAGCCAGGCTTAAAAATATTATTATATGAAAAATATCCTGCAGAAATCCTATCAGATACAACGAGCAAAAACTTAAATGACAGGCTATATAAAATAAATGGGCTTGGCATACAAAGGCAAAAAACCGGTGGAAAATATTACGACTTTGGAATTATATTCTTGATGCATCACTTAGAAGCCAGGCCATTAGGCGACTTGAAAATACTAGATGGTGATTATGTATTTGGTGATAAAAAACGGTACCGAAAGATGAACCATAACCAATTCAAAGCCTTAATAGAGGGTGTTGATTTTACAATAACACGAGATGGTGCTGTACAAATAATATGATGGCCAATGATAAAACGTTTATTGTCTTTCTCCAATCCTTTTCATCTGAGTACCAAACTCGGCCAATTGGTTGTTTATAATAAAGAAACAGATGACGAGGTAACAAGGTCAATCGAAGATTTAGGCTATTTAATTCTTGATCATCCACAAATCACTTTTACTAATTCACTTATGCAAGTCTTGGCTGAACAGAACGTAGCCGTAGTCATCTGCGATAACAAGCATCATCCTGCAAGCATGATGATGCATTTAGACGCTCATCATATTCAGGCAGAGCGTTTTAAGGCCCAGGTAAACGCCAGTGAACCATTACAAAAGCAACTCTGGCAGCAAACCGTTAAAGCAAAAATCCGGAATCAAGCAAAAGTGCTGGAACTTTCCGGGCAAAAAGCGTTATCCTTACATAATCTTGCCAACAAAGTAACCAGCGGAGATACAACCAACTGCGAAGCGCAAGCAGCGAGGATCTATTTCAAACAATTGTATGGCGAAAATTTCCTGCGGGATAGGGATGGAGCGCCCCCAAACCCTTCTTTAAATTATGGATACTCCATTATCCGGGCAGCAGTAGCCAGAGCATTAGTTGGTAGTGGTTTATTGGTGACACTAGGCATCCATCATCACAACAAATACAATAGCTTCGCCTTAGCAGATGATATTATGGAACCTTTTAGGCCATTTAACGATTGGTTAATCTATCAGCAAATAAAATCGATCCCTGATTATCATAACATTACGAAAGAAAGAAAAGGAGACTTTTTTCAGCTTTTACAAACGGACTGTTTGTTTAGAGATGCAAAAAGTCCTCTGGGAGTAGCAATGGAATACGTCACAGCGAATCTTGCCAAGTGTTTTGAAGGGACGAGTAAGAAATTACAGTTTCCCGAATTACCAGAAATATGATTAGGCAAGATCGCTTAAATTCATACCGCATTATGTGGCTTTTCGTATTCTTTGATTTACCGGTAGAAACTAAAAAAGAGCGTAAAGCTGCAAGTGATTTCCGAAAAAACCTGATGAAAGATGGATTTTCTATGACACAATTTAGTGTCTACAGCCGTCATTGCGCAAGTGACGAGAGCGCACAGGTACACATCAAAAGAACAAAGGCTAGCACACCAGAAAAAGGGCAGGTAAGCATTTTAAAAATAACAGACAAACAATACGGGGATATCATCAATATCTGGGGAGCCAAAGAAAAGCCATTGCCTCCTGGCCCTACCCAGATAGAAATGTTTTAGAAAACAATTTCTGATGACTTATTACATACTTACAGCCCAATTACAGTACTTTTTCGTGAGCAAAATAGTGGTTAAATGCTTGATACAAAAGAGTATTAGACACCCAATAGTATGTTAAAGAGCTTTTCTCAATCAAACCACAACTTCCGGGGTGATATTGGGCGGAAGGATAGCCAGTATGTTAAAGAGCTTTTCTCAATCAAACCACAACCGTAATCCGCAAGATCCTTACCGGAAAACGAGTATGTTAAAGAGCTTTTCTCAATCAAACCACAACGGCTGCTCAACGCGATAGTGCCGGATCTTGAGTATGTTAAAGAGCTTTTCTCAATCAAACCACAACAGTGTACTTGAACATTTCACCACCAGCCGGAGTATGTTAAAGAGCTTTTCTCAATCAAACCACAACTCAAAAAATACTATTAAATAAATTAGGAAAAGTATGTTAAAGAGCTTTTCTCAATCAAACCACAACTACCGGACATCCCTGTCTAGCCATTGGCATAGTATGTTAAAGAGCTTTTCTCAATCAAACCACAACGTCGCATACGTTTCATCCGCAACCAATGAAGTATGTTAAAGAGCTTTTCTCAATCAAACCACAACTATGTACATTATCACTAACATTGATGGGAAGTATGTTAAAGAGCTTTTCTCAATCAAACCACAACTCCCGGTCAACATCGAATATCTAGCTGGAAGTATGTTAAAGAGCTTTTCTCAATCAAACCACAACTCGAGGGCATCGCTCATTTTATTCTTATTTAGTATGTTAAAGAGCTTTTCTCAATCAAACCACAACTTCTAAGAAGCAGGAGGCCGCTAAGGCCGTAGTATGTTAAAGAGCTTTTCTCAATCAAACCACAACGCACTGCTTAATGACAGATAGACCCGTTTGAGTATGTTAAAGAGCTTTTCTCAATCAAACCACAACTTCTCAAGCACTGTATATTTCCTATACGTAGTATGTTAAAGAGCTTTTCTCAATCAAACCACAACATAGGGGCCTTTAGCTATAGGTTACGGTTAAGTATGTTAAAGAGCTTTTCTCAATCAAACCACAACCCCTTCGCATTAAGATCAGTTGTTAGACTAGTATGTTAAAGAGCTTTTCTCAATCAAACCACAACAATCATGCAACGGTTATCTCTTCCATGCAAAGTATGTTAAAGAGCTTTTCTCAATCAAACCACAACACGGTTATGATATTCGGATTCGGTCCACCGAGTATGTTAAAGAGCTTTTCTCAATCAAACCACAACTCAAACCAATAACATGGCAAAAAACAAAAAAGTATGTTAAAGAGCTTTTCTCAATCAAACCACAACTTGGCAAAATCAGGCCACAGCTTATCCCAGAGTATGTTAAAGAGCTTTTCTCAATCAAACCACAACTGTTCGCTATTCCGATAATTTGCCGTCCGCAGTATGTTAAAGAGCTTTTCTCAATCAAACCACAACTTATACTCCTGGACGACGCCTGAGGCCCGTAGTATGTTAAAGAGCTTTTCTCAATCAAACCACAACCCCAGGTTGATCTTTCCAACTATAGCCACCAGTATGTTAAAGAGCTTTTCTCAATCAAACCACAACCGACATTAGGTAAGACAACGGGATCTGTAAAGTATGTTAAAGAGCTTTTCTCAATCAAACCACAACCGTAACCAGGGTTTGCTGACCGTTAATAAAGTATGTTAAAGAGCTTTTCTCAATCAAACCACAACTCCAAGATTCTTGTTGGCTGATCCACCAATAGTATGTTAAAGAGCTTTTCTCAATCAAACCACAACTATCTTCTGGCTAGTCTCTTGCATCTCAAGAGTATGTTAAAGAGCTTTTCTCAATCAAACCACAACAGTTAAGAAAAAAACTCCATCAATCAGGTTTTTTAGGTTTTATAAAAATGCCTTTAGGTTCATATTCTCCTTATCAATTTGAGAAAGAGATCCAAAGGCGCTATAAGATTTAAAATTAAGAAATTTCCAAGCATAAAATCCAGAGAAATTAAATCTACACAGAATAAGATATTAATGTGGAAACCTAGTAATTCCAAAGTTTAAGGTTGGATTTACTAGGTTGGCGGATTTAATGATCTCTCCAAAAAGCAGATTATCCCTATGATAAAATCACAACATAATGTGATTTATCCTACATCATACCTAAAAAATTGCCTTTATTTGCCAAAAATCGCAATATAATGTCAGTTTATATCGTCGGCAATCTCATCAGAGAAAGACGAAAATCTCTCAGGATCACCCAGCCCGACCTTGCCGAGTTGGCAGGAATCAGCGTAAACTCCCTCTGCAAAATAGAAAGAGGGGAAGCCAACCCAACTCTCGGAATGATTGGAAAAATTGCCGAAATCCTGGGCCTCGAAATCAAATTAGAAATCAAAAAAGTAAAAGTATAAACAGCAAATGCCTTTGGTCTCACATTCTCATTATCAATTTGAGATGTAAAACCAAAGGCATTATTATCATAGTCGATGATCCCCCCCTATTGCACCACCCTCACCGTCCCGGCCCCATTATACGAATGATACTCCCCATTATACATAGCATCAGCGCTAACAGGCCCCATCCGGTATACCCCGGGAGAAACAGCCCGAACGGCATAGTAATAGACCTGCTTCATAGAATGCTGGTCAACAAAGAGGTTGATCCGGTCATCGCGCACATCCAGCGCCGTCGGGGAATCTCCGTCCTTGATCCAGTCCATACCGGGAATATCTTTTGTCCGGGGATTCTCGATCTCGAAGCCCGCAGGCAGCAGATCGGTGATGACCACATTGTCGATATTCGTACTATAGGTCTTTTCCAGCGTCAGTTGCACGATCACCAGATCGTTTTGCTTAAAGGTATTCCCGGAGAGAGGTCGGCCATATCGGTCGAAGAAACGTTTGCGCACTTTCAGATAGCTATCTTCTTCCTTATAAGCCCCACTGGCGCTGATTCCTTCCGCCTGCCAGAAATAGTACAGGTGGCCGCTGCCTTTGGTAACAATTTCGACCTTCTGACCACTCGCACCGGCTGAGCCAGAGCCGCCACCCGACCCGCCACCCTTCAGATCCTTCGTCGTCAGCTTCAGCGGACTGCCATTCATAGAGCCTACCGTCTTTCCATCAACGCGAATATCTGCCGTCACCGTCGCACCGGCCGACTGCCGGGCTATTTTGCCCAGGCCCAGGAAACTGAAAGCCAGCTCCTGTGTGCTGAACCAATTTCGTTGCTTAAGCTTATCGGCAACATGTCTGGCCATTATTCCAATTTGCGGATTCTCCGGATCTACATCCACCAGCACGTCCAACGCCAGGGACTCGTCCCGGATATCGGAGTAGAAGCTACCACCCGTTTGGGCCACAGACTCCTCCCCGGCAAACTGCGAAGGCAGGAATTCCCTAAAACTCTTTTTATCGCCCGCCAGTGCATAAGCAGCAGATAAAAGATATTTACAATCCAGGCTCAGCAGGGAGGGGTTGGACTTGTAATAGTTCATCACGCTGACATTCGGCCTCCCCGCCAACGCCAGCACATAGAGCCCATAGACCACCTCTTTAGGGGCTATCTTTTTATTCTGATCGCGATTGTAATAATAGGTGATCGTCTCCCTGTTCTTCAGGCGACTGTTGATATATCCCAGCATGGTCTCGACCAGACCTTTGTCTACGTCAAAGCCCGCCTTTTGCGCCTCCAGGAGAAAATGAGCCGCATAGATAGTCGCCCACCAGTTCTCCGAGCCTTCATTATCCCATAACGTAACGGCCCCATTATACAATTGCCGCATTTTGATCTTCCGGATCGCCTCCTGGATATTCGTATTCGCGGTGGCCCTTTGGCCCGCCTTATTCTGCCGCACCATGTCAGCCAGGTCGCCATAATATAACTGCGGGAAAGCAACCGATACCGTCTGTTCCGTACAGCCATAAGGATATTCTACCAGCCAACTGAGGTATTTACTCAGTTCAATGGCAGGCGACCGGCTCACCATCAGTTGATAGTCTACGCTGGAAGGGATAAAGTCGCCGCCCCCCAGATCCAGTGACTGAGATCCTCCCCCCGTCAGAGCGCCACTGCCGGTAGTCTTTTGCAAGCCCGCAGCAGGCCGAACGCCAATCTCCGTCTCATCGGTGAAGTTCTCGCCCAGGCTATTCACTTCCACTGCTATTTTACCTACCCCGATGGCAGGAGGCGCCACTATCTGGAACAAGGCCCTCCCCTCGCTGTTGGAGGAAATGCTCAGCGACTGTTGGTCGCTGCCTGCCACCCTAATAGCACCGCTGATCTTCAGACGGGCACTGGCGGTCGCGGTGTTAGCCGTCGTATTGGTGATGGTAACAGGCATCATTACCGTATCTCCCGGGCTGAGGAATCTTGGGAGCGCTGTACTGAGCACGATAGGATCAGCTACGGTCATGGTAGATTCCTTCGAGCCAAAGTTTTCATTCTTATAGGCCAACGCCATCAGCCTCACTTCTCCTGAGAATTGCGGAATATCGAATTCAAATTCCGCTTCTCCGCTGCCATTGGCTTTTGTAATCCCACTCCAGTAAGAAATGATCTTAATACGCTTGGCCGGCATGGGGTTAATCCTTTTCTTCATGTCACCTTCTTCATCCCCGCCCGTACTGCTGAGACTGGGCCTCGTCTCCGGAAAGAGTAAAGGATAGAGGTCATACCCGTTGACTTCCAGGGCCCGTTTGGCATAAAAATGGGAATAAGGATCGGGGGTCTCAAAAGCAGAGATCTGCAATACCCCATTGTCCACTGCCGCCAGGGTGACCATACTGCCGGGGGCGGCTTTTACGGTTACTTTCTGATGGGTATGGGAACGGACTTTTGCCTGCGCCGTTATCTCTATAGGGATCTTCCGGTCTTTCTCCTCCACTTTTACCGACTGGAATCCATGGGCTACCGTCAAAGGAATATCCGATAACTCATGGGGTTTAATAAGAGTAGCAGTGATGTATACGTTGGGAATATCGTCCACCGTAAGCGGCAGGTCCAGGGAGGCAGTGCGTTTGTCCACATTGACGTACTGATACGACACCACTTTATCCGTCTCCAGGGTGACCAGCATCCGCCCGCTGAAAGGCGTCTTGAACAGCGCCTTTACGGTCTCTCCGGTGTAGAAGGATAACTTATCCAGTTCAATATCTATATGTCCTTCATTGTTGACATCGAAGGAAGTGTTGTCCCCGCCCCAGGAACCGTAGCTGTAAAAACTCCTGCTCACATAACTGTTAGCCCCCGGAATGGAGATGCGCAGTTCGTAGTCGCCGGGCGAACGGGGCACAAAGGAATATTGGGTATTCTCTCCGCTGACCGTGACAAGGGCAGAGCTGACCAGCTTGTCTTCTTTCTGGGACTCGTACCGGAAATAACTGCCGCTTTTAGTGAGCACCGTCCTGTATTCATGTTTCACCACCTGCACCCGTGCCGGTATACTGTTCAATACTTTCTCATTTTTGTCGAGTGCGATCAGCGGGAAGGGTATCGCCTGGTTCAGTGCATAATAGGAAAATCCGTCATCAGCCACGCCGAAAAATACCGGCTGGGTAAAGATATCCGCAGAAGTTTTACGGCTGACAGGCCGGCCTGTCTCATCGAATACCGTCGCATAGAAATTAGCCTGTAGCAGACCGATGTTCTTGAACATTTCCGGCACATCGTATTTTTCAACGGCATTCCCCTGCTCATCTGTTTTTCCCTGCCGGACCGTTTTGTCGAAGAGCGTGTTCTGATTAGCCAGAGAGAAATTGTAGTTATTATATTTACTGGGGTTGAAACTACGCTGTCTGATGTGTATCTCGCATTCATAGTTGCGGTTGGCAGCCGGAGGTCCGAAGAAATTCATCGCGTGAATAGCCAGGCGGGAGACATCACCCGCCTCCAGGAAAGGCCGGTCCAGTTTGGTGGTGACCTTGATCCTGTCTGGAACAAACTCCTCGATGCGGAAAGGCTGGGTCGCCAGCAATACGTCATTGGAGGTATATACTTCCAGGGAGTAACTGCCGGTAATGGCCGCGGCTGCAATATCTACGCTGCCTTCCAGCGAGCCTTGTTCATTCAGGCTCTTACGGAAGATCTTTAATTCTTTCCCGTTGGGCAGCAGGAATTTCAGTTTGACAGGCAGTTCGCCGGGCGACTTCCATTGCCGGTCACGCACGATGACGGAAAAGTTCAGTTTTTCTCCCGGACGGTAAATATCCCTCTCGGGGTAGATAAAGGCGTCCAGCCCGGTGGTGTTGCTGCGACGGCCTCCCACTTCAAATCGGGAAGTATTGACCTTCGTGGTATTAAAAGGAAGATAGTTGAAGTCTTCCGCTGTCTTGGCAATGATCATCGCGGGCTTGAAACCGGCCATGTCTTTGCGGGTGTAGGCGATCTCGGCGATCCCATCCGCATTGGTGGCGCCCATTCCCAGCAATTGGTTGTTCGACCCATAGGCCAGTACGTTCACCCCGGGAAGTGCAGCGGCATTATGGATAGAATTGGCGAAGACCAGTATCTTTTCCTTTCCTTCTTTGGCGATGAGACCGATATCGGAGAGGGAGATGAAGCGATTGTCCTTCACCCAATAATCTTTTGTGGAACGGATCATCACATGATAGATGCCTTTGAATTCCGGCAGTTTGTCGGTAATATTGAGATTAAAGAGACGATTGCTGCCGCCGCTGCCGCTCTTGGGCAGAGAGCGGGTGTCAATTTCCTGTTCATAGATGACGTCCCCAAAAGTGAGGTCGCTGCCGTTATCATACCCTCCGTAATACCCACCGCCTTCACCTTCTTCTTCTCCACCACTGTTGTTATTATTGGGGGTGGAGGAAGAAGTCTCTTTCGGTGTATACCCATACTGCTGGGCCACGAGCAAATTGCTTTCATAGATCTTGGAGACGACCACCTTCACTTTCGGCACGTTGATGATCTTTACCTCGATGTTCTTCGCTCCTTTCCCAGAGAGATAAACGCCCTTGCCATTGGCAAAGCTGATAGATGGCGCCAGCTCTCCAAAGGTGATATTCGTGTTGTATTCTTCATGCAAGACTCCTCCTATCCGCCCGCGGAGACCCTTGGTGAGGGTGAGGGCATAGCTTTTGGACTGGTCGAAATTATCGCTTCGGATCACGAAACCGTCATCGGAGGGTTCTACCGTGAATTTGACAGCAGGGACAAGACTGATATAAGACGCCAGGTTAGCGGGGACTACCTGCTGGCTGGTCATCACTTTCAGGGTACCTGTTTCCCCGTCATGTTCGGCCGTGACATCATTGATCTGAAGGACGAAGGGGGAAGGGATCGTGGAACGGGTCTCTATTATTTCCTTCAGACCATTGGTGCCCCCTTCCGGTACGAGCCCTTTATCAATGGAGATCTTCGCCTCTACGTTCTTGTCTTCCATTTTCAGGTTGAGCAGGCGCAGGGTGATCTTATCGGAGGCAGAAAGGGTCTGAAAGTTATAATTAACGGACTGCCCGCCTATTTCGATCTTGAGTTTATCCTTGAGGGAGGTGGGATTGACCGGATAATTGAACTGAAGGTCTACCTGGGGAATACCCGAACTGCTGTTCTCTTCCGGCAATACCCAGCTAATATTGGTATTATCCAGCCGCAGTTCCGGGGTATGAAAGACCAGATCCTCCCCTTTTTTGATACGGCCGTAAGTGCTGTATTGCAGGATATCATTGTGGAGGGTAGCTTTGAATGTGGTGGCCGGGGGTAAGGGCTGGGAGGGGGAAAATACCAGCTCATCCGGGTGTTCCCAGCGAAACCGGCCAGGAATCTTCGGCTCGAATGAAACATATTTTGTAGAATCCCACTGGTCGAGTAAGGAGTCTTTGATCAGGGATTTGTCGAACCGGAAGATGAGGTTGCCCAGGGAAGGCACTTCATCCCGTGCATTGGTATATTCCAGGCTAACGGTACTACGGTTGCACGCCGGTAAGAAAATAGTTGCGAAAAGTACTGTCGTGACAAGGGTGATCGTTGTTATGGCTGATAAGCCGGATCGTATACGCATAAAGAGGTCAGATTGGGGGATGTTTGAGTCTAAAACGCTGTTAATATAAAAAAAGTCTGTAAATAAATGGCCTGTTCCTCCTTTTTAGGAGGAAAACAAGTATTTGCCGGTACTTTTTGAGCGAACAAGCTAGGGAGGGTGACCAGTGGAGTTCATATATTTGGAAAGAAAATAATTCCGTATTGAAAGTACATCACGGGAAAGGCTATTTGCAATAGGCGGCATGATAAGAATTTGTTAATTCAGGACTTAATCCCGGAACCACATATAAACCGGTGCCCCGGGACCGTTCGAAGAAAAGACCGTTGGAAAGAAAATGAAAAAATTGCTCCGCATTACGAAGCATATGTTTACGAGGTCTTCTCTGAAAAAAGGGCTGATCGCCGTTGCGGGGATCTTTTTACTATTCCTGTTACTGAACCGGATCTTCCCCCTCCCCGACCGGATCGAATATTCCACCATCGTCACCGACAGCAAAGGGGAGGTGATCCACGCCTTTCTGACAAAAGATCAGCAATGGCGTATGAAAACAGAGCTATCCGAAATTTCTCCCCTGCTGCGCAAGACCATCGTCGAAAAAGAGGATAAATATTTCTATTATCATCCAGGTGTCAATGCATTGGCGATGACGAGGGCTTTCTTCAGAAATATCATCCATATGCGGCGGACTTCCGGCGCGTCCACCATCACGATGCAGGTAGCCCGTTCGCTGGAGCCGAAGAGGCGGACCTACTGGAATAAGCTGCGGGAAATATTCCGGGCTTTTCAGTTGGAATGGAAGTACAGCAAGGACGAGATCCTCCAGCTATACCTGAACAAAGTACCTTACGGGGGAAATATCGAAGGAGTAAAATCAGCTTCCATCCTTTATTTTAAAAAGAATCCCGATCATTTGTCGCTGGCGGAGATCACGGCGTTATCCATTATTCCCAACCGCCCTTCTTCCCTGGTGATCGGTAAGAACAATGACCGGATCATAGAAGAAAGGAATAAATGGCTCCGGCAGTTCGCCAGGGAAAAGGTGTTCACGGACAAAGAGATAGCCGATGCCCTGCTGGAGCCTCTGACGGCTACCCGGGGAGCTGTACCCAATTTCGTTCCCCACCTGGCCTGGAAATTAAAAAGGAGTGGCGGGGACATCATCCACACAGCTATTGAGCTGAACACACAGCGGAAGGTCGAAAAGCTGGTAAAAGATTATTCCCGGACACTCACCCTGAAAAACATCCGCAATGCAGCGGTGATCGTGCTGGATAATGTTACACACCGGGTAATAGCCTATGTCGGCAGCGCGGACTTTAAAGATACGACAGACGGAGGCCAGGTGAACGGGGCCGCGGCGATCCGGCAGCCGGGCAGCACGCTCAAGCCTTTATTATACGGACTTTGTATAGATGCCGGATTGCTGACGCCCAAAATGTTGATCACGGATGTGGCAGTGAATTACCAGGGGTATGCTCCGGAGAATTATGACAGGAAGTTCAATGGATATGTGACGATGGAGTATGCCCTGGAGCATTCCTTAAATATTCCGGCTGTGAAAAGTTTAAAGGATCTGGGAAAAGATAAGCTTATCCAGAAACTGGCCCTTTGTGATTTCCGGCAGATCAAAAAAGACCAGAACAAGCTGGGCCTGTCGATGATCCTGGGAGGATGTGGTGCTACCCTGGAAGAAATGACAGGGATGTATTCCATTTTTGCAAATGAGGGAAAGTATGTACGGCCGATCTATAGAGAAGCTGATAGCAATGAGCTGCAAGCTGCAAGGGAAGGGAAGAAAGCAGAAGCTATTAGCTATCAGCTGTCAGCTGCAAGCAAGAGGGCAGGTCAGACCGTCTTAAGTCCGGCGGCTGTCTTCATGATCAATGAAACTTTATCGAAGGTGAATAGGCCTGACTTCCCCTTGAACTGGGAGAGTACGGTACACCTGCCGAAGATCGCCTGGAAGACGGGTACTTCCTACGGCCGGCGGGATGCCTGGAGTATCGGCTACAACAAACGCTACACGGTGGGCATCTGGGTAGGCAACTTCTCCGGGCTGGGTATCCCGGAATTAAGCGGAGCCAATGTAGCCACCCCCCTGCTGTTCACCGTCTTCAATACGATCGATTATGATGATGATCAGACCTGGTTCACCCAGCCGAAAGACTGCGATATCCGTATGGTCTGCTCCGAGACAGGATTGCCGCCCGCTGACCATTGTACGAACCTGGTGACCGATTATTTTATCCCCCTGATATCCCCGTCAAAGAAATGCGATAACATGCAGGAGGTCTTCGTCTCCGCCGATGAAAAGATCTCTTACTGCCGGTTGTGCCTGCCGGAGAGCGGCTACAAGAAAAAACTTTATAAGTTCATTTCGCCGGAAATGAAAGATTATTTTGAACAGAACAGGATCACTTATCAACCGATCCCTCCTCATAACCCCCTTTGTGAGAAAGTGTTCCGCGAAGGAGCTCCTGTCGTCACTTCTCCTTCGAATGGCAGTGAATACCTCATCAATAAGAAAGATCCCGAACCCCTGCAGTTGAAATGCCGGGTGAGCAATGATGTAGGGAAGGTATATTGGTATATTAATAATAAATTCTATAAAGCCGGTGAAGCGGGAGGCAAGCAATTTTTCATTCCGGATGAGGGGCCGGTGAAGATCTCCTGTACGGATGACAAAGGAAGGAACAAGGACATATGGATACGGGTGCGGTATGTGGATCTGTAAATGTCACGAAGACCAATTCGTATACTTCCCGATCAGCCGCCAGCCGGCAGAGCCGTGCCTGAACAGGCAGGTAATTCCCGATCCGCAAAGGGCGCCGCAGATAATGTTAAGATCCACGACCGCATATTGTCCGTCAGCTGTGAATTGAGGCAATGAGAAGCTAAAAACAGTTTTTTCCTGGGCCGGCAACTGCTGCCATTGTTCCATCACCCGCCGGTTGGTTCTTTTGGGATGCCGCTTTTGCCGTGCTTCCAACGCAGGATTGGCAAGGGTGAAGATGGAATCCGCCTTCTGACGGGTAACGAGGACAGCTTTCTCCAGCTGCTCCTGCTTCCAGAAATAAGGATACCGGGAGAGGTAGGCTTTTTCTGCCAGCTCATTGAGGATATTAAAGGACACCGGCTCCTGTAAGTAATATTTTGTCCATTCATCATAGTCATATTTTACAAACCGACAGGTATCCGCACCTATGACGAGGTAATAATGGGAGAAAGAGGTGTCGACCACCGTGTGAAAGACGGTGTTGATAAATTCTTCCGGGGAGGGAATGGGAAGAGCAGGATCCGGGGCTTGCGCACGGACGGTTACCAATTGACCGGCAATGATCGCCAGGAGAAGGGAGATAAGGAGCTTTCGCATCCGGCAATGATCGGGAAAAGAACGTTAACAGGATGATAAAAAATGCCCCCGGCGAATGCCGGAGGCTATCCGCAGAATGCGGGAATTTTAGTTTAATCGGATTTCTTTACGCTGCCGGCCCCGCTGACATGCTGGCTGACATTCGTAGCATTGCCTTTATATCGGACATCACCTGCGCCACTGACTTGTGCGTCCAGCTTCACACTGGCATAGACCTCAGCAGAGCCAGCGCCGGAGATATCCACTTTCGTATTTTCCGCCAGCAGGTCATAGCAATGGGCATGGCCGGCGCCGGTAAGATCGAGGTCGACATCCTTCGTCTGCCCCTTTAAATCAATGGAACCGCTCCCGGATACTTTTGCAGACAGCGTCGGTGCATCGATTTCCATACGGATATCGCCTGCCCCGCTGACATGCAGTGACAGGTCTTCCGGGTTGGAAATCTTGTTCTTCCCAATAATGTCGCAAGCCCCCGAAGCAGCAATCCTGCTGAAAACAGGGGCCGTCACATAGATATGCAGGTCGCCTGTAGGCATCAGGTTGAACCCCGGCCGTTCCCTTACACTGATCTTATCTCCTTCCTGGTTGACTTCGATATATTGAAGAAGGTTGTCGTCTCCTTCTATTTTTACGGAAGGCCGGTCGCCCTGCGAGACATATACTTTAGCGGCTCCGCTGACATCTACATTCTTAAAATTACTTACACTGCGTTCTTCCGTCCGGATCTCTCCGTTCCCTCTTACTCTTTTACCGAGGAAATGACGACAAGAGCCCAAGATCACCGGTAAGGCTATTACGATCCATAGATATTTTCTCATATAGTCTTTTTTATAGGTTTGATTCTGACAAAAATTAAACTTTTCTTCGGTAATATAAAACCATTCTTCCCTTATCGGCCAATTCTTTTTCGCCCCCCACTTTGACGGGGAAGGCGCCGGAAAGGTTACAAGGGATGGGGGAACCGGGGATTTTTTTTACCTTCGCGTCACCATGACGGAAAAGATTCTTATTCTCGACTTCGGCTCGCAATATACTCAATTGATTGCCAGGGCTGTACGTGAAGCAAATGTGTATTGTGAAATCATCCCCTATCATAAACCGGTCGAGTTCGATCCTTCCCTGAAGGGCATCATTCTTTCCGGCTCCCCTTTCTCCGTGAATGATGCGAACGCTCCCCTGGTGGATATATCCGCGCTGCATAGTAAGTTGCCCGTTCTGGGCGTTTGTTATGGAGCCCAACTGACAGCCAAACAATTTGGAGGACGGGTAGCCAACAGCAGCAAGCGGGAATATGGACGGGCTTTACTACACAAACAAAAAGAGGATATCCTGCTGAAAGATGTGCTTGAATTGTCACAGGTATGGATGAGCCACGCCGACACAATACTCGATCTGCCCCAGGGATTTGAAGTGCTCGCCAATACGGAAAATATCCCCTATGCAGCCTTTCGAAAAGAGAACGCTAACGGGACGACGGCGCCTTTATACTGCCTGCAATTCCACCCGGAAGTCTATCACTCCATTGAAGGAAAGAAAATATTAAAGAATTTCCTGGTAGGGGTATGTGGCTGCTCACAGGATTGGACACCAGCCCATTTTGTCAGCGACACGATTGCCCGGCTGAGCAAACAGATCGGCGACCGGAAAGTGATCATGGCGCTCAGCGGCGGCGTAGATTCCACCGTAGCAGCTACCCTGATCCATAAGGCCATCGGAGATCGCCTGTTTGGGATCTTTGTCGACAATGGGGTATTGCGGAAGAACGAATTCCAACAGGTGCTGGATAGTTATAATACGATCGGCCTGAATGTGAAGGGGATCGATGCGAAAAAGATGTTCTACGACGAACTGAAAGGCCAGACGGATCCGGAAGCGAAGCGGAAGACCATTGGCAGACTCTTCATCGATGTTTTCCAGGAAGAGGCGGGAAAAGTCGAGGGTGTTGGATTATTGGGGCAGGGAACAATTTACCCGGATGTGATCGAAAGTGTCTCCGTACATGGCCCATCTGTTACCATCAAATCCCATCATAATGTAGGAGGATTGCCCGAAAAAATGCACCTGGAGCTGGTAGAGCCCCTGCGTTACCTGTTCAAGGACGAGGTGCGCCGGGTAGGGGCTGAGCTGGGTATCCCCGAAGAGCTGCTGCAAAGGCATCCTTTTCCCGGTCCCGGCCTGGCAATCCGCATTTTAGGGGAAGTCACGGAGGAGAAGGTGCGATTATTGCAAGAAGCAGATTATGTCTATACAAAGGGGTTGAAAGATCATCATCTTTACAATACCATCTGGCAGGCCGGAGCAATCCTGTTGCCGGTGAAGAGTGTCGGCGTAATGGGGGATGAAAGGACTTATGAGTTCACAATTGCGTTGCGGGCGGTAACATCCGTTGATGGAATGACCGCTGACTGGGCGCATTTGCCTTATTCCTTTTTGGCCGATATCTCCAATGAGATCATCAACAATGTAAAAGGGATCAACCGGGTAGTATATGATATCAGCAGCAAACCGCCGGCAACGATCGAATGGGAATAACCCCCCAACCCCCTAAAGGGGGAGCGAATACCGAACGATGATATGAAGACCAATCTCCGATATTTTCTATGCTGTATTATTTTAATGACAACGGCAGCGAGCCAGGCACAGGTGGATTCTCTGACCCGGCATGTTGATTCTGCCGCCCGGCGCCCGGATTCCACTATCCGTCACCAGGTGGCTATTTTTGTCCCTTTATACCTGGACTCTGCCTTTGATGCCTCCAATAATTACCGCTATGACAAGAGTTTCCCCAAATTCATCAATCCCGGCCTTGAGTTTTATGAAGGCGCTCAGTTAGCGCTGGACTCCCTGCAAAAGGAGCACGTGCCGCTGGACGTTCAGATCTATGATACCCGCTCATCGACGCAGAGCGTGGCACAAATTTTACAGAGCCCCGCCTTTCAGAATACGGAGCTCATTATCGGGCATGTAGTTCCCGGGGAGTTGCAGCAACTGGCCGCCACAGCAGCCCGCCACAATATCCCTTTTATTAATGTGAATTTCCCCAATGACGGGGGAATTACCAATAACCCTGATCTTGTCATCCTGAATTCCACCCTGCGAACACACTGCGAAGGAATATATAAGTTCATACAACGAAATTACGCGACCAAGCCGATCCTCCTGTTCCGTAAAAAAGGGGCACAAGAGGATCACCTGCAGCAGTATTTCATAGATATCGCAAAAAGTACAGTTTCAGTCCCCCTTAAGATCAGGTATATTACCCTGGAAGATAATTTCACTGCCGGCACACTGATCCCTTATTTAGACAGCAACATGCAAACGATCTGTGTCGCAGGCAGTCTGGACGAAAATTTCGCCCGGAACTTCTGCCAGGCCCTCGCCTCCCTGAATAAGACCTATACAACCAACATCATCGGCATGCCCACCTGGGACAATATCGATTTTACAGGTCCGCAATTCAGCGGAGAAGAGATCGTCTATAGCACTCCTTTTTATACTAATCCCGGTGATAACCTGGTCAAATCGATCCAACAGTATTTCAAGACAAAGTTTTACTCCAGGCCCAGTGACATGGTATTCCGGGGCTATGAGACCACCTACCGTTTCGCCAAACTACTCCTGCATTATGGAAAAAGCCTTAGCGGCAGCATCGGGG
>Ga0307511_10000687_pt1 | contig 36148 bp, 26 predicted proteins | sample 13_EM_MG_FD_200266 | JGI IMG/M metagenome (GOLD analysis project Ga0307511, IMG submission 200266) | Populus trichocarpa ectomycorrhiza microbial communities from riparian zone in the Pacific Northwest, United States - 13_EM | ecosystem: Host-associated > Plants > Roots > Unclassified | place... | reverse complement strand
TCACTTTGCCGCGAGGTTCGCTGCGAAGTACGTCGAATCGTTGGTGCCGTTGTCGAGCGTTGCCGCGTAGGAGCCGACCATTCCGTTGATGGCCGTGATGCGGATCAGGACAGGCGAGCCATCGTTCGGCAACTGATGGGCGCGAAAGAGATCGTTGAGCTGCATCCCGCCGAGGGGAGGCAACGTGATCTCGAAGCGGTCGAGCGTGAAGCCCGCAGAGCTGATCACTTCGACGCGAGCACGCGCGGCCGACGACTCGGATGCCGCCATGTCCACCAGGCCGAGGTTCGTCCGAAGTGCGGGATCGAGCGCGGGTCCGAGAATCTCCAGGATGTCGCCCGCGGACGCGGTCTGGAACGAATTGAGGGGCGGAAGAAGAAAGCCGTATGTACCGCCGTTCGCGTCGGTGGTGTAGGTGCGCGAGGAGACGCGAATGCTGGTGTCGGTCGTGGCGCCGCTGGCGGTGACCCGCAGCCGGGCGATGCCGGTTCTTCCGAAGAAGGTGAAGAGAACGTCCGACAGAACCCGCGCTTCATACGGCTGCAGCGTGATCGCGACCGAACTGCTGGCGGTCGAGTCCCACATCTTCATCGCCAGCGTGACGTACTTGGGAGACGGCGCGTTGTTGTAGAGATAGACGTCGCTGCGGAACTTCGAGCCATTCGCGCCGTCGAGATGACCGATGGCCGGAATCGTTCGCGTCACCGAGGCCGACAGATCGGGCGGGAAGTACGTTGGATCGTTCGTCTTGTTGTCGATGGTGAAGACCGACGCCACCGCCTCGCCTCGGGTGGGCTGAAGGGTCAATCCGCCGCGCGAGGACGAGAGGCTCAGCCACGACTCGAAGCCGTTGGTCTGGCTGTATCCGAGTGCCGGAGCTTCGATCGCGGCCGGGCTGATGTTCATCGCGCCGCTGATCCCGCCTGCTGAGAACGTCGCTGCCGTTCCTCGGCCGGAGACGTCGGTCAGGACGACGTTCGTCCGAAATCCCTGGCCCTGGAACGCACCGCAGAATGTGATGGGGAAGCGTGCGCTGGCCGCCGCGTAGGTATCGATGGCCTCCATCCCGTATCCGTACGTTCCGCTTTCGGCGCGTGTGTAGGTGCGGGCCGTGGCGTTGAGCGAGGCGCCGCCGGCCGGCGTGATGAAGAGCGCGCCGACACCTTCGTCGATGCTGAACAGCGTCTTCAGCGCGTCCTTGACGAGCCGGATCTCGCGCGGTGCGAGCTCCAGAGTCTGGTCGCCGAAAATGGTCGTAGTCGTCTGCGTGCCCGGTACGAAGTGCAGCGTCGCCTTGATCGCTGTCTCGTTCGGGTTGTAGAAGGTGATGTCGCTCGTCCAATTGCTGTTGAAGGCACCGCCCGTCCGGCCGAATCCGGGGACGACGAGCTTCTGCGCCAGCGAGCCGCGGACGACACCCCACTCCTGAAAGACGTCGCCTCCGCCTCCCGCTGGTGATGCGAGCGGGCTTGGCGGGACATAAACGAGGGAGCCGCCGTCGAACACGAATGGCTCGTTGCGCTCGATGCCGTCGACGTCGAGATGAACGAACCCCTTGTTCGATTTTTCGTCGAGGAACAGCTCATCGTAGAAGCGCGGCGCCGGATCGCCGACATGCCACACCGCCAGCGCCGGGTCCTTGAATGACAACGTGTCGATCGCTGCACGTGGCCGGTGCACCTGGATCAGAACCTTGTCGCCGCCTGCCGAGGCATGAATCGCCTCGACCTCGGGGGCGGTGATGTCCTGCCACTGCTCTACCAAACCGGCACTGTCGGTATGCAGCAGAAGCCGCGTCGGCTTTCCGGTAGCTCGCTTGATGATCCATGCGCCGGAGTAGTCGGCAGTGGGGATCTCGAAGAAACGCATTCCCGTAGGGCTTCCGCCGAACCGCGCGTCGGAGCCGACCGGCACTTCCTGCAACGCACCGTTCTTCAAATACCAGAGGCGATCGACCGAATAGGTGCCAGTGATGTTGATGTACGCCGCACCATCAGGGGTCAGCCATCCGTCGATCAATTGAGTGCCGGTATTCAACTGCCCGAGCTTCGTGCTGTTGCCGTCGAGATCGAATGAGTAGATGTCCGACCCACTGGCGATGAGAAACCGGTCGCCCACCTTGTTGGATCCGATCAGCCGTCCCAACATCCCCCACGGCTTCACCGATCCGTCCGCCCGGATCGCGAACAGCAGGCCGCCGTTGGTGGAAGAGTAATTGCCGACGGAAATGACGAACGGCACATCGCGCGTGCCAATGCGGATGGTGGAGTAGCGTGCCCTTGCGAACGGGCCGCCGAGGTCGGGGGCGACCGAGGATTGAGAGTCCAATGTCGATGGCGGCAGCGGGAGTAACTTCCAACTCGCGCCACCGTCGGTGCTGAGCTTCCACACCACATTGCTGCCGTAATAGGTGGCATAGGTTCCGACCAGGATTGTGGCCGGTGCTCCGATGTCTTCACGCACTGCGGCGGTGACGATGTACTCCGTGCTGCCGGCGGCGGGATAAACGACGCGCGGCTCCTCCTGGCCCGTTGAGTCGTACAGGACGACTTCACTCCAGACGGCATACGTGGATGTCTGTGGCGACGACGACTCCAGGAGTACGAAGTGGCGGTTCGTCCGGCTCTGGATGACCGGCAACGCAGGCCGGTTGGTGTAAGGCGCGTACGAGATGACGCGTGCCTCGAGGAGCGGCAAGGCGAGAAGGAAGGTGAGAACAACGCCGAGGAGTACGATGCGGGACCGGGGCATGACGACCTCCATCTTGCTATGCTATATCAGCATACTAGGTCGCTTTGAGCGCAAAAACAAGCCAATCGGTCAGAACTCACCGATCCGCCAATCCCGAGCGGGGGCTCGCATTTTCGTTTCGCTCAATCGTGGACGATTTCCGACCAGGGGAGCTTGCGAACCTGCAGCACTTTTTCGTCAATCTGCTGCTGCGTAGCGCGTTCGCCGAGGACGCGGCGGAGATAATCGACCTCGGGGGAAACGAGCTTGTTGTGTTTCGGCAGCAGGCGGAGGGCGGCGTTTTGCAGGTTGCGTTCGGACACGGTGACGGTCTTCGAAACTTTCGTGGCCTTGTCGCTCATGAGGATGGCAACGACGATCGTTGCCGAAGTAATCCTGCTGACGCAACTATCGCTTTCGGGTCATTCCGGCAGTGCGGACAGGCAGCGCATTCCGGAAAGACAGCGATTGCTGCACCGCCGCGGTTTTCTCCGACGTACAGCGACAGAGCGCACAGTGAACGCCATCGACATGCGCCGCGCGTGAATGACCGCAAACTTCGCAGAGCCGCTTCTCCATCACACACCTCCAAATCAAAGTCCGTGCCTGAAGATTCTCGCCCGTCTGTATGGGATGCAGCGAAACTCTGCAATAGGTGGAGGGAATGTGGTTTCTGTGGACTGAATCCGGTTTTTGCAGACAATAGCTCTTCATCCGGTAGATCCGTCATGTCAGAAAACGAGCTCTTCCAGGCCATTCGCGACAACGACGCAGCAGCGATCGCGGCAATGCTCGACGCCGACCCCTCATTGCTCAATGCGCGGCAGAACAACGTGACGCCAATCCTCTTCGCGGCCTACAACGGACATGCGGAGCTGGCCGGGCTCCTCGTCGATCGCGGCGCGACACTGACATTCGGCGAGGCGTGCGCGCTTGGAGAAACGGCAACGGTATTGCGGATGCTGGACGGCCATCCAGCGCTGCTCGATTCGTACTCCGAGGATGGATTCCCGGCGGTCGGGCTGGCCATCTTCTTTCGCAATCCGGAGCTGGCCCGGATCCTGATCGATCGCGGCGCCGACGTGAACGCGGCGGCGCGCAACGCGTTTGGTGTCGCACCGGTCCATGCCGCGGCCGCAGTTCGGGATATTGCGACGCTGCAACTGCTGCTCGAGCATGGCGCGAATCCCAATGCCCGTCAGCAGCTTGGATACACGCCGCTGCACACCGCCGCGCAACTCGGCGACGAAGTCATGCTCGATCTGCTCCTCGCTCACGGCGCCGAGGCCGGCCTCGCCGGTGACGATGGCAAGACCCCGTCCAATCTCGCGGCCGCACATGGACACTCGGAGATCGTGAAGCGTCTCACTTGATCATTCGTCGGATCTGACATGCGCAAACTGGCAATCCTGCTTCTCCTCCTCGTCTCCGCAGCCGCAAATGGTGCGATCACCGGCACGATCACCGACGCCGGCGGGAAGCCGATCGCGGGCGCGACGATCCGTGCCTTCGCTGCGGAAGGCTCGGCGGCGATGCGGGCGCGCCTCGTGGCCGGGAAACTCGAGCGCGAGCCGGTTGTGGTGACGAAGTCCGCCGAGAACGGCTCCTTTTCGCTCGATGTCAAAGCGTCGCCTCTGGCCGACATCGCGATCGATGCTCCTTCGTACTCCGGCCTCACGATCGCTACAGTCGACGGTGACGACCTCGGCTCGGTCGTTCTCAACAAGCCTTCGACACGCATGGTGCGCGTGACGAGCGGCGGCAAGCCGGTGGCCAACGCCATCGTCATCAACGGCACTGACGTCTGGCGTACGAATTCCGCGGGCGAAGTGCCGTCGAACATCGGCGGCGCGTACCTTGTTTTTCATCCCGACTACGCGGTGACGCGCCGCGATGCGACGGCTGGGATCACCGAGATCAAGCTGACGCGCGGCGTGGCCTTGCGCGGACGCATCGTCAAAGGCTCCGATCCCGTCGCGCATGCGATCGTTTCGATCAACGGATGGCCGCTGGCGGAGTCGGCGGATGACGGCACGTTCACCATTGCGCATGCGCCGGACAACTGGCAGTCGGTCTCGGCGATGCGTGGCAACGAAGAGGGAACGTCGAGTCGTTCGAAAGGACCCGTCGAGATTCATCTCAGCGCCGGCATGACGTTCACCGGCTCGCTCCGGGACACGAAGCGCGGCGCTGCCGTCGCGGGCGCGCGGATGACGCTGACCGGAGGCGACGATCTGTCGATGGTCACGCTGAGCGACGCCAAGGGCAACTTCTCCTTCGCACCGCTCCAGTCTCGCGGATACCAGATCGGCGGAATGCATCCGGGCTACTCCATCGACGCGACGAGTGTGACGCTGCCCGTGACGCGAAGCCGCACTCTCGCTGCCCAGGCGTTCGCCCGGGCCAATGGACGCGTCATCGACGAGGAAAAGAAGCCGGTGGCGGCGGCGATCGTCACGACGGCCACGACGAATTCGGCGCGCACGCGGCGGCAACTGACGAATGCGGCCGGCGAGTATTCGATTCGCATCACGCCGGCGTCGTTCCCGCTTCCGATCTATGCCTCGAAACGTGAGTACGTCTCCGGCGTGTCGTCGAGCCGGATCTGGCAACCGGGCGACGTACGCAACGACGTCGTCATCACGCTGGTCAAGGGATTCGTGGCGCAGGTGAAGGTGGTCGACAAGCAGCAACAGCCGGTCCCCGGCGCCATGGTCAACGTTACACGCAGCGGGAACGACACTGCCGACCGCTCATTGCCGGTTGCATGCGCGGATCCGGCGCGTCCCGACTGCCACCGCACGGGTGCCGACGGGATCGTCTCGCTTCAGGCGGCCGAGGGCCACTATGACGTGGTCGTCGCCGGCGACGACATGGCGCCGGCGCGGTTGCCGAACCAGACGCTGAGCGCCCGCTCGTCGACGCTCGTCGTCCACGTCGATCGCGGTATCGAGATCAGCGGCCGCGTGGTCCTCGCCGACGGCACGCCGGTCGCGGATGCAATCGTCGAAGTTCCGACCGGCATGATGACGCGCTCCGCGACTTCGGGCGCGGATGGAACATTCAGGATCACAGGCATCGCCAGCGGATCGTCGGTAGTGCGGGCGTTTTCGAGCGACCGGCGTATGTCGTCGCCGGGCGTCACGGTCGACGCGCCGGCCAAGGACGTGACGCTCACGATGCCCCGCGGTGCGCGCGTGGAAGGGCGCGTCGTCGATCGCGCCACGCAACAGCCGGTCACCGACTTCACGATCCTGCTGCCGTCGCGCAACAACAATCCCGGCGCGATGGGCGGCAGCTCTTTTTCGGGAGGTACGCCGATTCATTCCGACGACGGCCGGTACAGCCTCGACAACATTCCGGCCGGCACGTTGCAGCTCATGGTCCGTGCAACCGGTTATGTGCCGGGCACGCGCAACGACATCACCGTCGAGGAAGGGAAAACCGTCAGCGGCATCGACCTCCAGCTCGACAAGGGCGCAACAGTCTCTGGCCGCGTGACTTCGGCGAGCTCTCCGGTTGCCGGTGTACAGGTGCGGCTCGGATTTCAGAGAACGCCGAGCTTCACCAATTCGACGACGGATGCCGACGGGCTCTACACGCTGGACGGCGTTCCCGACGGCGATCAGAACGTCGAGTTTCAGAAGACCGGTTTCGCACTCCTGCGCAAGCCCGTGTCAGTCGCCTCGGGGAAGGACGTTCGCCTCGACGTCGAGATGGATCCGGGGCGCGAGCTGCGCGGCCGCGTCGTCGATCACGCCGGACGCGGAGTTCTGGGCGCGTACGTGTCGGCCGACATGTCTAATGTGGGCGGCGCTCAGCGGCCCGAATTCGTCACCACGGATGGCGATGGGTCCTTCAGCATGCAGGGGCTGACCGATGGCAGGTACCGCGTTACCGCCCGGAAGGAAGGCTTCGTCACGGCCGAGGCGAACGACGTCGAGCTGCCGCAGATGCGTCCCATCACGCTGACTCTCGAAGCCGGCGCGACGATCAACGGACGCGTTACCGGCATCCCGCCCGAGCAATTCACGCAGGTGATCGTTACCGCTTCCGGAGGTTCGTCGCGCAACCAGGCCTACGCCGACAACGGCGGCAACTTCGTTCTCAACGGCTTGCCGGACGGCCGCGTGCGCGTCGATGGAATTCTGACGGCCGGTGCCGGCCGGCGGATGGCGGCGACGAAGACGATCGTGATCGAGAACGGCGTAGCGCCGCTGGTCGAATTGAATTTCGACGAGGGGATCACCGTATCCGGCCACGTGACACGATCGGGATCGCCGCTGCAGGCGGGCAGCCTCGCCTTCATGCCGAGGACGCAGTCGAGGGGGCCGTCCGACCGGCAGATGTCGAACGCTTCGATCTTGCCGGACGGCAGCTACACCGCGACGGGACTGACGGCCGGCGACTACGACATTCGCGTCAACGCGCCCGGCATCAACTTTTCGACGAAGTACACGGCCGTCGCCAGCGGCACGTTCGACATTGACATCCGCGGGGCGCTGCTGCGCGGCCATGTCGTCGATGCCGCAAACGGAGCGCCGCTCGCAAATGCACGGATCAACGTCAGTGCGCGCGCTCCGGCATTCGGATCGGCGACGTCGGATTCCGACGGCCGCTTTACCATCGATGCACTCGTTGACGCCACCTACGACCTGCAGGCCAATCGCGATCAGTACGCGACTACGAAGCAGCAGATCATCGTCGCCAACGGCTCGGTCCCGGACGTCGAGTTGCGCATGGAGCAGGCGCCGGCCGTGACCATTCGCATCACCGACGCTGCGAGCGGCTCTGCGATCGATGGCAATGTGATGATCACCGACTCCACGCGCTCCTTCAACGGCCAGGCCACGCGCATCGACACCGGCGTCTTCAAAGTCTGGCTGAAACCGGGCAGCTACACCGCCGGCGCGTCGGCTCGCGGCTACATTTTCAAGAATGTCCCCTTCACTACGCCGCCCGCTGAGGTGAACGTCGCCCTGGTGCAGGGCGGTAGCCTGATCATCCGCGCCAGAACCGCGCAAATGGTGCGCCTCGATCTGCCCGCCGGCGGCACCTACCGCCTGTTGGGACCGATCCGGGAAGGAGTCAGCAATCCCTACGAAAGCCTCCAGCCCGGCTCCTACCTTCTGGCCACCATCGGCAGCGACCGGACGGTCATCCGCAGCCTCCCGGTCACAATCGTGGCAGGGCAGACGATAACGATCGATTTGCCGTGAGGGGCAGGCCGACATCGGGAAACGACCCGCGGGCGAAGAAGATGTGCGAGACGAGGGCGCGCAGCGGCGGCGTGCGAAGGAGCGCGCATCCGAGCTCCATGGCCAGCGGATGACTGGCCACGCGTATGGCGCGGCGCATGAATCGGCGGGTGACGAAGCGGGCCCGGAATCGGGAGCCGTCGTATTCGCGAAGTACGCGTTCATGCCCTAGGTCGAGATACTCCGCCACGACGTCGGCTGCGAATGATGAGAGCCGCATGGCAGCATCGAGTCCGCCGGCGGTGAGTGGCGAGACTGCGCCGGCCGCGTCGCCGACGAGGAGTCCATTGCGATTGGCAATGCGTCCGAGGATGCCGTTGACGGGAATCAGTCCGCCGCGGCGCTCGATCAGGCGTGAGTCTTTGTATTGCGGCAGGCTGGCGCGGAAGGTAGTCAGCGACGATGCCGGATCGAAGAGATGGCGATATCCAGCCACGCCGATGTGCGCCTCGACGCCATCATTGACGACCCAGGCGATGTAGCCGGGAGCGAGCCGCGGATCGAGGTAGCAGTGCAGTGCCGGCGTGTCATCGTGCGCCGCCACGATGTCTTCGACGCCGACCAGAAACTCGCGATTGCGATCGAGGCCGAGGTCTCTGGCGATCAAGGAGCGCGGCCCATCCGCACCGATCACGTAACGCGCCGCGATCTCCTCGCGCCGGCCGTCCCGTTCGATCGTCACGCTCGTCGAGGTCGATGACGGTTTAGTGCCGAGAATGCGAGTACCAGGTATCCAGACGACGCCGGCCCGGCTGCACTGCTCCAGCATGGCCAGATAGATCCAGCCCATTCGCCCCACGCGGAACTCATCGCGTCCTGCCGTCAGCCGCATGGCCCGCCGCGCCGGCGAGTAGAGAACGACGTCGCGAATCGGCCGCCCGAGCTGCTCGACCGGAAGCGCGAAATCCTCCCACGTCTTGCGGACGAAGATGCCGGTGGTGTGAATGCCGTCAGCGAGCGAAGCCTTGCGATCGATCAGAGCGACGCGAAGGCCACGCGTGCCGAGAAGATGTGCAGCCTGAAGACCGGCCAGACCGGCTCCGGCGATGAGGACGTCGTACATAAGCCGACATTGTAAAGCACTTTGCGAATCCAAGAAAACGTAGGTCGGACTCTCCAGTCCGACCGGTTGGCAAGTAGGTCGGACTGAGAGTCCGACCTACGTTTTCACCACGCCCGCACTCGTTCCTTGGGCCCGAGGTACAGCTTCTCTCCCGGCTTCACATCGAAGGCTTTGTACCACTCGTCGATGTTGCGGACGGTGTCGGCGCGATATTCGCCGGGGGCGTGGCCGTTGGTTTTGAGCGAGTTGCGCAGGGCCTCGGGGCGTTGTTTCGATCGCCAGACCTGGGCGAAGGCGAGGAAGAAGCGCTGGTCGCCGCTGAAACCGGCGGCCGAGGGGGCGGGCTTGTCGTTGTAGAACCGGCGATAGCCATCGTACGAAGCCGAGAGGCCGGCCACGTCGGCGATGTTTTCGCTCAGCGTCAGCTTGCCGTTGACATGCGCGCCGGGCAGCGGCTCGTAGGCATCAAACTCCGCGGCCAGGCGGTCGGCAGCCTCGCTGAAGTGGGCGAAATCTTCTTTCGTCCACCAGTTCAGCAGCCGTCCGTCGGCGTCGAACTGGCTGCCTTGATCGTCGAAGCTGTGACTGATCTCGTGGCCGATGACCGTGCCGATGCCGCCGTAGTTCAGGACCGCGTCAGCCGAGGCGTCGAAGAACGGCGGATTGAGGATCGCGGCCGGGAAGTTGAGCGCGTTCTGCAGCGGCAGATTGACGGCGTTCACCGTCTGCGGCGTCATCGCCCACTCCGTCTTGTCGACCGGCTTGCCGAGCTTGGTCAGGCTGGCGCGATAGTCGAACAGCTCCGAGCGCTGCTGATTGCCGAGGGCATCGTCGCGCGTGATTTTGAGTCCTGAGTAATTGCGCCAGTGTTCGGGATAGCCGATGCCGACGTAGAGCGTGCTCAGTTTGGCCTTGGCCTTCTTGCGCGTCTCCGGCGACATCCAATCGAGCCGGTCGATGCGGCGGCCGAATGCGGCCACGATGTTCTTGACCATCGTCTGCGCCGCTGCTTTCGACGCGGGCGGGAAGTAGTGCTTCACGTAGAGCTTGCCGACGGCGTCGCCGAGCGCACCGCCCGTGGCGTTGACGGCGCGCTTCCAGCGGGGGCGCTGCTGCGGCGCGCCGAAGAGCGTGGTGCCGTAGAACTTGAAGTTTGCGTCGGCGAACGCTTTCGGCAGCAGGCCTGACGAGCGATCGATGACGTGATAGGTGAGGTAATCCTTCCAGACAGGCAGCGGCTCGCTTGCCGTCAGCGCGGCGATGCCGGTGACCGCGGACGGCTGCCAGACCATGAGCGCCGGCTGACCGGAGAGATCGGCACCTTTGAAATAGTCCGCCCAATCGAGGCCGGGCGCTTTCGCGGCGAATTCGCCCAGCGGCCAGCGATTGTTCGCCTTGTGCACATCCTCGGAATCGACTCTGCTCACGTGCGCTTCGGCGATCTTCCGCTCGAGGTCGTAGATGTGCACGGCGCGAGTTTGCGCATCGGCGATGTTGGCGAGCTTCAGGACGGCGGCGATGTGCTGGCGGTACTTGTCCTGGATGGCGACGTCGTGCGCTTCCTTGCTCAGGTAGTTCTCGCGATCGGGCAGAGCGAGTCCGCCCTGCAACAGATAGCCGATGTTCTTGTCGGGATTGTTGAAATCGGGAGAAACCCACAGGCCGAAGAGTCGATCGGTGTGGAAGTTCGTGGCGTTGAGAGCATCGACATCGGCGCGCAACTGGCTGCCCATGAAGTGAGCGAGCGATGACTTGCTGCTGATGGCCGCGATGGCGTCGAGCTCGGGCTGGATGGACTTGAGACCGCGCGCTTCGATGGCCTTCTCGTTCATGAAGGCCGCGTAGTAATCGCCGATCATCCGCGTTTCCGAGCCGGCGGCCGCCTTCTCTTTGTCCGCGTTCTGGATCAGATCCGAGGTCCGCTTGTTCGCTTTCTCGTCGAGGATGGAGAAGACGCCGTAGGTCGACCGGTCCGGCGGAATCTCCGTCTTCTTGATCCAGGTCCCGTTCGCGTAGGCGAAAAAGTTATCGCCGGGAGTGACGCTCTTATCCATTCCGGCCAAGTCGAGCCCATGCGATTTCGGTGGCTCGGCGGCGGTGAGAATCCCGGAAACAGTCATCAGGAGAACGGTAGTACAGACGGCCTTCAAAGAGTTCATTGCGCTATCGTAACCCGCGTCCATGCTGACGCTTCTGGCGCTCTGTGCCGTTCTTGTCGACGATCCGCAAACGCAGCCGGCAAAGGCATCCGATACGATCGTAGTGACGGCGACGCAGACACAGACGCGCCTGGCAGATACACCGGCCAGTGTCGTCGTGATCACGCGCCAGGACATGGCCACGACCGCGGCCACGACGACCGACGATGCCTTGCGGCAGGTGCCGGGCTTCACGCTCTTTCGAAGATCGGGAAGCCGCAGCGCCAATCCGACTTCGCAGGGCGTCTCGCTGCGTGGCATCGGAGCGAGCGGCGCCTCACGCGCCCTCGTGCTCGACGACGGCATTCCGCTGAATGATCCGTTCGGCGGCTGGATTTACTGGGGACGCGTGCCGCGCGTTGCCATCGAGCGGATCGAGATCCTGCGCGGCGGCGCGTCCGACCTGTACGGCAGCGGTGCGATGGGCGGCGTCGTGCAGTTCATCCGCCGAACTGGGAATGATGTCGTGTTCGAAGCGAGTGGCGGAAATGAGGGGACGGGAACCGCATCGCTGTTCGCCTCGATCAAGCGCGGCGACTGGAGCGGCAGTGTCGACGCCGACTGGCTGGCGACCTCAGGATACGTACTCGTCCCGCAATCGCAGCGGGGAGCAGTCGATGTCGAAGCCGATACGCGTCACACCGCCATCGATGCCATTGCCCGGCATGGGGGCTCGTTCCTGCGGCTCTCGCACTACGCCGAGTCGCGCAACAACGGGACGCCGCTGCAGATCAACGACACCGCCATCCGCCAGATCGCGGCCGGAACGGATGTGCACTTCGGCGCCGGATCGTTGCTTCTTCGCGTCTACGACAGCGATCAGGACTACCACCAGACCTTTACCGCCATCGCTGCCGATCGCAACAGCGAGCGGCTGACGGTCGACCAGCGCGTGCCGTCGTCTGGTCGCGGCGGATCGCTGCAGTGGTTCTCGACGATCGGCTCCAACGTCATCGTCGCCGGCGCCGATGCGCGGCAGGTGGGCGGCGCGAGCGATGAGCTGCAGTACGCGGTGAACGGCAACGTGACGCCGTCCAAAGTCTCCGGCCGGCAGCGCAACGCGGCGGCCTACGTCGAAGATGTGGCCACGCTATCGCCGCGCGTCACGCTCAGCGCCGGCATTCGTTTCGATTCGTGGCGAAACTACGACGCCGGCCGGAATGGCGTCGCGCTCGACGATCGCAGCGACGATGCCTGGAGTCCGCGTCTGACGATCCTGTTCCGTGCTTCCGATCGCCTCACGCTGACCGCCGCCGCGTACCGCTCCTTCCGCGCGCCGGCGCTGAACGAGCTCTATCGCAACTTCCGCGTAGGCAACGTGCAGACACTGGCGAATGAGTCGCTGAGCGCGGAGCGGCTTTCGGCACTCGAGATCGGCGCCCGCAGCGGGCCGTTCCGGCTGACGATGTTCTCGATGTCGACCGGCGACACGATCGCCAATGTGACGCTCTCCTCGACTCCCGCCCTCATCACGCGCCAGCGCCGCAACCTCGGCAGCAGCCGTTCACGCGGCGCGGAGGTCGACTTCGAGCAGCGCGTTGCCAATCGATGGCGCTTCTCCGCCGGCTACCTTTTCTGCGACGCGGTGGTGACCGCGGGCGATCTGGCCGGCAAACGCCTGCCGCAGGTCCCGCGCAACACGGCCACGATGCAGCTCGCCTTCACGCCCTCGCGCGGGAGCGTGGGCATGCAGGGGCGATGGTCATCGATGCAGTTCGACGACGACGTGAACCAGTTTCCTCTCCGCAGTTACGCGCTGGCCGACCTCTTCGCCTCCTGGCCGGTCACGCCTCGCATCGACGCCATCGTGGCCATCGAAAACGCCACGAATCGCCGCGTCGAGGTGAGCGCCACGCCGGTTTTCACGCTGGCCCCACCGCGCACGCTGCGTGTCGGCCTGCGTTGTGCATTGCGCTAGCCGACTAATCCAAGCCGATAGTTTGAATACTCGGCGGACATCTGATCTGATCGCGCCAGGAGGACATCATGCGCCGTATCCCCATCATCATCGCTCTCTCGATCCTCTCCCTCACAACGGCCTCAGCCTTTGGACAAACTCTCGGAGCCGTTCTCACCGCATCCCAGGAAACTCCGCCAACGACGACCCCCGGTTTCGGCAATGCCACCGTGACCTTCGACGCCACCCGTTCCAACATCACCGTGACGATCACGGTGGCCAACCTCGGCGCTGCGATCAACAACTTCCACATTCACGAAGGCGCGGCCGGTGTGGCGGGGCCGGTGGTCATCAATCTCATCGGGCTGGGAGGAACGTTCGTCGGCGGCACGATGACGGGAACGTTCCCGGTCGCCAGCGACGTGGCGCTGCGGATGGTGCAGAACCCGGGTAACTTCTACGTCAATGTGCATACCACAGCGTTTCCGGCCGGCGCCGTTCGCGGTCAGCTCGCGTTCGTTAGCGGCGGGCCGGTCAACTACTCCGCTGAGCTTCGCGGCGCCAACGAAGTCCCGCCGACCGGCGTCAGCTCGTTCGGTGGAGCTTTCGTGACCTTCGATCCGATCAACAACAACCTCACCTGGGAAGTGAATACGAGCGGGGTCGTTAGCCCGAACGCGTCGCACATTCATCGTGGGGCCGCAGGCGTCAACGGGCCGGTCATCATCGCCTTCGCCACCTCGGCCTCTGGAATCCCGAACGGTCGAACAAGTGGAACGGTCTCCGTGGCATCGCTCGGCGCCTCCGATCTGACGGGGCTGTCCAGCGCATCGACGGTTGGTGGTTTCTACGTCAATGTCCACTCCGTGGCCTTTGGCGGTGGCGAGATTCGGGGCCAGCTCGTTGTGGCAAATGAATACGACGTCGCCGTCGCCGGCCGCGTGACGAATGGAGCAGGACAGACATTCGTGACGGACGTTCGCGTTTTCAATCCGTCTTACACACAAAATGCTGTTGCACTGATCGAGTACCTTACCGGCGGCTCGACGGCGACTGCATCAATGGTCGTCAACGTATTGCCGCGCGGAACTGCCATTCTCGACGACATCGGCGGTCCTTCCGGTCTCAATGTCGTTGGAACGATTGGTGCGCTGCGCGTTTCGAGTGCGACGCAACTTGCAGTGACGTCGCGCATTTATGCCGATCTTCGTTCGTCCGGCAAAGGCACCCTCGGTCAGTTCGTCGCAGCCCAGCCGCGCGCCAATGCACTCCGCCGCGGAGTGATGCCGCAGTTGTCGAACCGCTCGGATACGAGCAGCGGCTTCCGTACGAATGCCGGTTTCTTCAATCCAAACAATTCCTCGGTAACGGTACGTGTGGAACTTCGCGACGGTGGGGGAGTGCTCATGGGACAGAACACGCTGACGCTGGGTGCATTGTCGCAACAGCAAAATGCAATCGGCGTCTACTTCCCGGGCCTCGATCTTTCGAATGCCACCAATATGACAATGAGCTTCGATTCCAACGCACCGATCTTTGCGTATGCGGCCGTGAACGACAACGTCTCCGCGGATTCGATTTGCGTCATCGCACAGTCGGATTCCGGAGTGGCAGCGAACTAGACTCCTGCACGCCTCTGTAGCGCATTCCAGAGCCGCGTCAACCGACGCGGCTCTTTTTGCGTCTGTTTGCGGCAGCCTCGGCAGTATCACGGAATATTTATTCGACGGCGCGCCATTCCTAATGCTCCGCTTAAATCGGTAAGCGACCTGAGCATCACGCTCCAAACTAACTGCTGTAGAAACAATCCATGGAGATTGAATGAAGATCGTCCGCCCTTTTCTTGTCCTCGTTGCTCTTATTACCTTGCTGGTAGCGGCCTCGGCTCATGCCCAGGTCACGTATGACGGCCACTGCTACACCAATGTCGTTCAGGACGCTGGCGATCAGACTGTAGTTGAGCCCTATGCCGAGTACGTGTGCAGCGGCACGTTCATCGGAGCGATGAAGGTCGAACTACAGGTCGAGTATTATCCGCGGGACCCCTACTCAAAGGTCACATTGTCGCCGCAGGGTTATATCTCCAGTACCTACTATGGATCCGGCGTTCCTTCGTACGATTGGCTCGTGACGGTGGCGCCGCGCAATCCCAACTATTACTCGCGCGGTGTGCTCAAGGTCAGTTGGGAAACGGACCACCTCGGCTGCAATCAGTACGGCTGCTATCGCATTTGGGACTCAGATACACTCGCCTCTCCATGGAATTAGGACGTTTCGGGGCGCCGGCATGGTTGCCGGCGCCTCATTACGGCAATGCCGCGCGCCGGCGATCGATTGAAGGAACGGCGACATGCGCGACGACGATTCGATGATTTCCGGTGTCGGCGATGTAAATCGCGCCATTGGAGTCAATTGTGATTCCGCTGGGGCTCGTTAGTCGCGCATTCGAGCCGATGCCGTCGGAGTTGCCGGGATTTCCCGCAAGACCGGCGACGGTAGTCACCAATCCGCTTGGCGCGATTTTCCGGATCGTGTGATTGCCGGTATCGCAAACATAGAGATTGCCGTGCGAGTCGACAGCCATCGCGGTTGGCGCATTGAAGCGAGCATCGGCGCCGTAGCCGTCGGCACTGCCTGATGTTCCTGCCAATCCGGCCACAGTCGTCACAATGCCATTGGCAATCTTGCGAATTGTGTAATTGCCGGTATCGGCCACATGGACGATCTGTTCGCCGTCAACAGCAATTCCAGACGGATTACGAAATTGCGCCTGCGCGATCGGCCCGTCTGTCGAACCTTCACTGTTCCCTGCGAACGTGGCGATGGAGTAATAGCCGACATACCCCGGCACCGACGTCATCCTTCGAATACGGTGATTGCCGCTGTCGGCGACGTAGAGCCGGCCGCGCGGATCGGGTGCAACGGCCGAGGGAGCGGAGAAACGGGAAATTTCGAAGAGACCGTCTGCAGTGCCTGGTTGGCCGGCTGCGCCTCCGATCGTCAGTACAAAACCAATCTGCCGATCGCCGGGATAGCGCAATCGCACGACCTGGTTTCCACGATCGGCGATCAGCAGGAAGTTGTCGAAGAGAGAAAACGCGATTCCCATCGGACCGCCGAAACTTCCCGGCCGCCCGTCCGCCGCGCCGGATACGCCCGCGTTTCCAGCCGGTGTCGTCACCTGGCCGCCTGAAACCTCGCGAAGGGTAAAACTGGCAGAGTCGGCTACGAAGAGATTGCCCGCGTCGTCGACGGCCACACCGACCGGCGTCGTGAATGTGGCATCGGCGATTGGTCCATCGAGTGCCCCCGCGCGATCGGAGTGGCCGGCGAAGTTTCCGACCGTGAGCGCTTCCGGCCGGCCAGCGGAGAGAAAGTGTTTCGTCTCCGAGGAAACGGTCGGACAGGTGCCGAGAAACGCTTCCACGTGCCACTCGACGTTCCCGCGCTCGAATGGGAGGGAAAGCGAATTCGCCGTCACCGTTGCCACGACCGAGCTTCGTTCCCCTTCGATCGCGGCGTAGACGGAGTAACTTTTCGCATTCGGTACAGCCGTCCATGACAGCCGGGCAGGAGAGGAGATTGGTCCCGTCAGCTCTTCGATCGACAGCGTTTGCGCCGGACAGGCGGCCGGGTCGTAAACGGTCGTCGTCGACGTCGCAGTGTCATTCGTAGTATTCGGATCGATGCTGCCGATGCTCTCCACGCTCACCGAAGTCACGATCGGCCCCGAGGCGGCGGGCGCGTTGACGTCGATGGAGATGATGTTCGGTCCTGCGGCGATCTGCTCCGCGGAGCAGGTCACTTTCAGCTTCGACTCGCTGCAGCTCCAGCCAGTTCCCGACGCCTTTACGAAACCGACTGACGGAGGCAGCGTGGTGGTGACGATGACGCCGAGGGCAGAATCGTTGGCCAGATCGTCGGCGACAATCTGGTACGTCAGCCGTTGCCGCGCCGCGATGAAGGCCGGCGCGTTGATCGACATTTTGATGTCGACGACTTGGTGTGCCGCCGCGCTTCCGGCGATCAACATCAAGACAACCGGGATCAAACGCGAGCGCATCGTTCACGATTATCGGCAGCATTCCGAACAATGACCAGTCAACTAACGAGCTGATCCACTAATCTGTCACCTCACTGACTCATGGCCTGGCGCATCGACAAGCAAGCCAACGGCAGGTTCGCCATCTACTCGAACCGCATCGACGACTACATCGTCATCGATGCCGACGAAGCCGAGATCGAGCGGATCTACGCGGAGAAAGGCGTCAAGGTCTACCTCGCCAGCGCCAGGGCGCAGATGACGACGCGGATGACGCCCGTCAGCGCCGGCGGAGAAGCGAAGATCGAAGCCAGCCGCGCTCGGGGTGCGACGCCGAAGGAAGGAGAGGTTCCGATTGGGGTGACGGGGTTCACGTTGAGTGATGAGGAAAGATGAATGTTGAATGTTCAATGTTGAGTGTTGAATGTTGAATGAAGGCTTCGTGAGTCCATTCAACATTTGACATTCAACACTCAACATTCAACATTGGTTTTCAGCTCCATGCCCACGCCCCCTCCCGTCGACTTCTCCCCAGTCGCCGTGACCTTCCAGGCGATCGGTACCCTTCTGCTCGCCCTCGTTCTCGGGCAGATTGCGCGGACCTTCGGCTGGCGCTACGTGCGCCGCTGGGGATGGGCGTGGGGAGCGATGTTTGTGGCCATCGTGGCCGTGCGCATCTACATCACCACGGCGAATCCGTGGCCCTGGTGGCTGGTCTATCTCCTGGCGCAGTGGCTGTTTCTGGTTCTCCTCTTCGCGGGCTGCCGCGATCTCGTCGATGATCCGATCCCGCTCAAGCTCCTCGGCTACGCCACTCCACTCGTCGTTGCCGTGGCCATCCTCATCGTTATCGCCGCTCCTGATTTCGGCGCGCTGTTCATCGTCGAGGCCACGATCGTCAGCGTGGTCGTTGGCGCCTGTTACCTGATTCTCGGCCGCATCACGCGTCACTCCGTCGGCTGGCACATGATGCGACTCTCGCTGGCGTTGCTCGGGATTCTGTACGTGTCGTACGTGCCGCTCTATTCGTTCCAGCGAAACGGAATCGCCATTCCGTATCTCGACTCGTCGTCACTCGTCGATCTCCTCGCTGCAGTGCTCCTCGGATACGGCATGGTCCTCATCGCCGCCGAGGTCGCCCATCGCGAGCTGACCGACGCGGTGAGCGCGCTGCAGGTGGCCCGCGATCAACTTGCAATCAAAGCGAACACCGATCCGCTCACTGCCGCGCTATCGCGTCACGCCTTCCACGCCATGCCGCGTGAGATGAGCGGCGTCGTGGTGATGGTCGACGTCGATCGCCTCAAACGGATCAACGATGCCGAGGGACACGCGGCGGGGGACGAAGCCATCCGCACGGTCGCCAACGCCATCCGCAAACGCATCCGCGCCGACGATCTCCTCTTCCGCTGGGGCGGCGACGAATTTCTCGTCGTCATGCCGCAGTCGCCGCTGGAACTAGTCACGCAGCGATTCTCGTCACTCGATGGCGGCATCAGCACATCGCGCGGCACGATGCTCACGGTTTCGTGGGGAGCGTCGGCATTTCCGAGTTCGGATCACATTGACGAGGCGATTCGGGAGGCGGATCGGGTGATGTACGAGAGGAAAGCAAGCGCGCGCACGGCGGCGGTGTAGTTCGAAGTCCGCTTCCTGTTCGTCGTCCGGGATCGCGGCGGCCGTTGCGTCTCTCGGGCGGCCGTCCGTTCCCGCCGTTAAGCCGCCGCTGGTTTCCAGGGATTTTCCTTGAGCCAACCCACGATGAGCGTGACGTCATCGCCGAACGTCAGACGCCTTGAATTGAGTTGCAGTTTCTGGCAACCACCCGGCAAGGCTATGCGAAACTGCTTGAACCTTCCAGCGATGACTGAGCCACTCGGTATGACCGTCCCTTGGGCCGGGGTAGTGGTCGATAGCCAGTTGCGGACGATCTCGATTGCGGTCGCTACCTTTCCGGCATGTGCGCGAATGTCCTGACCGGCGATGTCGGAACAGAAGCTTTGATATCTGAATTGGTCGTCATCGAGGACGACGCAGCGCTTCAGTTGATTGGTGGCATCGCCGAACGCCCTCGCACCCAGGAACAGCCCCAACTCCAAAGGCATGTTGAAGCGTGGAAGATTCGTTCTGGAGTCAAGCTCCACGCGGGAAATGTCGTGGACCGCATAGGGAGATTCACCGATGATTCGAATGATCTTCTGTACGCGAACTTCGCCGGAATCTTCAACTTCCAACGCTGAGCGTGCGATGAATCCACAATCGTGAACAGCGAAGACAAGTCCACGTAAGAGCGGGCGATACCTGGCGTCGAACGGACAGTTAATGAAAACGTCCTTCTCGTGCGTCATCGCGCTTTTGGAGTGAATTTCGCTTTCGAACTAACGCGTTGCCTGCTAGCCCCGGTCACGACCTCTCCCAACTTGTGGCCAACTATGTCTCCGGTAATCGAGGTACGGCTGAGCTTGCGGAATGCTGAGCGAGCCTCGGCGAGCGTGACGTGCTTTCCTTCCTGGTGGGGGTTTGCGATCGAGCGGACTCTTGCCACGCAAATAGATTAGCACGCCGAAGCCGCCCCTAAACCCGCCGTCTCGTCTTCGCCGCCGCCTTCTCCGTCTCCACCCACGCCTCAATCCCTGGCACCGTGCAGCGCGCGACCTTTTCGCCGAGGACTTCTTCGATCTGGCGGACCATCGGCAGGTCCTGCCACGACGCGATCGTCGAAACGATTCCCAACGCGGCGCCGCGGGCGGTGCGGCCGGCGCGGTGAACGTAGTCGTCGACGTTTTCCGGAATGTCGAAGTTGATGACGTGCTCGATTCCAGGCACGTCGATTCCGCGGCCGGCGATGTCGGTGGCTACGAGGATGCGATGCTGTCCCTGGCGGAATCCGGCCAGTGCTTCGACGCGGCGTCCCTGCGAGCGGTCGGCGTGAATGCGGGAGACCGGATGTCCGCGCCGCTGGAGGATGTGGTACAGCCATTCGGCGTCGATCTTCCGGCGCACGAAGACGAGCGTGCTCCCGAGCTCCTCGGTGAGCAGGGTGATCAGGCAGTTGCGTTTGTCTTCTTCCTTTACGAGGTAGAGCCTGTGGGTGATGCCGACGGCCGCGCCGCCCTCGGGGGTGATGTCGATGCGGGCCGGATCGCGCATGAAGTCGCGAGCGATCATTTCGATGGAGTCGGGCATCGTGGCCGAGAACATCATCGTGCGCCGATCGCGCGGAAGTAGTCGAAGGATCTCGCGCATCTGTGGGAGAAACCCGAGGTCGAGCATGTGGTCGGCTTCATCGAGGACCAGCTCTTCGATGGCGTCGAGTTTCACGTGACGCTGGCGAACGTGATCGAGCAAGCGTCCCGGCGTGGCCACGATGATGTCGGGCTCGGCACGCAAGGCCTCCGTTTGCGGATTCATCTTCACGCCGCCGATGACGCAGGCGGTCTTGAGATCGTGGTTGACGCCGAAGACGTCGAGAAACGCTTTCGTCTGCAGCGCGATCTCGCGTGTGGGCGAGAGGATGAGGCCGCGCACGCCGCGTCCGTGCGTGAGGCGGTCGGCCAGCGGCAGCGAGAAGGCGGCGGTTTTGCCGGAGCCGGTCTGCGCCAGGCCGATGATGTCTTTGCCTTCGAGCGCGAGAGGAATGACGGCGGCCTGGATGGGAGTCGGATTCAGAAAACCGATCTTCGTCACGATGTCGAGGATCGGAGTGCTCAGGCCGAGGGATGAAAAGGACTTGTCGGTCGTCGAGACCGGATGTTGCGGGATCGCTAAAGAGAACATTCAGTGAAACACTTTCCTATAGATCGCGGTGTTGACCACGATGACGAATGCGGCGATGGCGAATTCCATGCCGCGCGTGAGGCCCTGGGGATAGATCACCCTGAAGATGTGGTGTGCGACGAAGCCGCCATCATACCCAGCAGCGCCCGCTCTGCGCAGACAGGCATTCTCGAGGATGGTGAGCGGACAGATCCAGCCGCCGATCTCGATCATCGCTCCCCACAGCGCCGCCGGCAGATGCACCCACTTCAACACCGGCCAGCGAAGGACAAGAAATCCGCCGAGGACGACGAAGAGGATGAATGCGAAATGGATGACGGCGACGATGGTGGCGAGTGTCTGGTAGAGCATTTGAGTCGGTGAGGCAGGGACGAGGGGCGAGGGACGAGGGGAGCTACGGTTTTTCTCCCTCATCCCTTGTCCCTCATCCCTGCGTCACGCACCCTATACTTCCGCGCCATGAAACGGTTCCTCCCTCTCGTTCTCTTCCTCATCGCAGTCGCGGCTGCCGCGGCTGATCCGCAGCCGGTCCATGTTTTCGTGGTCAGCACGACCGACCGGCATGGCTGGTACGACAGTCATCATGAGTCGCGCACCGCGCCTCCGTATGGCGGCCTTGCACTCATGGCTGGCTATCTCGACGTCCTGCGTGCAGATCATGACGGGCGTGTCATCGTCGTCGACGGCGGCGATATGTTCCAGGGAACGCTCGAATCGAATTTCTTCGAAGGGGAACCGGTGATCAAAGGGTACAACGCCCTCGGGTACACCGCAGCGGCAGTCGGCAATCACGAGTTCGACTACGGCCCGGTCGGCTCCGGCTCGGTGGCGCGAAAGCCGTCGGACGATCCCCTCGGCTCGTTGAAGAAAAACGCCAGGATGGCCAAGTTCCCGTTTCTCTCGGCGAACATGACCGTGAAGGCGACAGGGAAGTCGCCATCGTGGGCCAAGCCGTACACGATCGTCGACATGCATGGCGCGAAGGTTGGGATCATCGGACTGTCGACGCCCGATACGCCGAACGTCTCCAATCCTGCCAATCTGGTCACGCTCAATTTCGGCGATCCGGTCGCGGCGACGGTAAAAGCGGCCAAGGAGCTGCGCGCGGCGGGTGTCGACGCGGTCATCGTCATCGCGCACATGGGCGGGCGCTGCAAGGACAACGACAATGCGGACGATACGTCGACCTGCGCGGAGGATGAGGACGTGATGCCGTACCTTCGGGCCTTGCCGAAGGGGACGATCGATGCGTATTTCGCCGGTCATACGCATCAGCAGATGCGCCACTACATCAACGGCGTGGCCACCTTGCAGCCGGCGCCGTACGGACGCGAGATCGCCATTCTCGACATGACGATCGATCACGCGGCGCACAAGGTGTCGAAGACCGAGATGCTGCCGCTGACGATGGTGTGCGCGCAGGTTTTCGAAGGGACGGAGACGTGCGATCCGAAGAAGGCGCCGGCCGGCGCGAAACTGGTTCCGAAGAAGCTGGAGGGACACGCCGTTTCGGAAGTGGCCAGTGTCGGCGAGATCTTCAAGCCGTATCTCGCTCAGGTCGCCGACAAGAAAAAAGAGGAGCTCGGCATCCGCACGACGGAGAGGCTCAAGCGCGCGTACTACCGCGAATCGGTGCTGGGCGATCTGCTGACTGACGCCATGCGCGCGTACATGAAGACGGACATCGCCTTCCTCAACTCCGGCGGCATCCGCACCGATCTGCCCGAGGGGCCGCTGCTGTATTCGCACATGTTCGATGTCTCGCCGTTCGACAATTTTCCCGCAGTTGTGACGATGACCGGCGCGCAGGTCGTGCAGACGCTGCAGATCACGTCGATCGGCAGCGGCAGGGGAGTGATGCAGACGAGCGGACTGCGCTACACAATCGACGAAGCGCGCGACGCCGACAAGCCGGCCGCGCAACGGAATCGGGTGACCGCGGTGACGCTGACGAATGGACAGCCGCTCGATCCGAAGAAGTTGTACAGCGTTGCCATGATCGACTTCCTCGTCACGGGCGGAGAAGGACTGGAGCCGGTGATGAAACAGATTCCCGCCGATCGCATCAAGACTGACTACTCGCGCCCGATCCGCGAGCTGTTGATCGATGCGTTGAAGGAGCTGCCACAGCCGCTGTCGTCGAAGCTCGATGGAAGGATCACGGTGGTGAATCCGATCGCGGGGTTGGAGTGAGGGTTTTGGTTGCCAGGTTGCCCAGTTGCCGGTTTTGCCGATGACCGTTCGGCAACTCGGCAACCTGGCAACTCGGCAACCCCAGATCATGACCACCATCGTTCTCTTCGGCGGGTTCGGTGACGAGCGGCATGCCTCCGTCGCCTCGGCGCAGAACATCATCCGAACGCTGGTCACGCCGCGCGACGGCGAGACGGTGCAACCGCGCGACCTCCCACTTGCCTGGTTCTGGGCGCCGAATGGTGCTGTCTACGACGTGAATCGCGAGGAGCTGCTCGCGCATCCGCAGCCGTTCACGAATGACTATCGGCCCTCGCGTCCGGCCATCTGGCCCGATCTGGAGATGGCGCTCGATACGCTGCCGGTCGATGATCCGGTGTTCCTGCTGGCACTGCAGGACGGAACGGTGCAGCGGATGATGGAAGAGCGCGGCATTTGCTTCATCGAGTTGAAGACGTAGGTCGGACTCTCTAGCGAGGCTCCGCCTCAAACCGACGAGATGTAAGCATAGCTCTCAAGGTGAATGACTCCAGCGGAACTACGGACAACGGCGCCGAGGCGCGCGGAACCGTATATTGAGCCGTCAAGCGGCGAGGTCCTTTCGGACGATGTCCGCTGGAGCCGCAGATGAGCGTAACACTCTCCGTCAAAGACATTCTGTCGCAGCACGTCGTTCTCGAGACCGAGGGCATCGATCGTTTGTATCTGAACGGGTACGTTCCCAAACTACAGATGACCGAGGGTGTGGTCGGCTTCTTTCGACGGCACCGCGCTGCCAAGTTCGCCTCCTCGACTCTGATGGATCCGATGACCAAGCAGTTCGTGGATGCCATCGAGCAACTGGCCCGAGCCGAGGATGTCCGGCTCATCACGTTCGCCAAGGGGGAACGGAAGGATGACATCGCCGCAAAGATGCGAAAGGACTTCGATCGTGACGAAGGGATCTACTTCATCGGCAAGGCGCAGGAGCGGGCCACGATCTATCGAACGGAGAAGCGGCGATATGTGAATAGCGGGATGACCTATCCCTGGCTTGTTCGATCCTCGGGCATGGTCAATCACTATTACTTCTACATCGTCGATCGGGACTTCGGCCCGCTCTTCATCAAGTTCTGCTCGTACTTTCCGTTCAACGCGAAGATCTGTCTGAATGGCCACGAGTGGCTCAAACGGCAACTTGCGCAGAGAGGGATCGCATTCGAAGCTCTCGACAACGGCCTGCTTTCATGTGCAGATCCGAAGAAGGCCCAGAAGCTTTGTGACCGGCTCGACGCCGCGAAGATCGATGCTGTCTTTCGCAAGTGGTTGGCCCGTCTGCCGCATCCGTTCACGGCGAAGGATCGAAAAGCCGGATACCGCTACGACGTCTCCATCCTTCAGGCCGAGTTCTCACTGACGATGGTCCTGGATCGCCCTCTCACAGGTCGTGCGTTCTTCGAGGAGGTCATCCGCGAGAACCTCGACCTCGGACGTCCCGACAACGTGCAGCTGATCTTCGCACGCAAGATCACGCGTCAGACCCCGGGACGCTTCCGCACCAGGGTGATCACGGACGGGGTCATCCCGTCACTGCATGTGGATTACAGGACTGCCAGGATCAAGGAGTACTTCAAACTGGGACGTGCTCTCCGTGTGGAGACCACTATCAACAACCCTCGCGACTTCAAGATCGGCAAGCGACTGCACAATCTCCCGCGTCTGCGGGAGTTCGGCTTTTCGGCCAACCGACGCATGCTCAGCGTCCAGACGGTCAGTCACGACTGCGCCGTAGGGGAAGACACGTGGAATCAGGTGGTACGTCCTATCGAGGTGGCCGAGCAGAGGGCCTCCGCTCTTCGCTTCGACGATCCTCGGGTTCAGGCGTTGTTCGCCGTTCTCGTCATGTTCGCATTCCAGGCCGATGGGTTTACGAGCTCACAGCTCCGCGCGCCACTCGCGCATCTTCTGGGCATCGACCCAGACACCATTACCCGCGGCCGGATGACTTACGACATCAGACGACTGCGCCTGCATGGCATCATCGAACGGATCGAGCACACGCACCGCTACCGCCTCACCGAAGAAGGCCTGCGGGTGGCAGTGTTCTTCTCCCGTACCTGGACTCGGCTACTAAGGCCCGGGCTTTCGCTGCTCGCTCCCTCCGCACCACCATCGATCCCGCTTCGACGCGCCTTCGCCACTCTCGAAACCCAAATCAGGCGATTCGCAGAACAGCAGAAATGCGTCGCTTGAAACGCGACTCAATTGCTACACATTCTTTCGCTCAAGACCGCTAGTCCGACCGATCGTGAAAGGTCGGACTGAGAGTCCGACCTACGTGCATCTGCGTTTGCGGCTACGCGTACTTCCCGCCGCACTCCGGACAGAACTTCGGTGTCCCCTCGGCGTCGTGGCCGCAGTCGGGGCACTTCTTTTTCAAGGAGTACGCTGCTCCGCATTCCTGACAGAACTTGCCGCCCTGCGATTTCGCTCCGCACTCGCGGCAGACGGCGCCGGAGACCTGATCGATCTTGCGCGATTTTGTCCAATCGACTTCACGCGCTTTTTGCTGGACCTGTTCTCTTGCGGCCTCGGCTTGCGCAGCGGCCAGCTCTTCATCGAGATCGGGAGCGCAGGTTTCGCAGAGGCCGGCTTTCTTGTTCCAGCAGATCGGCTCGCAGACCCAGTTGCCGCAGCGCGTGCACTGTTTGAAGATCGGGGAGATCTCGTCGACCGCTTCCTTCAACGCGCTGTCGTGCGCAGGACCACCGACGGCGCGCTGTACTTCGTAGGTGCTGTCGGCCACGCTGCCGAAGACGCCGCCGAAGAGGTTGCCGGCTACGCGGGCGGCCGACCCGAGGACGCCCATCGTCGACGTCTTGAAAGTCGACATGTAGCCGTTGTTGCACTTCTCGCAGAAGAACTTGAACTGATATCCGCGATCGGTTGAAAGGTCCTGATAGTTTCCGGTGAAGCGGATGGCGACCATGGATGGGGCTCCTTGATTTGGATAGTTCGCGGTAAGCCGGTTATCGGTTATCGGTTGTCGAGTGATGACGTTTGCGACCTTTGACAACCGAGAACCGATAACCGACAACCTCGTTTCCATCAGTTTATCGCGAGCGAGCTTCTCCATTTGCTACGATCTCCGCCCGGTTGAAAACCGAAAAGGAGCATTTGAATGCGCAAGTTCATTGCGATTTGTCTTTTTCTCATCGTGGCACTCCCGCTGGCGGCACAGGCACCGCCACCAGCACTCAAGCTGCCGCGCGCGTCGCAGCATCAGGTCATCACGCAGACGGTCGGTCTGACCGACATCACCATCGACTACAGCCGTCCCGTGGCGAAAGGGCGCGCGATCTGGGGCGGACTGGTGCCGTACGACAAGGTGTGGCGCACCGGCGCGAACGATGCCACGCAGTTCACGGTCAGCGATGACGTGACGATCAACGGGCAGGCGCTACCGAAAGGGGCGTATTCGCTGCACACGATTCCGGGGAAGGATTCGTGGACGCTGATCTTCAACAAGACCGCGAAGCAGTGGGGCTCGTTCAGCTACGACCAGGCGCAGGATGCGCTGCGGGTCAATGTCAAGCCGCAGAAGGCGCCGTTCGCCGAGGCATTCACCATCGGCTTTCCGGACGTGACGCCGGATACCGCCACGGTCGTGCTGCGCTGGGCCGATCTGTCGGTCGGGTTCACAGTCGGCACGAACACGACGGCCTCGGTGATGGCTGCCGCGACCGCCGCCGTCTCCGCTGCCGCCGCCACTGATTTCCAGACGCCGCAGCGAGCCGCCTCGTTTGCCTTCGACGCCGGCAGCAACGATCAGGCGATGAAGTGGATCGATCAGTCGGTAGGCGTCAAACAAACGATCGGGAACCTGTATCTGAAAGCGCGCATCCAGGCCAAGAAGGGCGACAAGGCCGGCGCGATCGCCACCGCGCAGTCCGCGCTCAAGCTGGCCACGCCGAAGGACAACGAGCTGGCGGGCGAGATTCAGGGATCGATCGACGAGTGGAAGAAGTGAGTGAGGCAGGGACGAGGGATGAGGGACGAGGGGTTGGGTGCTAGGCCTGACCCTCGTTCCTGATCCCAATCCCTCGTCCCTTCTGTGAAAAGGGGGATGAGGGAGAAGGGACGAAGGATTGGGCGCTAGGCCTGACCCTCGTTCCTTGCCTCCATCCCTCGTCCCTCATCCCTCGTCCCTCATCCCTCGTCCCTGTTTGTTCCGGCACGAACCTCTGAACGATCAGCGCTGCCACCACTCCCACCACACACCCAATCACGTTCCACCAGAGCCAGGCCATGTCGGTGGCTACGGCGCACCAGACGACGGCGGCTTCTCCGATCAAGGCGCCGAGGAAGGCGGCGGTGCCGCTGACGCGCTTTGTGTAGAAAGCCAGCAGGAAGATGGCCAGGATCGTTCCGTAGAAGAGCGAGCCGAGCTTGTTGACGGCTTCGATGAGCGAGCCGAGGCGGTTGGCAAATTCGGCGAAGGCGATGGCGAAGAGGCCCCAGGCGATGGTGGCCAGCTTCGAGAGGCGGACGCATTCGCTGTCGGTCGCATGCGGCTTGCCGAGACGGCGGAAGATGTCGACGACGGTCGTCGAGGCCAGTGAGTTGAGACCGGACGACGTTGCCGACATTGCCGCGCAGAAGATCGCGGCCAGGACCAGACCGACGACACCGGCGGGGAGAAAGTCGATGACGAAGGTCAGGAAGATGTAGTTCGTGTCGCTGTTGTCGGCGCCCGGCTGCGTACGGCCGATGAGCGAGGCGGCGGCGGCGCGGGTAGCGGTCTCGCGCTGTTGCACGTCACGAAGTGCAATCGTCGCGGCGGCTGTGCCGGCATCGTCGTGCGCGCGCATGGCCTTGAGCAGCGTCTGCACGTCGGCGCGCTTCTCGGTGAATTGCTTTCGATGCTGGGCTTCGAGCCGCTCGTAATCGGCGGCGTAGGGACTGGAGGCAACCTTCGCCCGCTGGACGGTGTTGAAAAAAAGCGGCGGGGCGATGAACTGGTAGAAGACAAAAACCATCGCGCCGACAAAGAGGATGAAGAACTGCATCGGGACTTTGACCATGCCGTTGATCAGTAGGCCGAGACGGCTTTCGGCCACCGAGGCGCCGGTCAGGTAGCGCTGCACTTGTGATTGGTCCGTCCCGAAATACGAGAGCGCCAGGAACGCGCCGCCGATCAGTCCCGACCAGAAGTTGTACTGCGTCTTCAGATCGAACTTGAAGTCGATGGCGTTGAGGCGCTCCATGCGGCCGGCCACACGGAAGGCTTCGACGAGCGTGACGTCGTGCGGCAGCGAATGGATGGCGATGATCAGCGCTACTGCCATGCCGCCGAGGGCGATCAGGAGTTGGTGGACCTGCGTGCGGCTCACCGCCTTCGTTCCGCCGGTGGCGGTGTAGGTCACCACGAGCAGACCGACCACGATGTTGGTGATGTGAATGTTCCAGCCGAGGATCACCGAGACGATGAGGGCGGGTGCGTAGAGCGTGATGCCGGTGGAGAGGCCGCGCTGAATCAGGAAGAGGAACGACGTCAGCGTCCGCGTCCCGACGCCGAAACGCGTTTCGAGATACTCGTAAGCGGTGAAAACCTGCAGGCGGTGATAAATCGGAACGGCGGTGATCGACAGAATCACCATCGCGATCGGAAGGCCGAGGTAGAACTGCACGAAACGCATCCCATCGGCGTAGGCCTGGCCGGGCGTCGAGAGGAACGTGATGGCGCTGGCCTGCGTGGCCATGATGGAGAGGGCGATCGTCGGCCATTTCAATTGGCGCCCGGCGAGCAGATAGCCGTCCAGATCCTTCTTGTGCCGCCCCTTCCAGACGCCGTAGGCGACGATGGCCACCAGCGTCCCAATGAGGACGATCCAGTCGATCGGCCTCATGCGAAAGCCCTGGTGAAGGCGTAGAAGATGATGATGAGGATGAGTAGCTCGGCGAGCACTGCGCCGTAGAGGAGTGGCCAGTTCGGTCCCTGGGTTGTCGGTTGTCGGTTGTCGGTTGTCGGAGCGGCCGCCGTGGGAAGTTCATCCTTCCCTGACAGCCGAGAGCCGACACCCGACACCCGTTCCTTCATTTCGCGGAAACGAGATTGACGAACATCTTGTACGCGCCCGGTACGCCCGCAGGGAGCTGACGGAACCAGGCGTAGCTGGTGTAGACGAACGTTCCCTTGCCGTAGTGGGCGTACAGCTCGCCGCCCTCCTTCTCCGGTTCGCCGGGATCGTTGGAGGAGAGGACGGTCTGGTATTGCGGATCCCAATCCTTGACGAAGTTCAGTCCGCGCTCCTGCACCCAGCCGTTGAAATCGGCGTCGGTGATCTTGTTCGGAGTGTTGAGCAGCGGCGAGTCGGGATGAACGAAACGGACCGGCGCTTCTTCGACGGTGACGCGCTCGCTGGTGACCTTGAACGGGTACGGGCCGGGCACGTCGACGAGCAGTGGCTGCGGGTTGGTGCTGTTGTACTGGAGGACGAGCGTGCCGCCGTTCTTGACGTACTCCATCAGCTTGGGATGGGCCAGGCGCATGCGCGGCCGGGCGTTGTAGGCGCGCACGCCGGTGACGATGGTGTCGTACTTGGCGAAATCGCCACGATCGAGATCGTCGTCGGTGAGGAGCGTGACGTCATAGCCGACCTGGCGCAGTGCGGAAGGAACGTCGTCGCCGGCGCCCATGATGTAGCCGACCCGGTTGCCGAGTTTCTTGACGTCGACGCGTACGAGTTTGGCGACGGCATCGCCGAAGACGCGCTGTGGCGGGATGTGGGGGTAGTCGACGTTGGTGATGCCGACGTCGATTTTCTTGCCATCAACCGTCTCGACTTCGGCGGCAAGGAAGTTGGTCATCTCGTTCTTGGGCGGTTTGACCATGAAGGTGGCGTGCGCTTCTTCGCCTTTCTTGGCAAACGTCACGACGACGGAGGCGGGCTCGGATCTCCAGGCCTGCGTGGAGCCGGGAGCGCTCGGCGCGCCGGAGAATTGGACGAACTTCAGTCGCACGCTGACCGGGCCGCTGGCGCTGAAGTTCCGCAGCCAGACGGTGACCGGCTTGGGCTGGGCATCGGGAAAAAGATAGACGCCCGAGCCGAGGTTGGCGGTGACTTCGGGAACGACATCGATTCCGCGGATGCGCTCACCCTGCACGGCATCGGTCCAGCGATAGACCGCCGGCACTTCGAAGATGATCGTGTGCATGGCGTTGTCGGTCAGCGTGACGAGGATGGGGATGGCTGGGCGATTTTCAGGAACGCCGATGAGTTGCTGATCGTCGACGACGTACGAGCCTTTGTTCGGCGGCTTCTGCAGCCAGTACGGCTGCGACATCGGAAAGTCGGCGGGCAGCTTGACGCTGAGGTCCGTTTTGATGGGTACGTTGTTCGCCAGCGGCGCGTTCACCCCCTTGCTCGGATCGGCGTAGCGCGAAGCCACCATCGAAAGGGTGAAGGGGTAGTCGGAGCGATTGACGACGGTGACGCTGACCGGGATGGCGCTGCCGGCAGTGACCGAGGAATCGCCAGCCGCGACATCGATCGACAGTCCGGCACAGGCGCGGATGACGGCCTGCAGATCCTGCATCTTCACGCTCGTCCACTGATGCGGCCACGCCGCGCCGGCGCTGAGACGATCGATGAGGTCGTAGGCCTGGAGGAGGAGCGGAATCGTCTTCGCCGGATTCTTCGGATCGAAGGTGTCGTATGCCTGCTGCAGGACTTTGCCGGCCGCCTCGCCGCCCGGGTAGCGCGACCAGGTTGTGTCGATGCCTTCGAAGATGTCGGTCGTGGCAGGCGCACCGGCCAGGAGATCGAAGTAGTTCGGCGCCGTGCCCCGCCGCTCCGCCGCGCCGAAGCCCTGGCTCTTGTGCATGCTGCGGCTCTCGGCGGCGATCTCGGTGTAGGCGCGTCCGAGGAGGGGGTTGAAGGTGCCGACGTCGAGGCGCAGCGACTTGGCGATGGAAGGATCGTCAGGTTTGATGGGCTGAAAGTTGAAGCGATTCCAGAAGAGACGCTTCGGCTGCCAGACGCTGAAGTACTTGAGCTGATCGGGGAACTTGGTGGGATCGCCTGCGGCAGCGAATGCTTCGACGGCCAGAATCGCCGAGGCGGTGTGGTGACCGTGGCCGCCCTCGCCGGTGGTCGGAAAGCGGGTGATCATCACGTCCGGCTGAAAACGGCGGATGTTCCAGACCACGTCGGCCAGGACGAGGTCGTGATTCCAAATGGCCAGCGTCTCGGTCGGATTCTTGGAGAAGCCGAAGTCGAGGGCGCGGGTGAAAAACTGCTCGCTGCCGTCGGTGCGCCGCGCGGCCAGCAGCTCCTGGGTGCGGATGACGCCGAGGAGCTCGCCCTTTTCGTCGCCGAGGAGGTTCTGTCCGCCATCGCCGCGCGTCATCGACAGATAACCGGTGCGATAGAGCCGCTCGTTGCCGAGGTAGGCGATGAGAGCCGTGTTCTCATCGTCCGGATGTGCAGCCACGTAGAGCGCGCTGCCGACGACGGTCAGTTTCTTGAGCGCGAGCTGGATCTGCGCGGCGTCGAGCGGCTTCTGGGCAAAGAGGCCGGCCGGGATCAGTAGAGTGATGACGAGAGCGATCGTTCTGCGAAGCATGGCGGCGAATGGTACCGGGTTCGCCGGTACAATCATGTTGCGATGCCGAAAAAAGTATCCGCGTCCCGCGCTGCGCTGCCTCGCCGCCGCAACGACCTCGGCGAGGTCTTCGCGTCGATCTCGCCCGAGGCTGCGGACTGACCACTGTGATCCCTCGTCGTCGTCGGTGTTAGCGCGGGTTCGCCTACAATCAGGTTTGCGATGTCAAGAAAGGTCTCTGCCTCCCGGGCCGCGTTGCCTCGCCGCCGTAACGACCTGGAGGAGACATTCGCCTCGATTTCACCCGATGCCGCGGCATTCGTGACACGCAACCCGTTGTTGAAGGCGAAGCTTGTGCGGGCCGCCGAGAGGGCGGGGGATTTCTTCCCCGGGCGGGCAGTTCACTTGCGACGGTATGAGGATCCGGAGAGCGGCGAGTGGGATCTTTTTCTCGAAGTGCAGCGTGGCCGTGAGCTGCAGCAGGACTACGCGAACTTGCGCGCTCTCGAGTCGCGCTGGATACATGATCGCGAAGACCCAAAGCTGGAGTTCACCTTCAGCTTCCATTTCGGCCGATGAGCTTCGCTTGGCGGGAGTTGCTTGACATCGCGGATGCGTTGGCGGATCTCGAGCTCAGTGTCAGCCGGGAGGCGTTGTTCCGGTCGGCAATCAGCCGTGCATACTATGCGGCTTTTGGCACGGCGCGGTCGCAAGCGGGAGTTCTGCGCGCGTCAACGCGCAAAAGCGCCGCGGAGCATGGTGAGCTGGCATCGTTCTATGCAATAAGGTTCGGTGAAACGGGCGAGCAGATTGCCGCCCTTCTGAGCCGCCTGCGAGTGTTTCGTAATGGTGCGGATTACGACGCGACGTTCAACGACGCTGAAGCAATTTGTGAGGTTGCATTGAAAGACGCTCACGACCTTCTCCACCTCCTTGCCACGCTCTGACCACTACGACATCGCCGTCATCGGCGCCGGTGCGGCCGGCCTCATGGCTGCAATCGCGGCCGCTCGAAGGGGCGCGCGTGTTGTTGCCATGGACGGCGCGAAACGGATCGGCGCGAAGATCCTCATCTCCGGCGGCGGTCGCTGCAACGTGACGAATGCGGTCGTCCGTCCGGAGGATTTCAACGGCAGCCGCAACGCTATCGCCAAGGTGCTGCGAACCTTTGACGTCGCGGCCACCGTCGCCTTTTTCGAAGAGCTCGGCGTTCCGCTGAAGACCGAGGAGACGGGCAAGCTCTTTCCCGTCAGCAACCGGGCTCGCGATGTCGTCGACGCGTTGCTGCTCGCGGCGGAGGACGCAGGCGTTGAGATCACTACCGGCATACGCGTCGAGTCGATCGAGCCTGGCTTCGTGATCAACGGATCGATCCACGCCGATCGCGTCATCCTCGCCGCCGGCGGACGCTCGGTGCCGAAGACCGGCAGTGACGGTTCCGGGTACGCGCTCGTGCAGAAGTTTGGGCACACAGTCACGAAACCGTTCCCGGCGCTCGTACCGCTGGTGGTGACGAAAGGCCACTGGATCACGGAAATCAGCGGGACGAGCGTCGAGGCGGAGCTGGCCGTGAAGTCGCCGACTGGGCGCGTCGTGCAACGCCTTCGCGGCTCGATGCTCTTCACGCACTTCGGACTGAGCGGGCCGGTCGTCCTCGACATCAGCCGGCATTGGATCGCCAATCAGCCAGCCACGCTCTCCGCAAGTTTTCTCCCCGGCCAGACCTTCGAATCGCTCGATGCCACGCTCGTCAAGGCGTCGCAACGCAATCCACGAGCGACGATCGCCAGCGTTCTCCGACTTCCGGACCGCCTCATCTCCCGCCTCGCCTCGGACACATCACTCGGCCGTCTATCCAAAGACGAGCGCCGCCGCATCGTTCACGCCATCGTCGATTTCACCCTTCCCGTGATTCGCGATCGTGGCTTCGACTACGCCGAGGTCACCGCGGGTGGAGTTCCGCTGGAAGAGATCAACGTGTCGACGACGGAATCGCGACTCTGCAAAGGCCTCTACCTCTGCGGCGAGATCCTCGACGTCGACGGCCGCATCGGCGGATTCAACTTCCAGTGGGCATGGGCGAGTGGGCAGTTGGCAGGCAACGCTGCTGCAAGATAAACGAGGAGCGCTGGACAACAATGTGCTTCATGAGGCGTTTTCTCGTGTTGCTCTCGCTATTGCTGGCTTCGACCATACACGCCCAGGCCCCGCATGAGCCGTGGCGCACGATCACCACGCCGCACTTTCGCGTTCACTATCCGCAGCAATACGAAGCGTGGGCCACGCGGGCGGCGGGGCGGCTGGAGTCTGTGCGCGCGGCGGTTGTGTCCGAGGTTGGGTTCGCGCCGGAGAAAGTAACGGATGTGATTGTCGAGAATCCGATCGCGGAGCCGAACGGCATCACCATCTCCCTGCTCGACACGCCGCGCATCGTCCTCTACGCCGAGCCGCCCGAACCGGAGCTGCAGATTGGCGAGTACTCGACCTGGATTGATCTGCTCACGGTTCACGAGACCGCGCATCTCATTCATCTGCTTCGCCCGTCGCGCAATCCGTTTGAGCGCGCGCTCGCGCACGTCGTCCCGCTGAATCCGATCACGCGCCACGCGCCGCGCTGGGTGCTGGAGGGCTACGCGACGGTGATCGAGGGACGTATCACCGGCAGCGGCCGTCCCTCGGGGGCGATGCGCGCGGCGATCCTGCGCACCTGGGCGATGAACGGCCAGCTCCCGTCCTATTCGCAACTCAATTCCGATCATCGATTCCTCGGCATGTCGATGGCCTACCTGGCTGGTTCTGCGTTCCTGGAATGGCTTGTCGAACGAAGCGGGCCGGATTCGCTGAGACATCTCTGGGCGCGAATGACCGCACGCCAGCGACGCAGTTTCGACAGCGCCTTCGCAGGCGTCTTTGGCGATACGCCGCAAAAGCTCTACGGCCGTTTCACTGCCGAGCTGTCGGAGAACGCCATGACCGTGGCGCGCGCGGGCGGGTGGCGGGAGGGCGACTTGTGGCAGGAGACATCGCGCGGCAGCGGCGATCCGGCCGTCTCGCCCGACGGAACGAAACTGGCCATGGTGCTGCGCGACGACAAAGGGGACGCGAAGCTTGTCGTTTATTCGACCGGCGCGAATGATGACGAGGCGAAGAACGAGAAGCGGATCGCCGACATGCTGCGTCGCGATCCTGAGGACGTTGCGCCGGTACGCATCAAGCCGCTGCCGCGCAAGCCGCTCCATTCGTACAAACCACCTGACGGCGGCGATGTGGAGAGTCCTCGCTGGACGCGCGACGGTTCGGCCATCCTTTACACGCACAGCCAGCCGGACGTCGACGGTTTCCTGCATCACGATCTCTTCCGCTGGACGCCTGCGATCGGCCGCAGCGAGCGGCTGACGCATCTTGCCGATGTGAAGGATGCCGACGCCAGCGATGCAACACACGCCGTTGCCGTCCGCAATCGTTTCGGAGCATCGCAGATTGTGAATGTCGACCTGACGATTGGCGAAGTCACAACGCGAACTCCGCCGTCGCTCGACGTCGTCTACTCGCATCCACGAGTTGCAAACGACGGACGAGTCGCCTGGGCCGAGCACGCAGGCGGCGAATGGCGTGTCGCCGTCGATGGAAAGGTGCTCCCGCCGGCTGGAGCTTTCGCGCCGGAGTGGGGCCCGAACGGAACGCTGTTCGCCGCGATTGCTGGACGAGGATTCATCGACATCGCCAAACTGGATGGTGAGACTCCGTCGTACGTCACACGCAGCGCGAGCCTGGCCCTCAATCCCGCCCCGTCGCCTGACGGCTCGCTGTACTTCATGTCGATGGAGCCGGAGGGATTCGTCATGCGGCACCTCGGCGATACAACTCCGGTCACGCCGCGGACGCTCGCCTTCGACCGCTCCCTCGTCCCCGCACTTCCACCCGCGCCCGTGACTCCGGTCGCATTGCACGATGATCCGGTGACTTCGAAGCCGTATGGCCTCGGACGGCAGGAATGGTCGACAACGTTCGGCGGGCAGTACACCTCCTTCGGCAACACGAACGAATTCGGCGTCCGCCTCGGCGATGTCATCGGCCGTCTCGACACGCTCATCATCGGCGCGATCGGAAGCCGTCAAATGCCGCGCGGCGCCGCGATTGCCTCAGTCTGGCGCGGCCTTCCCATCGCTCTCGGCGCGCATCTCTTCGATTCGCGCGAAACGCATGGCCTCGAGTTGCGCGCCACCCGCGATGCCGCCTTCCCGCTGGCCCACCTCTCGCTCAGCGGAGGCGGCCTGTTCGAGCGAAACCGCAATCGTGCCTTTCTCGACGCACACTTCCGAACATGGCAACGCCGCATTGCCTCCGAACGGATCGACATCGCCCTCGATTCGGAAAATCACCTTCAAGCCAGCGCGCACGCAG
>Ga0307511_10000686_pt1 | contig 36164 bp, 49 predicted proteins | sample 13_EM_MG_FD_200266 | JGI IMG/M metagenome (GOLD analysis project Ga0307511, IMG submission 200266) | Populus trichocarpa ectomycorrhiza microbial communities from riparian zone in the Pacific Northwest, United States - 13_EM | ecosystem: Host-associated > Plants > Roots > Unclassified | place... | reverse complement strand
CGTGTTTTCGGAAATACCCATACAAGTGACCCCTCCATTGTTGAGTGGCAATACTCTTTCCGCTGAAGGTTTCGACGTAGTCACGGATGTATGGGAGGAATACGTCCAGACCTCCAACGGTTCGTTCTAGATCCGTGCGTAAGTGTGACTGGATTTACGTGCGAATATTACGCATGACGGAGGCATACCCAAGTGAAGCAGAAGGTTTGCTCCTTTCTCGTAAGGGACGGAGGAGTATGCTTCGTCCGGATCTTCACCAGGTTCGAAGTCGATCACAAGCCTCTGGTACTTAGGCCTCTCCGCGAATCGTTCCAAGTCGTTCCGTAAGGCTTTGTTACCGATAACATAGGAGAAACCGCGCTCGGCAGGGCCATGAAGGATCTGCTGTAACACTCGTTCCATGTAAGTGGTCCATCCCTCGTTCAACCAGAAATGAGATGCGTGAACGTGACTAGACATTTAAGTCCGTCAAGTTGAAGTATTTTGGGATCTGAAAACACATACGTGATCCCGTTTCCAAACCATGAATGAGTTAGTTCGTGGACAACCACATCTACCAAAGTCCTGTCCCCGGCAAGCAACGCTGTGACTGATCAGGCGGGGTGGGTTGCCACAAAAAAATAGAACGCTCACTGGGGTTCAGGAACGACAAACAGGCATTTTCCTAACAAAACATAGCTCTAACTTCGCTCGTCGAATGTTGAATAGCACTCTTACCATCCCTCCGTAGGGGAAGCTTGGAGGAAGGACCAACAAATCATATGTTCCGAAACGATAGTCCCCAACCAGCTCCTCCTCAGCTGCGAGGAACCTAATGGAGCTGTTATCGAACAAATCCCCACCTTATGCGCGTCACGTGCCTAGTAGTATCCTCGCTGAACTCCCAGAACGCGGCATCCAAGAGAGAGGGTTCAGTCCAAATCCCGGAGCTCCAGGTTTTTCCAGAGGGTTTGGTAAATGCACGGTAACGGAGGTCCCCTGCCGCGATGGCAATCAAGTAGGAAGGTATTGCGACCGGTTGGTTATACTTGTACGTCACTAGATCCTTGCCTATGACTTTTCCTTCGTGAGGCGGGCCGTCGGCAGGAGGGCTGACACGGATAGCGGAAAGCAGTACCGGCAAGATGGATGTAACCTGTGCACTGTATGTCTGGGTGGCTGTCAACAACGCCGGGCACATGCGGAGGGGATAGGGAGCGTCTCACAATCTTGACTGACGGACTGTCTAGTATCGACCAGCATTCAACACTCCCTCTTAACAGTCGGACAGGGTGATGTGCATACCTTGTACGGGGAGTAAACTTCTGGCATATATTGGCTGGCATTGACTAAACAGGTAGGGAAAGGTCTTCCCTTGCGTCTGCCTGTCAGAACGCTTCGTCAATCTACGCGCTCAGTAGGATCCTAGGACTGCAATCTCACTCTTTCGTGAGCCACTGCAGTGCAGTGCAGCCAGAGGTGGTTGCATAGAGGATCGTCACTTCGAGTTCCGAACTTGCCGCGAACGAAGGAGGGAGAGAGATAGTCAGAGAAGACCCCATGACCTCATGTTTCTTTCCGAGCGAGTACTATTTCCGACATCAAAAGCAGTCCCTTCAAGTGACTCGCCACGGATTCACTGACCTTGACGCTTTGTCCTTTGATCGTAACTTCCTTCACATCGAGGTCGAGTGTATCGAAGCTGGGGTGTCCACTGCTCAGATCTGTTGGAGAGTCGGATCCTGTAAACTCACATGACTTCTTTTGTGTGGGGGGATGCCACGGTAAGCTTGTGTGTTGCAGATCCGGAGATAATCTGGTTATCAAAGTCGACGAGCCACTCAAGGGAGACGTGGGTGGTGTAAACATCCAAGTAATTGGATTGCGTGGTGGGATCCGTAGAAACCATCGTTTTGGTCTGGTCGTTGGAAAGTGAACTTTCTACCCGTCGCAGAGGTTGGATGTTTCACAGACCTGTGACGGTGGCTTGATCGATCCGGAGCTTGTGCCAGGATTCCCACACTATTATCAATCTCGAAGCTTTGGCCGGAGATAAACGTTAAACGATAAACGTTAAACGACGAACAGTTACAAATTAATACAGGTTGGTACGTATAAGATGCTGGGGAGCGATTCCTGTGAAATCAGATACCTAATTGGATGGATGGCCAATCCTGAGACCTGGAGGTACTTTGACAGTAAGAAGGTCCTCTGGAAACTCGGGAGGTTCGTCGAGGCTTACGGGGCCTCTCTGTCTGATGACAAACCACCGGCCACGGTGCAGCACGATGAGGGAGGGCAGGCAAAGGGAGTCCTGCAAGCGTTTGAGGAGTGGCACCAGGCTGAGCGTACGGATGTCAATGGTCGTGGCGTCCGTCAATACCCGTAACCTCTTGCGGGGAGGTTCTACAGTGGGCTCCGGGCCACATGCAACGGGAGACGCAGGACGTTTGCGGGGGTTTCTGCTCGAGGAGTAAATGAGTGGTGGGCAATTTGGGAAAGGCGTCGGTCTGCCTACATGTTAGGTTTGGGGGTGGGAAACCTGGACAATAGAGGAACCCGGGGAGGTACGTTCGTGGCTACCGTGCGCCGAAATGAAAAGACTTTCACTCGAAGGCCCTTTAGGTTTCCAACCCTCCTGTGGCAAAGGCGACGATGTTCGAGTGACTTGCGGTACAGTGGGAGAATCTTGGCGTAATACGCGTTGCTCACGGCCAGGATGAGCTTTAGGGATGTGATTACCGGAGGCGGAAGACCAGGCTTTGACTCCATCACGAGTTATGTGGTGGTAAAGGTGATGGGGTGGTGGGACGAATCATGGGGATACGCGGTCCACTTAACTGATGCGAGTGAAGGTCCACCTCAGCCTTGGACGGTCAAGGGCGAGCGGCAATGATGAACATGACAATGGACAAAGGCGCGCACCAGTCTTTGTGAACTGAAACACAGAGAGTCGTTGGCCGTTGGCGTTGGCCGTTGGCTACCTCCCCCGCCCGGTCTATCGCTTTGAGCTATAATATATAACGGCGCATCAACAAGGGATGATCGACTCCAGCCACACCCTTCAGAGCGCTCCCCTCTTCAATGTCCCGACCCGACAACGCTACGACTGGTTGGCATAGCGACGACGAATACGAGTTTCCGGAAGGAATCGATTGGAGCACTGTCGGACCTATCGAAGGCGATGAGCCGAACCTCGGTGTTCAAACTCAACCGCCCGCTTCCAGCAATCCACCCCCACCCTCGGAACTACCCCAAAGACCAGGATCCAGCTCCAGTTCCTACGGATTTACCGACCTCGAAACCCTCAACGAGGATGACCTGGCTGAACTGGATGAAACAGAGAGATTATACGGTTTGGTCACTGGTGAGTGGACAGAGCCCATCCATCAGTCACCCCCCCAATGCGCTCATCGTGATCGACATGGAGAGAGACCTCTGGAGAACACCGCCCCCAACAGCTCACGCACGCTCGACACCATTTCCCGCCCTATAGCAAGATTACCTACTGCAGACGACCTTGTTCTCCTATCCAGCCAATCTTCTACGTCCCTTAAGCGCAAACCCTCTAGCGAGGTCAAGAAAGCCAAGACTCTACCCTTGGAGTGTACAAAGTCCAGCTCAAAGGGGAAGGAAACAGCGCAGGATATCCTAATCGAGGATGTCATCCAGACGGTCTATGATTCATTCGTGGAATCATGTTCTTGTCCGATGTAAGCCGCTACCCATTCATCTTATCCGGCTGTATCAGAACTGACAATGCTCCCGAAGCTGTTATGACCTCTTGTACGTCCTTCGCATGTCGCGCTACCTAGATGTTGACAGCCACTCCAGTGCAGTCCCACACAACATCATGCCAGTAGGTCTTGGGATTCCGTGTGGGGCCAAAGCTGACAACTCACTCAGTGTGGTCACACGGTGTGCGGTGCTTGCTTGTGCAATTGGGTAGATCGAAGTGTACGTGTCGTTGATTCTGCTTCGTCGAGTGTGGAACTGAACATTGGGTAGCAACACAACGCAAGTTGCCCAATATGCCGGCAGGCCCTCAATAACAAAACATCGCTCTCAAGAAACTACGTCGTTGAATCGGTAATGGATCAGCAAGCGAGGATTCTTACCACCCATGGGTACCCAGGGTGGGAGCCGCTTGGGGCGGATGTTCTCGCATGGACTGAACGAAAAACGTGACTTCCACCTATAGCCCACGCATCGGTGCACGAGACTAACCACCCGCTCATAACAGGAGCTTTCAACGCGAAGCATCTGTGCGTCTCGCCCGAGTCACAGCACAGCTTGGGGTAACACCTTCCATTCCCCCCACTCCCGCGGCCAATAATTCCCGCCGTCGCCATACAAACCATAGCAGGGACCGCGATCAGGTTATTGAGATCCGAGCCTTCGAAGTCGTTCGCACTAGGCCCTAGTGTCTGGCCGCCACGTTAATTAGTGGGTTTAACATCATGTTGTGCACGTCGTGCCCCTTGGGAAACATACCATTCATCGAAATCGCCTTGTCTTTGGAAGGGGTGGAGCAAACCCAGCCCCCATGTTTAATGTAAACAGAGCTTTAACGTACATGGTTGAACAAAAACAGAAAGAGGACAAACAGGGGTTCAAAAGGGGAAGAAATATCGACGAAGATAGGGAGGGAAAAACATTTCAATCCAGCAATGTACAAACAGGTCGAAGACATTGGAGAGCCGATATGCTGTGCGGTGGATAGGATAGTGGAAGAATGTTGCGTGTGGGGGTGTTATAAGAGGAACTGAGCGACTGTGCAATTTGATCGCCGTTCCGGCGAATTCTAGGCTAATCAAGACAGATATAGGAAAACAGATGGTTGCAGCGAGTAGATGAGAGACTTTCAGCCAACGAGGCAACGATGGGGTAGGATCAGAGCCCAAGATCCGATATGACTCTAGTTACATCGTCGACCCCATCGTCGACGTATTGGGGACGGTGGTTCCGACTCGACATGACGGGCGATCGATTCGCCTTGGGTGGTCCATACACACTAGGGAACGACGGCGCCGTCGCTGACGGCGGTGTCGAAGTCGGCCCGATGTCCCCTATCGACGTGGTGGGTGAATCCGGTGGAGGGTAGCGCGAAGCTTCCGTAATCTTGGACAGGGAGAAAGTCAAGTCGAGCGATTGCGCACGGTTTGAAAGTGACCGCGGCTTGGAGAGGTGGTCCTTAATCTTCGATTCCAAGAGCGAATCGGACCCGCGCTTGGTCGCATCTTCCTGGTGCCTTGCGCGGCCAGGGATTCCAGATCCCTTTTAAACTGGTGATCAACCGCTGTACTGAATGAGAATAGATGCCAAAACATACGATCGGCGGAGGAAGTGGATGCCAATAATCCGATTGCGGGGTCATGTACGTCGAATCGTCATCATCATCAATAGAATAGCTGTAGGTTGCCGGAGAATTATCAAACAGCGCCTTGACGTTGGGGGAGGAGTTGGCAAGACGCAGTCTCCTTTCCGCGGATCCATTGACGTGAGATCGCCCAAAGTCGGCAGAATCTACCGATGGCTTCAGTGCCCGAACAGGGGCAGGTTAGAAGGCACGTACCTCCGCGAGTCCTAGGATGCGACAAGAGCTTGCTGTCGAAGTGAGGGAAAGCGTCGGCAAAGGAGTCGCCACGTTTGTGAACACGGGCGGGGGCAACAGGGTACATGTGAATGTTGTGTGTGATGAAGAGCTGGTCTAGCATTTCCTTGACAGTGGTCGTAGACTCCTTCGCAGACTGAAGGCAGTTGAGCTTGAACCCCTCGACCAGCTCGATGTTCTGCCCCGCAGGTGGGGCCCTGACCATCGGCGTGATGGTGACCTGATATTCTCGATTGATGGAATCGACGAAGTTCTTGTACTCTTGGGATTTGCAAACGCGAGCGAGATCAGGGTTAGGGGGGAAAGTGACTTCGTCCTCATATGGAACCAGGTCCTGGTGAGCAGGGTGAGAGAGAAAACGGCAGGGGATCGCAATGCCATACCAAGAGCCTCGATTGGGCGTTCTCAATCTGTTGTTCGGGACCGTAGATCGTCACAACGTCCGACCCACTCTCGCACGCAGGGAAGGTTATGCGTGAGTTGGTTTTCGATTCGATATCTTCAATGTTGACGTGTTTCTCCCCGAGCAATTTGCGATGAAGTTGATGAGGGATTAATACCGTCTGGTTGACGAAATCACGATCCTGGATACTCCTGCGTCAACAGCTGAATGAGGAAACAAAAACTCTCCAACCTTCTCGTTGACGAGTTCCATAACCGAGAGTTTCAAACTCTCGAGGTTCATATGATTCTTGAACGGTGTTCGGGCAATGACGTTGTCCTCGTTATCGGTATAGCCACCCAGCTGAGCGAACTCCTCGGCGTTGGAGAACTTGACGTAAACCCCATATTTCTTCATGATCCGCTGAATGCTCCTCCCGCCAACACCGATGATCCGCTTATGATAGGATTCCGGAACGTGGAAAGAGATCTCCGAAGGAAGTTCTTCTTGAAGGAGGGCGAGACCTTGGAGAACGGAGCCGTCGCTTCCGGAAATCTCAATGTTGAAATTGTGATCATTCAACGTCTCGAACTTGATCTTGACGTTGCTGGTTTGCATGATCTTATTGATCTTTCCGTTCTTCTTTCCACTGATAAACTCGCGATGCTCGTTCGCAAGTTCGATCTGGAAGCGGATCTCGTGTTGGTAGACCTGTAAGAGGCACCGCCAGCATGAGTATCCAGAACCATGTTGGCTAGAGGTAAAGGTCAATACCTTGAGAATTTCTTGATCCATCAGGAATGCAACGGCACCCCGGACCTCGTTTTCTGTTCCATGGATTTCAAAATAGTTGTCCTTGAACGTGATCTCTGCTCCGAAGTTGGAGGATATTTGGATCATGAAAGGTTGGACGGCCTGGTGGGGAAGGGGGGCTGGTGGGAGAAGGACGTTATATTGGATGGGCAACAGCCAGAAACCAACCCAGTAATAAGCACACGCCTACCACAACCAAGTCAGTCGCACGTGGATGTTCAGATGAGGTGTGGAGCGTACCAGTTGCATTATCGAACGGACGGTCCTTGAAACGTTTACTGCGTGGTCTCCATAAACAGTCATGATGCTCGTTGAACTTCCGAGAGTCGGGAAGCGAACGAAGGTGGCATTATCATTCATGATTGCAATAAGGTCGTCAACACGATCGGAGACAAGCCAATCCAACTTGCGTGGCTGCAGAATGGCATCTTGTGGTATCAGTTGTTTCAGCTGCGTAGGTGTTAGTCCGAGCTCGCCGGAGAGATGTAGAAGGTTGACGGTACCGTTGTGTTCATGAGGTTGCTCAACATCTCTTTGGCGCGTCGAACACCAAAAGTTTCGCCCGTAATCCATATCCTGTTTTGGTACTGTCGGAGGGTAGGGACGCCGTTTAAACCGTAATTGTCATAATTGGTGATACCAAGCATTGGTGAAGGGAAGTAGATGTTTGTGCTGGTTTGCTCTCGGATGCCCCGGAGAGCAGTTCGCTTACGACCGGCGATGATGTTATGGAGGACCTGGTCAATCTCCACCCAGTCGGACGCAAGACCGGCCTTCGCGAAGCGGGGGTGAATACCCATCAGGAAACACAGAGATGGAAACTCACGAGCTCGTCGACCATAACCAGCAGCCGGACGCGTGCGAGATCCACAGCATCGTGACTTCCCTTGACTTTGAAGTTGCATTCGTTGGGGTTAGAGTTGATTCCGCCAGGATCGTTAATGTTCCCGTTGACGACGGCGATGTGAGCAAGAGTTTGTGCCGCAATATCATCCAACCTTCTGCGGACCTCAAGCCTGAGGGTGGGGTTACCGGTGGGAGAGTTGTCAAGTATGTCGGATCGGTTGACCTTGACAACTTTCATTACCTGGAGAGAAATAGGCGAGATCAGCGAAAGGGTCCGAAGGGAATGTATGCTGATGGGGACAACACACGTTTTGTGGGGAGCCTTTGAGGAGAGTCTCCCTTGCAAGCATCACCTGGCGTGTCATGCCAGACACGCAGTAGTTCCAGGAAAGACCATCGTCCAGGGGGTTAGGGGAGATATTGACCGCGTGCTGGTGCGAAGCCATGACAACATTGGCATGGATCGCGGCCTGGAGGGCGTCGTACTCTTCCTGGTTGTAGAAGGGCTGGGGCTGGTTATTTGGATATCGAAAGCCGTTTTGATGGCCGTTCTGGATGTTTTGGAACGGGAAGTCTGAGGAAGCGATGTTTTGAAAATCATAGGGGCCAGGGTGAGGAGCGATGCGGGGTCGACGGGGGAAAACGAAAGAGGTGGTGTAAATGTCCATCGCAGACGATGCGTTTGTGGAGGGGAAGGATGGAGATGGTGGGGCGTGGGGAGGGGACGGAGTTGGTGGACGGTTAGAGTAAACGGGAAAGAGGGGGTATTGAACAAACAAATGGTATAACGGGACCGGGACAGGAGACTGGCTGGGGTCGGCGACCACGTCTAACTCATATATTATTATTTTAAGGGATAAAGAAAAAAGGACAGGGGTCGATTTTCGTCGCCCGTTTGCCGTCCAAGTCCCAAGGGGCGTAAGAGCGAAAGGGGGAGAGACCAAGGCGAGAAATCGGAGCTTGAATCACAGCTAGAAATCAAACCCCTCCACCGGTTGCCAGTCCTCTTGGACACTCTCGAGGTCAAATAGCTTTTGGTAGCACGGGTGACCCTTGCGAGAGAAATGCTCGTATGGATCCGAACCCACCAATTTCCCCCCGCACCGGTAGCAAAAGTGTTGTGAGCACTTTCCACAAGTCATCTGTAGCCCGTCAGTCGCTTGCCGATCGTGCGGCAGACAAAAGGGATGACGTACATGATTACACCCCATAGACTTTTCTGTGCGCACTCCGCAACCCGGGCAGGCCATCGTAGACTTGTCTAGCCATTCCCGGTTCGCCCTGTCTTCTTTAAATTGCAGCATCAGCTTCTCCAAGTTTCCCTTTCCGAATCTGCGTTGTAGGGTAGCCCGCTCCTCAGATCCTTCCCGCAGTTTCATGTACTTGAGTACGAACTCCTCAGAAAACGTGAGGGAGCAATTAGTATGCGGCCCGTGCCTTTGGAACCAGAGCTCAATGTCTTCACCCTATCGCATTTCCGGTCTGTGGACGTACCATGTTCTCCGGCAATACGCACAAAAGGAATAGCCGCAGGCCGTACACGTCCGCAACCTCTCCCACCCACTCCCATTCTCCACCTGCATCGGTCTCTTTACCGGATGCTGGCAGAAACCCATCGGGCAGTGAATGATGGTTGGGTCTGCGACGCCGAGGTCGATGTTAGCACCAAACATCTCATCCACCGCATGTATACGGGTTTCATACCTTTCTCGAGCTCTTTCTTCTCCTTTAGCCATTTCCATCTTGTCACCTCTTCAGGACTCATCACCCTCCTGACATCGTCTTCCGGTGCTTTTACCCCCTGCTTTACGCACTCTGGATCGGGACAACCGATACGGTCCACGTCTCCTTCCGATATGCAAAGCCCCCAGAAATCGACAAGGCAGGCTCTGCAAAATACATGCCCGCATGCCAACGAGATGCATTTGGCACCTTTGATTGAGCTCAAACACACCCCGCACGCATAGTTGGTCTGCGAGAACCTCTCGAGCCGTGTCTTGCTGTCAAAGGAAGTCAACCTTTCCGCAAGCAAGGCTGGGGTAGGGTGTTTTATCCTGTGTGAATGAGAACCCGCAAGCTGCGTGACCAAGATCGAAAGGTAGCACTCACAGCAGGTCACCGGCACCACTTGTCATCATACCCAACATCCGCATACAAGGCTCCGCCGATCTGACCACCTCCACCCAGTCATACAATATGGCCCTTCCTTCTCCGTTACCCTGCTCCCGTTCAGCCTCCCAAACGCCCAGGAGAGCCTTCTCCAGCGTTTGGAGCTTTTCTGCGGGCAGCCAACCGTACGTCGCGTGAAGCCTGGAGATAACCGGCGGTCGACGAAGGGGATAGTCCGAGGGGAGAGTTATGGATAGTGTAATCGGTGGGAGCGTAGTCAACGACAAGGGGAGTGGGGGATCGTGATCGCCATGGGAAGGATCCTGGTGAGCTTGTTCGCCCAAAGGCATAATCACGACCTTCCGGGACAGTCCTTCGGTAAGCTCAACGGGAATCTCGAGTTCAATCTGCGCCCCGACCGGGCATGGGTCATTCGAGAGAAAATCCGGGAATATGGACTGCCTGCGTTTCAGTCCGTGTGCACGATCCACCAGAAATATGTGAAAGGCCCACCTCGAGGACTTCCCATTCTTCCCTCCGCATTGCTTCACAGATCTCCTTATCGACCGAGGACTCCCCCTGGGCTTCAGGCATATTGCCAGCGGTGCTCCGAATCCAACTCGATCTTATGAGTCACTGCACCCGCTTAGTAAGCGCGTCAGACGCTGGAGGCCAGATCTCCCGACTGGTCCGGATCCGTCAATCCGAAGCGTCGGTCAAAATGTCAATAGGTATATCCGAGTACACGGCGACTAAGTAGTAACCCAGGGGACCTCGTACAGCACAAAATCAAACATCTCCTGCTCAAGCAACGTCTGGTACTCGCCAACAAAGTCGTCGTTAGTCCCGCCAGACCCCTTCGTCCCTGCGGCTCGTCCGAATCGTGACCCAAGGTAGGTGAAGTGAGCCTGGAGCTGGCCCAGCATTTTCTTCGAGTGCTTAGGATCCGGCTACGAACGAAATCGTCTCAGAAAAGTCCGATGGGGGATTGTCGGCTCACTTTAATGGCAACCCCAGTGTAATTCGCGGGTAACCCATACCGAAGCACACTTTCCACAAACAAACGCAAAACCTTGAGGTGCACCAATAGCTGGAATGCCTCAGAAAAGTTTGTGCGGGCTAAGCGAAGTAATTCCGTCTAAGACGACCGTCAGTGGTGCTGAGAAACCAAACTTGGGAAAGTGATACCCATAGTTCCTTCTCCGTCACGAAGGCGGCTTCAAGCTCTTCCCTCTGTGTGTGAACGCTTTCCTCGGAGAAGACAAAGTCCCGAACGATGAACTTGTTCTCCCTGCACTTATTGACGAACTCGTCGTGCACACGTCGGAAAATCACAACGCTAAAAAGCGTGTAATCTTCATCAGAGGTCAGAGATCTATAGGAACTACTTTTAGATTGGCAGAACACAGTGATCAGCACATACGATGAGGAACGGGGGACCACCATGGAGGCAAGTCTCTCGTACTTGGAGTTCCATTCTTTTACGAGATTCCTGTGGAAATTGTCGGCGACATAACATTCAAATCAAGCGGTTGACACACTTAGGTACGGCGATGAGCAGCGTTTCCATGTACTCAGAGTCTTCAACGAAGTTATCCTTCGTCACAACGTCGACCAGCGAGCGAATGGAAAGGTTTCCCCTGTACTTTGGACATGAAAGGCACCACCACAAGCCTTGGGAGAGATCTTACGTCTTCTTTCGCTGCATTTGAACCAGGGAACCTTTGGCCAGGTTATAATTATTTAGTTTGGACTTCATGACGTTATCTATCGAAGTCAATTCCTTCGGATAAACGGTGATCCTTTGCACAAAGTTGTACAGCTGAGAGCACGTACCCTGGCCAATGTGTCAACTATCTCCTTCAAGTTCTTGTGGAGGACGTATCTGCCCTCATTCCAGCTCCAACCCTTGAGCAAATAGTCATCTACCGGGCGTTCTTCGACGAGGATGTGTTGAGATAGCTTGGAGGGATCATTGTTGAGGAGATTGCGCAAAATGTCAACAATCTTCGCGATAGTCTGAGTGAAAACAGAATCTTGCTTCGGAAGTTCTTCAGAGAGGGTTATCAGACTCTCGAGGGTCCCGGTCTAGGTGGGTCAAAGAAGGAAGAGATAGGTTTGATCTCGGTACCTCTTCGCGGCAGGGGACAGGAACGTACTTTGAAGGCGGGGATTTGAAACTGGGTAAGTCCGTTGGTGGGCAGAGACTTTGAGGAGAACTTTGCCTGTACCTCCTGGAGGAGACCTTCCGAGTCGCCATCCTGAGGTACGCTAAGGAGCCAGGTGCTCTGATCTGATGGCATAGTGGTAGCGGTATGAGTTCGGAAGTAGGTGTATCTTATGCTGACTATACTACGATCAGGCAGCAGAGTGAAAGATCGTGCATTGCGTTCATTCTCGTTATCATCATATATACCGCCTCGGGCAACCCTTGGCCCTGTCAGTGGAGCCTTTAGGTAAAATCCTGGAATCCTCAAAGCTGCCGACAATGTGCAGCACCCACTCCTGACTGCCATTCTCGCCAGCGAGCAGTCCTCGGCCTTGATTTTGGGAATTGATAAGGTCTGCGCCGACCTCGCAGTAGAGGGGGAGTAACTCCACAACGGTCTCTGTGATTTGACCGAGCAGCATGCGTCCCTCCCAATATTGATGACCGAAGTGATCCTGGTAACGAACACCGCGGACGATGTCTGGGATGTATTTGCTCAACCCCGTACCGATGTCCTTGAGCTGGTGGGTAGTGAAGAGGGTTAAGAATGAGGGAAACGATGGCCGGATACAGTGGTGGAGCGGACCTTGTAGAGAGTACCGAACGCCTCTGCATCCTCCTCGTAAGTGACGACCAAGGCCCACTCTTTAAGAGAGAGGTTGGTCAAACCTGACACCCAAATAAGCCACAGGCATGGTGGCATTACCGCCGAGGCCGTGAATTGGCCCTGAACCTTAAGCTCGGGAAGAGCAAGAGGCGATGCAGGAGGGTAGTTGATGGTCGGTGGGGTTGCGAAAGGACTGCGGGACAAAACCCCGTCTCTCAAGGAGATATGCCAGGATCAGGCGGGCCACCTCCTTCTCAAATCCACTCGAAACTAATCCAAAAATGTAGATACCGTTCCCGCGAATCCCTTGCTTTACCCTTCAGCAGGTGATGGGACGGGCGGAGACTTCCTGGCCGTCGGTCTCGTACAGGATGTCTCCCCTCGAACGAGGGTTTTCCCCATCCTGCGCCAATGCCTCTCCCGATCCTTATCCCCCCCTCAGTGATTTGTTTCATTCTCGGGTGCAAACCCGGTTATTAACTTATGGCTGCGAACAGCCGAGTCGACACCGCGGCACCGATCGCGAGGTGATCGGGAGGCACCTCCTTCCGGACAATGCACCAAGATTTTCCGTCGACGTCCCAGGATCTCATTCGTGCTTTGAAAGCCCCGACGGACCCACCTAGCGGTCATGCTTTCTCAAAGATACAGATGGCTTCCCAGGCCTGGTCCCGATCCACGCTTTATTTCCCTAACAAGGACCAGGTGATCGTCGACTGGATACTCACCCGTTTCCTCAAGGAGAAGGATAAACCGAGGTAACTTATATCCGACCCCGCTTCATTCAGCCTCCGGCTAAGTGACTTGTATTAGCTCATCCAACCCTGTTTTGGATGTGGACCACTGGCAACTTCTTTCCTACATCATACATTGCAATGACATGGAAAGCTCCCGACGCGTCAAGGCGTGGCTGACCCCCCTACTGAACCGCACTCCATTGGCACCGACCCTCATCGCATTCCTGGCCCAAGTACCCCATCTTCCCCAAGATATTCGAATGGCAGTTTTCACCTCGTTCGCTCCATGTTTCTCTGTTATGTGGCCACTGGCGAAGCACAAAATCAATGTAGAGACGTTGCTGGAATGTTTTTCCGCAACCCTGAAGATAGTTTGCTTGGACGTCAACCAGGAACTGGTTCAATTTCATGACACAGTGTTCTCCGCCGTCTCAACCACCTACCTTTCCGCACTGACTCGCTCACCAAACCGTAAAAAGGTCGGCCCAGACGTCCCTGTTGAGATACTCTTCAATAATGTAATATCACCCAGATTTCTTCCGCCTTTCTATCGAGCCACTTAGAGCTCTGGCTCCGCTGTGTTCCCGTCGTCATCAGCTGTGGGCTCAAGGATCTTTACCTCGTCGGGGTGGAAACCTTGTTTGCCCCGGAAACCCTTCGCCAGCTAATCGACGATCCAGCTATTAATCCAGTAATCCAGACACTTTCGCGGATCGATCCCGCGATCTTACTACCCTCATTACCAACACTCCTGGAATCATTTCACGAGTGTGCAAACCGCAACCGCGCCGGTCTTTTCTCTCATCCTCAGCAAACAACTTACACCATAATCGACTACGTTCGGGCCTCGACAGTCGATTTTTACAATGCTTGCGACGATCTGATCTACCTCCCCCATGATAAGTCCTCGGATGTGTGGGATGCGCGCCTCCAGTTACTCTCCGTCATCGAAGAGAAGGGCGCCTTCTCTAGTGCCCAACCAAAGGTAAAATCGATCTTGTCTGAGAAGTGTCGCTCCGCTGCGGACGAACTTCGTTCTCGTTAGTCATTTTATGCTCATGGCGTTTTCGGATTGTGACATTCTTGTCCCTAGGGAAGGCGGATAGAACGGAGCTTATTCTCAACGTCATTTGCTGTTTTTCCAGAATCGACTTCGAGTTGGTTTCCCCATACGTCACATCCGTGCTGCCAATCGTGGCGAAGGTAAACACTGGAATCCACGTCTTCGACTCACTCTCACCTGACGGTTGTTTCCCAGTTTTCTTCGTCAAAAGTAGCGGCCGAATTTCTTGAGCTTGGCCTTGATCACCACAAAAAAACCCGGACACTGCCTTCCTACTTCTCTATGGTTCTCGACGCGTTGGAGAAGGCCACGGATATCGTGGACTCCGGTAGTCCGTACGATGTGTACGAAGCCGTCCTCGGTGGACCGATATTCGATGACTCCCACGTCGAAAAACTCAGGCAAGCTCTGCGAGGCTTCGTGACACCGGGCCAATGTCTCGGATTCCTTACGCAAACGAAGGAGACACTAGAGCGCGCGTGCTCCGAACATTTCAGGCAGCAGGACATTCCAGATGCAGTGAGCTCGGAGCGTTCTCGCAAGCGACGGAAACTGGACCCCGAGCCCCCGACGAGTTCGCCCATTCAAGCCATTAATTTTTCCTTCGTGTGCAACATAATCGCGGTCGTCTGGTCGTCATTACCCATCCACTCACTAACAGATGAATCCCGATCGGAGGTTTTGAACGAGATCCAAGGGGTGAATACGAGCGTCATCGATCCTCTCCTCTCTGCGGGAGTCAAACGGGAGCGTGTTGAGGAAGGGGGGAGTGGTTCTCGACCATGGCCGCGGGATATCATTATGTCCTCTGCTTTGAGACTACAATACTCTTTATCCGTATGCACCCCACTCGGCTTTCACCCCACGCACGACGCCAAGACGGAATCGAGGATGTTCAGGTTGCTAAAAGCGCCCGATATTCTTCCAGAGCTGAAAATCGAGATCGTAAGTCACATTATCCCCCCATAGAAACGCCTGCTTACCGGTTTGTTCCTCAGGGCCGATCACTTCTCAGGAGTGCCTCACTAGGGACACTCAAGGATGTGGAAGCACTCCTCGAAAGGTTACTAACCTGCATAGAGTCCGTTGATCCGCCCCATAACGAAAGCTGCGGCAAATCGTTCCAGCTCTCGCGTCTTGACAGAAGCTCGCGACAGCTTGGCGTCACTTTACTACATATCCTTTCCCATCGGTGGCTACCCACATTGAGGTACCGGTTCTTGCATCATCGGGGTGATACAAACTGATTCATCAAAGCGGCGCAGCTACAGCGGAGGACTTGCAACGCTTCGTTCGTCTACTCTTTTCCCCAATCGGTGGGGGGCATGCAGCCGAAGATAAATCCACACAAGAAACCGGGTGTTTTACGGCTGTGACACCCCTCCACTCCCCCGCCTTCTGGGAGCTCCAGGAGCTGCGCTGTGGGTAGTTCCCGCGCTTCCGTGACCTGACCCCTGACATCGACTTTACAGCTGCTTTCCTCGCCTATCTTAGCGACGTAACATCTTATCTGGACGTTACGGACGTAGTCAGAACGTTGGAAAACCTTCCCCTTTCGTCCAACTTTTCTCTGGATATCCGTCAGATCCGGTCAGTCTACACCCTCCTCAGATATACCCCAATGGAATATCTCCCCAAGAGTGTTAGAATCGACCTAGCAAAGAAGGCCGTTGTCTTTGACGGGCAGTTGATGTCAACGTTAAATCCCGGATCCGCGCATGATGGTGACCTCGTGAACACTCTTTCCCTCTCCAGAGAATACATAAGTAGGTCAATAGTGCATGGCGCGGTTTTCGACAGACTGGTATTGTGCCATCTCTTCCCATCAAAATCTGGCTGACGCCCTCCGAGGAAACAGACGCGGTTACCAAGTACCTCCTCGACCCGAAGTGGTCCACCTCCACATATTCTCCAGCCTTTCCAAGCGCCATAACCGAACGGTTAATCGGTGCGCATTTAAAGTGCATGGTCTTTCCCTTGCCTTGAACGCACCCGACGCTAAAGCTAAATCGTTGCAGCGTCGTCATAAAGTCGTATCAGCCCGACGATGAACTTGGGGTGCTTACCATTCTCGAGAGTGCCCAGCCCACTGCATGGTCTCCGCAAAGTGTCTCCCGGCAAACACTTCTCATAGTCGTCCTCGAGACCATAATGCGCGGCTCCCGATTATCTAAGTGAGTCCTACCGTTCCCTTCAGTTCGAGTCGACCAATACTCCCCAGATTTTCCGCTCGTGTCCGTCAGAAGCTCCGCTCCTTGTTTTCCTCGGCTCTTGAGGCTACCGCAAAGCAGGTTACTCGTTTGCCTTCCCCCGACACACTTCAGGAAGGAGATATTGTTCTCTTGGCCATACACCTTCGGCTGTGGTGCACTCTGATCTCGCTGAGAATCTGGACCTCCAACACCGGTAGGATTCATCCTAACGCCTTTGGGGGGAAAAACTAACCCCCTGCCAGACGTTCCAGTCCCAAAGTTGGCGGCAGTCGTCACCGGGAAGATACTTCTTCACGGAGCACGGAAAACTGAGTCGGCTTCCTCGTGGCCGGTACTGTACGACCATGCGGTCCTTGCTTCACTATCTGAGCTTTCCACCGTTTCGGTGGACGAAGCGCCTCAAGCATCAGAGATTTTCCTTGGGATATACCTCTCTCTCAGCCACGAGAATATGTCACCTGGTTCGTCGATTGACCGAACTGCCCGTTACCTCCACTGACTCCGGGCAGGAATGAACAACTTGGTCGGCGGTTTCATGCCATCCAAGTCTTTGCCTGTCCACGTGTTTGGAGCTGTCCTAACCAAAATCTCAGAGCTTTGTTCGGTTGCAAGGACGAACTTGGTGGATGTGGTTTCAATGATTCGATTATCAGAGGTGCTTCTGCGGAATGCTCCAGAAGGTCTGAATACCCGTTTCACCCCTCACCGTTTACTCACCAGTCGCCGTAGGAACGACGAAAGTGACGCAGAAGCACATAACAAGTTCCCTCCATCTATTCCTGAACAGACAGGATCTGTGGTACACGAACACATGCACATCTCTGGAAATCTGCAGGTTCATCTCTAGTGTCTGCACAGAAAGAGTAGGTGGTTTACCCAATCTCCCCAGTAGCGTTTCTCACCTGTCGCCTGCGCAGCCCGCAGCGTTACGGCCAGACGATGTTATGTCGACGTGGACCATCATCTCCAAGCTCCTCTCTGGCTCTAAAGACCACGATGCGTCAACGTCCACGGATATCTTCCATGAGATAATAGGCATCGCTAGTGCTCTGATTCGGCACAGGAGGGATCTCGTCCTTCCTGGACTACCACAACTCAGCGCGGTCTTGCGGCGTCTGGTAACAATGATACGGGCAACCCGCCCTGGGCTTGGAGTGAAACAGGCGAGGACCGTCGCAAATAGTTTCCCATACTGGGTCAATAGTGGACAACCGTTAGGAATTTCCGAAGTCAAGATTCTCTCGAGACTCCTCGTATCACTCACAACCAAGACAACCGTCCGACTCGTTGGGTCAACACAGGAAAACCATAAAATGGAATCTCTCGCCAGGCCATTCGCCAAGCACGCTTCGTACGTGCTCGCGGCCTATGTGCAAGCGATGAACGACCCGCTCTGTGTGGTGTATGCAGGCACCAGGAAGGAGTTGTACCCAGGGTTATTTGCGCTGTGTGAGATGCTGAGCGACCATGATAGGGAGGCGATGGTACTGTCTGCCTTAGACGGAGGCGGAAAGGCGACGATGAAAACACTTTGGAACGATTACAAAAAGCAGAAGTATGTAGGACAGGGTTGATACAGATATCTAGCATGCCCCAGCGCCTAGTGATGATGCATACAACACGTTGCCCGATTTAGATCCCGCAGACCCGACGCGTCTCTTTGATCCAAACCCCCACCTGCTCTTCGCAATCTCAAAAGTTATGTCCACAGACGCAACCTCGGCCGACAAACCTGTCTCCTCCGTGTATGTCCTATTTATTGCATCGCGTCCCGTTCGACCAAATGACGCGTTATTGTAGGGGAAGCACCGTAACCCCCAATTCTGCTCCCGTCGTCGACAAAGGCAAAGGCAAGGGCTTGGAGGTAAAGGAGGAGGAGGATGACGACGACGAGGAGGAGGGAGATGAAGATGAGATGGACGAGGAGGACGACGACGACGACGTAAGTCAAGCTCAGATGCCCAAACTGCTTTCATCCGGTTTAATGTCCTCCGCAGGATGAAGATGAATTTGACGAAATAAATCCCGCCGTTATTTTGCCCTCCGGCAGGCGCACTCGTGGAATCAAAGTGGACTACACGTCCGAGGAGGCATTGAAAAAGGCTGGCCTCAAACTCGAGGAGGATCCGAACGAGGATGGGGAAGACTCTTTCGTTCACGACGACGACGCTATGAAGCACTGACGGATTTTGATGTCTCAGCTGTACATCTACGGTATTCTAGCTGTATGGTGATATGAACCGATGTGCAGTGTTCTTGGTACCTGTAAATCAACCCCTCAAAGTAGAATCCAACTCGCCCGTCCTCACCCACGCTGTTTCGAAGGGCATGGATAGGCTCTTCATTGGGACCGAGGCTTCTGCCGCTTGTAAATCTCTTGGTACATACTCCCAGTGGTGGTCGGGTTGCGTTCCGTGGGAAGTGGTGGCACGAACCCTGCGGCCCCCTTCTCCTTTGCGATGGTTTTGACCAGGTCCAGGAAGTCGTCGACTGCTCGGTCTTCTGTCTGAATATGAACAACAAGCCTCGAGCCCCTGACTGCTAGTGGATCTGGAAGCTTTGCCGCGCGTTCTGAAATCTCGTCATACTCGATGCCCAGGGCGGTGGGGTCGAAGAAGACCTAAATCGCACTCGTTGAGGAGAACATTCGAAGATAGAGAAGGATGGCATGCCATGCAAGTGTCTGCACTTAGGATCTGAACACCAAGCTCTCTCAGCCCCGCTTCTAATTTGCGTGCGAGAGCATGCACACGGGATAACTGGGGGAAATTGTGGTTGAGAGCATAAGCCGCGCACCCAGCGAGTAGTCCAATTTGCCGCATGCCACCCCCAAAGAGTTTACGGAACCACCGTGCCCGAGTGATGAAGTGCTTTGTTCCGACAAGACACGATCCCGCAGGGGTACCTACAAAGTCCCATGAACGGTACACCCTCTGAGGTGCCCATAACACTTACCTAGCCCTTTGCTGAAACACAGGCTGACGCTATCGAATGGATTGCAAAGTTCCTTCATGCGTGTACCAGTTTCTGCCGCGACGTGCCACAGTCTTGCGCCATCGAGATGCATCTTTACCCCTTCCTTCCGTGCGAACTCTGATATCTTGATTATTTCTTCCTGTGGGAAAATGGTCCCGTTGAGGGTGTTCTCCAAGGTGATGACGTGTGTTGGCGAACTGCAACAAGCAATCAGCACGGGGATCTACGATCACGGTTCATGTTCATAGTTTCGTACATGTGGACGTCAGAACCTTGGATTATGAACTGCTTCACGTCAGATAACGTGAGATGGTGCCTGTTGGAGGGAATCACAGCAGCGGTGTGAGCTCCGGAATGAAACGCGGCCCCTCCTGCTTCGTATCTACCCGGGATGAACACATGATCAAAAGATAAGGATAGGGGAACACACCTATTGATATGGGCTCGGTAGTCACACAGCACAGAATGTGGAGGTTGGACAAGGTGGGTCCGTAGGGCAACCTGGTTGGACATCGTTCCGGAAGGGATGAACAACGCGGCCTCTTTGCCCGTGAGTTTCGCGACGTGTGCTTCCAGAGAGTGGACAGTGGGTTCGAAGTAGACATCGTCACCCAGTGTAGCCTGGAGTGCGTAAGTATACATCTCCTTGGTCGGGGCTGGAAGATGTGTTCATCCCTGGGATAATAGTGGAGTTCGTCTCGTCTCACCCGCCAACGTGTCCGCTATGCTTCACGTTCAAGATATGGCGCCGTGATGAACGGATCGGGATACTCACAAACAAGATTGCGGGAGATGGTCTTGTACTGCTTAGCATGGTCGCCCGACTCAGATATGGCGGCAAGCATGTCGAACTTGACCTCGCCTGCGACGGCAAGCCTGGATTTCACGAGCTCGGGAGACGTTGTCAGGTGCCGGGCGAAAGGGAGAAAAAGACGAGGTGCGACCCGGGGGATTGAGATCCAAGCCATGGTCATTCTAGGTCATCAAGGAGACTGCGCCAGTAATTCGACCGATTGTAGGTATTCCCCAGGGCAAGGTTCAAGGTTGCAGCGGCCCACGGGGTTTGGGGCTCGTGATCGCGTGATCGGTTGCCGGGATCAGTCTGCACTAAATCTTGACCAGCCACCCCGACGAAGCCACGCATTGGTAGATGGGCAACGTGCGTCCAAAAATCCCTCGGATCATCCATTCCTAACCTCTCGCTAGGGAGCTAAAGCGCAGCAAAAGAGAGAGCGTAACGCTCAAAACTCACAGAAGGGCGGCAAGAGTCAGCTGAAGACCAATGAGGCCTCCAAGAACATCGTCTGCCAAACCTGCAGACAGCCATTCGTAAGCATCTTCTGGCTCAGGGTGTCGGCAATTATCATTAACGCCCCCTAGATGATCACCACCCGTGCCCCCGCGTGCGTCCTCCCATTTCTTGAGCTCTCGCTTCCGTAGATTTACAAGTGGCTGCAGGCTCGAGGATCATGCAAAGAGCAAGCACAACAAAACACTCCCGGAATGTTTCCCAGGAGTTTCTGCGTGACAAGTGCCGGTTGTCCGTTAGCTCTCAGAAGGAACGGGTTGAGCGTGTTTCGAGTTGTGCATTAATTAGCGGAGGTATGGTAATAGACGTGGGACCAGTGTGTCCCTGTTATTGAACACAGCTCTACAACGATGTGAAACCCCCAGTACCACCCGCTGCCGCACCCATGGTCTGCAATTTCTCCCCCATCTTCTTGTTGGCGTCGAAGAATTTGGACACGCATCGGTCAATGCAAACGCTCTCGCCTTTGCTGAGTTCGCCGTCCAAGTATCGCTGGTTAATGCATTTCGAATGACATGAGCTGCAGATGAGAGCGTAAGCACATTTCGTGGACAGAGGCTGCAACGGAACGCGTTTATTCCACTAACGAGACAATGCGGTTGAAGACGTCGGTGACGAGTTCGACCCTATCGGACGTAAGAACTGTCAGTGCGTGCGACAAGGGGTGATGGAGGAAACTCACTCCTGAATGGCGGCCTCGACGCGCTCGCTGGACAAAGGGCCGGCCGAAGAAGGAGCAGAAGGGCCACGACCTAAGAAAGACATGACGGAGTGGCTGGAGTATGGGTGCAGAAGGGCGTCTGTTTACCGATCAACTCACACACGATTTTTCCTCGACGAACAGCGCTTGGACAATGTCCGTCGAGCAAAATCCAGTAAAAGTCCACCGGTGTAGGTTCGTCGACTATCTCCCTGCCGCAATTACCGCTCTCGCCTTCCCGCCGCTCCCTCTCCCCTCGCTCAAGGGAAAGGCCAAGGCAACCTCATCTCTCAGGTTCCCCCACCTGGCCGTCGGACGTGCTAATGGAAACATCGAACTCTCTGAGTGGTCGAACAATAACCCTACCGACCAGGCACCGCAGGCGTGGGTAGTGTCGAAGGTACATTGTCATCCCTTCTTTTAGTTGTCGTCTGAAGAGTGATCGGGTTGTTGTAGACTCTATCTGGTCCTTACCCGTCAAAGGTGGACACCCTCACATTCACTTTGCGACGCCCAGAAAGCTCAAGTCCAGGAGATGCCCCAACTCTCGCTGACCTTCGTCTATTCAGCACTGGGGGTGGAAGTGAATTGCTGGAATGGGACCTTTCAAAAGGCTGCGTGAGGGTGAGCACTCCTCGCATATATGCGCCTAGAACCAGAGATATTAACAGAATCTACCAAGAGGACGATAAATTCTACTGGGGGAGCCATTTGGTCCGTCTCGGCGAACCCCAAGTCCACGATTCTCGCACTTGGGTGTGAAGATGGCTCGATTCAGCTGTTATCTGCCGAGCACGATGGCCTCTCCCACCTGCGCAAGCTCGGAAAAGTCGGATCACGCCTCCTCAGTATTGCTTGGGGTCCCCCAATTTCCCGCGGCAGCCGCCCCTCTGTTGGGATCACCCCAGACTCCGATGATAGTTCTGATGATGAAAACGATGATGAATGGTTAGACGGTTGGCTTGTAACTGGGTGTGCTGACAGCAGTATTCGAAAATGGGATTTCTCTACGGGAAGAATCACAAACAGGCTTACCACAGACAAGACTCGGGGGGAGAGAACACTGGTGTGGGCAGTCTCTGTCCTTGGGTGCGTCAGCCGCACACTTAAAATGCCCGGAATGGTACTCAACATTTACAGTGACGGGACAATTGTCTCAGGAGATTCCATGGGGATTGTCAAGTTTTGGGAACCCAGAACCTGTACACAATTGAGCACTTTCCAAGCACACGGTGCGGACGTCCTCTGCCTTTCCATCGGTCCCGTAAGCCCTTTTGTATTAAGATCGAGTCTTGCCTTCAATACTTACCTTCGGGGATATAGGAAGGAAACACTGTTTACTCTTCCGGCGTCGACCAGAAGATTGTACAATTCACCAACGTCGGTGGGTCAGCGCCCTCATCAAAATCACGCTGGGTTCAGACGTCCTCCCGCCGTATGCACTCACACGATGTCCGCTCGCTTGCGATTTGGCCTCCCTTCACGCCCCTCCCCCCTTCACATCGACATAACTTCCCCGTGAACATAGCACCCATCCTCGTCTCCGGTGGTCTTGACATGTCGGTCGTACTCACACCAGCAGCCACCCCATGTAGCACAACGGTCTCGAAGGTTACAAACCCACTGAGTACCAGCGTGGTGGCGACTTTTGAGGACTCGTACCATCGAAAGATGGGTTACAGCACCGGGTTTTCTGGTACGGGAAGGATCAGGGTCGCGAGGAAGAAGCACTTGGTCCTCTCTGCTCAGGACCGGTCCATCAACTTGTGGCGCATTTTCGATCGGGATACCCACCACGTGGACGTTTCAAACCCCACAGAAGATAGGGCTATTCTAGAAGGATGGCAAAAGGTGCTTGAGATGGATTTGAGTGTTCAGAGTAACATCGTTTCCTGCGACGTTTCCGACAACGGGGAATGGATCGCTGTCTCAGATTGGTACGAAATCAAACTCTTCAGGTTAACCTTCGTTGTAAGTCTCCCCCCCCCATCCGGTTGGTTCCTCCGGCTAAGCCGTTTCTCAAGCCTTCAGGGGAGGTGAATGTAGCCAGGGTAAAGGGGTTCGCAGCGGTTTTAGAAGACTCTATCCCTGCAGTGGTCAATTCGTCGGTCGGCGCGACTGTGCTCAACTTTACGCCAGATTCACAAAAGCTCGTCGTTTGTACATCGGAGTCCTCCTTCATCGCCATCTACCATCTCCCGCAGGGCAACACAAGTCTGCCACAACCATTGCGTACATTCGACCATCATCGGTTACGGAATGTCTCCCAAAAAAACGCACCACCAAACGCGGGGGGCGCTATGGACGCGGGCGACGGCGACGTTGATATGGGCGACCTCTCTGATGAGGACACCTTCGTCCCTAAACAGCTCTCTGTAATCCCCACAATCACCAGAACAGCCATTAGCCAAGATTGCCAGTGGCTCGTCGGCGCGGATGAGTTGAAGAGGGTGCACGTCTACAACCTGGACTCCCTCCAGTACCACTGTGCACTGCCAACGTTCCCCCACGCGATCCAGGTCCTCTCCTTTGACCCTTCCGATCATGGCACTCTCGTTATCGGCTTAGCAAACAACACAATTCACGTTTTCAACGTTGAGTCACGGACGTTCCCCGATTGGAGTATCCCACTGTGCAGCAACCTACCTAAACGGTTCACTCACCTCCACGACCCGATCCTGGGGCTGGCGTTCAACCCTACCCCTTCCGACGATGGTCACAGGAAGGCGCTCTTCTGGGGATTCACATGGATGTGTAGCGTCAAGCTAGATTCCCCTGTCGGCTGGGGAGGGTTTTCGAAGAAAAGAAGGAGGGAATATCAAACGACCGCGAACGGGAGACCACAATCGCATGCAAACGTCGGTAAGCCACCGGTCGCTGCGGAAGACACGTTTGGCCAGGCCCAACCGGGGAACTTCGCGGTCTTGACGCACTATCGCCCACTCCTTTTCGTCGACTTTCTAGATTGTGGAGAGATGATCGTTGTGGAAAGGCCGTTGGTGGATGTAATGTCGGCAATGCCGCCAGCATTTTTCAAACCAAAGTACGGTTCCTCGTGAACCATCGTTTACTATGGGCTGCAATTATATCGTTCATTATAACATCTTGGTATATACATCTATAAGGGTAGGAGAGGGTAGACCACTGCTGCGAATGAACCTGTATTATCTTTGGCCGCTAGGCGCGTTTTTGGTGGGGTCATGGCGATCCTGTTCCACATTTTCACTATCACCCCCGGTGAGTAGGCAGGGATGAGATGGCATCGGATGAGAGGCTTACGCAGAGTTCAGTAACGAGAGATACAATGTCCAGAATACTCCACATGTGCTTTGGAACGGAACTCGATACGCGAGGGGCATGAAACGGAAGTTAATTAGCTAGGCGGGGGTTAGCGGAAACCAAAACTGTCTTGAGGGTACATACCTGGGCAAGCGGCCACACTCGCCAATTGGCGATGATCACTTGTCCGTAGAGGTCCTTAAACTTTCCGTGGATGTGTTGGGGACCGCGCCCCTCCATTAAACCCATGGAAGCCAAGAATATAGCGAGCTGCAAGTCCGAAAGTGAGATGGTTGCCCGCACAATACCACCAATACCTACACCAGTGGGCGCCCTGATACCTTGTAGGTAAGTGTCGACGAACCGTCGTTGGGGCACGTAGAGACTCACATGAGAAGCTGGTCTGCGGAAACGCGTTTTGTGAGGCTGATGAAGCTAACTCTAGGGTAGCCGGCGAGTCTGGAAGGCCGCCCAATTCTTAGCGGGAACCTTCGTTCAAGGAAGGCGTTCCACCGTCCAATCAGAGGGCCTGGAATAGTCAGGTGAGACGCGGCGATGCGTTGCAACGGATGATAAAGACACACCCATCCCGACCCCGAATATAAAGAAACGCACCGTCCTTGCGGGATCGTATGTAGCCTGCTGGTATTCGTCTCCCCGTGAATGTGTCTGAAAGAATGGAAGGTGAAGTTTGGGTGGGAAGGAACGAACGGAGAAGGGACAGACCAGTAACTGGACGCTCTGGGCCACTACATCCCCGAGTGCGTTGAGGGTGCCGTTGGTAGCGGCGAGAGTGTAATGCGGGTGGGATTCAAAGGATTGCTGGTATATGCGGGCGAGGGCGACGCTAGACATGGGTTCAAGGCGTTTCGTCTGAGGGGAGGCGGTGGGAGAAGATGGAGCGGGGGCGGACTGACGATATACTCTTTCCCCTCGCTAGCAAGGTCATGCACTCATGCCACAACTTTCTTACCGCCACTCCACCAAATGTCCACAGTCACCACAGTGGAGGAGCGATCCAAGCAACGTTCTTGGGCGGATTCACACGTGACATCATCTCCACCCCACGTGTACACTGTCCTGACGTGTCTAAGCATAAACTCAAGTAGCTACTTATAAAAGTCGCAATCTTCCCGTAACCTCATTGACCAAAGCTACCGGCGCGGGACCGATCCCAAGCACCGTCGCGGTGTCCCCCCCAGCCTCAACCAATCCCCTGTGTTCTGATTGTCAGCAGTAAACATGTTTCTGTAACAATGTGGCCCACACGTCTCTGATCAGTCGCGCGCAAAGGTTCAGGCTCTTTGCGATAACCTCTAACTCTAGTAGCTGATCTTCCGAAGTTCCTTTCAGCGCGATCTTCGCTTGACTAAACGGCACGGGTAAGCACGGGTGAGGTGAGGTAACAAACCGCCTACCCAGTGTGTTCCCAATGTCTAAGCAACTGCCAGACTGTTTGTGTCAAAAATTTGCGACGGCGAAATGAGGGATACCTTTGCGTTCTTCCTCTCCAGCGCCCTGTAACAAGCAATGGTTGCGTGGCTGCCACCACATCAGCAATCGTATCGGTGGGTTGGCATTAGACTCACCTGTATCTGCGCACACAATTGAGTAGAATTACGGGCACAGTGCAAGACAACTCACTGTGCTGCTATTGTTCCGTTTGTCATTTTCAGATCGGCCCTCACGACGAGCACCTGAGTGTTTTTGTGGGTGCAAAACACTAGCCCAGGGAGAAGTGACCAACCATCTTGCAAGGTTCCGCAAAGCCGGGAGCTATTGCAGAAAGGTCTCCATCTGAAATCTCTCCCACCAAGTCATCGCCGTCTTCCTCTGGAGCTACCGCAGTGAGGTGCCGGCGGGTCGAACTTCCAAGAAAGTAACCAATCACCAGCGACGCCCCACCAATAACCGCTGGAGTCAACACTGTGCATAAGAACGATGCCTTCAACAGGTGTTTCGGTTACCGGAGCCAAACGACCAGACAAACCTTGAGCTACCGATATCGTGGAGGTGGTCATTCAATCACGCGATGAGCTGGTGACGATCGGAGGAACACTATCGGCGTTTTCCGATCACCCTTCTCCTCCATTTTCTGCGTACTTTCCTTCAGATCCGCATATCATGACAGACTCTGCCCAGTCTTCTACCGATGGTGCGACCCAACGGAAGACCTTCTCCGCGCTTGACTTGTCAGAACCAACAACCAAAGCTCTTGCGGACATGGGCTTTACGACAATGACACCAGTTCAAGAGAAATGCATACCATCGCTACTCGCTGGAAAAGATGTTTTGGGTGCTGCTAGAACAGGCTCGGGGAAGACTCTGGCCTTTCTCATTCCTGCGGTCGAGCTGTTGCACAGGATGAAGTTCAAGTCGAGGAACGGTGCGTGCACTTTCTAGACAACCGTCCACGTTACTCACGTACCTCGTTCGAAGGCACTGGAATCATTATCATTTCACCCACACGAGAACTTGCTCTCCAAATATTCGGCGTCGTCATGGAGCTTATGGCTGGGCACTCACAAACATTTGGGATCGTGATGGGAGGGGCAAACCGAAGGGCCGAGGCAGACAAACTGGTAAAAGGTGTTAACTTGATCGTTGCCACCCCGGGGCGACTGTTAGACCACTTGGAGGTCAGTTCCGATATCGACTGCTATTCACAACTTCTCATCCCCTCCCGTTATAGAACACAAAAGGATTTGTCTTCCGGAACCTGAAAGCCTTGGTCATCGACGAGGCTGACCGGATATTGGAGATTGGGTTCGAAGAAGAGATGAGAAAGATTATCAACATCCTTCCAAACGGTTTGTCCCCAGTCATTTGTGATGTCCTTTCGGAGAGTTTTGATTGGTTGCTGGTTGCTCCTAGAGGACCGACAATCCATGCTATTCTCTGCCACCCAAACAAGTAAGGTCACGGACCTCGCCAGGATATCCCTGCGACCCGGCCCACTGCAAATCGATGTCGACAAAGAAGAGTTGACGAGTACTGTTACTACGCTAACACAGGGTTACGTTGTCTGCCCTTCTGACCGTCGTTTCCTCCTCCTCTTCACCTTCCTGAAAAAGAACATGAAGAAGAAGATTGTCGTCTTTTTCTCAAGCTGTAACTCCGTGAAGTATCACGGGGAGCTGCTCAACTACATCGACGTTCCTGTCCTCGACCTTCACGTCAGTACGCTTGATTCGCGCGACACTCCTTTTCCGAACTGAGATGCATTCACAGGGTAAACAAAAACAACAAAAGAGGACGACGACATTCTTTGAGTTTTGCAACGCAGAGTCCGGCACCCTCTTGTGCACGGACGTTGCCGCTCGTGGTCTTGACATACCCCGTGTGGACTGGATTGTCCAGTACGATCCTCCAGATGATCCAAGAGACTATATCCATCGCGTGGGGCGAACTGCTCGGGCCGGTAAGGTTGGAAAGAGCTTGCTCTTTCTTCTTGAAAGCGAGCTAGGATTCTTGCGTTACCTCAAGGAATCCAAGGTTCCGTTGAACGAATATAGTTTTCCGGTTGATAAGGTCGCGAACGTTCAGTCACAGGTAAGCCTCCCTCGGACGGCTCGTATCGCAGTTCATTCACCAGTACTTTAGCTCGAGAAGCTGCTGCAGAAGAACTATTTCCTGCACCAATCAGCGCGAGACGGATACAGGTCATATCTACAATCATACGCTTCTTACTCGCTCAAGAAGATTTTCAACGTCAATGCCTTGGATTTGGCCAAGGTCGCCAAGTCTTTCGGTTTCGCTGTCCCCCCACGTGTCAATGTCGCTATCGGAGGCGGCACGGGAGGCACTGGACGATCAGGAAAGAAGCGGAAACATCAAGTCGACGAAGAAGACGAGATGGACGTCGAGGAGATTGAGGTCAACGAGGATGACTTGGACAACGACGATGAAGATAGCAGAGCATCGAACGTCCGAGGGCGAGGCAATAACCCACAGAGTAAGAGCAAGAGAGCGGAGACGCTTGGGCGGAAGAAGGTGGAGAAGGAGGTGTTCAGGAATGGGATGCAGAGGAAACGACAGAAGGGTTTACAACAATGGAGTAGATAGTATCTCGTCTTCTGGTGTCATACATCGTGCGTTGCGTCCACCGACCGCAAAGGGTCTGGTAGATTTCTGCTATTGAAAGCGAGTACATGCGACACGGATGAGAGTGGTAAGGGGGAGACCGCAGGAGTGGAATGAAACATCTATTTCCTGCCGCCCTTTTGCTGAGACTTGATAACCTTCTTGACAATCTTAGCTTCCTCTACCAAGAATGCTCGAAGGATCCTAGGATTTGGATTGAAAACCATGGGAGTGATCGCAACACAGTCAGGTCATACCTCGTTTTCACACAGTCTCCACACCTCGAACCACCGTAGGCTCTCCGCACAGTCTTCCTCGTCTTGGAGATGGTAGCATATTGGCGTGGTCGCAGTGCAGGAACCTAGGTAAATCCAAGGTATGAAGTCCGACGGAAGATCGGGAGATATGTTTCTGTACTTACCCCGGGAAGTGCAATGCCGCAGTCGCCGCACTTAGGGGCAGTGGCGAGTTTTCCGATGTGGTGGTAGACGAGCTTTCCTCCAGGTGTCTTCACGACACGCCGTCTGTTGGAGGTGGTGTTGTATGGTTGACGTTTGCGGAGCGTAACACGTTGGGCCATTGTGCGCTGGATAACGGGTGAGATGATCTGGGATGTGCTACGGTGTGTCAGGGGATACTGACATTCAGTGGGGTGTCTTGGGCACGAACCTGGCTCGGTGTTGTTGATTGGGAGCGGTCGTGGGAAAGGCTGAGAATGTGCTGTACAGTGGACGGAAAAGGTATGTGCACGTGAACACGGATCAGACACGTGGTTGCCTGCCCTAAACTCGCGATCTTTGGTTCATCGCACACACGTCACACTGCAGGTGCGCGGGCTGGCAGGGACTGGAACCAAAAACGGATTCTCCACCTGGTTTGAACGTGTACAAATACTAGAATATCAAAGCTTGCCAGCACGACTGCATCCCCTTTCCTCTCATCCACATCCTCAACTCATATGGCGACTACCCAGGTGACTCCCTTCCTCACCCCCTCCAACGTCCACTTATCCCATGTCTTCGTCAGCATTACCTGTGGGCCGGGGGCCACTTCGTCCTCCTGATTTCTGCTCTCCGTTACTTCCTAGCCACCATCACCCTCAAAGCAGTTTCCTCCTGGTGGTACAAAGGTGTGTGGCTCTGTCTCGGTCCATCGTCCAGAGAGCTTCTGCTGATAACACTGATTGTACGAACAGTCAGTTTTACCGGTGCCCTCATCAGCTACGTGATAGTTTGCCAGTCAGTCTTTTCCACCTGTTCCTTTGCTCGTCTCCTCACCTGCTTTTCAGAAAGTCACTTGGTGTGAGTGCCACGAGGCTGCGTGTATGGAGGTATGCTGAACAACCCCGAAATTAGCTCCCACAACCTAATGCCGCCTGGTTCAAACGAGCTTTGGTGGATGAGGTGCGTGTTTCAGGTTCACCGCGCGTTTATTTCCATTCATGAAGGCTTCCGTTTGTGCACAGAACATTCAATACTTCTTGCTCGCGATATTCTGGTGGTCCTCAAAGCCGGTTGCGAGTACGTTCTTCATCAGATATCACCTACGATTGTGGTGCCTAACGGCAAGGAATTAGTCGCTCTCTTGCCATACACCATCTTCTCCCTCTTCCACGCTTTGACGTTTACGAGGACTACCGTCATCCCTCAATTCCTGCCACCGGGTCCCCCTGCCACTGCTGGTGGACCTCCCCAAGCCCACCCTGTGGCCAAGAAGTTGCAAGTGTGGGTCAAGTGTGAGTCGGCTTCGTTTGGCGTAGTTAACTTATGTCGTCGTCTGATACCGTTCCCTTCTCCCAGCCAACTATGACACCGCAATGAAGGCAGTGGCATACACCGAGCTTTTGATCATGACCCGAATCTTTTTTGGTGCTATAACCTTCCAAAATTCACTCCTCTCCCCCATCTTCTACGCCCACTTCTTACGCCAACGATACTATCAGTCTGCCTTCACCAGGGACGCTATCGCGGTCGTTGATAAGCGTATTGAAGGCTACATCAGGAAGGAGGGGGTGCCGCCGGTTGCCGTTCAGGTTTGGGACAAGGTGAAGCTTACCCTTGGCCGTTGGGCGGGATCCACTTTGGCAGCGCAGCAACCCCCCGCTGGGGCTGGTGGTGCGAGGAGGAACTAGGGGGCGATGAATTTGGTGATGATGAGAGTGGCTCTGTGGCTCGTCGATGTCGGTCCTCCGACCTACATATACTGTACGTATATATAAACGACCAACGTTTCAATTGACACGGTGAACCCATGCCTGACCGCCTGGAAACTGGAGGAGAGCCTCGATGCCATCAGAGACACTTATTAGAGTATTGGACAAACATGGACAAACAATCTCATCCTCAGTTCAACCTCTGCCCGTTCGTTGTAGATGTCTCGAATACCAGTACCGCGTTCACAGTCTGGTACTTTTCATTTCCCCCCTGCCGCGACGGACTCTCATCACCACGGTTCTCCTCTTCGACAAGAAGCAATGTCCGCCACGTCTAGTCCCCTACCCGAGACGAGGAAAAAGCAGTCCAAGAGGGACGAGGTAAGCACCGTATACATCACACCCAGCCTCCCACCGGAACGCGTCTCCGTTGGTATTAACCGAAAGTCTACCACTCCCTCACCGCTTTCTCCCATCCCTTCCGAAGTGTTGTGCTTACGGACCCAATTGCTGATGTCACCGTTCCTGTCCAGGCCATTCGCAAGAAAATCGAGTCTGAGCTGGCTCGCAAACGCACCATCTCTACGACCGGTCTCCCCTCTCGCCAGAAACGTCCAGCTAAATCAACCGCCCAGAAAGGGACTGTCGCTGCACTTCGCCCCTCTCCTGCCCTTACTGTTCCGGAGAACATCACTGTCTCCGAAGCAAGCCAGCTCTGTGCTGCCAAACGAACGGATTGCGTCTTGGTCGTCGATGACGAAGAAGGCTTGAGCGGCATTTTCACGGCCAAGGATCTGGCCTATAGGGTAATAATGTTTGCCGTTCCGCCGCTCCGGCTCTGATCCCCTTTTCAGGTCACCGCAGAGGGTTTAGACCCCCACACCACCCATGTTAGCCAAATAATGACTAGGGGCCCCATGGTCACTCGGGACACCACGAGCGCGACCGAAGCCTTGCAGCTCATGGTTGAAAGGCATTTCCGACACTTGGTATCCACAATCGTTCCTCTCATATCTTACATTTCCACTCTTTCGCTCATCCCATCCCTTTTAGCCCGTATGCAACGAAGACGGAAATGTCGTCGGTCTCCTCGATATTACCAAGGTTTTCCACGAGGCTGTCGACAAGGTTGAACGAAGCTCGACCGCCTCTGAGAAACTATATAATGCCCTCGCCGGTGTCCAGTCTGAACTCGGTGGGATTGCATCAAACCCTCAGGCCAGTGCCATGCTCGCATATGTCGAAGCGTTGCGCGAAAAGACCGCACTGCCCGATTTAACAACGATTATGGACTCACGTACCCAGCCTGCCACCGTTGGACCCAAGGCGACCGTCAGGGAGGTGGCCAAACTCATGAAAGAGCATAGGGTCACCGCCGTTTGCGTCATGGAGAATGCCCCTGCTGGTACTGCGGCCAATGTACCCAGAATCGCTGGCATTTTTACGAGCAAAGACGTGGTGTTACGTGTCATTGCTGCGGGCTTGGATGCTGGAAGATGTAGTGTCGTCAGGGTCATGACTCCGCACCCCGACACCGCCCCTCCTTCGATGACAATTCACGACGCATTGAAAAAAATGCACAGTGAGTCCCATAGTTTTGCAACGATTCCGTAACTTGACCCCGCCTAGATGGGCATTACCTCAATTTGCCCGTCGTTGAAGCTGATGGTCACCTGGTCGCCATCGTAGACGTCCTAAAGTTGACCTATGCAACTCTGGAACAAGTAAGTAGTCTCTGCGCCTTTGGGGGTGTACCGCCAACAACCTGCAACTAGATGAACACCATGAGCCAAGAAGCTGGGGACACGGGTTCAGAAACCGGAGGTCCCATGTGGGGCCGATTCTTCGATTCGATCGGGGGCGGAGAAACCGAATCGATAGCTTCTGGCCAAACCACAGATATGTTGAGTGGTAAACACGCGTCCATGCGAGGCACCTCCCAATTACCGCAATCCCCTCGGTCGGATCTACATCCAAATGACTCCGCCTCGGTCGTCATGGATGACGACGGCTCCGTACTTGATGGCTACCTGACAAAAGGTGGCCCCGGTTCGCAAGCCGCATTCCCCTCTGTCGACGATGGTACCTACGTCTTCAAATTCCGAACACCAAGCGGGCGTACCCACAGGTTCCAATCCCGCCACGACAACTACGAACATATGCGAGAGATTGTTTTCGCGAAACTGATCATGGATCCATTCTTCACAAGCTCTGTCCCGGAGGATGGATCACAACCCCATCCTGATCCCAGCGATTATCAACTTGCATACACCGACGCGGACGGGGATGTCGTGCTGATCACGTCCGATGGGGACGTCTCTGATGCCGTCAAGATGGCAAGGTCGAGGGGGCAGGAAAGAGTTGTCCTTTTCATCCAAGGAGGAAGAGGCTGGGAGGATACTACGGCAGAGAAGCTTGAGGTAAAAGTGGACGAAGCCGCCGCCGCCGTTACCCAGAGCGAGACCAAAGCCATAGAGAAAACGGAAATTCCACTACCCTCCCCCCTGCCGCCGCCCCCAACGGAAGGTGTCTTTGGAATTCCCAGAGACATGATACTACCTGCAAGTATCGGTGCTTTGGCGGTCTCGATCATGGTCGTGTTTACTATTTCTCGGTTGACCAGCAACAGCCACTACTAATATGCTAATCTCCTCTCCTAATTCCCTCCCGTTGGATTCATCATGCACGATACCTCATTAACTTTTTCGCACCGCAGAAGGCACTTTGTTTCATTACCACAAACCTGTTCATGCCCCACTACGAGACATAGACGAACGATTTGAATGAATTTTAGATTTTCCAAGTCCGCGATTCTTTCCGTTCCGAGGTAGCCACGTGCCGTCACACAGCTTGGGCGCTTTACGATCGCGCTCGGCCTCCATCCTCGAGCAGTGCTCTTGCGTCGCACAACAAACCGCGTCACAGTGTCCTTCTCCAAGTTTCCTGCGGCGCATTGAAATGCCCAAGTCCGAACGCGATGAAGTGATATCCAAGTTGGTCCGTTCGCCCTTCTGTGCCTCCCGCCCACGCCATCGTCGGATTCGCGTTTACCATTTCTCGACACAGACGGCTATGATATTTTCTGTAATGATCAGCGACCTCGTGATGGATGCTGCGCTACAGGCCCATTACGAGGTTCAGAAGTTGAACGTGCCTTGCGACATATGCCACACGCGGTATGTCCACCCTCAACGACGTCATACGCTTCGCACTTTATCATTCAGTTGCTGACGGTCTCCTCTGTGCGAACGAAGCTGTGGCACAGGTAAGGCTTGTCATGAGGCTATCGTGCTTCACTTACAGACCATTTCACTTCAATTCAGCCCATGCATCAACCTCAGCCGATCCGACGGACCCCTCATCTCCCCGGCCACCAAGTCCTAGCGCGGAAGGGAAACAATCTACCCCCACCGGCAGTGCTTCAGGAGCGAGCACGGGCCCCACTAACGGAAAATCTGATGGTGCTATTTATTTCGAGTGTCTGAACTGCAAGCGACAGGTTAGTTGGATTCTCTGCGTTTACTCGTCGACGCACTCTTTCCAACACTTACGACAAAACCTGGTCGACCTGTTGTACAGATCGCGTCTAATCGATATGCTCCTCATCTATCCTCGTGCATGGGGGTTGGAAATGGAAACCGTCGTGGGGGGTCACGGAACCCCGTGACAAAGTCCAAGTCAGTGGTAAATTTCCGACGCGTTCCTGGCTTATCTCTCACAACCCCAAAGATCCGGCGGAGACCAAGGACGCTCCGAGTCTCCGTTCCTCGGTTCAGAGGCTTCAGACGACTCAAAGCCGAGTACAAAAGGGAAGGGTAAGGGTAAGGCGGCCAAGAGAGGCGAGTTCATTCCTCACATACCCCTCATTTTGCGTTAGTGTTGATGGTTTGGACCGTAGACGACGGAGACTTTAGTACCCACCGCAAGAGGGTGGGCCAAACCTTTCTCAGTCACGTGAGGTCCAGACCTTGACCTGTATCCCATAGCCCGGATCACCTCAAGCTACTCCAAAGAAACTGAAGAAGGCAAAAACTACTGGTGCGTAATCGTGTACCCTCCGCGTAGACTATGGTCTTATGGACTTCCCCTTTCAGGTTCACCGCTGAAGAATATCACCGATATGCCGCCTCCGGCATCGAAGAAGTCTTCGAAGCTGAGGGAGAACTCAATCACCCGGGAGAGCTCTAACGCTCCGTCCGTGGACAATGAATCGAGGATGTCGGTTTTCTCACCCGAAGCAACCCCCGTTTCTCCCACGTCCTCTACTGATAGCCCAAGCGCGAAATCCGTCAGGGTCACGAATGGTAAGAACGCTCAGAAGTCGGGGGCGACCAACAACGTTCCCGCCACCTCCGTTGGCCCATCGCAGTCGAGCGTACACGATCCAAGCTATATGATGATGGGTGAGCAGAATTTCTGGCGAACATAAGCGCGGGCAAATTGACTATTCCTCTAGATTACGACGACAACGAAACCGGATCGTCCACAGATAGCGATAGCGATTGAAACGGAAACACCGCCTCATGTATACCCATACTTTCCCTTGCACGTTACCTGCGTGCTGTATGTCTATGTATCTCGTGTAATGCCAGCAACGTACCTACCGTCCGCGCAGACCGGAATGGATCCTTGGGGGTATCCTCGAAGGGAAGAAATGTTGCTCACAAGCGACATCACTGCGAGGTCCGAAACTTGGATTTGATCAGGCCAAGTATACATCAACGAGGTTCAGCCGGGAGCTACGTGAGCAGGGCGTAACAGAAGTAGGCTCAGATGGATGATTGGGCGATATGGTTTCGCACAGACAATCCGAATTTGAGTGCTCAGTGATCAATCCAACCGTGGCCCGAGAAATCGCCAAACCAGCACAAGCTCACGCGAAGCCGTAGCACTCGCGATGACCATGGCTAACCAGAAATTACCAGGCGGAACGAATAGGGTTCGGCTGATGCTCAACCGTACACCCATAAAACGGCTCTTCGAACGCTTCTTACTCTGTCGCAAAAGTACAGCGAGCGGGTCTCAGAAGTCGCTTCGGCTGCGGCTGTTGGTGTTTCTGGTAAAGAGAAAGCTGAAATCAGACTGGAGCCTAA